>Ga0315284_10008794_pt1 | contig 14412 bp, 10 predicted proteins | sample YL17G09_16_MG_FD_203696 | JGI IMG/M metagenome (GOLD analysis project Ga0315284, IMG submission 203696) | Sediment microbial communities from Yellowstone Lake, YNP, Wyoming, USA - YL17G09_16 | ecosystem: Environmental > Aquatic > Freshwater > Lake > Sediment | place: USA: Wyoming | collected... | reverse complement strand
CTTATAATGGATACTATAAACAATATTCGGAAAACTGCTCTGGTCTTGATCGCTATGCTTGTGATAGAGCATATAACTGTGGTGTTGCAACTGAATTGAATGGTTATTCATATTGTACTGCTGGATCATCAAGAGGACCCTACTTTGCTGAGCCAGCTTACTGGACGTATAAAGGTGCATCTGATATATATTTTCCGCAAACTCATAGATTTCCTATGATTTACACTAATTCTCTCTATCCATATAGTAAAATTTATTCGATGAAATCAATAAACAAGTGATTTCAGTTTTCCATCCAAAAAATCAAAAATTGGATTTATTTTCAATTGTTCGAAATCATTAAGATATTTATGTGTCCAATGATTAGTTTTCATTATAAAACTAATCCTTTTTTTTCCCTTTTTATTTATTGTTTTAATATAATCTCTGTCTATTAGCTCTTTAATTGGAATTATATAAAATAAATTTCCATTTCCGATAATTTCAAATATAAAAAAATCTATATTATCGTTTTCCGAATATGGAATAAATTGTTTTTTATTGTCTATACTTCCATTATTTTTCCCTAGACTGAATTTATATCTCGTATTAGATACTTGATGCGACGTCGACTTACATTGAATATTATAATTATTTATGAAACAATCTATAGAAGAGTTACGAGTATCATTCAACATATATGATATTCTATTTTCTTTACATTTAATAGTTAGTCTCGCCAAACTGTCATATTCTTGTTTTATTTTAGGATTCATATCTACATTATATGGGGACGATTTTTCTAACATTTTCTCGAACTGAACACAAAATTCGCATATGTTCGTATACATATATTTTTCAAACTTTTGTTGTTTAATATTAAAATTGAGATTAATTTTACTCGAATTTATATCCTTATAAAAACATAACATAAACCTATTTCTTTTTATGTTGATTCCGACAATTAATGTATTATCTGTATATTTTTGATTGTGCAATGAAATGGAATATTTATCTATTTTACCGGATTGTGTTAATGTTTTTATTTGAATTCCTCTGTAAAATGTTTCATTATTACATTTGTAGATAATATCTATTTTGTCTGCAATTTCCCCAATTTTTTTAATTGAATTTATCGTATCAAAAATCCTCATTATATTATATACCCATAATTCAGCATCGTCCCCCTTTTTTGTAGTTTCTTTACCATTCATTTTTCTAATATTAGATAAATTTTTCCTTTCTTTTAATCTTTCTGGAGAATTGGGATCTGTTCCATGCTTGTGTTTACAACAATAATCTCCGAATTCTTTACGAGTTATTTTTTCACACCCTTCGAACATACAAACTGCTTTCATTTGTGTTTTTTCTTTTTTGTATTTTTTTCCATTTTTAACATATATGTGTATTCCATTTAAAATAATGCTATTGTCTTCATCATTTTGAATTCTAATTTCTTTGGCTTTCGTTTTTATTATATCGAATTTTTCATCTAATTTTTCTATAGTTTCTTTTTTATTTTCTATTTCATTGTAATGTTTCATACAGTAATATTCATGTGATTCAGTCTTTGCATAATTCGGGCACGTTTCTATTAAACATAAAACTCTCAATTTATCTTTTGAATCTCTTGTGTATTTTCTTTCATTAATAATTTCTATTTTTCTTCTATTTTTTTTGTTTTCTTTATCAGCTTCTTTATAATTTAGCAATATAACATTCATCGCATTTTTTCTCTCATTTTCGTTTTTCCCTAATCTACTGTAATGTTTCATACAATAACATTTTTGTGTATTTGCTTGCTTAGTGCATCCCTTTACTATACATAATAAGACTAATCTTCCATCTTTCATTTGTTTATATTTTTTATCATTTTTCATAATAATTTTGGTTTTCATATTAAATTATAATAATAATAATATCTTTAAATATATTATTATTAAATTATAATAATAATAATATCTTTAAATACTTATTATTCCCTATGATTTACGACAAATCAATGTATCCATATAGTAAAATTTATCCAATGTATTCTCCAAATAAACAAAAATCACAAAAGTGTACAACATCGATTTAATTTTTCAGCTTGAATCGCTAATTTTGCTGCTTCAATCGCCAATATTTCACTTCTATCAACTAATTCATCTAACTTATCACCTCTTTCCAATAATTTTTCGATGGAATCATATAATATGACTTTTGTCTCATCTAATTCTTTTTTAACTTTTAATAATTTGTCTACTTCTAAGGGCCTTTGGTATGTTTTAAATAGATTGGCAATTATGTTAGTATTAAAAGAAGAATTTTTGAGTGAATTTAATAAGGAGTATGCAGTTGTTTGAGGATAAAGTCTGTCGGTGATCACAATATAGTTTGTATCGAAAAAACTGCAATATAAAGTCATATCATACTCATCAAATTCCTCATTAATTTTATAATAATTATTTTTAGCAATTACTTTTACTAAGTTAGTTGCTATTCTTTCAATTGTGTCCGATATTGTTGATCTGTACAAAAAGAAAAAGTCATCCAAATTATAATGGCTGGCAACTAATTCATATTTGTTATTATAGACTAATAATCCGTATAGTTTCATTTTTATATATGATATTATTAGAGTATTATTATTTCTGTTTGAATTTCATATTTTCCATCAAATAAATTGTCATGCAATTGAACAATGGTATGGATTCACACAATCATTCATTAGATTGTTATGTTTATTTGTGTGAATCCATACCATTGTTCAGTTGCATGGTTTGTTGTAAAGCTTTACTGTGAAAGAAAAGTTGGTCGAAGAAAAAATCTTTAGATTTTTGATGAGACTGATTTTTATTATATAGTAAAGCTTTGCTTTGCTATATAATAAAAATTGAAAAAGCAACTGAATGATTGCTTATCCATTATAAAAGCTTATTAATACACTAACAAACATGAGTTCTGAAGAAGCACAACAAGTAAAATCCGAAGTAAAACAAGAACATTCAACCAAAACCGTTGTATTGGTTGCCTCAGACGGAGAAACTAAATTTACTGTTCCATCCCATATTGCCAAAATGTCTAAAGCCGTTGCCAATATGTTAGAGGATCTAGGTGACGAAGATGGTATGGAAATCCCATTAGCCAGTGTGTCTGCAGTCATGTTAAATAAAATTCTTGAATATTGTACACATTATGATGGAGTTCTTCCCCCAATCAAAGAAGATAAATTTGCTGATTTGGAACCATGGGATAAAGAATTCTGTAATTTGGATCAAGCCGTTTTGTTCGAATTGATTTTAGCCGCAAATTTCTTGGACATTAAACCTTTATTGGAAATTGGATGTAAAACCATTGCTGATATGATTAAAGGTAAAACACCTGAAGAAATCAGAAAACATTTCAACATTGTGAATGATTTCACTCCAGAAGAAGAAGCTGAAATAATTAAGGAAAACAACTGGATTAATGAAAACTAAGTTTATTTATTAAAAGATTTTTTCTACAATATTATAAATGTTGGAAAATAAAATATGTGGAGTGATTTATGGTCAATTTATTGGTGATGCCCTCGGGACACGATATGAATTCAAATCCTCTGAAAAAGTCAAAGGTTTAATTGAGCAAGATAAAATAAATAATTTTTTACCAATATTAGGCGAAGGACCATTTGCAGTTAAAAAAGGTCAAGTGACTGATGACACCGAATTAGCTATGGGTTTAATGTATTCTATTTTGGAACAAAAGACATATGACAAAGAAGCTGTAGCAAAGAAATATATTAAATGGGCTACAAGTAAACCTTTTGATTTCGGTAAAACAACTTTCAACGCTCTAAATAATGCAACATCATATCAAGAAATAGTAAATAACTCGAATAAACACAATAAAACAAGTATTAGTAATGGCTGTCTTATGCGAATTAGTCCATTGGCTATATACGGTATAAAATTATCGGACCAAGAATTAATGGACTTTTGTTTTCAAGATACTATTATGACTAATCCAAATCCAATATCTATTGATATGGTTAAAGTTTATTGTATGGCTATCAAAACTGCATTAACAACCAATGATAAAAAAATAATAATACAAAAAGCATATAATGTGGCATCAACCAAATTAGTTAAACAAATTATATCAGATTCGATTAAAAGACCAGAACCTGTATTAACATTATCTGGTGAATATGTGGCTGCATATTCTGAATTTATGGGTTATGCTGGTATAGCCTTACAAAATGCTTTTTATGAATTATTTAATGGTAAATCTTTTTATAGTTCCCTTGTTAATGTTATTTCACGAGGTGGAGACACTGACACTAATGGCTGTATTGTTGGAGCTTTATTAGGTGCATACTATGGTGTATCTAATGTACCCGATAGTTGGATACAAGATGTTAATATAAATAATCCAAGAGTTAATAACTATAAAGAAATAGATCAAACTAAAATAGGATTATTGTGCAAAAGAATGTGTGATTTGATTAAATCATAAGTCATATTTGTCTTTGACTATTTCCGGATAGCAAATAATGGGCCAATTTATTATAATCTTATGGTCAATTCAATTTTTTTAAATTAATAATGTCTTATAATATCGTAAGACATTTACTTTCACTATATACACGCTCATTACAATTATCACATCTTTTATATTAGAATATCGCTTTATAAAACATACTTAAACATTTTTATCATTATATTTTATATAGATAAATATGCAGAATACTACGGTATGCGAATGGTATACCGATAAAATTAAATGTATCAATGATCGCATCTGGTACCCTGAAAATATTGTTGAAAATGACGATATCAAATATCCTTTTAATAGTGAAATTATTAATTTTAAATCATTCGCAAACAATTTTCCAGATAAAAGTCAAGATTTAATTACCAATCAAAAACAAAAAACATACAATGAGATTAAAAATCAGCTGACTAAACGTTATTATGATATGTTAATAGGTTTAATGACTAAAACAGTAGCTGATACATATAATTATTTGCAGAAAACAGATAATATCAAAAAGTTTGATGACTATGAAAAACTAATACAATCAACAAAAGAAATAAATAGCAACAAATCATTATCTAGAGAACAAAAATTTAAACAAACTAAATCACTCATTGAAAAAGAAAGCGGTATCGTTAAAGGAAAAATTAGCATACCAACTGATTTTATTTCTATTACAAATAAATATATAAGCAAGCAAAATAAATCGAAAGACAATATGAATAAGGCAATAAGATTAATAAATGTTTCAATACATTCGTATAAAACAAAAATTTGTGTTAATGATAAGCAAAAAACTAAATTATTACAATGGTTTGATACAGCTACAAAAGTATATAATAAATGTGTTGATCTTTATAATTCAAAAGATCCCAATTTTACTTCTAATTATATGACTGCTAAACAATATGTTTTTAAGAAAGTTTTTGTAAACAAAAAGAAAGAGACGCCATATGATATATTAACATATGAGGTAAAATGTTTTTTCGAAAATTTGTCTTCATGTTATAGTAATTTATCAAACAATAACATTAATAAATTCGAATTAAAACATAAAAATACAAATAAAAATCAAACAATAACAATTTCAAAAAATGGAATGAGAACAACTGGAATTTATCCAAATTTGCTAGGAAAAATTCCTGATTTTAGTAAACATATAAACATAAATAAATTCGATTGTGATTGCAAATTAACATATGATAAATTATCTGGTAATTTTTATGTATATATACCTCAATATATTAAAAATGAGAAAATTGAAAGCCGTAAACCAATTTGTGCAATTGATCCAGGTGAGAAGGTTCCATTTACATATTATTCCTTAAACGATTATGGGTTTATTGGTAACGATATAAGAATAAAAATATTGGCAAGAGAATCTAAAATCAGACAATTGCAAAGATTATTGAATAAATCCATAACAAAAAATGGTAATAAGATGAATAAAAGTAAATTAAAAAAGAAAATCGGAAAAGAGTATCAGAAAATAAAAGGCATAGTAAACGAATTGCATAAGAAATCAGCATTATATTTTTGCCGAAATTATGATACAATATTAATTCCGAAGTTCGAAACTCAGTCAATGATATGTGATAAACAAATTGCAAAAAATAAAATCAAACAAAAATATGAGGAAATTAAAACAGAAAATAAGGATGATAAAAAAGTTTTATGCGAAAAATTAAAAGAATACAAAAGACATAGACGACTGAACGGGCGAGTTAAATTCGTCTTACAACAATTAAGTCATTACAAATTTAAACAACATCTCTTTGCAAAAGCCAAAGAATACGGCTGTTTATGTGTTGAAGTGACAGAAGAATTTACAAGTCAACTATGCACAGTTTGTGGCGATTGTAGTAAATCTTTTATAGGTCGCACCAAAAGATGCATAACATGTAAATCAGAAATAAATCGTGATGTAAATGGAAGCAGAAATATTTTGTTGAAAAATATATCAGGATTTCTTAAAAGCTAAGGGTAATACCCGAGTATAGTTGGGGGCCTACCGCCCAATAAGTTGTTTGATCTAATAGCTTTAGTAAAGGAATGGGTATTTGATAGTATATGATCAAATCATAACAATTTATAACAAATTGTAACATTCTACAGGTAGGGTAATTCGTAAGTATTAATATTTTTTAGAATAATTGTGTCTTTGCATATAGACTGTAAACTAGGAATTGTATTCATTTGTTCCATTTTGCGTTTTATCCATTCACATATATAGTTAGAAAATCTAACTGATTCCTTATGACTGCCACATCCATAGTCAATGCTTTTTAGAATAACTTTTTTAGGATAAGGCAGTTTCCATAAGGCTAATCCATTCGCTTTTCTGGTCAGACTGTATGCATTTTCTCTTTCATATGAACCTTCCGGATATAAATAATAACCTTGATAATGATTTCCATGTTCATCCATCTTACTCCACTCCGTACAAGCTTTTTTATTATATAGTTTTAAGAAACCTTTTTGTGTATATTGTTTATTTTTGTTCCAATCTTTAACCAATATATCATAATCTTTTCTTCTTAAGATTTTCGTTTTTGTATCATATAAATTATATCCATTTATAGATTCCTCTTTTGATATATATAATTCTGTTTCATATTTACTGTCATATCTTTTGCACAATCCATCCGCAAAATCATAAAAATCTTGCATGTAGATTGGTTTTGGATAGACCACACAATTTCCTAATACTTGTCGACTGTATTTCATTTCTAAATAGTCAATATCATCATATATATCACTAATTTTTTTATATTGAGTGTTGATGGTTGAATGGTAACAATATAAAACTCTATTGTATAGTGTTTTAAATTCATTATCATCATTGCATAACTTTTGAATTCTTTCTTCCGGCGATAACCTTTGTTGTAGTTTTGATGTGTCAAACCAAAATTGTAATGGAACGGTTAATTCTGGTGGTATATTTTGGTTAATATATTTAATTATTTCGGCTTTTTGATCAACATATTTAACTATTTGTAATTTTGGTTTATCCATTTGATTGCTTCTTATTTAATAATTACAATAGATACTTATATTTTCAATTTTTATATATTTCCATGCAATTGTGTTTTGTTATATAACCAACTAATTAAATTATTATATTATATCGAATTAAGTGACTCCTTAACAAAATACACTTGTGTTGTAATTAATAAGTATTATATACCATTGTACGATTTCATAGTATTGTGCCGTTGCGTGGATTATAGTATTGTATGATAATAAATGTTTTGGTTTTTAGTTATACTTTTTATTGTAAGTTGGACCAGTATATCATTTCCTTTTATATACTACGTTCATTGATTTTAATAAATAAATCTAGTAAGCAGGATTATCGGCATAGTCACCCCATTCTACAGGTTCGTGTTCTTGAGTTTTTACCTTATACACATTAATTAAAAATTCTTTTATGACTTGGCAACATTCGGCAAGTGATCCACTAAAATTTATATCATCAAAAATATCAACAATATCCAACTGATATTTTTTTGGATCAAATACTTTTTTATCTTTATAGTAATCATTACCTAATTTTATTACATCATATACTTTTCCTTTAATCACCAAGTGGCATTTTGAATCTGTTTCGCTATTATATTTCAAATTCATCCAATACAAATCATGTGGAAAACATTCAGATTGAATGCGATCCTTATACAACGCTTGCCATACATCAGTGTTATTTAATTGTATGTTACAGTCGATTTCTGGAGTGTTATATTTGTATTCTGAAAATGTCATTGATGCATTTTTAAAATCAGCCAAGTAAGTTTTAATAAATTCTTCATTTAAATATGTTTCATCAAAATACCCATAATTACCATTTCTGTAATCTTGATACTTATTGATGCATCTCAACAATTCTGGAAAATCTTTGTCGGATTTATAGTTGAAATTCCATGACGGTTTTTTACTAAAACTAATCACATGATGATCAATTCTTTCCCATTGAAAATCTTTTCTTTCTTTATTTATTTCATCTAATGTAGGATGAAGTACTAATTTATGATCTTCTTCATCCCAAACAGTCGCAGGAGAAATTGATAATGTGCCTTTATTAGTTTCGACAGTCACTACAAATGTGTATTCATAATCATTTAGCTTAGTATTATTATTTAGTGACAATTCACCAGTATAGCTTACGATTAATCCGCTTGCTTCCAATAATTTTGGCAATTCAAAAAAGTGTCCGTATCTTTTTGCTACAAAATCATCGAAATTATCACTTTCCAATAACACAAGGAAATTCTTCAACGCATTTTCTTTGGTATTCTGACAAAATAGATCACAATGTGATTTTATTTTTATTTGATTAACAATGTCAGTAACTTCCTTAACAATAAGCATTCCAGGATCACAATCACAATCATCAGTAAAAATAACTACAAACCGATAATTATTTTTACCACAATAAAATTTAAATGTATCCCATCCACCCATACATGCGGAATGCCCTCTATTCCAATAATCTGTTGGAATCTTTTTGACTTCATAGATGTTGATATTAAAACTTATAATCTTATCGACACACAAAAAATATGTTTTCTGATAATTTAATTCTGGAGTTTTTTTATCAAATCCATAATCTATTTTTTTTTCTTTTTGTTTTTCTTCTGTTGGGGGATACATATATTTCCATGGGTTGAAACTATACAAATCACTCTGTATACCCATTCCAGATGTTGCATGCTTTCTTTTTGTATCTTTTATTACAAGATATTCTTCTGCTGCAGTATCTCCAAGCGACTTTAAATCATCATTTGATAATGGAATATTGTTAAACAAATCATCATTTGGAATATCTGGCTGATTTTTTTGTTTTTCGATTTCTTGAAGTTGTTTTCTATTTTCTTCATATTTTTTGGAATATGCTTCCCTTTTCATTAAACAATCTTCCGCAAAATCACTGTATTGTTTGAATTTTTCAGCAAACATTTTGAATAATATATATAATATATAAATTGGAATATATATTGTTGGATTATCAACTTTTTCATAATGTATGTCGACCGATCAATTTGAAAATTATCTCATATATTTCCACGCAATTGTATTTTGTTATATAACCAAACAATAGCATAATGTTATATAATTACACAATTGAATCAAATATAATATACTGTTGTGCTATTCCATAACATTGTGCAGTTGCGCGGAGTATAGTCTTATATGATAATAAATGTTTTTGGTTTTTAGTTATACTTTTTATTGTATTTATTGAAACCATTATATCATTTCCTTTTGATGTTTAATAAATAACTTTTTCTTTTTTGATATTTGTTCCTTTTTCAACGTCATGAAAACAATCAACACATACTTGGATGTCTTTGTACTGAAATGGTTGGTGGAGCGATCTGACATTCCGATCGCAATTTTGGCACAATAATCCTTTATCATTCATAGCATACGATTGCGCAAAACCATATCTAATTCGAAACTTTGGGACAATTTGAGACATTTGAAAGACAATATAGTCAATTCAAATGGACTCAGTAATGAATTCAATTTTCAACTTTTTAAATAAAAATCAATGAATGCAGCTTATATTTTGTGGGATTGAGCCGCATTCACTAAATAAAAATTGATTAAAAAATAAAATAAACATAAACAAACATATTATATTAACTAAATCAATGTCAAACATAATAGTATTAGCCTCAGGAGAAGGAACTAATTTACAAGCCATAATTTCCGCATGTGAATCAAAATTATTAAATGCAACTGTGATCATGGTTATATCAGATAAAAAAGATGCAGGAGCTTTACTTAAATCGAGTGATTCCATTTTTATTGACCCATTTGGATTGAATAGGGAAGCATATGATAAGAAAGTAGCCGATTTTATTAATACTTTACCACATGATCTTATTATATTGGCTGGTTGGATGAGAATATTATCATCCGCATTTTTAAATAATGTAACTAAGCCAGTAATAAATTTACATCCAGCATTACCAAAACAGTTTCCTGGTAAAAATGCGATAGAAGATGCATACCAGGCATTTATTAAAGGACAAATTAAAAAGACTGGAGTTATGGTACATTATGTCATTGAGAAATTAGACGCCGGAGAAGTAATTGAGCAATTAGAAATACCCATAAATGATGATGATACTTTAGTTTCACTTCGAAATAAAATCAGATATTATGAAAAATTTGTCTTGATAAAAGCGATCGATAAAGTATTAAATGCAACAAATTTAGGCAATTACAACAAATTTTTATACACAGGAAAAGTTAGAGAGGTATTTGATATAGGCTATGGGCTTATAGCTATGGTTCATAGTAACAGACAATCGGCATTTGACAGATTTATATGTGATATACCAATTAAAGGAAATATATTGACACAATTATCAGAATGGTGGTTTAATAGAACATCTCATATAGTGCCTAATCATTTTGTTCACTGTATGGACAATGTTATGATATGTAAAAAATGTAAACCATTCAAAGTGGAAGTTGTTGTGAGAGGATATATAACTGGTACAACATCTACATCACTATGGACTCACTACAATAAAGGGGTCAGAGACTATTGTGGAGTTAAATTTCCGGATGGTTTAGTTAAAAATCAAAAACTCGAACATAATGTTGTCACACCAACAACTAAAGGTGAAACAGATGAACTCATAACTCCTGATCAAATTGTCAATAACGGATTGATGACTCAAGATGAATGGGATTATATTCAAAATAAGGCTTTAGAACTATTTGAATATGGACAATATATTGCAGGAAAACAAAATTTAATTTTAGTTGATACCAAATATGAGTTTGGGAAAGATGCTAAAGGTAATATATTGTTGATCGATGAATTGCACACATGTGATAGTTCCAGATATTGGATTCAAAATACTTATGAAAATAGATTTAATAATAAACAAGAACCTGAAAAATTAGACAAGGATATGATTCGAGAATATGTCGCATCTAAATGTAATCCATATTCAGATCCTATTCCTGAAATTCCGATTGAATTGATAAATAAAGTGTCTAAAGTATATTTAGAATTTTATGATATGTTAACTAATCAACAAATTAAATATAATAATATGAACAAAGATGCTATTATACAATACTATTTCAATAATGTGCATAATACTTTTGCTGTAATTATGGCTGGGTCTGAAAGGGATATGGAGTGGATTAAGACAATAGCCAAAGAATTGGAAAAGTTAGGTGTATATACTAAAATACATATTTCTTCTGCACATAAAAATACACAAGAGGTAATTGATTTAATAAATAATTATAATAAACAATATGGTAAAATTAAGATGGTTTATATAGCTGTTGCTGGATTATCAAATGCATTAGGTGGTGTATTGGGAGCTAATTCCAAATATCCAGTAGTTAATTGTCCACCTTTAAGTAAAGACGATTTGAATACCAATATATGGTCATCATTAATGTGTCCAACATTTGTTCCAGTATCAACCATATTATCACCAGTCAATTGCGCATTACATGTTGCTAAAATACTTTCTTTATAAACAAAATTATTTAATATTGTACGTTTCCATATAGACATTTTTATTTGTTATCATTCAATTATATTCTAACTATCTGGATTTTCAACATTTTAAAACTGTAGCTCGAAAAATCCATTTTTATATATTCCTACATTGTGTATATTGCAATAAGATGTAGCATTTAAATTCTCGCCAAAATCCAATGTAATTTCATCATTTAGACAAGCCAAATGTTGTGTATAATATTCATTATGTTTTTTGGTACTATAAAATGGAATCCATATTAAATGCAAATTACCCCCAACATAATCCATTATAACATTTATTATATCTTCAATCAAATGCCTTTTTAGAATATTATGTACTGTTTCTTTTATATTCCATTTTCTTACAATTTGCGTTCTTTCTTTTAACAATATGGAATTCATATTCAGTTTATCCATCATTAAGAATTGCAACTGAGTTTCAAAACTTTTGTTAATTTTACTCGTTGATAAAGAACGCATTTTTTTGAAAACATCATCACGAACCTCTTTAATATATTCTGATTTAAATTTTATAGATAGTTTGGTTGGAAGTTTATGTGTCCTAATAAAAATTCCAGCTGTATAATTTATATCTTTAACAATAACCTTGCCATTATCCATATTTAGATTTTTATAACTTAGAGTATTAGTAAGAGCTGGAAGTTGAGCTAATTTTCTTCGGGGTTCAGTATCTAATAATATCCATGAAACGACAAATTTAAATGGAAATGAACATTCAGAATTCAATTTAATATGTACTTGAGCATATTGCAAATTAATTAAACCAATCATATTATGATCATATGTCATTAGTCCATCTTTGAATTTTAAATAATAACAGTCATCATAAATACAAAATTCTGAGTTATCTAATAAGATATTAAAAGGAATATTGCTAAACATTTGAGATCCCATAGTGATTTCTAAATCATGGATTTTATTAAAGAGAATGTTTTTTGGAATAACTAACCCTAAAAACTGTATCATGTCACTCATTCTAAGTATATCATATTGCTTATTCGATTCGATTTCAAGTTGTTCTAAATAATCTGCTGGAATAATATTTGGATTGAATATGTCTTCTAAATTCATTATTGGATTCGATACAAATATTCGGTTTGAGATATCGAAGTTTTTTGTAATAATATCTTTTGGTATTTCTTGAAAATTAACATCATCAAAATAAAAATCTGGTTCAATTATTTTTGCCATAATATGTCGAAATATATTGGCATAGCTTTATATATAAAATCCACGCTATGGTAACCTCATTACTATTTTTTCAACTAAATTAAATTAGTAATGAGGTTACCATAGCGCGGATTCCATAATTCAATAAATAAAATTAATGTAAAAACATTCGCATATCACTTCCTGTCATACACATTACCATATCATATTTATCACAAGTATCAATCACTTCTTTATCACCAATACTCCCACCTGGTTGAATAATATATTGAACACCGAATGTTGATGCCACATCAATGTTATCTCTAAATGGTAAAAATGCATCAGATGCCAAACTAACATTATTTAGTGATTCAATAAACTTTTGTTTATCTTTACCTATTAATTCGAATGGTTGAATTTCAAACAATTCCAACCAATCATCATATTCTATATCAGTGAAATCATTCTCAATATACTGAACAATAGCATTAATTTTAGTTTGCTTACTAACTGTATTTTTAAACTTAAGGTTTAAAATCAAAGGATGTTGCCTTAACCACCAACTTATTGCTTTTCTTTTGACTAATTTAACACAATCTATTCTGCTTTGTTGTCCCGCTCCTACACCTATAACTTGACCATCTTTTACAGCTACTATACTATTAGATTGAGTGTATTTCAAAGTAATATTAGCTAATATTAAGTCCATTTTAGCGGAATCTGTTAAATTTTTATTGTTTGTGACAACATTATTTAGAGAATTGTAACTGGTTATTTTTTTATTTGATTCTTGTATTAAAGTTACACCATGCAGTTCTCTAGTTTCCATATCGGTAATATTATCAAACCCTTGTAATATAACATAAAATCCTTTCTTCTTTTTCTTTAATATTTCTAATGCTTCTTCTGTATAACCTAATGCAATAATTCCATCGCTGATATCATTAGATAGTAGCTTTGCAGTGTCAACATCTATGATGTCGTTACAAGACACGAAATCACCATAGGAACACATTGGATCGGCATTCCTTGCTCTAATATATGCTGTAGCGACTGCAGATAGTTTTTTATTTATATGATAATGATAAACCTCCTTTAATTTGTTATCTAAATCGATCGCTAATCCGACACCAGCTGGCGATGTGTGTTTAAAGGAAGCACATGCTGGTATATTTAAACTTTTCTTAATTTCTGCAACCAAATTCCAACTATATATCGCATCTAATACATTTATATAT
>Ga0315284_10008793_pt1 | contig 14412 bp, 9 predicted proteins | sample YL17G09_16_MG_FD_203696 | JGI IMG/M metagenome (GOLD analysis project Ga0315284, IMG submission 203696) | Sediment microbial communities from Yellowstone Lake, YNP, Wyoming, USA - YL17G09_16 | ecosystem: Environmental > Aquatic > Freshwater > Lake > Sediment | place: USA: Wyoming | collected... | reverse complement strand
AGGCGCGGGATAAGCTGCTCAAGCGGTAATGGCCTGTTAATTCGAATACGAGGGCGTCTCCCTAATCCTCGGGAGACGCCCTTTGACATAATACCAACTGGAGAAAACGTTTATGGAAGATTTCCGTCTTGATTCCTGGCCCATGCTCCTGGGCTTCCTCTGGCCGGCCTTAGGCTGGCTCCTGAGTCTCCTGTTTTACGGCTTCGTCGCGGCCCTGGGGTTTCTGGGGCACAAGCACACGGCGAGCAGAGGTTGGATGTTCTTGGGGTTCGGAGGCGCGATCGCTTTCGTGGCCGCGCTCCCGACCGTCTTTCCCTTTATGATAATGTTCGCAGCCTCCATGTCGAATTACATAGGACTTCTGTCCGTCGCGCTGGGGGTCCTTGGGCTCTTGAAGCTCGCAGCCGGCATCCTCTTCGCCATCGGCCTATTAATTCTATTGAAAGAACACAAGGGCCTCTTTAGGAAGACAACGTGAATCCTGAGATCCAAAATCACCTGGCCCTCGGTCTAATTTCTGTCCTCTTTTTAGCCCTTCTGTTCGCCGTCAAGAGCGTCCTGACGCCGTTCGCGATCATCCTGCTCTTGTTCCTCTTCGGCTGGCCGCTGCGGCACGCGGCCGGGGTGCGCTCGCTCCTCTGGGCCGGGGGGATCGCTTTTCTCCTCTGGTTCCTCCACACGGCCCGCCTGGTCCTGGCCCCGTTCGTGCTGGGCGCGCTCCTGGCCTATCTCCTGAACCCCCTCGTGGAGCTCCTGGTGCGCTGGAGGATCCGGCGGGGGCTGGCGATCTTCTTCTGGATGGTGGTCATCCTCGGGACCTTGAGCCTCCTCCTCTCCTGGGTCCTCCCGGTTCTCTTCACCCAGGTCAGCCTCCTCATCTCCAAGATCCCGCACTACTTCGAGGTCGTCAAGGAGAAGGTTGCCTTTCTTCTGGCGCGGTTCAACGTGCCGGTAGACCGGGACCAGCTCATCCAGGAGGCCCTGAAGCGTTGGGAGATGATCCTGGGCAAGGTCTTCACCGGCCTCTCCACGGTGGGGAAGGGGATCGGGTTCCTTCTCTCGGTGATCTCCTTCCTGATCATCACCCCCATCGTGACCCTCCTCTTCCTCGGCGAATGGCCCAAGTTCAAGGCTGGCATCCTGAAACTCATCCCCGAGGGATATCGGGATAATTCGGTCTCGCTGTATCACGAGACCGATGGCGTCGTGGGCCGCTACATCCGGGGGCAGTTGACGGTCTGCGCCCTGGACGCGGTCCTGATGAGTGCCAGTTTGTCGCTCCTGAGGATAGACTACTCCCTGCTCCTGGGGCTCTGGGCCGGCTTGTGGCAGGCCATCCCCAACATCGGGTTCGTGGTCGGATTGCTCCCGGCCCTCGCCGTGGCGGCCTTTGCTCCCCAACCGATGCTGGCGATGCTCAAGGTCCTGGGCGCCTTCGTGGGCGTGAACCTGATCGAGGGGAATCTTACGACGCCCCGGATCATGGGCAAGTCCCTGGGCCTGCATCCGCTGTGGGTGATGCTGGGGCTGATGCTCGGGGCGCTGTTCTTCGGGGTCGTCGGCCTCCTCGTCGCCACCCCGGTCGTGGCCGTCCTCAAGGTTCTCTTCGGGAAGGTCCAGGGGCGATACCAAAATTCAGAGATCTACAAGGGGAAACCCTTACCGCCGGTTTCGTAGTTTTGTAGGCACCAAGCTTGCTTGTTCCTTTTGTCTATCGGCAGTAATCTTGTACAGTTCTAACTACAAGCCGTTTCTTGTGAAAAAGAGAACGCCCACTAAATATTGTTGTCTGGAAACAAAGGGGGCGTGGGGAGGGCGTGGAATGGGTGTGATGTGGGCGTGATGTGGGCGGAAACCCCTCCCGGATATCGGAGCTTTTGCGGCCCTCTCCCTCCTGGGGGAGGTTTTAGTTAAACAGGCGTAACTAAGTTTTGTCGGCCTTCCTTACGAGACAAACCTGAGGGTACCACAATATATAGGGATCATCACTTTCAGAAAACAGTCCAGGGGAGAACAACCTCTCCCCTGGACTCATTCTATTTTAGTGTCCCCAACGGGAATTGAACCCGTGCTACCACCTTGAAAGAGTGGTGACCTAACCGCTAGTCGATGGGGACGTCTTAGGACTGCTTGGCGTGGCTGTGGATGTAGAGCTTGCGGAACTGCTCGTTATCCACGATGGCCTTGTTGATCAAGAAATACGTCTCCAGGTTCTCGTTTGTGGAGAGGATCCGTCCGCAGAGGATCTCGGAGAGGGCCAGGAGAAACCGCACCGAGAGCTTGGGCTGCTCCTCGAGGAGCTCGTGGAAGCGGCTCCGGCTCAAGGCGTAGAGCTCGCAGGCCGAGCGGGTCGTAGCTGTGGCCGAGCGCGGGCGCTCGGTGATCAGGGCCATCTCCCCGAAGAAAGAGTTCTCCGGAAGGTCGGCCAGCACCAGCTTGGCGTTGTTCCGCTCGATGGAGACCTCCACCGAGCCCTTGGTGATGAGGAACATCTCGTCGCCCGGGGTCCGCTCCTTGAAGACCACGGCTCCGGCAGCGTACTCCCGCCGGTCCAGCTTGCCCTCGAAGAGATGGAGCTCCTCCGGGCTCAGGTACTTCATCAGTTGAATGCGTTTCAGGGTTTCTTCGATGGCCATCCTTTTCTCTCCTGGGTTTTTAGAGGCATGACGATGAACGCTCGATGATCAATCAGGCACTGGTGAGCCAGTTGGGAATCGAACCCAAGACTCCCGCCTTAAAAGGGCGGTGCTCTACCAACTGAGCTACTGGCCCAAGACTTTGTATTTCAGTTCGTTGCATTGATTTTCAAAATTTGAATTTTTTGTCCGGTGTCCATGTAGTGTCCACTATCCGCTTCCTGAATGGTCAAAAGGCTCTCTAAAGCGGCTACTGCCCTGCGCTTACTTTCTGGTGCCGAATGGGCATACTTTTGGGTCGTCAATATGGATGCATGGCCCAAGAGCTGTTGAACCGTAATTATATCTACCCCGGTAGCTACCAGGTAAGTGGCGAAGGTATGCCGGAGGTCGTGGAAGCGGCAGCGGGGTATCCCTGATCTCCTTAAGGCGTTCAGCCAGGCTGTGGTAAACTTTTGGGCTGGCTTCCCGGTCCTTACGCATACGAAAACGAACTCCGTGGTCGCCTTTTTCTTCAGTTGTTCCAGGGTCTCCCAAAGGGTGTCGTTGATTGGGATTTTTCTCGTCTTGCCTTCCTTGGGGTTAAGAATCGTGATCACCCTCTGCCCCATGTCTACCTGCTCCCACTTGAGGCCCAGAATCTCTCCCCTGCGCATCCCGGTACATAAGGCGGTCAGGACTATGGGCCGGGAGTATTCCGTGCAGGCTCCTAAGAGCTTTGCGGCCTCCTCTTGGCTCAGGGTGCGCTCTTGAACGTTTTTCACGTGAAGGAGCCTAACGTCCCTCATTGGGTTGGTTGAAACCCGCCCCCACTTGATGCCCATGTTATACACGTGCTTGAGCAGGCCGATCTCCCGGTTGACTGTTGCCGGTTTGACCTCCCCGGCCCGCTTCTTCTTGTAGCTCTCTATCAGGAATGGGGAGATGTCGCTGAGGAGACGGTTTCCGAAGAACGGCAGGAGTTTCTTGAGCGAAGTTTCATCCCTCGCCCAGGAGCTCTTGTCGGTTTTAGCGTAGTCCAGGTAGATCTTGGCGAAAGCATCAAAACGTACGTCCCCGCGCTTTCCCATCTGATAGCGCCCTTGCAGTATTTCGCCCTTGCGCACGGCCAGGGCTTGCTCGGCCATGCGCTTGCTTGGCCCTACACACTCCCGGATGCGCCGCCCCTGGTAGCGGTAGTCTATAAACCACTTTTCATCTTTTTGATAAATCCCCACTGTATCACCACTTAGTTTTAGGGTTTATAATATTAACATGCCTTCCCTTGTTTTGTCAACTACTTTTTCCTAAACAAAGCATTTTTCGACATGCGCTTTGTTGACCCCACGCACTCCCGGACACGACGGAGCAGTTAGCTTGCTGGGATCGGAAGGATAAAAGGACCCCCGAGGATAGAGAATAAGGAGGGCTTTGGGGAAAAGCTCTGTTCCCAAAAAGATACAACAAGGAATAGGGCGGAGGCTGCCCAGACCCATACAATGGCTCCAGACTGGCTGGGAATTTTCTTCCGCCGGATTGGCAAAAGAAAGGACTCAAAGAAAGCCCGGCAATACCCATGTTCGTGAAATGATGGAGGAAAAAGGTAGGCTGTGTGGACAGAAAGAAAGCCCTCCCGAAAGGTGAGGGATTACTGAGAAATCCGGGTGTAAATGGGTCCAAACCTACCAGTCTGATTCCCCTTAGGATTTCGTAGAAGGGGTTCAGGAGGCGTTTCGGGATTGAGGAGAGCTTGGAGGCTCCGGGAGCCAAAGTGGAGCTGCAAGGGGCATCCAGGTGGTTTTGGCCAGGGTGAGGTTCAATGTCCCCAGGTCACCTCCTATTAACAAGCTGTACGAATATTTGCCACAGGGCAAAGAATTTGCTTGCAAACGATAGGCGTAGACTGTATAATATGGGCATGCCGAATAGAGCCGCGAACATAGCCCTCGGCCTGGGCCTCCTGCTGGCGCCGCTGGCGGGATGGGGACAAACGAACGGATGGCACTACAACGCCGGGGGAAGGCTATTGGGGGTAAAGAGCCGGGGAAACAACATCTGGGTCGTCGGAGCCCAGGGCCTTATCCTGCATTCCACGGATAGGGGAGATACTTGGAACATCCGGGAGAGCGGGACGACCGTAGATCTACGCGCGATATCTTTTCCTGACGACCAGAATGGGTGGATCGTAGGGGATTACGGTTCACCTATCTACTTATTACGTACTACAGACGGAGGGGTGAACTGGCAAACACAAACGACGATCAATAATTTTCACGGCAACGGAGTCTTCTTTTTGGACACCCTGCACGGGTGGATCTGCGGACCGATCGATACAATACTAAAAACTACTGACGGCGGGACAACATGGACCAAACATTACGTTAACTCATCCGCAGAAGGATTCAACATCATATTCCATGATACCTTGCGGGGTTGGCTCGTTGCGGGGCCAATTCAAAAAACAACGGATGGTGGGCTAACGTGGACTATGAAGCAAGGCGGCGGGGCGTGCTTTGATATGTTGGATACCCTGAGGGGCTGGTCTGCAGGAGGGGGGGGAATCTATAAAACTACCGACGGGTGGGAAACCGCGACTCTCCAATATGACCCTCCAGCTTTTTTATACGGCATTTCTATCGGAGATTCACAAACAGCCTGGTCAGCTGGAAGCTATCAGACGATAGCCAAAACTGCTAATGGTGGTTCAACCTGGTTGGCGGAAACAAGTCAAACTCGCGACAATACTTATTATGATGTGTACGGGCATCTTCTGTTAACCAATATTACCGTTGTTGGAGATGGCGGGGCCATCATCCGGTCCACAAACGCGGGCAACTCCTGGCGTGTCATCCGCAACGTGGACATCGGGGGCACCACTTTGTATAATGCCTTCTTCTATAACTCCGATCGGGGCTGGGCCGTCGGGACCTATGGGGTCATTTCCTCTACCACAAATGGAGGCACAGTCTGGTCGCGTCAGGCTTCGGGGACATCTTATTTCTTAGATGGCGTAGACTTCCCAGGACCCCAAAAGGGGTGGGCATGCAGCGATGGAGGGGAAATACTCATGACCTCCAATGCCGGGAGCACCTGGACTCCCCAGACCAGCAATACGACCTATCCCCTATTCTCGATAGATTTTGTGGATACTCTTTACGGCGTAGCGGTAGGCGGATACTACGGCCCACCGGAGCCACCGAAAGGCGAAGGGCATGGGAGCATGGGGGCCTGGGAGCAGGGGAGACAAGGGGAAACGGCATTGCAAAATGCAAAATGCAAAATGCAAAGTGCAAATTGGATGACAAACGAGATGCTGAATCAAGTTCAGCATGACGAGAGATACAGGTCTTGGAACGATACTTTAAGGCCTTGGGGGACAGGCCCTGACTTCCGGAAGTATCCTTGGAAGCCTTGGGAGACGGCCCTTACGACTCCGTACCGCACTATCACCCGGACCACCAATGGGGGAGCACTATGGATCGCGCAGAACAGCACAGGACAGGTCCCCCTTTACGGAGTCAGCTTTGTAACTCCGAGGGAAGGCTGGGCTTGCGGAGACCCGCAGGGAGGGATGGGAGTCATCCTGCACACCACGGACTCCGGGGCCACCTGGACAGGACAATCAAGCAATATGAGCCAGGGCCTATACTGGATCCAGTTCAGAGACAGTCAGAATGGCTGGTGCGTCGGTGGTAGCGGCACCACCCTCTGGACCACGGACGGAGGGAATAGCTGGAATTCAGGAAACACCGGAACTACAGCCACACTCTGGAGCTGCGCCTTTTACGATAATCTCCACGGTTTCGCCTGCGGGGGTAACGGTTTGCTCATCATGACGAATGACGGGGGGAGGAACTGGACCCCCGACACCAGCAATAAGGCCCATGCCAACCTGACGGCATTACGCGCCCTGGACAGCCTTCATGTCTGGAGCGTAGGAAGCTACGGAATGGTGCTGGGGTGGAGGGAAGCGGGAGTGTCGGGAGTGGAGCAGGGGGGTCCCGATAAAGATCGGGATTTCGTTTCGCTCAACAGGATAAAAGCCTATCCCAACCCCTTTGTCTCGTTTGCCCGTGTCCCCGGACATGAGAAGGAGCGGTTTGCGCTGTACAACATCACGGGGAGAAGGATGGGGACCTATACCGGAGAGAAGATAGGAGCGGACGTCTCCTCGGGGATATACTTCTTGATGGCTGAGGGAAAAGAGGCGGGGCCAGTGAGGATCGTAAAGGTGAGATAAAGAAACGACCTTACCGCAGAGGACGCAGAGAACGAACGGAAAGGTCGCAGAGAAGATCAATGCAAGTTGCAAAATGATCACCGAAAGGAGGAGACGATGAAAAAGGGTACCAGGGGAATCATCGAAAGAGTGCTGAGCAGTGTGGCCTTGATCGGCTTGCTCAGCCTTTTTGTCGGCCAGGCATTTGGCTCCACTGAAGTCTACAATGTTCCGGCCCGGTTCATGACCCACACCGCGGGGCAGTACAGCAGCCTCACCCAGTACTTCCGCATGACCTGCGACAGTGTGTTATCGGTCAACTTCTTCAACGGCTGGTATCCCGGACAGGGGACCTTCTGGGCCGAGCTTCGGGACTCGGCCACTGGAGCCCTGGCCTGGAACGGGTCCAGGAACACAGCGGACTCGTTGAAATACAAGGACGTAGGATTCACGGTCAACACCTCAGTCACCCGAGGGAAGACCTACAAGCTCATCATCGGGTATACCTATGGGTTTGGAGGAACGGACTACCACCTGGACGTATATTACGACTCGACCAATGCGTACCCGTATGGATATATGTATCCCTATTACGGGAACGTAGACCTGTGCGCGAGGGTGGGGGGGGTAAACCGGATCGCGCCTGACTTTTGGGGGGCGAACTGGGAGATCACCAATTGGATGGCACCCACTCTTAAAGAGATTTATGCGGCGAAAGCAGAATCCATCGGAGCCAAGTGGAACCGGGAGATGTTCCGCTGGGATCAAATCCAGGACACGGTCAACTCCTTTCGATTTAAGTCCTGGTCAGACTCAGCCGTGCGCCTCACCTGGGCGGCTAACGCTCAGCACAGCGACTCCATCATTGGGGTGTTGTACGGGACCCCGTGGTGGGCCTCTTCCGGGCCTCCGGATAGCAACCGCCATTGCGACACCTGCTGGGCAGGCCGGTGGCCGTTGCCCTACATGAGCTATGCGCCCTTGAGCCTGGACAGCCCCGTGGTACACGGCGATGTCATCAACCCGAACAACTACTGGGGCTATTTCGTCTTTCAGGTCGTGAATCGGTACAAGGACACCGTGAAGGTCTGGGAGATCTGGAACGAAGAGAACGCCCGGAACTACTGGAGGGTCAGGGACTCTACGGGCACGCATAACGTCTACGACGATTTCAAGCGCTTGTGGATCGTGGCGGATTCGGCGGCCAAGAAAGCCGACCCCAGCGGGACCACCCGGCTGGTCCTGGGGGGCCTCTCCAATGTGATTGACCTTCAGACCGGGAACACAGGGTATGACTGGCTGAAGAAGATGTACGAGAGGGACGTCGCCGATTCGAGCAAGATCATCTCCTTTCATCTCTACCAGGATAACCACAGCGACACGATGGCAAGGCACTTCGACCGGTCGGTGGACAGCCTGCGCTCGCTGATGCGGGCCAACGGGGATGCGGCCAAGCCGGCCTGGCTGACCGAGGTCGGGTGGACCACGGAAAGCACCAATTCCGACTGGAGGGTAGACCAGGCTGGCCAGGCCAACCGGGCAGTGTATGCCTATGGATTGAGCCTGGCGCGGCTGGGGAACGCAAACGGACCCATCGAGAAGGTGCAGTGGTTCGACCTCAAGGATTGCGATACCACGGCCGGATCAGGAGCGGCGTACGGACTGATCAGAAGCCACCCGACTTCACCCACCAACAAGAAATCCTGGTATGCTTTTAAACAGATGAGCACGAAGTTCAAGGACAAGTATTTCAATCGCAGGGTGCCCTTGGCGGATACGAACGTCTTCGCCTATGAGTTCCAGGTGCCGGGGGCGGATACGTTGCATAAGACCTGGTGCTTGTGGCTAAACAACAGCAAACATGAAGAAACCCTTGCTGTCAGAACAAATGTGACATGGCTGGTTACGAGGGATACAATCCCTTCTACAGACTCCGTGCTAATCGACACAAATCCAACAAGGCCTTACGGCAGAATAACGGAAGATGGCAAAATAATCATTTACGAAAACCGGATGGATACCGTCCCCCGCTACCTGCACGAGGTTGGTGCGGTCAGCAGGCCCGACGTGATAGTGGACAGTGTATGGCTCGTCAAAGCCTCAGGCACGGGAGAGCCCAGGGCCGGAGACGGGGTGAGGTTCTATGCAAGGATAAAGAACATCAGCACCACGGACTCGCTCAAGTCAACCATCGTGAACAAGGTAACCTTCCAGGTAGACGGGGTAACCAAGGCCACTTATCAAGCCCAAAGGGGATTAACGAAACAAGGCGATCCCCTTCACCTGGACACCCTGACGGTAGGCTACATCGGCGTTGGCCCTGCACCCGACTGGTACACCACCTGGGGGGACCATCTGATAAGGGCGTGGGCGGACTCGGCGGACAGGTATGTAGAGCTTCGGGAGGACAACAACTGTGGGTATCTCTGGAAGCATTTTCAGCCCAAGGTGAGCGTGGTCATCAACCATGACAGTAAGTTTGCAAAGACCCGCAACGACACACTCCACATAATCTTAAACGGGAACACCTATCCTTTACCCGACTCGGCCAAGCTCAAGCACGAAGGAAGCTGGACGAGGATCAACAGCAGCAACGGGGAGCGGGATACCGTCGTCACCTATAACAGCGACGGGGCGAAGTACGATTCGGTCAAGGTTTTCCAGGGCGGAGATACCTACACGGGCGGAGACAGCATCATCGTGGACACCAACGCCCCGTATACGGACATCTCCTCGCCAATCCAGAACCAGTGGGTATCGGGAACCGTGCCGTTCAAAGGGAATGCGAACGACTGGTACGAACACCACCTGTCGTACTGGGAGATCCGGAAGGACCCTACCGGGCCCTGGTGTTCCGGAACGAACGAGGTAGGAACGTTGAATCCGGTCATCATCCCGGGGACCTTCGGGAACTGGAACAGCACCCAATGGCCGAACGGGTATTACTGGCACTGGCTCATGGTCAACGACTCAGCCGGGAACACGGGCAGGGATTCGGTGCGGGTGTACGTAAACAACGCCGGGGGAGGGGATGGATTGGCCACCGGGTTCGGGAGTACACCAAGCTCTCCGATGAACGTCGCCACGGACCCTTCTGGCAACGTCTACATCGCCGAGACCCAAAACAGCAAGGTCAGAAAGTACTCACCCAGGAAAGACTCCCTGTTTGCGTTCAGCGTTAAGCGGGGGAACGACACAACCGGAACCTCCTGGGCCACAGCCATAGTCCTAAAAGACAGCTTAACCATCTGGATTGCAGATGGTTATGCTCATGCGATCAAGAGGTTTGATCGACAGGGGAACCTGCTTCTTAGATTCGGGAGCTTCGGGTCAGACACCTCCCGATTTAAGCAGCCCTGCGGAATCGCCTTAGACAACAAGGGAAGGCTTTGGGTGAGTGACCGGTTGAATAACCGCATTCAAGTGTTCGATTCGACCGGACATTTCCTTTTCCAGTTCGGAAGCCAGGGGCAGGACAGCGGAAAGTTCAACTCACCTACCGGAATAACCATCACACCCAATGGTCTGGTCTGGGTGAGCGACACGAGAAATAACCAGATTCAAGTCTTCGACAGCTTAGGGCAATATCTCAAGACCATCAAGGCGGTAGACAGCTTGGGGCTGGATACCCCCTTGGGCATCTGCTCGGATAAGTGGGGGGATGTGTTTGTAGCGGATAGCAGGCACAACAGAATCGTGGAGCTGAATCCCTACGGAGATAGGATATTAGACTTTGGAGGCTTAGGAGACAGCCTATGCCAGTTCCGCACCCCCGTAGGCGTAGCTTCTTCTCCCGGAGCGCATTATCTCTACGTGGCGGACATGGGAAACAGGAGGGTGCAGAGGTTTTGGGTCATCCAGGATGATACGTTAGGAGGGGGAGGGCCGCAGAGCAACGGGCAGGTGAGACTTCCCCCGAGGGTGTACTTCCTTGCCCAATCCCACCCCAACCCCACGACCGGGGAAGCGATGATCGAATATGGCTTGCCTGAAGCGAGCCAGGTCAACCTGACCATTTACAACGTGGCCGGGCAGGTAGTTCGGGAGTACAACCCCGGAAAGCAGAAGGCTTGGTATTACTCAATCCAGTGGGACGGGAGAAGCAACCGAGGCCACAAGGTAGGGGCGGGAGTCTACTTCTACCGCTTAGAGGCCGGATGCTGGGTGAAGACGAGGAAGATGGTAGTGATAAGATAGACGGTGGGCGGCAGACAATAAACGAATTGGGTCGAAAAAGAATCGGGCGCCACTGATGAATTCGGCGTCCGATTCTTTTATTGAAAGAAATAAACCCCGAGCTTAGAGTGATAGGCTTCTATGTTTAGCCTAACTGCAACCTTCTGGAAGTTAAGGTCAAATCATAGTGCTACAATATACTCCTTTCAGCTCGTGTTCTCGTAGAAGGCCCTGATTGCCTTATAGGTCCGCACGTCCACGAAGATACCCGTGCCGGCAAGTTCCGGACCAATCGCGGCGTGCACGCCGGCCTCCGGGCCCAGGGCGGACTGGAACTTGTCCCAGAAGATCCTCCTGTGAACCCGCTTCCCGTTTTCGAGCACCGGGAGGATCCGCCTTGAGATCGCTTCCGCAGCGTAGAACTCCCAGGTTTTCACGTGGGACCCTTTCGACTTTCCGGCGAGCTGGTCCGCGAGCTCGTCGTTCTTGAGGCAGGTTTCAGTATCGGCCCACTCTTTCGCGTCAGTCCATTGCTTCGCGCTTCCCCACGGAGATCCCGTCTTCATTCCATTATGCAGCTCGGCGAGCTCCTGGTCGTACCAGGTCAGGGTCGCCTTCGTGATATATTTCAGGGTGTGCATCTTCTGTCCATGGGTTCTCTTAAACTGATATTTTAAGCTTACGACGGGGACCTTCTCGCCGGTATACCACTCAAGCCACCTACGCCAGTCCTCCCGCCAAGCCTCAAGATCTTCGAGCAACATCTGTCCGGCCGGCAGCACTCGGTTTTTTCTTCTCAGGTCTCTCGTTCCTTCAGGATACTTTCGGGCCTCAAATAAAAGGTTCAAGTGTGGATGGTACACTCGTGGGTTTTTCTCTCCTCCTCTATGCCACTTGGAAAAACCTCGGTGGAAACCCTCGCGCTTCATCTTTTCAACCCAGTACCTCCGGACGTCCCCCAACGATTTCGGAGTCTTGAACTTATCGCGCAGGAACTTCGGGATCGTGATTACCAAAAAACCGAGATCCCCCTTCTGGCCCATCGCCATCACCCTCGGTAACCACCTGGCGATCTTCCCGTTGTGCCACCTGCTTCCATCGGCTCCGCATGTCGAACACCACTCTTTTTCACAGAGTACGATCGTGCGGATGTAGTAGTCTATCCCGCCCCTGCCCCTGGCATGGCCTGGGATGTATCCCTTAAAGCACTCCCCGGGCCCTCCCTTCTCCCTTCCGGATCGGTATCTTCGATACCGGCTCTGGCTTTCCTCCCAACCCCTGGGCTTCTTGTCGTTGGCAGTCTTTCCTATGCTTTCAAGATAACTGTCCAGCTCCTTGACTTGTGGAATAGGGTGTTGGTCGGGTGACCCTGCTCCCGAACCCCCGGACCGCCCCCTATCCCCCCCTGGGCACCCAACAGAGGCCATAGGATCGAGGAGCACTCCCGGATTAGGCATAAACACCCCTGGACCAGGATGTGATGTCGTAGGGGGGTGCAGCGTGCCCTGGGGTCGCTCGTTGAAAGGCGGTCAGCTCGTCAGAGCGGGCATTCAAGGTTCCGCGTCCCCCAATGTGCTTGACAAAAAAAGCCGACTTGTCGTATAATAATAACCCAAGACAGAGGACGCAATCGTCCCCACCTTGATGGGTGGCTTGGTCCACGATCCCCCGCTCGCAACGGGGGATCTTCTTTTCGTGTCATCCCATACCTAAGTATCTAAACAGAGCCCCACGGATGATTTCGTTTACGGTAAGACCGTACCGATCAACCACACTATAAAGAGCATCCAACAGTTGCGGGGTTAAATCGACCTTGACCCGGTTCGGGTGCTTCTTTTTTAACTTAGCCCCGGGAATGACCTCATCGCTCAAGGAGATGTGCCTTTGTCCAGGCAAACGGCCCTTATCGGCAAGTCCCCCCCTCATGACGGCATCTCTCTTGATCCTTTCGACCACACTCCTAGTATATGCCGTCCCCTGGCCACCCATAGACCCACTCGGGGGCTGTTTTTGTTGATTATCGTTTTGTTTATTTATGTCATGTGGGGGGGCCACTGGGGGGGCCACTGGGGGGGCCACCGGAGCATGGGCCTGCTCACGAGCCTCCTTTTGCCTGCGTATGAAATTGTCTACGGCCCTATTTCCCACGGGCAACCTCGGCCTTTCCCCTGTTCTCCCGAGCTCCCGCGGGAGCCCTTCTCATCGACCTTTGTTTCGGGGTTTCCAGGTGAAGAATTTCGGAACATACCGACCTTAAAACGCCGAGGATGGCCCCGTGGCTACCATAGGGAATCTCCCAGACCGGAACCCCCATAAGCTCCGCGGACCTCACCTTACCATCATGCACGAAGCCCCACTCGAAAACCCGTATGCCGATCAGGTTCAATTGACCGATCTCCTCCCGGGACGCGACCATCCTGAGCGGAAGGATCTCATTTTTTAAGACATAAACCGGTACCTCGGGCCTCAGGGTATCCATGACCTTCTTCAGCTCCGCAGCCGCATCCCAGGAGAGCCTTCCCTTTACAGGAATGATGATCATGTCCAGGATGTCCATTACCTGCTCCATGATCGTCAGGTCCGGACGGCAATCCAGGATCGTGAATTCGTACCCCTGGGGGATCTCCGGAGTTGTTCCCTCGTATTTTGGGTGAGCCCCCCAAACGAGGTCCACGCCGCGGGACGTCATCTGGTCCATCTCTCCGTCCCAATTCCAGATCCCAGGGCTCGACTGTCCGCCCACCCATTTCATCGCGTCCCCCTGCGGATCCATATCCATCAGGCAGGTCTTGTGCTTATAGTAGGCTAAGAGCATAGCGAGGTTGGACGCTATGAAGGTTTTTCCGACGCCCCCCTTGAAGTTAAAGACTCCGATTATCATCGTAGCTCCTTTTTTTGGGTATTCCTCGTTTGTGTAATGAAGCAATCATCTAAATACTTGTGTCCAAAAAGTGTCCACTTTACGCACTAAAAGGCCTAAATTGGCAATAAGTGGCACAAATAAAAACAGGGCTTAAGTAAAAGCCCTGTTTTGAATTGTATTGCAATCACTAAAGTTACATTAATGCACTCCGCCGCCTTAAAAGGGCGGTGCTCTACCTACTGAGCTACTGGCCCAAAAACGTTCCCGCGCTCGCTATTTTGTGACTTGGTTGATGACGAGGTAGATAGAGGCGAGCTCAAAGGCGACCCGGGAGACATCCTTGATCGCGCTCCACCAGTTGAACTCCCCCTTCTTGGGCACCCAGATGGTGTCCCCGGCCTCGAGCTCTCCGGAATTCCTGGGCAGAAGCCTCTGGCCCGTGGGCTTGATGATTCTCATGCCGCGGGCGTTGGCGTTCCAGGCCAGGCCGCCGGCCTGCTTGATGTAATACTCGATGCCCGAGCCGGATTTATAGACGA
>Ga0315284_10008792_pt1 | contig 14413 bp, 12 predicted proteins | sample YL17G09_16_MG_FD_203696 | JGI IMG/M metagenome (GOLD analysis project Ga0315284, IMG submission 203696) | Sediment microbial communities from Yellowstone Lake, YNP, Wyoming, USA - YL17G09_16 | ecosystem: Environmental > Aquatic > Freshwater > Lake > Sediment | place: USA: Wyoming | collected... | reverse complement strand
TGAAGGCGGATGCCCGGTTCTCTCGGGATCTCTTCTGAGCCCGCTGAAGCCGGTCTGGGAGGCATCATCGGGTACCGGCCCGACGGGTTCTCGCTGGCACGGTTGGTCACCATGGGCGTTCGTCCGGGCCGACTTGGGCGGGCCTCACTTCGCAGCACCTTCGACATGACCAAAGCACTCCACATCCTGGTGACCACCTTCAAGCGCGAAGTCGCGGTGTATCGGCGCGTGCTGGGCGATCGCCGCACGCCGTGGCCTGCGCGCATCCTGCTCGGGCTCGCGGTTGCGTACGCACTGTCACCCATCGACATCATACCCGATTTCATCCCCGTGCTGGGTCAGCTCGACGACATCGTCATTGTCCCGATGCTTGTGTGGGTTGCACTGAGATTCGTGCCGCGCGCCCTCGTTGACGAGCACCGGACAGCCGTGGCAGGAGTAGCGCCATGACCGCCTCCCGCATCATGTTCGTGGCCGGAGACCCCTCCGGCGACCATCACGCCGCTGCGGTGCTGCGCCGGTTGCACGCACTGCGCTCTGACCTGTCCTGCTTTGGCGTTGGCGGACCTGCCATGGCAGCAGCGGGCTTCCAACCGCTGCTGCCGTTTGCACCGTTCAATCGCATGGGATTCGTGGAGGTGGCAACGCACCTGCCGTTTTTCCTGCGGGCAAAGCGGCGTTTGGTGCGTGCCCTGGAGGAGTCGAGGCCGGCGGCACTGGTGTGCGTAGACTATCCCGGCCTCAACATTCCGCTGGCCGAAGAGGCGAAGAGACTAGGTATCCCCGTGGTCTGGTACATCGCTCCACAAGTATGGGCGTGGAAGCCGCATCGTGCCGAGTCGCTGGGTCGCTGCGCCGCATTCATCGGAGTGGTCTTTCCGTTTGAGACACGATACTTCGAGGGGTTTGGCGCGGAAGTCAAGTTCGTGGGCCATCCGCTCATGGAGGCAATGACCGACAACGCGTTCGATGCCATTCATCGACGGCGTGCGCAGTGGCGCAACACCTACATGGAGAAGGCGCTGCATCTGGGCATTCTCCCCGGCAGTCGCGCGCAGGAAGTGGGGGCAATGCTTGCGCCCATGGTCGACGCTTTCCGCCTGTTGCGACTGAGCTACCCGGGTCTCACAGCCACGGTATCGCGGTTCGCGCCGCTGCCCCAACGGCTCTTTCGCTGCACGCGGGGCGTTGCGGGCCTGGAGGTCAGCACCGAGCCGCTCGATGGTGTCCTTGCGCGGACCGATTGCGCGTTTGTCACCTCCGGCACCGCAACCCTGCAGACTGCCCTGTGGCAGGCGCCCATGGTTGTGGCCTATCGTACGTCGCGGCTCACCTACGCCATCATGCGGCGCATGGTGAAGCTGCCGTACATCGGGCTGCCCAACATTGTGGCACAGAAGAAGATTGTGCCTGAGTGCATTCAGCGTGCTGTCAACCGGCAGGACCTGGCTGCGGCCATGCGTCCGTTCATCGAGGCGCCGGCGCCCAATGCGGAAACGGCGGATGCGCTCGCGCGTCTGGCCGACATGCTCGGACCGCTCAAGCCGTCGCGGGAAATGGCCGATGCAATCGTCCGAATTGTCGGGCGCGGGTAGGCACGACTCTCAGCGGTCAGCAGTCAGCGGGCAGCGGTCAGTGCGTTGGCCCGCGCAAGGGTGTCGACGGCTCCAAGCTCCACGCTACGCCGCGCGCTTGGCCTGCAACGACTCCCACCACTTCCTGTTGTCAACATACCACCGGATCGTCTGCACGATCCCTTCCTCAAACCGGGCGGATGGCGACCAGCCCAGGTCGCGCTTGATCTTGCGTGCGTCGATGGCGTAGCGGCGGTCGTGACCCAGACGGTCGGTCACGTGCGTGATGAGGCTCTCCGGCTTCTTCAGCTCGCGCAGGATGAGCTTCACAATCGCGATATTGGGCATCTCGTTGTTGCCGCCAATGTTATACGCCTCACCCACTGTGCCCGTGCGCAAGACCGTGTCGATGGCGCTGCAGTGATCGTCAACATACAGCCAATCGCGCACCTGCATGCCATCGCCATACACAGGCAGCGCTTTGTCGTGCAGAGCGTTGATGATGATGACCGGAATGAGCTTCTCGGGGTACTGATACGGCCCGTAGTTGTTGGAGCACCGCGTGAGGAGCGTGGGGAACCCGTAGGTGTGGTGATAGGCCAGGGCAATGAGGTCGGAGCCGGCTTTCGACGCCGAGTAGGGGCTGTTGGGAGCAATGGGCGTGGTTTCGCAAAAGAAGTCGGTGGGGCCCAGCGATCCGTACACCTCATCGGTTGACACGTGGAGAAACCGGCGATTGTCGTACGAGCCCTTCCAGGCGGCGCGCGCCACGTCGACCATGATCTGGGTGCCGATCACATTGGTCATGACAAACACATCGGGGCCGGCAATGCTGCGGTCAACGTGCGACTCGGCGGCGAAGTGGACCACGGCGTCGAAGTCGTGTGCGGCGAAGAGCCGCTCCACGGCAGCGCGGTCGCAGATGTTGCCGTGCACAAATTCGTATCCCGTCGATGCCTCGATGTCGCGCAGATTCTCGGGGTTTCCCGCATACGTCATGGCGTCGAAGTTGACGATGCGCTCAGCCGGATGCTCACGGAGCATGCGTCGCACGAAGTTCGAGCCGATGAATCCAAGGCCGCCGGTTACCAAGATCGTCTTCACGGTGAATCTCCTTGTGATAGTGCGGAGTTGGGAGTGCGGAGTGCGGAGTGCGGAGTTGCGGACTTCACTCGACCAACTCGTGGAGGCGTTCCACAGGAACGCATCGACAGGTTCATCGAACCACTTCCACAACCCTTCGACAGGCTCAGGACGGCGCTCCGCACTCCCCACTCTGCACTTCTTCGCATCATGCAGTCGGCGTGCCGCCACTCTCGATCCTACGTTCTTCTGCCAGAAAGTCGTCAAACGCCGCCCGCCACTCCTTCATGCCGTTGAGCCCCAGACACTTGAGCCGCGCATTCTCCAGCACGCTGTTGGCGGGGCGAGGTGCGGGCCGCGGAAACTCGGCAGTGGTGCAGGGCGCCACCGTGACGGGGATGGCGCATCGGGCCACAATGTGCGACGTGAAGTCGAACCACGAGCACGATCCCTCAGCAGTGCAGTGGTAGAGTCCAAAGTTGTTGGTCTGCACCACCGCCCACATCTGCCGGCACACCTCCATGGTGTAGGTGGGGCTGCCGAACTGGTCGTTGACAACACGCAACGGTTCACCCGCCGGCACCTTGTCCCACGCAACCTTGCGGATGGTTTTCACGAAATTGGGTCCGCGACACCCGTAGAGCCAGGCGATGCGAAAGATGAAGTGATTGGCGAACTCCTTGACAAGAAGAAGCTCTCCGGCAAGCTTGCTCTGCCCGTACACCGACTGGGGGTTGGGTACATCGGTCTCGGTGTACACGCCGTCTTTCTTCCCGTCGAACACGTAGTCGGTGCTGAAGTGAGCAATCCGCTCTACGCCCGCTTCGCGCGCGCACCGGGCCAGCACCGCGCACCCCTCGGCATTTACGGCAAAAGCCAGTGCAAGGTTGGTCTCGCATGCGTCAACCGCGGTGTATGCGGCGCAGTTGACTACCGTGCGCGGACGGATGCGCCCAAGCGCGGCTCGGGTGCTGTCGACGCTGGTGAGGTCGATGTCGGGGTAGTCGATGCCTTCAGTCTCGAACCCGTACGCCGAGGCCGTGAGCATCATGTCGCGGCCGAGTTGCCCGTTGCATCCGACAACTAGAACACGGCCAAGCATTGATACCTCCTGTGGTGGTGGATGGTCATGTCTGGTGGCCTGCGGCTTGCCGTAGGCCGTCGATCCCACGGCGTAGCGGCGCCGACCTACTTCTCTTGACTGAGGAGCTTCCGGCACTCCTCAAGCATGGGCTCCTCAGAGGTGCGACCCTCCCTCACCACCTGCTGGGTGGGGAGCCGGTGAGTCATGAACTTCCAACCTTTGTGCGATGCGAGCTTGCCCAATTCGTCCATGACCTCCGTGCTCGTCATGTTGGTCTCGACTCCCGCGATCAACTGATTGGCAAGAAGCGCGGTGAGCACCACGGTCTTGTTGCTGATACTCTCAAAGAGCGTCTTGATGAGCAGCATCTGCCTGCGCTGCGCATCGTCCCACCCCGAGAGTGCGGGCGACACAAACTGGACGATTGACTCGCTGCCCAGCTTCTGCTTGCCCGTGCGCAGCCCCATGACCGAAGCGGCCTTGGGGTCGACATCGACGAAGATGTCGCCGATAGACGCAGCGATGCGCGCGACATTGTCTTTGTTGAGCATGGTGTAGCGTGAGACGCGACTATCCATGACCTTCTCCACAACCATGGTGGCCAGTGCCGGTCCGCCCTGCAGGAGCGCCTTGTCCAGCGTGCCCACGCCCTGCACGTAGTCGCCCACTGCAAGGCCGGCCGGGATGTTCACCACATGCGCCACCGAGCGATCGAATTGCAGGCTCACCAGAAAGTAGCTGGCAGGAATGCCGAAGAGCATGAATGTGAGCGGCATCCGGCGCATCATGGATTCGGTCTTCTCTTTGACAAGTCGCGAGAACTTTTCGTTGGGGCTCACATCGGGCGCAAGGCTGCGCACCTGGATGGGCCGGCCGTCGCTGAAGACTGCGGCCGTCTGCCCGCCAATGAGATTGACGGTCTCTTCTCCCGAGGGGCGCTCTGCAAGCAGCAGTCCGTCAAGGCAGTGGATGTCGACCTCGTCATACTTGACCTCAACCATGAAGTCGGCGCCCTGACCTGCCACGGTGATATTGGTGAGCGGCGTGACAATGCGGTACAGGTCTTTGCTGTCGGCATAGGCCATCTTGTACCAGCAGATGCCCGACTTGTGGAATACTTCAACCAGGTTCTTGTCGCCCTCGGTGCTGCCGATCTTGTCAAATGACAGCTCCGAAAAATCGTCCATGTCGATGCGCGAGTACACATTGACCGACAGCTCAACCTGCGAGCGTGCCTCGGTGAGGATGCGGTCTCCCGCGTCAATGTGCATGCCCTCTTGCGCGGGGCGCGTTCGGCCTTCGCTGGAGATGATGGTGAGTTCGCCAAAGGAGAACTCCAGCATGATGCCCGCGCCCTGCTGCGTGAGGGCCACCGGTTTGTCAAGCGTGCCCACCGACAGATCGGCGCCCTGTTCCACCTGAGCGGTGAGGTCGATACTGGCCAGGTTTGAGGTGGGGCGCACTCCGGCCACCTTGAGGATCTCAAACTGCGAGGTCCCCTTTGGCACGCGGTAGCGCCCCGGCTTCTGCACATTGCCGGAAACAGAGACGTCGTACATTTTGGCCCAGGTATCTCCGCCGGAGTGAGTGAAGGTGCTCACTACGTTCCATACGATGGCGCCTGCCAGCATCACATACATGACATATATGATGAGCCGCATTTGGGGGGTCGGAGCGTGTCGGGTACTCATTGCGCACCTCCTCGCTTTTCGCGAATGATGTGCCAACCGGCATTGTTCCACTGCCAGATCTGCGTGATTGGCAGCCGCACAGTGTCGGCTCTGGTAATCGTGGCCACCGTCATTGACGTTTTGGTATGGAGATTTCCCACCGGTTCCACTGCTGTACTTTCAATATAACTCGTGTCTGCCAGAACTCCTGCTGCTGCAACGCTCTGCAGAGAAGTCGCACTGCGCCACTGGGTGAAGGCGCCGCCCGGGAAGCTGAACGCCGCCGTGTCGTACGCGCTCAGCAGGGCAGCGGTGTCTCCGCTGAGCAGCGCGGATTGCCACACAGTCAACGCAGACTCGCACGATCCCGAAGTCCGTTGGCGAAACGTTCGATCTGCGGAGTCTTCGTCGGGGGGTACACTCGCCAGGGCCTCCAGCGACTGGCCCGCCGCAGCGGGCGGCGCACTCGGCACGACCGGGGCTGCCGCCGGAGTCGCCGGCTCCACCAGCTCCGGCTGTCGCGGAAAGAGCGCCCGCTTCTGGGCTGCCATCCACGGGCGCACCATGCCCGAGGCAAACAGCAGCAGCACCAGCACCCAGAACATCTTGCTGCCCGCCAGATGTCGTGCGGTGCGCCCCAGCAATGCCATGTACCGCGGTAGCGAATGAACCGTGGCCTGGAGCCCCTCGCGGATCTTTGCCTCGGCCTGCAGCCCGAATTCTCGGAGCGTGGGCTTCTTGCGCGCCTCGTCGTCGTACTCGTAGGTGTACTTGTAGGAGTAATACCGATAGTAGCCGTAGTAGTAGGGATAGTACCCACGGGAATGAGAGATGCCGTTGAGCACCGTGCCCAGCAGATTGACGCCAATGCGCTGAAGCTGCAACATGGCCTGCCGCGCTGCCTTGAGCGGCGTCCACAGCGTGCGCGTCACGATGATGCATCCGTCCATCTTCGGCGCCATGGTGATTACGTCGCTCACCGGGAGCAGTGCAGGAGAATCGAAGATGATGATGTCGGCAAGTTCGCGCAGCTCCCTCACCAATTGGTCGAATCGGGCAGTGCCGAGCAGTTCGGTGGGGTTGTGCGGTCGCTCGCCCGAGGTGATGACTGAGAGACCCTCATACTTGGTGGCCTTGATAATGTGTTTGATGTCTTCGCGGATGCCAAGCATATAGTCGGAGAGTCCGTTGTCTTTGGGCATGCCGAACACACTGTGAATCTGCGGTCTGCGCAGGTCGCCATCAACCAGGATCACCTTGCGTGCATCCATGGCAAAAGTGATCGCCAGGTTTGCCGCCAGCGTAGTCTTGCCCTCGCCCTTGACTGCGCTGCACACGATGAACGTCTTGAGCTTGTGCGCCTGCGCCAGGTGCTTGAGGTTGGATCGCAGCACCCGGAAGGGCTCCAGACGCGCTTTGCCCGTATCGGAGCCAAAGTCGACAAGGGCCTTCTCTCCCTCAAGAAACGGCACAATGCCCAGAAGCGGAAGCTCAAGAGCGCGCTCCACATCGCGCGGCTCCTTGATGGTCTGGTCGAGGTACTCGATGAGGAATGCCAGCGCAATGCCCAGCAGAAACCCCACTGCCAGGCCCATGTAGATGCGGTTCACGCCCACTTCACTTACCCCGCCGCGTGGCAGGTCGGCAAGCTGGAGTATCTTGAGGTCGGTCTCCTGAGAGTCCCGCTTGATCTTGGTTTTCTCGTACTGCGTCTTGAGCATCGACAGCGTCTGCACCAAGCCGTCGCTCTGCCGCTGCAATTGCGCAAAGCGCTGCTCCAGATGGGGGAGCTTCATCACATCGCTGTTGAGCTTGACAATGAGCTGCTCCTGGGCCACGCGACGGGCCTCAAGCGAGGTCTTGTCGATAGTGAGCGTCACCAACTCCTGCAGCAGCGATTCGCGAATCGGGTTCTTGATGAATGTCTCGCTCTGCACCGACTTGGTGGTCACATTGGTGCGCAGCGCATCCTTGATCTTCTCGATCTCCTGCTCCGCCATACGCACCTTGAAATGGTCCTTGCCGTATTCCGCCAGAAGCGTGTTGAGCTGAAACTGAAGTTCGGAGAGCCGGGTTTTATACAAGTCCTGATAGGTGATGGAGTTGACAACATCCACATCCTGCTTGTGGATCTGCCCCTGAATCGAGGTAAGTCGTTCGCGGTTGGCTGTGAGGTCAAGCTCGGTCTGCTGCAGGGCAGCCTGCATGTCTGCCGCCTTGGTGATGACTGCGCTGGCCTCGGCCGACACCTGCACAAGCTGGTTGTCTTCTTTGAATTGCCGCATGGCATCTTCTTTGTCGCGCAGATCGGCCTCGACCTTCTTGATCTGGTCCTCGAGCTTCATGATCATCTGCGAGACGTCCTGGCTCTTGACTTCGCGGATGTAGGCCACGTAGTTCTTGCACACCAGGTTGAGCACATCGCGCGCCAGCTCGGGGTCGGTGTTCTTGTAGTGCAGCTCGATGATGTCGGTCTCTTCGCCTTTTGTCTCTCCGCGTGTGACCTGAATGCCTCCCTGGATGGCTCCGATGGAGACCCGTCCCTCCAAAGCCTCAGACACGCGGCGCAACACTTCTTTGTCGGATTTCAGCAAGTCGATATGCGTGTTGAGCTTCTTGTCGCGGCTCCCCCACTCCTGATACACAATTTGTTGATCGGAGATGATCTCTTGACTTCCGGGGCTGAAGAGCATGCGAGCGCCGGCAGTGTAAAACTTGCGGCCGGTTGCGTACGAGTACAGCGAGAACATCCCCACCACCACGGTGGCAGCCAGCACCACCCACTTGCGCCGCATGAGCACGCTGAGATAGCGGTAGATGTCGAATTCCTCTTCGTCACCGTCGTCGTCGCCATCGGTGGGGCGGATGGGCGGCGCGCCGGAGGCTCCTCCGGGTGTTGCGCCGATCTGGGTTCTGCCCAAGGGAGGCAGCGGCGGTGGGGATTCGCCGTCGGAGCTCTCGGTCGGTTGATCGGCCTCAACTGCCGGCGCTTCACCAAACCGGGGTTGGCGCGGCAGAGCAGCACGACGTGTTGGCGCAGCGGCGGGAGCAGGGGTCTGCTCCGGCGCTCCGGCCTTCTGCGAGGTGTCGGCGCGAGTCGGATCGACGGGCGTGGCGCCGCCCTCTTCACGCAGCTTGCGCACGATGTCGCCCAGACGGAACTGGCGTTTTTCGTCACTCATTGGGGAACAGCCCGGATGTCCTGCAGAATAACCTCAATATCCTCGCGCCGGATCTCGGGCAGCGAGTGGGCAAAACCATAGTTGAGCGCCAGCTTGCATAGCCGATTGATTTCGCGGGGGGTTCCACCGGTTGCCCGAAAGATCATCTCCAGCCCCAGACTGGAGAAGATGGCGCGGGTGTCGACGCCGGCAACGTGCAGCCGATGCTGGATGTACTTGACGGCGTTGGTGTAGTCGAGGTTATTCAAATGAAATCGCAAAAATACGCGTTGGTCAACCTGCTTGAGTGCGGCAATCTTCTCGCGCAACTCGGGCTGCCCAATCAGGAAGATCGTCAGGTAGTTCTCGGTCTCCGACGACATGTTGGTAAGATTCTTGATTTCGTCGAGCACCGCAGCGTCCATCTGTTGCGCTTCGTCAATCACCAGCACCAGGTGGCGTTTCTCTTCGTAGACCAGCGTCTCAAGCTTCTTCTTGAACGTCGTCACGAGCATGTACTTGTCGTCGCGGGGCGGCAGCGCGTCTTCTTCGGTCATGGCAATGCGCGCATCGCGAAAGGATATGCGCTTGCAGATGTCGTAGAGAATGTCGTTGAAGGGGAAGTTGGCATTCTCGAAACAAATCGTTTCGAAGTCGTTGGTGGGAAGCGATGCGCGCAGCACATTGCGCGTCATGGTTTTGCCGGAGCCGATTTCGCCGGTGAGCAGACCCAGATTCATGTTGCGGTCGTTCACCACATACAGCATGCGGTCGAGCGCTTCGCGATGGTCGTCGCTTTCGAAGAAGAAGCGCGTGTCGCAGAGCTCCTCAAATGGCCGCTCTTTGAGGCCCCAGTACCGTACGTAGGCCATTGCCGGACTATCCCTTCGTCAAGGCTGCGAGGTTCTGCGCCACGGTCTCGATGCACTGCCGTACACGTGTGGATCCACCCGATTCCCCCGGGGTTTTGCCGTCGCGCACGGTCGCGCGCACCTCGGTTGCGAAAATGACGTAGCCAATATAGATGATGTTGAGTCCAAGGTATTTCTTCGCAACAAGAGCCAGATGTGTCCCTCTTGAGATATCGGTCTCGTCGCGAACCATGTTGAGAACAAGGAAGATTTTGCGGCTGCAAAGCCACTCCCGTGCCATGCGCGCCTCAGCGGAAAACTCGCGCGACAGAGCGGTCAGAAGCTCATCGCACGTGCCCAGCCGGTCGGTGGCTGCCGGCGACGAGAATCGCCTGATGTACGAGTGTATCTCTTTACGGCCGGCAAAAAGCCTGGTGAGTCCGCGCACCACCCCGTTCTTCAGATACCCGTAGGCATTCTCAACCGACGCGGGCATGCCGTCGGAGACCACCACGCTGTACGGAAACGCGGCAAAGAAGTCGGTCACGTGCGTGTCGGCGCCTGCGCCCAGATCCACGAAAACGTAGTCGGCCTCGAGCTTTCCGATACCGGCAATGAGCCGCTGTTTCTGGCCGAATGTGGGGTTGGCCAGGTCTGCCGTGTCACTCACGCCCGCAACAAGCCAGGTGTTGGGAACTGCCGTGGGTGTCTTGACGTCGGCCAGTGAGGCTGTCTGGTTGAGGAGGAACTGCCCGAGCCCGGTCTTGGGCCTGCGCACTCCCAGGAAAAGGTGCAGGTTGGCGCCGCCAAGATCCGCGTCGACGAAGCCGACGGTTCGTCCGCCATGAGCGAGATTGGCGCCAATGCCCGCAACAATCGTGCTCTTGCCCACGCCACCCTTGCCGCCACCTACTGAGAGTACGATTGGCTCTTTCATAGCTCACGCACATGCGCGGCGGGGCGCGGGGGTGGGATGCTCGTCTCCCGGGATGGAGCTGGGGCCTATTTATTGGACAGGACGGTAACCGTTATGATGATGGACAGCGATGTCGAGATGATTGACAGAATGGTGGAAATCATCGACCACGGCACTTTCACAACCTGAGGGACGAAAATCGTGTCGCCCGGATAAAGGATCTGGTTTTTGGTGCGCTTGTTTCCCGGCTGGTAGAGCGCACGGAGATTGACGTCTATCACCGACCCGTCGGCGCGGATGATCTTCACCATCTTCGTACGCGCGCTCTGGAGCCCGCCGGCCATGGCAATCGCTTTCAGAATGTCAATCGGCTCGTAGATCTCGTACTCGCCGGGGCTTCGCGCATCGCCTATCACGTAGATCTTGTTTGAGTAGTATGCTTCAATGGAGACCGAAACTACCGGATTGTTCACGTAGGAGGTGAGCTTGCCCTGCATAATCTTGACCAGTTGCGCGCAGGTGAGGCTTGCCACCTCGAGCTCGCCAATCACCGGATAGTTGATGCGTCCGTCGGGGCGTATCTTGTGCCTGCCGGAGAACTCGGGGTGCTCAACCACCGCCACCGAGATAACATCTCCGGGCTTGAGCACGTATTCTTCTACCTGGGCGTATGACACGCACCAGGCAAGCAGAATTGAGATGACTATTCCTCGTGTGCAATGCATGGTAATGGCTTGTCAATTCAGAGAAGCGGGGTTGCGGTTCTGTTCACTAAGATCCATATTATAGGTTAACTACACTTCGGAATTCAAGTAAATATTCCTGATATCGGCATAACAGAGACACAGACACCAAGTTACGAATGTCGTGTGAAGGGATCTTGATCGTGAGTCTTCAGGGCATCCGACGCAACCCCATGATTTCTTCTTCGGTTCTGGGGCCACAAAAATTGAGTATACTGCTTGGGGATTGCCTGTGCAAGCAAAATCCGCCCACCAGTCTGAGACGATCGCGCTCGTGGTCGCAGGCCAGAGGAACGAGTCGCATGGAACCGAAATCCGTTGGAACCAACGACCCTCGCATGTATTTTCATAATGATGATCAGTTGGGCCGCCACCAATTCGAAGCCATCCTCCAAGGGAGTTCCAGATGACATCTGTTCAGCGTACACGATCCAGTGCCGACGCTCTCCGTGAAGGGGCCGGCGTCTGGGTGCGTCGGAGTCTGTTCCTCGTGTCCTTCATCACCACGGCCTCGATGGTGGGCGGATGCTACACGCAGCTCACCTTGATCGACCGCACCGTTCCCGAAGAGCACCGCCAGAGCGCTGACACTGCACCCCGATCCGTAGACACTGTCGTTGTGAAAGATCGCCAGGTGTGCTACTGGACGCACGATTTGTGGGGAACCCCGGTCCTGCGCTGCCGGCAGACCTACTTCTCCCGCGACTGGACACTCTACGACAATGCACCGTGGTGGTACCGATCCGATCCCTACTGGTTCGACTACGACCGCTGCCCACGCTACTACTACTATGATCGTCTCACCCGATCGTGTCGCTACTACACCGATCGACCGTGGAACTACGACGACGATGACTACGGCTCGTACGGCAGCGGCGGCTCGTCGGGTGGTGGAGGGTCCTCGGGCGGCGGTGGATCGCCACCTCCATCCATGAGAAGCCGGGGACTGCCGCCATCGGGGAGTACGCCATCGCCGGCCCGGAGCCAGTCGTCGGGTCAGACCAAGCAAGGCAGCGCGACCGACACGCCGACTCCAGCCCCGTCGGTTCAGACACCACAGCCCACGCAGGACGTGACGCACCCGATACGCATGCGCGATCGCGGGTTGCCGCCACCTGCTGCCACCCCATCCGGAGAGTCGTCCTCGCAGGGGCCCTTGCCCAAGAACAACACCGACGCTCCCGCACCGGCGCAGGCCGCGCCTCCGCCGCGCGCACCTGAGGTCCAGCCGGCGCCTGCTCCAGCCAGGGCAGATTCGTCCTCCATCCGCCCCACTATTCGTTCAAGGAGATGGTGACCGATGAATATTCGAACACTGCTCATCCCTGCCACCGTCGCGGCTCTCGCCATCTCATCGCACGCCGAGGTGCGACCCTCCATGAACATCGGCGTGGGGACCCGCGCATTCTCCATGGCAAACAACCACGTGGCGCTTTCGAACGATCTGTCAGCCATCTACTGGAACCCGGCTGGCCTCGCATTTCTGCCTGTGCGGGAGTTTCAGGTTGGCATGGACGGGCTCGGGCTCTCGGCCAATAGCACCATCTTCAACGACAAGACCACCGACAGTTTCATGCGGCTGCGGCTCTCTCAGGCGGGCATGCTGGTGTCGGTTCCGGTAAACCGGGGAGGGCTCACCTTTGCCGGAGCATTCCTCAACCCCATCGTCTTCGACGACATTGCCACCTACTCCGCATCATACGAGGACGCCCGCAATCCCGGTAGCCAGATCGATACGAGGAATGACTACGGCGCCTACGGAGGATTGCGGCACTGGAGCCTCGCGTTTGGCACCCAGGTTGCCAAGGGCTTTGGCGTGGGGCTCTCGGCCTCCCTTGTCACCGGTCGACAGCGCTCAACCGCAGTCTTTGACAGCTCCTACAATGACACCGTCATTCTCGCCAACGACCAGAGCCAGCAGCAGGGCGTCTATGCCGGCTACGATGTTCGCGTGGGTCTCATGTACAACTACCTCGACAAGTTCCGCGTCGGGCTACGCATCGCCCTGCCACAGGTGCTATTCCTGCGCGAAGACTTCTCGGTGCTCAATCCGGATGGCTCAACACTGTGGGACACCACCTACGAGGGCACCATGTACTCCTCCTACACAGGCGCTCTTGGCGCATCGGCAACACTGCCGTTCATGGTCGTGTCGGCAGAAATCCGCGGTCGCGCGCCCTACGGCCTGGTCTTCGTCAACGACCCCGGGCTTAGCTCCAGTCAGGCCGGTCGCGCATGCATGGAGGCCGGTGTCGGCGCCGAAGTGCCGCTGGTGGTGATCCCCATGGCAGCCCGAGCGGGCTACTCGGTTGGACAGGTGGATCAGCATGCGTATGTTGTCAAGTACAGCGGCATGGCGTCGCCGCAGTGGTCTGACGATGGAACGAAAGCCGAAAGCTACCGCCACCTCATCAGCGCCGGCCTGGGCGTGGTTGCGGGAAAGTGCCGCATCGATCTGGCCTACGGTCACCAGATGTGGTCAACGTCAAAGGACAACGTTCTCACGCAGGACTTCTCGCACGACCGGCTGTTGCTGTCTGTGGGCTTCCGATACTGAGACGCTCGTCGAGCGCCGCACTGAGCCCAGTCGAAGTGTGCCTCAGCCGGGCGCCTCGATACAGCCTGCGGCCACTCGGCGACCGGCTGAGGTGTATCGAGACGAGCATCGAGGACCTGAGTAGCTGCCTTGTGTCAACAATCCCAATTCACCACATTCCTCCGGGTGGGGGGGCCGGCCCCCCCCCCCCCCCCCCCCCCCCCCCCCCCCCCCCCCCCCCCCCCGAACAACCAGAACACACCCACACTCCACCGGAAAGCTCATGAAGAACATCACCATCTACACCGACGGCGCCTGCTCGGGTAACCCTGGGCCGGGCGGATATGCAGCCATCCTGGTCTGCGGCGACAAGTCGCGCGAAGTGAGCGGCGGCCTGCGCAACACCACCAACAATCGCATGGAACTCATTGGCGTGATTGCGGCCCTGGAGTCGCTCAAGGAGCCCTGCTCCGTGAAAGTAGTCACCGACTCCCAGTACGTGGTCAACGCCATGATGCAGGGCTGGGCCCGCAAGTGGCGCGCCAACGGATGGCGTCGCGGCAAGGAGAAGGCCATGAATCCCGACCTGTGGGCCCGGTTGCTTGACCTGGGAGAAACCCACACCCTCACCTTCGAATGGGTGCGCGGCCACAATGGCCACCCCATGAACGAGCGGTGCGACGAGCTTGCGGTGATGGCGGCGAGCCGGCCGGACAATCCGGTTGACGTTCGGTGATTGTTGGTGCGGGCGTGTGCGGACGGGCGGGTGCGGGCGTAGAGACGGGTTTGAAACCC
>Ga0315284_10008790_pt1 | contig 14414 bp, 14 predicted proteins | sample YL17G09_16_MG_FD_203696 | JGI IMG/M metagenome (GOLD analysis project Ga0315284, IMG submission 203696) | Sediment microbial communities from Yellowstone Lake, YNP, Wyoming, USA - YL17G09_16 | ecosystem: Environmental > Aquatic > Freshwater > Lake > Sediment | place: USA: Wyoming | collected... | reverse complement strand
ATTTCGGAGATAGCACCCCGCGCCTCAACGGACGCCTGACATTGAACCCATTGGCCCACCTGGACCCGATGGGCTCCTTAATGTTGATCGTTGCCGGTTTTGGCTGGGCTAAACCCACTCCGATAGACCCCTGGGCCTTACGCCGCCATTCGCGCTCTGCGCCGATGTGGGTTTCATTTGCCGGCCCACTTTCCAACCTGGCGATGGCGATTCTGGCAGCCATCCCCTTCCGCTTGGGTCTGCTCATCCCGGAATTCCCGGAAGGACTATTACCCAACCTCAACCAGATATTCACCCAGTTTATTTTCATCAACTTGATATTGGCTTTCTTTAACCTGATCCCGATCCCTCCCCTGGATGGCGACAAGATTGCCGAGTTTTTCTTCCCGCCCTCCTGGCTGGATGTCCTGGATAGGATCCGTCCCTATGGGCCGGTGGTCCTGTTGGTGCTAGTCTTTGTTTTACCTAGGATTGGGATAGACCTGCTGCATTGGATAATATTTTTACCGGCTATTAATCTGACTCGCTTGTTAATTGCTTGAGAAATTATCACCTAAAAGGCGCGAACAACACAAAGGAAAAACGGATGTATACTATAAACCTTAACATCCTTTGCGTCCTGGTTGTATACATGACTCTTCTGCAAAAAGGTCATTGCACCGCGAAGCACGCGAAGGTCGCTAAGAAAAAAACAAAATCACAAATCTTTTTTCAAGACAATCTGCGTGAAAGTTTAACATTCTTAAAACGTCTTTGAATTTCCTTTGCGTTCTTTGCGCTCTTCGCGGTTAAAAAGGGTTATTACAGTGGACTTATATATTCATTAATTTAGAAGGGATAAAAAACCGATGACTGTACAAATCACCATTATCGGTCTGGGACAGATTGGTACTTCTTTGGGTCTGGCATTAAAAGAACACACCGAGAAGATATACCGGGTGGGGCATGATAAGGTCCACAGCCGCGCCCAACAGGCGAAAGATCTGGGGGCTTTAGACCAGGCCCAAAGAAACCTGCATAACGCTGTTAAAGAAGCGGATATTGTGCTGCTGGCTTTGCCTTTGAGCGAAATCCGTTCGACTCTAGAGCTTATCGGCAACGATCTACGCCCCGGAACGGTCCTAATGGAAACTGCGCCAGCTAAGGCGGCGGTGGCAGATTGGGTGGGAGAGCTGCTTTCGCCTGGCTGTGACTATATCGGCCTGCTACCGACCATCCACCCGGCTCATTTGCTGGGCTTGATTTCGGGTCAGGCCGCTGCCCACGAAGACCTGTTCCGCGATGCCCCGATGCTGATTATCTCGCCTCCTGCCCGCGCTGGGGTTGAATCCAGCGCTCAGAGCACTGGCAAGGCGATAAAAGCAGCCTCTGACCTGGTGGAGCTGTTAGGGGCGAAACCCCTGTTCATTGATATCGCCGAGACAGATGGCTTAATCGCGGCTCTTGAATTAATGCCGCGCCTGATAGCGGCCGCCCTGGTGAATATCACAATTGGCCAGCCGGGCTGGCAGGAAGGTACCAAACTGACGGGGCGGGTCTACGCCGAAGCCACCGCTCCCATTGCCAGCGAAGATCAGGATGCCTCATACGAGGCCGAGTCTTTACTAACTGCCAGCGTGTCGAACAAGGGTAATGTTTTGCGGGTGATGGATAAATATATTTTCGCCCTGCAATCCTTGCGAGATGACGTGGCGGAAAGCAGCCTGGAAGCTAGCTTAGATAATAAGTCCCCCCTTTATGATTACCTGATGACGGCTTATAAAGCGCGCCAGCGCTGGTGGCAGGAGCGCAATTCACCGGATTGGGGGGCTCCGCGCTTGTCCAACATGGACATACCTCAGATCAGTCTTGCCACCCGCATATTCGGCACAGGTGATTTTCTTCGTAGGGATAAAAAGAAAAAATAGGAGCTGCTATGACCTTCCAGACTATTCCTGACAAGCTTAAGTGGGTAGAAGAGGAACTCAATAACTTACGCACTGCCAATCTCTATAACCGTATTCGCATTCTGAGCTCACCCCAGGGGGCATGGCTGGTCGTGGACGGGAAACGCGTACTCAACTTTTGCTCCAATAACTACCTGGGGCTGGCCAACCATCCTCGTCTAGTCCAGGCTGCCCATGAAGCCATTGACAAGTATGGCATTGGGCCGGCGGCAGTGCGCAGTATTGCCGGAACCATGGATTTGCATGTCCGCCTGGAGCAGCGTCTGGCTGCGTTCAAAGGAGTTGAATCTGCCATCGTTTTCCAGTCCGGCTTCAATGCCAACCTGGGCGCCATTCCGGCCCTGGTAGGGCAGGAAGATGCCATTTTCTCAGATGAATTTAACCATGCCAGCATTATTGACGGCAGCCGCTTATCGGGCGCAAAGATCATCCGTTATGCGCACTGCAATCCGGCTGACCTGGAACGGAACCTGTGTGAAAACCGCAAGGATTATCGTCGAGCTTTAGTGATCACAGACGGCGTCTTCAGCATGGATGGCGATATGTCTCCGCTCGATAAGATTTATGAGGTCACCAAAGACCACGAGGCTATCCTGATGGTGGATGATGCCCACGGCGAGGGCGTGCTCGGCCGCGGCGGCCGCGGTATTGTGGATCACTTTAAATTGCATGGCAAGGTAGACGTGGAGGTGGGCACCCTTTCCAAGGCTTTTGGGGTGATGGGTGGCGTGGTGGCTGGCAACCCGCTGGTGGTGGAATGGCTGCGCCAGCGCGGGCGGCCCTTCCTGTTCTCTTCTGCCTTGACCGTCCCGGATACCGCCGCCTGCCTGGCTGCCCTGGACATCCTGGAAGGGTCAACAGAGCTGGTTGATAAGCTGTGGAAAAACGCCAATTATTTCAAGACGGAGATGCGCCGCCTGGGCTTTAACACTGGCAACAGCACAACGCCAATCACACCCGTCATGCTGGGCGAGGCGGAACTGGCGCAGAATTTCAGCCATAAGCTGTTTGAGGCCGGGGTCTTTGCCATGGCGATCGGTTTCCCCACCGTACCGCGCGGCAAAGCCCGCATCCGGGTAATGATCTCGGCTGCCCATGAAAAAATAGATTTAGACCAGGGTATCGAAATCTTTGCCAAAGTTGGCCGTGAACTGGGCGTGATTGTTTGACAAATGAAACAGCTACGCTGGATCGACCACATTAATATCAATCTATTCTGGCTGGGATTAAACATCCGCAACAATGCCCTGACGGCCATCTTTATACCTTATCTGGTAGTTGAGTTCTCTCGACCCGAGATGAAGAACACCGCTCTGGGCGCCATGCGCACCGCCGGGTTGATTATCGCCATGTTGGTGCAACCAGCAATGGGGCTGCTCAGTGACCGCTCTACCTCGCGCTTTGGCCGGCGCCGGCCTTTCATCTTTGTAGGAGTCCTGCTGGACCTGGTGTTTCTGGCTTTTATCGCCCTGGCATGGGATTACTGGTCGCTGCTGGTCGCCGTACTCCTGATCCAATTTTCGTCTAACACCTCGCACGGCGCGCTGCAAGGATTGATCCCAGACCTGGTACCGGAAAACCAGCGCGGCGTGGCCTCGGGCGTGAAGGCCATCATGGAGTTGTTGCCTCTGATCTTGCTGGCCTTCACCATTGCCAGGCTGGTTGGGGTGGGCCAGTTCGATTGGGCCATCTTCGCCACGGGAGCGGGACTGCTGGTCATTATGTTGCTGACCATGTTCCTGGTGAAAGAACAACCGCTGCTTGAAAAACCTGCGCTGCCTATTTGGCCGCCCATGCTGCGCGTGTTGGGTATCCTGGCCGGCATCGGCCTGGGCGCTCTGGCCGGGCTTTTATGTGGAGGCCTGATTGGCGGCCTGGCCGGATTGATTGCCTGGCCAATTGCGGGTATGAAAACTGCACAGGTAGTTGGGGTCAGTGTAGGCGGTCTCATCACTATGGCGGTAGCCGTAATTGTGGGCGTTTGGGCTGGGGCGATGACGACCCTGGGTGAAGACGCTCGCCGTCATGAAGGCTTTACCTGGTGGGTGGTCAACCGCTTGTTTTTTTTTGCAGCGATAACCTCTATCCAGGGGTTCGCTCCGTACTTTCTGATGTATGCCTTCGACATCACCCGAGAGGCCGCGGCCAGCATGACCGGCAACCTGATGATGGTGGTGGGGATTTTTACGCTGATCTCTGCCTTACCCGGCGGCTGGCTTTCTGACCGCTTTGGGCACAAACACCTGGTGGGGGTAAGCGGCGTCCTGGCGGCAGCCGGGGCATTCGTGCTCTTGGGCAGTATTTGGGCGCCGCGACTTTGGCTCATCTATGTGGCTGGATGTATCCTCGGCCTGGCAACTGGTTTATTCACCACCACCAACTGGGCTTTAGGCGCCAGCCTGGCGCCGCCGGCCGAAGCCGGGCGCTACCTGGGGATTTCCAACCTGGCCGGAGCAGGCGCTGGCATGATTGGCGCGGGTATCGGCGGCCCAATGGCTGACTTCCTGAACGGCAGCCTGCCCGGCCTGGGATATTTCGTGATCTTTGCCTGTTATGGCGTCCTGTTTGTATTGAGCGCCGTCAGCCTGAAGGGAGTTGTTAGATTACATCTGGCTGCAGAATAACATATCGTAGAGGTAAAGCGATATGAAGAAGAATCTACAAATATATCTCCTGGTCGGTATTGCCCCACCCTGCCTGCTCTTTGCCATCATTACCGCGCTAGACTACTTTCTGTTCAATGGCATTTGTGGTCTGGGAGACGGGGCCTATCCCTGTTCATTCTACGAATACTACTTCAAATCGGGTTTTGCTGAACTTGGACTACTGGTATACCTCTTTCTAGCCATGATGTGGGTCACCGCAGTTTTTTCGTACCTACGTATACCCGGGGTTTTCTATAGACCCGATGATCCCAGCGATAAGGAGGTAACCAAATGGAAGCTGTAGTTCTTTTCTTTGTTCCCTTGCTGTTATTGGTCACAGGGTGTGTTTCTCCTGGAGCATCGCCGGCTGCTACCCAGGAAGCCGCTGCGGTTCCCACGCTTGAAGCGGGTGCAACATCTGTCCCCGCCACCCCAGAACCCATGACTACATCCGCACAGCTTGAAATACCTGCGCCTGGCTTGACGCCAATTGCTGAGCCGCTATCCCCTGAACCAGATACAAGCACTCTGGCATTAATTGCAGCTGCAACAAAAAAGCCAATCACTTTTATTTATCCAAGGTTTATATATAAGCATATTCCATCTGATGATCTAACAACTACCGAACAAGAATTAATTATGCAATTTCGACAGATACAACTGGAAGAATTGGAACGGATAGCCATCATCCTTGTCAAGGAGTTAGCTAAATTTGACCCTTACGAAGCATTAGAAAATATAGTGGATATTACGAAAGAAAAAGCCGATATTCGAGAAGAACTAAAAAAATATATTGCTAAGAGAAAAGGGCAAAAATAATATAGATTACGATAACCACTCTTATATTTAACATGGTATATGAATACGTGAAATATTCAAAATTGGCATGATATACTGTAAATGTGCAGTAGATTCAATATTGGGCGGAGGTTATTCAAGCTATGATTTTTCGAGATAGAGGTTATAGATGAGTGATGAAGAACCAAAAAATATTGATGAATATAGACAATGGTTGAAAAAACACGGGGTTGAAGATATAAAGAGAGAAGAGGCTTACTACAATACTGTCACGTCTAGAATGGCAACAGATTTTCGAGCTTCAGATTACTGGACAAAACTAATCAAGAGATTGCCAGAATACCATGACGAGTACCTCCTTGAAACCGGATACCCTCTTTTCATTTTACGAGAATATCAGACAACAATAGTCACTAAATCCTTTGAGTCGTTTTTGCTAAAAACATATAGAAAGAATTTCCTGGAGAACAAGGATCTTCCCGATGAACCTCAAGGGGGGTGGGTGCTTCCCTCTAACTGGTATTCAAAGGTAAACGACGTTATACGAACGTTGCTCGAGGTGAAATATCTCGACGGAGTAGAATTTCTGATAGGAAAAATAAAGTATTTCTGTGAAGGATATAATGTGGATTGCAAGTCCATTCTTGAAGCAAGAGAAGAAGGCTACTATGCGGCTCATCTATACATAAAGCAAAGCTTTGAAGTTCCGAAAGTAAATTGGGATACAGAAAAAGTTATCATTTCGGTTGAGCTTCAAATCACAACACAATTACAGGAAGTAATCCGGAAACTACTGCATAAATTTTATGAGGAGAAGAGGCAGAGATCTAAAGTTAAGGCGAGCGAGATTACTAAATGGCAATGGAATTATAAAAGTGATGAGTTCTCGGCTGCTTACCTCGGACATATACTTCACTACGTAGAAGGCATGATAATGGAAATCAGAGATAAACAAAAGCAAAAGGAGTTAACTCGATGAACAATGATTTCACTGCTTATTTAAAAACCATTGGGATGACCGATATCCTAATTAAGCGAGTTGAATCAATTTATAACTTTTATCAGGGAGTATCTCCTGAAGAAATCACAAGTATTTTTGTGACCGATTTCATCAAAGAAGACGGGGGTAGAGAATATGAGAATCTTTGGTTTTTCTCAAAAAGTAATATGATGGAAGCCAAAGGATTTATTTCTCGTGATGATTTCGACATGTCTCCCATGCTTAAACATATTATCTATTGGAATGTCAAGAAGCAAGATTATGATTTTCAAAAAGCTACAGTCAAATCAAGATTACATATCACTATTATAGTAGTTTACGAGAATATTGCCGACTTCAAGGCATCCAAAGATAACTGCGATTATCTAAAAGATATATTTCAAAAACACATATTGCCTAATATTAAAGGTTGATTTTAACAAGCTAGCAAGAGCAGAGAAAGCTCTACCCAACAACAGCTCTACCTGACTGCCTTTTGTTTGGGGATGCAGCGGCACTGTACAAAGTTTCGTGCTATTATTATTTCAAGCCTTGCTAGAAATAGCGGCAGGTGAGCCACTCCGTTGGTTGGCGTTTAAAAAACATATTAGTAATTATTGGGTATTTAGGTATTTTTCTACAGCCCGTGAGGTCGTCGGTTCAAATCCGCCCGCCCCGACTGTACTCAACCGCAAGCAGCACAGTACATGTATTCACCAAACCGTGATGCCTGCGGTACAAAAACGACCCCAAACCCACCAACCGCAGGCATCACAGATTTTTCGACCCAAAAACGGCTTAATAAAAAATCCGTTTTTTGCATATTATCTGAAGCGTTTTCGCCTTACCTGAAGCATTTTCACCCAACCGGAGTTCTCACAGATGAAAGCCCAGAAAAATCCGCCCAAAGTCACCCTTGCCCATGCCATCGCCGGCTACATACTCAACATACAGGGTCGCCGCCTTTCCCCCTACACCATCAGCGACTATCGTCAGAATCAATGAATACCCGTAAGGGCATTAAGACCCATGAATAGAGCTTCAGACATCAGAAGCTTGTTAAATTTATATTCAATAACTCGGAGATAATCCTACAGCATTTAGACCGCATCCGGACAGTCGCTGCCGAAATCATTATCGCAGTAGAGAGTGTTTTTCATCGAGGTTTATTCAAAAGATGTGTGGTTATAGATCATCTGGTTCGAGCCCGGTGTGTTTGGCGATGCGTGCCAACATGCGTGGACCAATTTCTTCCTTGTCGTGAAAGGCAAAAATATAATCCTGCCATGCTGGGCGAGCTAATACTTTATGCTAACTCGCCTCTCGTTTTATCTCCCATCCAATGCGTAAAAGGGCAGCAAGAACGCGTTTGACTTTTACAGAGGGCCAATGGCTCATGCGGCGACAAAGGAGATGCTGGGTAGGATGATGGATGTTTCGCCATGCTCCAAGCGATCAGCGAGAATGCGAAGAGCCAGGGCTTCAACTTTGGTTATGGCTTCTTGGCGGGAAGTTCCGTAAGCGAGTGCGCCGGGGAGATCAGGAGCCTCGGCGATCCAGCGACCATCTTTTTCTTGTTCGGTTTCTATAATGAGGTTCATCTTTATCGTCTTTTGAGCCTCCATTCGTCTTGATCGTCTATATCCAGGAGGGTAAAGTCGGGGTGGGCAGATTTGAACCTCCGACCTCATGGACTAAGAGATTATACCAAAGTTTCCCGTATAGTTCCTCATGGATAAATGATAGCATTAATTCGCAAACGGTTGGTATATCAGCGGAAAAAAGGCAGCAAAGTGTATGAAGTCATACAGCCTCTGGATAACGCAAACCCACCACCTGAAGAATTGAAGCCGCTTTTGAATTTGTTGCAACACCGTGGTTATATCACCAACCAGAATATTCGCGAAACTTTGGGATTGGACCGCAAAGCCGATCTACGCTTTGCTGAGCGAATGGTCAGCCTGGGTTGGCTAGAGCAGGAAGGAGAAGGGCGCAATGCTGAAATGCTGATAAAAGCAGCGCATGTCACCATGTATACTGCCAAAAAGAAACACTTTAATTATAAATACTACCGGAAACCCAAGCTGATTTAATAAAATTACGGTCGTTCCACTTCCACCCACATTTCCTTCCCGTCCGCAGTCAACTCAATCCAACCGTTTTTATCCGTACGCAGGAGAGAATACCCCTTCACAGCCTCTAACGTCTCCGCTGAAGGCCTACCATAGCGGTCATCCACGGCCACGCTGAGCAGTATGACCTGCGGGCGCAGTTTAGCAATCCACTCGGGTGGGTTGATGGGGGCATAGCCGCTTTCAGCCAGCAGCAAGGCCGTAACCGGCAGCAGGGCATGGTCAGCCTGCAGGGTGGTGAGTGTGTCGAAGTCCAGGCCGATGGGCAACAAGAGGCGAAAATCACCGTACTCAAGCTGGAGAACTGCCCCGCGTTGGCTCACTGCCAAGAGACGGAGATGGGCACCATCTCCCAAGTCAAGCATCTGCCCGGTTTCAGACGGCGTTATGGTTATTTGTGCCTGGTTCAGCGCCTGCTGCAAAGCACGCGCTTCGGGGGTGCCCAGCGGTGACCCGGCCCACAACACCGCCTGCGGTGGAAAACGTTCAATATTACGCGGCAGAGCGCCGATTTGCTCGGCAGATATGCCGGCAACGACCAGGTAATCCAGCTTGCGCGCGAAGGCCGGCAGCCGCCTGCCCAGTGCATCGGAGAGCAGGCTGGCTTTGGAGCCGCCATCCACCAGCACCCTGCGCCCAGCGGGGCTTTGGATGAGGACAGCATCCCCACTGCCTACATTTAGTATGGTAATATGCAGGCGCCCATCCGGGATGATCAATACAGCCTGCCATACGACCACCGTCAGGATGCTCAAGGCGGTTAGGGCCAGCGCCGGACTGAGCACCGTTATTAAATTCCCCCAACGACTCTCAAACCAGGTCTTAAAGCGCGTAGCCCCAAAAGTCAACGCCAGCAGGATGCCGTAATATATGCTCACCACTGCTAACGTGATCCTACCCGTCGCCAGTACGCCGCCGGGTAGGCCTGCAAACCACTCCACCACCCGAATGGTGAACAGCATAAAAGGCCAGGCCAGCAGCGCAGCCAATTGGCCCAGGGGATAGTAAACCAGACCCAGCATCAGCGCCAAACCGCCCAGGGTCATGATCGGTGGTTGGGCCGGTAGAATCGCAATGTTGGTCGCCAGGGAACTGAACGAGAAGCGCTGGAAGTGGTATATGGTCACCGGCAGAGTGGTCAATTGGGCCGCCAGGGTAAAGAGGCAATACTCCCCTACCGGACCAGCCAGTTTTTCGGCAGTAGTCGCGGGCAGGCAGCGCCCGACCAGGCGCAGGAAGGCCTGAGCCAGCGGATCAGCATACAGCACCAGCCCCAGGGTAGCGGCGAAGGAGAGTTGAAAACCGACATCCCAAAGCACTTCGGGGTTGAGCAGGGACATCAAGAAAGCGGTGAAGGCCAGACTGTTGAGACCATCCTGGCGGCGGCCTACCTGGCGGGCAAAGAGGGCAAACCCACCCATAATTGCTGCTCTTAACACCGAAGCGCTTGCCCCAACCAGGAGGGTATAGACTCCAATCCCCAGCACTGAGGCAACCGCTCCCTTACGCGGGCCAAGAAAACGCCCAAAGAGGCTGGCGAACAACCCTGCCACAATGCTCATATTGAAGCCAGAGATGGCAATGATATGGGAAGTGCCCGTATCCTGAAAAGCTTGCTGTACCTGCGCGGGTATGCTGGTTTCAACCCCCAGCAGGATGCCCGCCAGCAGCGAGGCCTCCGGGTCGGGCCACAGGTGGTAAACCAGGTTGAGGGAACGCGCTTTTAAAGAATAGATAAGCGCTAGAAACGGGTTACCCTGGTCATGATACAGCAGGTGAACCTGAACCGGGCTCATCGCGCTGTAGATGCCTTGCCGCCTCAGGTAATCCTGGTAGGAAAAATCACCGGGTTCAACCGGATTTGATCCGCCGGGTGTTTCTATTCGCCCTTCCAGGCGCACCTGGTCACCATAGCGCCAGTTCCCGCCCGGTGGAACCCGGGCAAGCAGCCGGCCCTCCACCGGCTGAAAGAGCAGATCGCTTTCAGATCGCAGCCGCTCAACGGATATTTGAAGGTTTGTGTAGCTATCCCGTTCTTGCGGCGGCTCGACCATACTACCTTCAACGATCAACTTAATCTGGGTGCCGTTGTACCAAGCAATGAAACCGGGGTTGAGATGCGGCTGGGCAGTCTGGTAACGGGCGCCGCCTAAAAATAACGCTAGTATGACAAACAGAACTGGCAGCCTGATCTTATTAATAACCGCGTTGTGTACGTTTCTCAGGATAGGTAAACGTTCTCCGAGATGTCTGAGCAGCGGTAGGATAGGCCAGAGCAATTGCAGGGATAAGGCAACCGCCGCCAGCAAAAGCCAATCGGCAGTAACCAACGCCAATTTTGCTGCAAAGAGTATCCCAGTAATAAACGCTAATGAAAGCCATAAGAGAGGCATGGTCAGGTTAGGATTCAAGACCTTACAGGTCTTATTGGGAGACTATTCATGCGTACTAGCCCGGCAATACATAATTCTCATCTGGCATGAGGCTTTCAAAGACCTGTCAGGTCTATCGGAAAGTTGACAGTGATAGGATATTATCATACCTTTATGGTTACCCGTTAAAATACAGCGCAAGCAGATCACAAACCATCCTGTTATCCTGGTCGATGAAGTCACACGCCCCACTCATATCGAAACCAACCTGAGGCGCCTGGCTGGAAATTGCCCCCTGATTGTAATTAAATCAAGCACAAGGTGGCGCCCGCCAAGGTCAGGGTGATCATCAAGGCTAACGCTTACAGGTATACCATGGTCGAGGTTGTCAAGTTGTTAGAATTTTTAACGAAATCTTGACTAACATCAACACGCGCGTGCCATGGGTGTACGTTAAGCAGTAGTTATTGGGGCGCGTTGCAAGGACAGATAGTTATCCGTCCCCATAATTATTTCAGGAATTTCCCAGGTACTGTACCGGAGCCATCCCAATTATCTGTAGCCGCCTGTGGGATCACAACATCGTAATACCATTCGTTGTTGCATATCCTGCGTCCCTGGACCCTGGCAATCTGGCCATCGGTAGCCAGGCCGCGCACCCCCCAGGGAGGGCAGCCATTATAGACGCTGGTACCTTCCTGTCCTGGGATAGAGATCACCACCCGCTGGCCAGGCGCAAATTTTGGGGTGCCCGCCGCCGCTACATCGTTGTTTTGGACAAACAGGGTGATAGCCCCCACGCAAGCGATGACTATTGCCAGCACACCAACCACTGCAAGAACTGCCAACCAGTTAGTTTTAGCTTTCTTCCTGCGCATAGGAGCCGGGCGGGCAGTTATCCCACCTGTACCCGCCGGCGCTGCGCCTCGCCGCGTGGCACGGGCTGGCGCTTCAGCAGCTTGATCCCGGGCAGCAAAGGCCTCCCCGGAAGCCAGCGGGGTAGCAAAGGCGGCTACCTCTGCCTGCGCCGGAGCTACCTCCGTCTTCGTCTCAAGGATAGGTTTGGCTTCTGCGGCTGCTTCAACGGTTTCGGCGATAGCTTCAGCCCCCACTTCTTCTTTGGGCAGCTCTTCCGGTATGGTCTTTTCAAAGGCTTCCCTCAGCGAACGCAGCAAGACTTGAGCCGACTGGTAGCGCTGGTGTGGTTCCTTTTCCAAGGCCTTCATGACCACGTCCTCGACCTGCTTGGGCACATAGCGGCCAAAAGTCCGCAGGGAGGGTGGGGGCTCCGAAATATGCTTCATCACCACGCTGATGATGTTCCCCTGGAAGGGAGGGTAGCCTGTTAGCAATTCATATAATATAATGCCCAGGGTATAAATATCGCTGCGGGCATCACCCAACTGGCCCTTAGCCTGCTCCGGTGAGAGGTAAGCCGGGGTGCCGGTGATCGTGTTACTAGCCCTCAGGCGGGGATGGTCCAACAAGAATGCCAGGCCAAAATCTGTCAGGACTGGGTCGCCATTATCACGGAAGAGGATGTTAGCCGGTTTGAGGTTGCTATGTACCAGGTCGTGTTCGTGGGCATAATCCACTGCGCTGGCTACCGGCCCCATAATCTGCAAAGCCTCGGATATAGGAAATTTCTCACCCCGGTTGGTGTAGGCCTTAAGCTTATCCTCTAAAGTTCCTGCCTGCAGATATTCCATGACCAGATAAGCGATCTCACGACTGGCCTTATACTCATAAACATAAACGATATAGGGGTGTTCAAGCTGGGTCAGCACCTGGGCTTCTCGTTCGAAACGGTTCAGGAACGATTTTTCGCTCATCAGGTGAGAATGGACGACCTTAATGGCTACAGGATAGCCTTTGTCGCGATGGGTAGCCAAATAGACCTCTGCCATGCTGCCGCGGCCGATGGTTTTCTCAACTTTGTAATTTCCAAGCGTTTCACCAACCAAACTCATAAGTGTCCCAAAAATGGAGATTCCCTTTTGATTTTACCATGAGTAAAAGTCTATTAAGCTTAACCTCAAGAATTTCTACCATAAATGGTTGCGTTTCTAGAGCATTCATTGTAAACTTTGAGTCTGGTAGCTGGCTCTTAGCCTGCTCCATCGTTTGTGCAAAAAAGGCCATCGGGATGTCCAAAGTTAACCTTTTGCCCATAACAATTTTAGGGTTCCTGGCGCTAGCCGCTTGCAATTTCCCCACGCCAACCCCACAGCTTTCCAGTGGCCCGGAGGTGTTTTATACCGCCGCCGCCAAGACCCTGCAGTCCCAAGGAACGCTGGTGCTGGCGACACCTCACCCTACCATCCCCTTCACAGGCCCTACCTCGCAGTTCACCCCCGAGTGGTTTGTGACGGTTACGCCCCCGCTAGTGCCAGAGGATGTCACCCCCGCTAGTGGAGCGGATGTCACCCCCGCTCCTCGTCTAACCTCCTGCGACCGTGCCAAATTTGTGGATGATATCACCATCCCTGATAACACCCCGATCGTGGCAGGTGCGACCTTTACCAAGACATGGCGGCTGCAAAATGTTGGCTCCTGTACATGGAATTCTGGCTATGCTCTGGTCTTCATCAGCGGTGATGCTTTGAGCGCTCCTCCTACCATGCAATTGACCAACGTCACGGTTGGACCGGGCCAGATGGTTGATATTTCCCTCGTCCTGACCGCTCCTTACTCCCTGGGGAATCACCGGAGCGATTGGAAGCTTCGCAACCCTTCGGGTTATACTTTCGGCGTTGGCCCGGCTGGAGACAAACCCTTCTGGGTTCAGATCACGGTGACCACACCGTGATCTTCATTAAGAGGTTCCTTCATTGACAAGCCTCACACATGCCTTGAAAGCAGAAGCGTACCGTTTAGGTTTCCACCTGGTTGGTGTGACAACGCCGCAACCTCCCCCCCACTTTTCTGTTTTTGAAAACTGGCTGCTTCAGGGCCGGCATGGAGAGATGGATTACTTGGCAACCGGGCGCTCTCGCCGCTGCCGCACAGCACCCAATCAGGTCTTGCCCGAATGTGAGAGCATTTTAGTATTGGGCATCCGATATCCTGCCCCGCTGGAGACCACACCTGCAACTCAGATAGGGGTGTTGTCTGGCCGGGTCGCTTCCTATGCCTGGGGAGAAGATTACCATGATGTCCTCGCCGGGCGGCTGGACGCGCTGGCAAATTTTACTGAGGCCATGGTTGGGCACCCAGTCCCCAGCCGCTGGTATACGGATACTGGGCCTATCATGGAGCGCGACCTGGCGCAGCGGGCTGGCCTGGGCTGGATCGGTAAAAACACCTGCCTGATCAACCCTCACCTGGGTTCGTATTTCTTCTTGGCAGAAATATTATTGGGCGTCCTGTTGGAGCCAGACCAACCGTTCTCTGCCGATCACTGTGGGAGCTGCATCCGCTGCATTGAGGCCTGCCCAACTGCCTGCATCCTGCCAGACCGCACCCTGGATGCGTCTCGCTGTATCTCATACCTGACCATCGAGCTGAAAGGACCGATCCCAAAGGTGCTGCGCCCGTTGGCC
>Ga0315284_10008789_pt1 | contig 14416 bp, 12 predicted proteins | sample YL17G09_16_MG_FD_203696 | JGI IMG/M metagenome (GOLD analysis project Ga0315284, IMG submission 203696) | Sediment microbial communities from Yellowstone Lake, YNP, Wyoming, USA - YL17G09_16 | ecosystem: Environmental > Aquatic > Freshwater > Lake > Sediment | place: USA: Wyoming | collected... | reverse complement strand
AAATCCCACCGCTGGCAGCAGCTGCAATCCGTTTTACAAGGATCGACTTTGAACAGGACGGCTTGTATAGCGTACAATGTTCACGTACGCAATTTGACGCACCTACTTTGAAAGGTTTTTGAAATGTACGTTCGCATGGACCTCGCCCGGATTTTGATAACGGAACACGGCGGAAACCAGTTGATCTACCTCCGCGAAAAGGATGGTCAACGAACCTTCCCTATCATCATCGGCACGATGGAGGCGATGGCGATCGAGCGGCGGATCAATCGCATTTCCACACCCAGACCGATGACGCATGATCTGCTTGCCAGCGTGATATCGGCATTGGGGGGAGAGTTGGAAAAGATCGTCATCAACGACCTCCAGCAGGACGAGCAGACCGGACACGGCACTTTTATCGCTACGCTGTATATTCGCACCAACGGCGAGTTGATCGAGGTTGATTCCCGCCCTTCCGACGCAATCGCCCTGGGGTCCGGGCTCGATACGCCCATCTACGTCGCCCAGCACGTGCTGGAAAACGTAACCGCAGGACCCGCCAGCCAGGAGGAGCGCCTTGAGTTCCTTCGCGCACATCTGAAGATACTCGACGACAAGATCGCCGATGTCACCAAGCGGCTTAAGGACAGCGAATTCATCGATGGGGCCTCAGAGGAACTGATCAGGGAACACCACAAGCTCCTTGAAACCATGAAGACCGAGCGGTCCGCCATCCGCAAGGTGCTTGAGAAGTTTTCATAGACTGTTCGACTGTCGGCCCTGCCGGGCGGAACATCGCCCCCTTGTGCTTGCAACATTCCCCCTCCGGTGGTACATTCCCCCCTTATGCCTTCTGTGACAAAAGATCAACTGGAAGAACAGCTTAAGATCCTTTTGAAGTGCGCCGAGGCCTTATATACCCCGCATGAGCTTCGATCTGCTCTGGAGCGATCCGCAAGGTCGGCCCAGCCGCTGCGGGTAAAGTTTGGGCTCGATCCGACCGCCCCCGATATACACCTCGGCCACGTGGTGCAGCTGCGGAAGGTCAGGCAGTTTCAGGACCTGGGCCATAAGGCGGTGCTGATCATCGGCGACTACACCGCAAAGATCGGCGACCCAAGCGGGCAGAACTCCACCAGGCCCATACTCAACGACGAGCAGATCCAGGCGAACGCAGCCACCTACATCGCCCAGGCGGGCAAGGTTCTTGATACCTCGCCCGAAAAGCTCGAGTTCCGGTTCAACAGCGAGTGGCTGGCGAAGTTGAGCTTCGCGGACGTGCTGAAACTCACCAGCCAAATGACCGTCGCCCGCATGATGGAGCGCGACACGTTCGAAAAGCGATATAACACCGGCGTGCCGATCGGCGTACATGAGTTTCTCTACCCCCTCATGCAGGGCTACGACAGCGTCTGTATCCGCTCGGACGTGGAGCTTGGCGGCACGGATCAGACGTTCAACAATCTCGTCGGCCGGCAGCTTCAGGAAAACGCCGGACAAATCCCCCAGGTAGTGCTGATCATGCCGATCCTCGTCGGGCTCGACGGGACGGAAAAGATGAGCAAGTCCAAGGGCAATTACATAGGCGTGACCGACGAACCAATCGAGATGTTCGGAAAGGTCATGTCGATCCCCGATTCCCTGATGCGCAATTATTACACACTGCTTACCGACATTCCGACCGAACAGATCGATACCCTGCTTGATGAATCCAAGACGCACCCCCGCCAGGCCAAGGCGAACCTGGCGAGCATTATCGTTTCGATGATGCACGATTCCGATTCCGCCAAAACCGCGAAGGAGGAGTTCGACAGGGTATTCGCCGCCCGCCAGGCACCCACCGACATGCCCGATATCGCGGTAAAAAGCGATTCGATGAACATCGTGGAACTTATCTGCCATGCCGGGTTTGCAGCCTCGCGGTCGGAGGCCAGGCGGCTTGTCACCCAAAACGCCGTCAGCCTTGACGAGCGAAAGATCACCAGCTTCGAAACACCGGTTCAGTTGAAATCCGGCATGATCCTGCGGGTCGGCAGGAGACGCTTCGCCAGAATAGTCATAGGCTGAGCAACTTCACCAACAATCGGCCCGAGCGTGAAGACAACCTATCATGATCCGCGCAAAAACATTTATCCACACAGCGTTATTCGGATTCTTATTTATCGGAGGCGAGCTTATGGCTGGTGAAAATTGCAGCAGCAACAAACCTAATTCCTACAATAAGGCGTTGATCATCTACGTCAGCGGCGACGGTGACGACGTATGGGCGGGCCTGCTGGAAAGACCCAACGCCGGTCGATCCGACGGCCCGCTGGCAACCCTGCATGCCGCCCGCGACGCTGTGCGCTCCCTCAGACGGCGAGGCGAACTTTCCAGCCAAACCGCAGCCGAGGTCCGAATCACGCCGGGTGTTTACCATCTCGATAAATCGTTCGTGCTGGCCGATGAGGACTCAGGCTCGCCCGCTGCGCCGATTGTGTATTGCGCCTGGGGGGAGGGACAAACCGTCCTTACCGGTGGCAAAACCGTAAGCCAATTCGAATCCGTCCGGGACACCGACGTGCTGGCCCGGCTGTCGGGACCCGCCCGGCGAGCGGTGCTGGTAGCCGACCTCAAGGCTGAGGGGATAACCGATTACGGGCAAATCCGCTCTCGCGGTTTTGGGCGACCAAGCTCACCGGCTGGGCTTGAAGTGTTCTTCAGAGGCGAACCGATGACGCTCGCACGCTGGCCCAACGATGAATACACCACGATCACCCACCTGCCCGAAACCAGCAAGATTCATAAGGAGCATGGCCTTTCGATAGGAAGCCTGGAGGAAGGATTCATCCACGAAAGCGACAGACCAACGACCTGGCGGGCAGACGACGACATCTGGGTGCACGGCTTTTGGGCGTGGGACTGGGCGAATACCTACGAACGCGTTGCTTCCATCAACCCGCAAACGCACATGGTCAAAACGCACCCGGACTACGGCATCTACGGCTACCGCAGCGGCCAGCGGTTTTACTACCTAAACGTGCTTGAAGAACTTGACTCGCCCGGCGAGTGGTATCTGGACCGTAAAAAAGGCTTGCTTTACTTTTGGCCGGCTGGGCCTATCGAACAAGGGCAAGTCGAGGTGTCTATGCTGGAAGAGCCCTTGGTATCGATTGACGGAGCGTCGCATGTGCGATTGTGCGGGCTGATGCTTTCCTGCACTCGGGGAGAGGCTGTGCGCATCGCCGGCGGGCAGGGCAACACTGTCGAAAATTGCCGGATCCGCAACATCGGAACCTGGGCGGTGGTAGTCGACGGCGGGGGCGACCACAGCATCCGGGACTGCCGGATATACAACACCGGCGACGGGGGGATCAAATTGATCGGCGGAGATCGCAAAACGCTTCAGCCCGCAAACCACTCCGCCAGGGGCAATCACCTGCACAACATCGCCCGGTGGTCGAAGTGCTATTGCCCAGCCATCGAGATGCACGGGGTCGGCCAGGTCGCCGTGGGCAACCTGATCCACGATCATCCGCACATCGCGATTATGTTTTTCGGTAATGAGCATCTCATCGAGCTTAACGAAATCCACAGCGTCTGCCTTGAGACCGGAGATACCGGGGCGATCTACGCCGGGCGGGATTACACCTACCGCGGAAACGTCATACGCCACAACTTCATCCACCACATCGGCGGGGTGGGGATCGGTTCGAACGGCATATACATGGACGACAACGTCAGCGGAACGCTGATGTACGGTAACGTGTTCTGGGAATCGCCCAGGGCTGTGTTCATCGGCGGAGGGCGAGACCACCGCGTGGAAAACAATATTTTCGTGGACTGCGATCCGTCCATACACGTCGACGGCAGAGGCCTGGACAAAACCCAGGTCTGGCGCGACATGGTTTACGTCACGATGACAGACCGCCTGGAGCAGATGAACTGGCGCCAGCCCCCCTACAGCACGCGCTACCCCGCATTGGCGGACCTTGAGCAATACCTGGAATCGGGCGACGGCGTTCCCCCTGCCAACAACGTCTTCCTCCGCAACATCAGCATCGGCGGGAAGTGGATGGATGTAGGTTGGCACGCCAAACCGGAGATGCTCAAAGTAGGTGAAAACCTGATTGATAGGAAACCTCATTTTGTAGACGCCTCTGCCGGAAACTTTGAATTAAAGGAAGATTCACCAGCCTGGAAAATGGGCTTTAAGCGGATCCCTATAGAAAAAATCGGACTCATTACCGGCTGCAAAAGCCCCGGCAAAAGAAATAAATGAGCGAACGACAAACCGCCTGTGGTAATAAAACCGGTCTCGGCGGACCTGGCTTTATCGCTCAGCCATTCTGGTTTTGAGGGCTTTTTCGATCGCCTCGCAGAAAGCTGGAATGTCCTTGGGGCTACGTGAAGTGATTATATTGCCGTCAACCACCACTTCTGAGTCGTGGTATTCTCCGCCGGCGTTTGTTATCTCCTGGCTGATGCTAGGAAAGCCGGTAGCCTTCCTGTCTTTGAGGGCGCCGGCAGCCACCAGGAGCTGAGGACCGAGACAAATCGCAGCTATGGGCTTGTTGCGCTTGATGAAATCTTCTACAAACGCGACAACTTCCCGGTGTTCTCGCAGCATCGTTGGCGACCTGCCTCCGGGAATAACCAGCGCGTCAAAATCCTCAGCCGACAGATCGGCAATCTCGTGCTCCACAAGAAGCCTGATGGAGCTGTTGTAGGCCGTGACCATTTCCCTTTTCAGCCCGACCGTTTTGACCTTCGCGCCGCGATTGGCCAGGTAAGCCATCGGCATGAGCGCCTCGGCGTCCTGGAACTCCTCGCCAATCAAAACCGCCACCCGCACACCTGAAAGGCTTGCTTTGTCATCTCTGGGTTCCATGTATTTTTCTTTCTCCTCGTGCTCCCCGGCGGAGGCGAACATCAGCGTAAAGCATCCAGCCAACACCAGCCCCGCAATTACAATCGTTAACCTGCCGAAAGTATTCATCGCTTCGCTCCTTATGATTTGGTCTTGAAACCGGTTCCGAGCAATAGTTCTCGGTTATGTAAATGTTAGGCGCGCAATTACGATCGACTGGTCGATAACGACGAATTTTACCCCCACCCCCTCAGCGACGATCAAAGTTCCCCGGGCATTTATTATTCAACGTATTTGGCTGGACCGGCTTGCGCATTTCGGACGTCTGGTCGAAGGTTTCATCGCCTCCGATAACCGGCATTGGGAGCGGGTGGATTCGAACCACCGTAGGCTTCGCCGGCAGATTTACAGTCTGCTCCCTTTGTCCACTCGGGCACACTCCCAGCCTGGAAGTTTATCATAACGTCTTGGCTGTTTGGGCGTCAACATCGGTTATTGGTTTTCAACTCTGCACGCATAATATTAAAAAAAGGCGGCCCATTTTGCGGCAACCGGTGGGTCGGGGGTCGTTGTCTGTTAACGATACGGTTCCGCTGATGGGCCGTGTGATTTTTTATTAAATGAGTCTATTTGTGTTTGTTCTTTGCCTGGTCTTTTGATTGGGATGTGTTTCCTAACGGGCTGTCGATGATTATGTTCACCGGTCCGTCGGATCGGTTTTCGATGATCATGTGCTTGCCGAACAGGCCGCCGGCCACCTGATCGACCCGACTTTTAAGCTCAATCAGAAAAAAGTCAAACAGCACCCCGGCGTGCTTCGGATCGGCTGAGTCCCCAAAAGATGGGCGACGCCCCTTTCGGGCATCGCCCATCAGGGTGAAATTGGGGATTGCGAGGACGCCCCCCTTGACGTCCCTGACGCAAAGATTCATTTTCCCCTGGGAATCTTCGAAGATTCTCAATCCAGCCACCTTGTTAGCAAGCCACATGGCATCCTCGGGCAGGTCAGACGGCCCGACGCCCACGTATGCCAGCAGCCCCATCCCTATGCTCGCCACGACCTGGTTTTCCAACTCGACGCGGGCATTAATCACCCGCTGAAGAAGAATCTTCACCCAAAGTTCTCCCGCCGGTCTGCGACCTAAGATTTATCCGTGATACAAGAACTTTCCGGCAGGAGGTTTTTCATCAGCACACCTTCTGCCTGTCATACCGTTCCAGGACCGTCGATGCGACTTGCCTTATGCGCCGCCTTAAAACCGCAGGCGCCAAAACCTCAACCTGGTCACCGTAGCCGAGTATCCACCAGGTGATCTCACCCAATCCGTCCACTTTTACCTCATACTCCATCGATCCATCGTCGAGCCAGCGAACCTGTTGAGAAGGATGCCACATAACCTCGGCGACGTTGCCGGCTACCTTGGCTTCAAATCGCAGGCGAATATTGTAGATCTTGCCCTCGGGAATCATGCTCCAGGCGCTGCCGAAGTGCTTCGACGGATCGACGTCCTCCGGCCAACGGAACGTGCGATTGGTGACGGTGATCTTGCGGATGCGTCCGAGCTTGAATGTCCGCACCTGCCGGTGCCTGGCTGAATACGCCAGCAGGTACCACGCCTTGCCAACAAAAATCATCCGCAGCGGATGAATGAACGTCGTAACCTGCTGATGCTCGTGGAAGCTGATATACACTATCCGGCAAATCCGGCGTTTTCCGACCGCTCCGGCGATGGTGTAGAATATGTCGTCCAGCTTTTCATGGCGAGCGACCGGCCCAAGCGACATATCTACGCGGTCCAGAACGCTGCCGATCTGCTGGCGGATCGCCGGCGGAAGCACCGACTCCAACTTGACCGCAGCCCGGGCGCTCTGTCCGGCAAGGGGAAAATCGGCTGACTTTCCAAGACCCGACGCCAGGATCAGGATTGACATCGCCTCGGGCAGCGTCAGATTTACCGGGGGCAGGAAAAAATGATCGCTTATGCTGTATCCGCCCGACTGTTGATCGTAAAAATACGGAATGTGCGCAAGTTCCAGCATGTTCAAGTCGCGGAAGACAGTTCGCCTGCTGACCTCCAGATCCCTGGCAAGGTCGGACACTGAATACGACCTGCCGCCCTGGAGCATGGTGATTAACCTGAGTATCCTGTAGATCCGACTGATGTTCATAAGTAGATGCTCCTTTATCGTTTACACGGGTGACAGCTATATGTCACCGTTATCCGGGATTTACGAGAATTTCCGTTCCAACACAAACTTCCTCCTAGACGTCTAAGGAAAAACGAGACGACTTGACGGCTTGCGTTTTCACGCGGCTGGGAAATGCAAGAAATCAGCCGTTATGGATGGATCAGTTGATCGTCGACCTTATTTGGCTGGACGGCTGACTGGATCGAACCGTCTGAATGTATCGCCGCAGCCGGGCTGATCATTGAATCAGATAGTTCAACCTGGTAAGTCTGCAATATTGTGCCCGTCACGCGATCCAGGTCAGCCAATGCGATGTTGTATTCGACCAAGGCCCGAACCTGCGAGCGTTCTGCGTTTGCAAGCGATTCCTGTGCTGAAAGTTTAACCTGAAGGAACTCCGGTGTAAGCCTGGCCCTTATCCGCTCGATGTCTTCCATCGCCTTTAACTGGTCCCTGGCCGCCTGGACCGCCAGTTGCTGTGCGAGCATCTCGCGGTAAGACGCATCCACCTGCCGCACCCGTTCCAAAAGATCCACTGCAAGCCTGTCGGCTATGTTTTGAAGCGTCGTAATCGTCTTAAGGCGCTGGAACCTTCTACCACGCAAGCCTGCAAGACGTTCGCGGTTGCCCAGCGGGTATTCGAACTGCAAGCCAGCGCTATAGCTTGCATAATCGCCCGTCAGCAGGTTATCGGTCGCCTGGCCCGGACGTCCGTCAAGGCCATGCAATCCGGCGGAAGCAGTCAAATCCAGGCGCGGCAGTGTCTGGTTGACCGCCACTTTCACCTCGATGTCGGCCACCTCGATCGCCAGCCTTGCCTGCTCCAGGACGGGATTATATCGCAAGGCTGTCAACAGCCGATCCGTCGGATCGACTTGTACAGGTATATCAACCAGCGGTGTGCCGGGGATGACCTCATAATCGCCCAGCAGGTCGAGCTGCGCATCCGCCATCCGCTTGGTCAGTTGTTGCTGGACGTCCATGACGAGTTTTTGCGCCCTCAGCAGCAAGGCCCGCCTCGATTCGTATGCCGACTTGATCTGGTTTATCTGAACGCTTGTCGCGTCAAGCTCAGCCCTGGCCTGGATGCGATGAAGGGTCTGCTCGGTCGCATCCAAAAGCTGCTGCTGGATCTCCAAATCTCTGCGAGACTGGATCAGAGTCCAATACAGGGAAACAACCTCACTTACAACCTGCTCGACGTTCTGGCGGAACATCTCCATCTGGACTTTTTCGTTCAACCTGGCGATATCGAGCCGTGCAAGGTTATATACGGGCCAGGCGTTTCGGAGCAACGGCTGGGCCAGCTGCAAGGTAAGCTGAGGCTCGTAACGCTTGGGCAGTCCGACGAAAAAAGAATTTTCGGCGGTCCGCGACATCTGCCATGCGAGCGACCATTCCGCGCCCGTTATCGTCTTGTTCTTGATCCCCAGGTCGTATGAAGCTTTCTCTACCTCCCCTCCGCCGTAGGGACCTGAGGTTTGCATGTCGTCTTTTTTATACAGATAGTCCGCAAACACGACGTAATCGAACGCCGCAGCCGCCTGTAGTATCTCCTGCCTGGCGATGGCTGGGTCGAAACTGACAATCCTGACATCGAGATTGTTCGCAATCGCCCGCATGACAGCCTGCTGGAGGGTCAGCGGGACCTGCGTCCGCTGAGTCTGAGGATCTTGCCGCATATCAAGCTGCGGGCCGGTCGTACCGGGCGAAGGTTTGAGCAATTCCAGACCTTCTAAGCCCTTTCGCTGCTGTGGGCCCGCCTGGCTGAGCGCCCGCTGGTAACGGACCAGCGCCGATGGGGTGAGTTCCTCCGAATAGATGCATCCTCCGCCGCAGGCTGGCAAAAAAAACGCCGCTACGACGAGGGCCTTGGGCAAAAAGTGTTTCATAGCTTTGTGATTATAGATTCGCCCGTTGCGGTGTCAATGCGGACGATTGGCCTTGTGCCGACCAACGTTGATCAAATATTACGTCGCCGGCAGGGCTTTTTCGAGTTTGACGGTCGTGCCGGGCGGGATCTCGATGGTGGGCTTTCCCCCCAGCAGGCCCAGCGAGACCAGGAACTCGTCGGCCTTTTGAAGCGTGAGCTGCTTCCAGGGCGCGCTGTTGAAGAACGCGTGGTCCATGCCCTCGGCGGTCCACAGCTCGTTGAGCGTGCCCAGGGCGATCGACTTCTCGCAGAAGGCCTTGCCGCCTTCCATCAGCGAATCCTCGGTGCCGTAGAACATGATGGCCGGCGGGGCGCCTTTCCGGAGCTTGGCGATCGGTTCGCTGCATTCGAAGAACGCCCGGGCCGGCGATCCGGGATTGGACGGCTTGGCGGTCAGGTCGGAATGACGGCCCAGCCCGGGATTGAAGCCCAGCAAGGCCACCACCGTCAACGGGATGGACAGATCATCGGCCTTGTCGTCCAGCCCGACGTTCGTGGCCACGGCGAAGGCGATGTGACCGCCCGCCGACCCGCCGCCCACGACTAGTTTGGCGGGGTCGAAGCCTAGTTCCCCGGCGTGTTTCTTGAACCAGCGCACGGCGCTGCGCCCGTCCTTGACGCCCGTCGGACCGCCCATGTTGAGGCGGTAGGCCGCGGAAGCGGCCACCATGCCCCGGCCGGCGAAGTACTCGGCCTGGGCGAAGAATTGCTCAGGGCCACCCCCCGTGAAACCGCCGCCGTGCCAGAACAGGACAGCCGGACGCTTGTCCGTCGGCTTCCAATCTTTCGGCAGGTAGATGTGGATCGCCAGTTCCTGCTCTTTGCCGTCGTGGCCTATGGCCTTCTTGAAAACCTCGACCTTGTTGTTGGTGCTCATGACGTAACCATTATACCCTTTCCCAGGCCCGTGGCAACACGATTCCCGAGTCACCTGTTGCCGCTATGCCCTTTGGCGTGTTGCCGGCAGTATGCTACAAAGGCCAACGCCTGCTCTCGTGGAAGGTCCAACGATTTGAGCATAGCGTGCCGTGGCTTGCGGAGCGAATCGCAACAACCACGCTAATCAACGTGGTTGCTCGTCGTTCCGGACTCGCAACCACACTGATCCAAGCTTTAGAAGATCATATGCCAGGCTTGATTTAATATCTTTCGCGTCTGCCCCCACCGCCGCCACCGCCGCCACCCCTGCCGCCGCCGCCGCCGAAGCCGCCCCGGCCTCTGCCACCACCGCCACCGCCGCCGCCGCCTCGCTCTTCGCGAGGTCTGGCTTCGTTGACGGTCAAAGGCCTGCCGTCGAAGTCCTGGCCATTCAAAGCGGTGATCGCCGCCTGAGCTTCCTGATCGTCATCCATCTCCACGAAGCCGAAGCCCTTGCTCCTGCCGGTCATGCGGTCCTGGATTACCTGGGCGCTCTTGACAGCCCCGTGCTGGCTGAACAGTTGCTCAAGTTCCGCATCGGTCGCACTGTGCGGCAGATTCCCTACAAATAGTTTCTTGCCCATCGATGTCTCCAAACGTGGGCATTAGGGCCCACAGCCTTTCCTGAATACTGATATTAAACACCAAGTCGCCGGCTGAAAACAACAACCTTTTTATTGCCGGCCAACAGCACGTACCGATAATTAACCATCTTATGACATCAGGACGGTCTTTTTCATCTATTATCCCATCCACGCCAAGTCACAGGATAGTGGCATTGAACAAAACAACAACGAAAAAACCAATGCAAAAACAGAAAAATTTCCATTCCACCCTATAAATCCGCAAAAAGAGGGATATTATTCCCAAACTCCCCCCCGCCGAAAGGGTGGCGGATGGGTTTTCGCTACTTCATTGGCAATGCCTAGTTATAGTAATAATAACGGCTTGCGTATGAATAGACTATTTTTTTCTGGACATACATCCTTGCTTATGGACAATGCTTAAGACTTCTCCCAAAATGTCAAAGCCGTTAATTTTTATTTTTGAAAAAAGGAGATGGTATATGCGGACAGCCGGTTTCGCGTCCGGTGCGTGCTTGTTCATCGCAGTTGCGATTGCAGGCTGCGGGCCGGAAGCGGTTGTACAGATCCGATACGACAGGCCGGCTGAGTACGAAATCCCCTCCAGCGTGGTTTCGCTCGGTATAGCGGAATTTGCCGGACAGGATGACGAGGACCGCAAATGGGGCAACATCGCAGCCGACATGCTGGCGATGGAGCTGGACACCTATAACAAGCGTTTCAACCGTTATCGGCTTGTCGACCGCAAGCGCCTCAAGGCGATTCTAGACGAGCAGGACCTCCAGGCGGCGTTCAGCGATTCATCTTCCGCCGTCCAGGCAGGCAAGGTCGCCCAGGTCGACGCGATGATATACGGCACCGCGACTGTTACCACCCGCGACGAGCGGGTTACCCGCACGACGATAGATCCCTTACATCAACGCCTGCGCGAGGTTGAGCATACCAAGCGGTACGTCATGGCAGCCGTCAATTTCACAATAGACGACGTCGCCGGCGGGCAGACTCTTACGACCGTCTCGGTCATGCGCGATTACGACAGCGACAAGCAAAACACCTCCGGCGGGCAAAAGGTGCTCAAGGCCGTGGGGATCGGCGGCGGAGATATTCCTGCCGGCGACCAGGTGGTGTCGCAGCTGATAGAGCAATGCGTCCGGGAATTCGTCTCCAAGATAAGCCCTCACGAGATCGAATTTTATGAAAAGCTCCACAAGGGCAAAAGCGATTCCGTAAAAACGGGCAACAAACTGGCAAATGCCGGCAATTACGGCGAAGCCCTGGATCTCTATCTGACTGCCCTTAAGGTCAAACCCGACGACCACCAGGCCGCGTTCAACGCCGGTGTGATGTGCGAAAAGCTCGGCAGGCTTCAAAAGGCTGATGAATATTACGACTTCGCCTTCAAGCTAAAGCCGCAAGAGCAGTATGTATTGGCCCGCGAAAGGGTTCGCGGGGAAATCGCCCGCAAAAACGCCGGCTGTGCCATCGACGAATCACCATCTGGAATAACCCAGGAAGGAGAATACGATGCAAAGATTAACTAGAGCTGTTGTCATGATTGCCGTGGCGGCAGTTTTGTGCAGCCAGGGACTGGCGGACGCGGGAAGCGAGAAGCTCAAGGCCCAGAACAAGCTTCTGTCGATGCGGGCAGCCAGGGTCGATGCGATGCGCAAACTGGCTGAGCGCATCAACGGCCTGATGATCACGTCGGAAACGTCCGTGCGCGACTTCGTCGCCACCGACGACCGCATCCGCAGCTCAATGGTCAGTTGGCTGCAGGGAGCGCGCGAAGTCGGCGAGCCCGAATACTCACCCGACGGCATCTGCCAGGTGACCATGGAGGTCACCCTTGAGGAAGTGGTCGTTGAACTCAAGAAACTCCACAAGGAATATTACCGGGGCGACAAGATCCAGACCGAGGACTTCGACAAGATCACGGTAACTACCACCGAAACCGTCATTCGCGAGACCGGTTCGGGTGCTCCCAGGCCCGAGTTCGAAGATCGCGGCCAGGCCGTCCAGCCCGGTGCGAGCGGAACCGATATCATGTCTCCAAAGGCATGGGAATACTGGATGGCGCACTGCACGGGCAGGGGCAGGCTGATGACCGAGCGGGCTGCCAGGCTTGATTCCCTTCGCAAGATCGGTGAGCGGGTCAACGGCTTGATGATAACGTCGGAGACAAACGTGCATGATTTCGTCGCCACCGACGACCGGATCAATGCCGCCATGCAGACCTTCCTCCGCGGCGCACGTGAAGTCGCCACACGCTACCACGACAACGAGCTGATCGTCGAGGTGGAGATGGAAATCACGCTCCAGGACCTGATCGTCAACCTCCAGAAGTGGCATCGCGAATATTACAAGGGAGAAAAGATCACCCAGCAGGACTTTGAACGGTTGAGCGTCCAGGTCGAGGAAAAATCGATCCGTGAAACCGGAATGGGTGTTCCTCCCGACAATTACCTCAAGGACCTGCCCCCGGAAGGCACTGCTGCGGTCTCGTTCGGCAAAGAGGCCATCAACTGGCCCGGCACCATGCAGGCCGTCGGCCAGTCAGCCCTCGACACCGAAAACGCCAACGCAGCCCAGGCCAGGCTGATGGCCATCCGCGGAGCCGAGCTCGACGCCCGAAGGAAACTGGCTGAGAAACTCGACGGGCTTGTCATCAGATCAAACACTTCGGTCAGGGATTTCGTAGCCGCCGATGACCGCATCCAGACCAGCATGCTTACCTTCCAGCAGGGCGCCCGCGTGGTGGACGACTCGGAACGATTTTTGGAAGACGGAATTGTTGAAGTTACCGTGGAAATCGATCTCGATCCGTTGCGAAACATGATCCTTTACTACCAGGAACAAATGTCCGTCAGCGTTCGCTGACAAGGATTTTCCAAGGAGAACAAGATGAAAAAGGTTTCATTGATGATAGCGGCCGTTATGCTTGCATCAGCCGCCACAGGCTGCTCCAAAAAGGTTGAGCTTACCGTTGTCAACCACACCGATGTAGCGCGGACCGTTCAGCTGACCACACCGGACCAGACGCTCACTCTGGGCACCGTGGGACCCAGCAACGGACAATTGACCGGCACCATGTCGGTCAAGGTCTCCGACCTGCCCGCCCAGGTGCGTGTTGCGGCAGGATCCGCCGCCACTAATGCAACCGTCACCGAGGACTCCCCGCGAAAGTGGTGGTTCCACGTTACCTCATCGGGCGAAATGGCAGGCCCGTACGGCAAGGACGACGTCCACGTCGAAACCGTCAAGGACGCCGAACTGAACGTCAAGGGCGGCCAGCGGATGATAGTGCGTTAATTACGGAAACCTGCGGACAGGGCCTCCGGCACGCCAGATGAGTCGCCAACGCGTCGGAGGCCCGCGCCTCGAAAGAGCCCACCCATGAGCAAAAATCATCTTTCCATAGCGTCGACTGCTGCGATTTTGCTGCTGGTCGGTTTTGCCCAGGCCCAGCAGGTAGTGCCAAAGGGCGAAAACCTTGTGGAAGTCACCGTCACCGCCGGCGGGACCGATGAAGCCGACGCGATGCGGGCCGCGATGCGCCAGGCCGTCGAAACCGGGGCGGGCACCTTCATCTACTCCCAATCGCAGGCACGGGATTACGCCCTCGTCCTCGACACGATACTGGCCAGATCGGCTGGGTTCATCCAGTCGCACCAGGTCAAGTCCAGCCGCCGCCTGCCCGACGGCACGTGGGAAACGACCATCGTCGCCATCGTCAGCGTCCAGGGCATCGAAGACACCTGGGGCGCAGTCACCACACTTTTGGAACAGATGGGCAGACCAAAGATAATGGTCTTCGTCAGAGAGAAGATCGGCGACGAAGTCCAGGATGACTCGACCGTCCAGACGCGAATAGAGAACATGCTGCTTAAAAGCGGCTTTTTGCTGGTCAATAAGGAGCAGATCCAGGAGATCGACCGCAAGGACCTTCAATCAGCCGCCGCT
>Ga0315284_10008788_pt1 | contig 14416 bp, 17 predicted proteins | sample YL17G09_16_MG_FD_203696 | JGI IMG/M metagenome (GOLD analysis project Ga0315284, IMG submission 203696) | Sediment microbial communities from Yellowstone Lake, YNP, Wyoming, USA - YL17G09_16 | ecosystem: Environmental > Aquatic > Freshwater > Lake > Sediment | place: USA: Wyoming | collected... | reverse complement strand
CGGAATTTGCCCGAAATAGGCGGAATGTGGGGAATCCATTGACGGGATTATTGACGGGATTGAACGGGAAAAGCGGGGAAAGGAAGGAAAAGCCGGGTAGGGTTTTTCAAGGGAAAATCCACTTCCTGCCTGACTTTTTTCGGATTTTGAGTCCCGCGCGTCTGCCAGTTCCACCACTCCGGCACGGAATCGTCGCCCAACGCGGGGAGATTATACCATTGGTTCCGCCCGGAAGAAAACTCGGGAGCCGGCCGACCGTCAAACACTCCTTTCTTCAGGCGAGCAAAGCATATGGCGCGCCGTTGATGTCAATTAAGAAAAACAGTTCGTTGGTCCGGTGAACCGAACGTTGACCGGGGAGGGAGATTTGGATAATAATTCGACTCGATGAACGATCTTCTCTCTCTCATCGACCGGTTCTCCCATCTCCGGATCGCGGTCTGGGGAGACTTCATCCTCGACGAATACATCTACGGCACCACCCGCCGGATCTCCCGCGAAGCCCCCGTCCTGATTCTGTCCTACCAGCGGAAGGAATGGTCTCTCGGAGGGGCCGGAAACGCCGCTTTGAACCTCGCCGCCTTGGGCGTCGAAGTCGTCCCCATCGGGGTCACGGGCGGGGACGAGTCGGGGCGGACGATCCGGGCGATTCTCCGGAAGCACGGCGTTGCCGATGCCTCCCTCTTCATCGAGCAAGGATATGCCACGCCCCTCAAGACCCGCATCCTCGCCGGCGAGGAAAACACCAAAAAACAACAGATCCTGCGCATCGACCGCGATGGCGAGGTCCCCGACCGCGCCGTCCTGAGAAAAAAAATCAGTGCCGCTTTGAAAAAAGCCGCGGCGACCTGCGACGCCCTTCTCATCTCGGATTACCACTATCGGACCGTGAAGGAGGACGTCTTTGCCGCGGTCCTGCCGCTCTTCCGAAACGCCGGTCTTCCCGTCACCCTCGACTCGCGCTACCGCTTGACCCGCTTCCCGGGCGTCTCGATCGCCACGCCCAACGAACCCGAAGTCGAGGAAGCCCTAAAAATCCGCCTGGGCGATGATCTCAAGGCCCTGACAACCGCGGGCCGCAAACTTCTCCGGTCGCTCCGCTCCCCCGCCCTTCTCATCACCCGCGGATTCAAGGGAATGGCCCTTTTCGAGAGGGGGAAACCGCCTTATCTTGTTCCCGTCCACGGCTCGACCGATATCGTCGATGTGACCGGCGCGGGCGACACCGTCATCAGCGTCTTCACCGCTGCTTTGGCGGCCGGCGCCCCGCTTCGAGAAGCCGTGACGCTCGCCAACGCCGCCGGCGGTCTGGTCGTCATGAAGAAAGGCACGGCCACGGTCGGCCCTCCGGAACTCAAAAAGGCCGTCTCTTCGGACCGTTGAGAAATCCAAAGATCAAATCCCTGCCTCGTCTCAAGACGGTCGTCCGGGCGCTGCGGGACAAAGGCCTGCGGATCGTCCTAGCCAACGGCGGTTTCGACCTTATCCACGCCGGCCACATCCGCTATCTCCATGAGGCGAAGGCCCGCGGCGACATCCTCGTCGTCGCCCTAAACAGCGACGCCTCCATCCGTTTTCTCAAAGGGCCCGGACGTCCGATCCTCCCCCAGGATGAGCGGGCTGAGATCCTGGCCGCGTTCTTTGATGTCGACTATGTGATCGTCTTCGACGAACCTAATGTCGAGAAAATACTCCTGGCCCTCAAGCCCGACGTCCACGCCAAGGGATCGGACTACACGAAAAAGACCGTCCCCGAGCGCGCCACGGTGCTCGGATACGGCGGCGAAATCGCCATCACGGGAGGCCCGAAGATCCGGTCCACCTCCGAGGTCATCCCCCGCATTCTCAAACGGATGAGAAAATGGAAAAATTCCTGATCATCCGGTTGAGCTCCCTGGGCGACATCGTCCACACCCTCCCGGCCTACGCGGCCCTGCGGGAGCGCTTCCCCCAAGCCGCCATTTCCTGGGTGGTCTCCCCCGCCGGAGCGCAGATCCTCCGTCTCGTCTCAAAATTGGATGAGGTCATCGAAGTCGGCGGAGAAGATTGGCTGGACCGGTTGAAAGACCGGGACCGGACCGCCTTGGATTTTCAGGGGCTCCTCAAGTCGGGATACCTGGCTTGGCGCTCCCGATCCCGACGCCGGCTCGGGTTCGGCCGCAGGAACCTCCGCGAGCCCCTCGCCCGCTTCTTTTACACCGAGCGGCTTCCGGAGGTGCCCGAGGACGATCATGTCATCCTGAAGAATATGCGGCTCCTTCGCCTCCTCGGCCTCGAAGACGAGCGGATGCGGTTCCCGATCGTCATTCCCGACGGCTATCGCGAAGACGTCCTTGCGAAAATCCAGGCTCTGGGCCGACGGACTTCTCAGAAGCTTGCCGTCTTGAACGTCGGCGCGGCCTGGCCGACAAAACGGTGGTTTCCGGAACGCTGGACCGCGGTGATCGCCGCGCTGGACAAGGCCGCGCTGTTCCCCGTTCTTCTGTGGGGCAACGAGGAAGAACGCGCTCTGGCGGCCGAAGTCGGCCGGGCCTCCGGCGCTCCGCTCGTCCCGTTCCTGGCGATTCCGGAGATCTTCGCTCTCCTCAAGGAGTCCTCTTTACTCGTCAGCGGCGACACCTTCGCCCTTCAGGCGGCCTGCGCGCTGGGCCGGCCGGTTGTGTCCGTCTTCGGCCCGACGAATCCGCGGCGGAACGGGCCTTTTGCCCCGGGCGACAAAGTCGCTTTTCATGAAATGGCCTGCAGCCGCTGTTACAAGCGGGTCTGCGAATCCCTGGATTGCCTGAAGGCGGTCACGGCCGAGGAAGTGTCCGCTCTGATTCAAGCGGCCTTGAAGGACAATGCCTAGAACGAAGCTCGTCGAGGCGATTTACCGATGGCGCGTCCGGTCCGGAATGATCGCCCTTTTCGCCGTCCTCGTCTTGGCCGAGCCGACGCCGATCCGGATCGCCGGGGGGATCGCGGCAAGCGCTCTAGGGCTCCTCGTCCGGGCGTGGGCTTCGGGCCATATTCGAAAAGAAAAAAAGCTCGCCGTCACGGGACCCTATCGCTTCTCCCGGAACCCGCTCTACTTGGGCAACTTCATCCTCGGTCTGGGGATCGCCTGGGGAACCCGATCCTGGTGGTGCTTGGGGATTTTCCTCGGCTATTTCCTGTTCTTCTATCCGGCGGTGATCTTGGAGGAGCACGAGCGGATGCGATGCCTTTTTCCGGCGGATTACGCGGCCTATCACAAGCGCGTGCCGACGTTCTTCCCGACGTTCAATCCCTTTCCGCCGACCGACGGATCGCGTTGGAGCTTCGCTCTTTATAAGAAAAACGGCGAATACCGCGCCCTTCTCGGGACGGTCACCGTCTGGGCGATCTTTGTCGCGAAATGGTGGGCGTGGCGATGAGGACTCCCGAACGGATCGCCAGGATGAAGCGCGTCCTCAGCCTGCGCCGGCCCGACCTCCGGATCGTCCTCGAGCAAGTCGCCAATCCCCATAACGCCAACGCCGTCCTCCGGACGTGCGACGCCGCCGGTCTGCTCCATGTCGACGTCATCGGCTTGGGCGGGAATCCCATGCCAATCAACAACGCCATCACGACTAAAGCCGACAAATGGCTGACGATCCACTATCACCCCTCGACGGCCGCTTGCTTGGAAAAACTAAAGAGCGAAGGTTTCCGGATAGCGGCGACGCACCTCGGCGAAGACGCCGTCCCCTATACGCAGGTTGATTTTACGAAGCCCACGGCCGTCGTCTTCGGCGGGGAAAAAGAGGGGATTTCGTCCGAAGGACTCGCCCTGGCGGATGTTCGGATCAAGATCCCGATGTTCGGAATGGCCCAGAGCCTCAACCTCTCTGTCTCGGTGGGCATCGTTCTTTATGAGGCGATCCGGCAAAGGCTTGAGGCGGGGACGATTGAACGCCCCCGCCTTTCGCCTGAGGAATTCGAGGAATATCTCGACCGCTGGTCCGAATTATAACTCTTATATTTTGAAGAGATTTCCGCGAAGCTTCATGATCCGGAGAAGGTCCTGGGGCGCCTTCCTGGAATCGATGAGTTTCTTGCCTTGGCTTTCGTAAGCCTTGGCCGTCGCTTCGAGGGCTCTTTTCATATCTTCGGTGAGACTCCAGGGGAACCGGCCCTCGTCTCCGGGAAACGAAAACCAGCTTACCGACTCGTCCCCTTTCTGTTCGCCGATTTCGACCTCGACGGTCATCGGTTTCTTGTCCCGGACGATGTCCAGCTTGATTTTGTCGCCTTTCTTCTTGTCCTGGATGAGTTCGCTCAGGACGCCGGGCCCTTCCAAGATCTCCCCGTCGGCCTTGAGGATTACGTCCCCCGCCTTCAAGCCCGCCTTCTGGGCCGGCGAGTCCTCGGCGACCTCGGCGACGAGGAGGCCCTCTCCGTCCTTTACCCCGAAGAATCCGGCCAGGTCCTTCGTTAAACTTTGGAGAGTGACGCCGATGAATTTCCGGCTGAAAAACTCATCAAGCCGGGGCGCGGGAGCGGGCGTCCGCGGAAGCCTCGGAGTCATCGTCGGCTTATCGGGCCTGGTCGGAGCGGGGAACCGCGAAAAAAGCCCCGGGAAATTGATCTCGAGTTCGCGCCGGGCGTCCTCTTCCGAATATTCGCCCAGCTTGACCTTGATGTCCATGGGCTTGCCGTCGCGCTCGACCTTGACCGTTACATCCGTGCCGGGTTTGCGGCGCCGGATTTCCTGGGAGAGCGCCTGACCCCCGGCGATGTCCTTTTCGCCGATCTTGACGATGACGTCCCCCTCCTTGAATTTGGCCATCTCGGCCGGGCTCTTGGCCTGGATTTCGGTGATGACGACCTTGTCGTCCTCCTCCGAGACCGAAACGCCGAGCCAGCCGCGCTCGACCTTGCCGGTTTTCCGGATGTCGCCGGTCACGCTGCCGACGATGTCGACAGGCACGGCCAGGGCCATACCCGCCGATCCGGCTTCGGCCCGGCTGAAGACCGTCCCCGAGCCGACGACCTGCTGTTCGCGGAACTGGAAAAAGAGAGGCTGGTCGTCGGTGTAGGCCCCCCGGAGCAGGCCGATCATCTGGCCGCCGTCGTTCACGACGGGACTGCCGCTCGAACCGGGGACGACCCAAACGTTCAGGCGGATCCGGTCCTCCGCCACGGAGCTCACGATGCCCTGGGTAACCGACGTCGTGTTCTCGGGCGACAGGCCGATGACCCCGATCCAAGCCCCGGGCCGGAGATTACTCGAACGCCCCAGAGCGATGGGCGCGAGACCCCCGTCCTTGACCTGGACGACGGCAATCCCCGTCTGGGTGTCGAATCCTTTGAACTCCGCTTTGTGCCGCTTGCCGTCGGACGTAACGACATTGATCGTTTCGTCGCGCGGCGAGATCAAGGCCGTAGTGACGATCGAGCCGTCCTTGTCGATGACGACGCCGGTCGCGACCTTGAAAACGCCGTTTCGGGCTTCGACCCGGACGACGGACGGAGAAACGGCCTTAGTGATCTCCTCGATTTTCTTTTCGTCGATCCCCGGAACGACGGACGCCGCTTGGACCGGGGAAAAGACGGCCAGGCCGAAACCGGCCAGGGCGATGAAAGCCAGGTTCGATAGTTTTTTCATAGAGTACCTCCTTAATACTTCACGAGTGAATTAGACGCAAACGAGACTTGTTCCAGGATATAGACGGGACGCGGTTCGGAGGAGGCGCTGCGAACCTCCCCGCCGTAATCCATGGTCTCCGTAATGGGCAAGGCGTGCCGGATGCCCTCGCTCCCCGATCCGTCGGCGCGGGCGAATCCCGCCGGATTTTCCTTAGGGCCGAGGAAAACGTTAAGGCCGACAAAGACGGCGAGAAGCGCAGCCGCCGCTCCCGCCAGGGAAAACCGGAAGGCTCGCATCCGCCGCTCCCGGGGCAGAGCCCGGCGCCGTTCGGCGAGCCGGGCCATAAGCCGCCCCTCGAAATCGGGCGGAGCGGCGACGCGGTTCAATTTACCGAGCTGATTGATATCGTCCATCGCAGATCTCCCGCTTGGAGAAGGCATATCCGTCGCCGGCGGCCTTCTCGAGCTGTTTTTTGAGGATGTTCCGGCCGCGGCTGATCCGGGCTTTGACCGTCCCGATCGGCCGCTTGATGATTTCGGCGATCTCCTCCTGGGAATACCCCTCCACGTCCTTGAGGACGATCGGGATCCGATAGCGGGGGCTCAAGGCATCGAGGGCTTTGCGAAGATTGCCCGTCAGCCCCGAATCCGCCGATTCCCCGCTGGGGGTGCTGATGTCCATGGTCGGCGGAAGTTCATCGATCGATACCAAGGCCATCCGCCGGCGCCGTTTCAGGTCCGTTTTAGCCAGGTTAGAGGCGATGGCATAGATCCAGGACGACAGGGGGGCGATCGGCCGGTATTTGTCGGCCTTGAAATAAACCCTAAGGAACGTCTCCTGCGAGAGATCCACCGCTCTCTGATAATCGCCGGTCAATTGGCACAGGAAATTCACGATTTTATCCTTGTAGATACGGACGATTTGGGCGAACGCGGCCTCGTCGCCTTGCCGGACCAGACCGATCAATTGCTGTTCGTCCATATCCGTCATGTAAAACTCCAAATATTTGTATGGCGTTGCATCGTCTTCCCAAAAAATAGCACGGGACGGCGGCTATATCAAATGAGACGGCACAAGGCACCCGATGGGCTGACCGTCGAACGCTTTCATTTCGAGACAAATCCTGAGGCTTACTTGCGTCCGGGAGCGGCCTTCACTCCAGATCGGGTTTGTAGATCCGCTCCTCGCCGCTCTTCTCGGCGCCTCGGCTTCTTGGATTTTCGACCTTTCACCATGTCCCTCGATGGGCGGTGTCGGTCTACTACCCCGAGGCGCCCGAAAATCCGGTAGCCTCCAAGAGCATCTGCGGGGCGGCAAACCCTCATCACGTTCCGGCCATCCGCCGACGCTTTTAAGCTTATGGCCGACCGACGATAGGCAAAGTGATCGACTGCCAGCCCGATGGGTCCTTGAAGAAAATACTCTCATGTATAAAATGGTCAGTTGATAAACGCCACGGAAAAGAGAACGAACATGCCCGAAGAGAAATCGATTCTGTTTACGCCGATCAGGATCGGAAGCGTTGAGATCCCCAACCGATTCGTCCGCTCGGCCACCCATGAGTACATGGCCGAGGAAGACGGGACGCCCACGGACCGTCAGGCCGAGGTCTTTCGACGCCTGGCCGAGGGCGAGGTCGGCCTCATCATCACCGGACACGCCTACATCCACCCGGCCGGTAAGGCCAGCCCCCGCCAGACCGGAATCTATGACGACCGGTTCATCGAGCCGCTGAGCCGCCTGGCCGCCGCCGTCCGCGGGACGCCCTCGAAGATCTTCGCCCAGATCGCCCACGCGGGCCGCCAGACGAAAGAAAAGCTCTGCGGATGCGTTCCCATCGCCCCGTCGGCCGTCTTCGACCCTTCCGCCAAGGTCCATCCCCGGGAGATGACGGCGGCCGATATCGGCGCCCTCATCAATGATTTCGTTCAGGCGGCCCGGCGGGCCGAAGAGGCCGGATTCGACGGCGTCCAGATCCATGTCGCCCACGGCTATCTGCTCTCGAGCTTCATTTCCCCCCATACGAACCGCCGGACGGACGAATGGGGCGGGCCGCTCGAAAACCGGGCCCGGATCCTGGTCGAGATCGTCCGCGGCATCCGAACCTTATGCGGCCGCGGTTTTCCGCTCATCGTCAAGCTCAATTCGACGGATTTTCTTCCGACGGGGCTGTCGCTCGAAGACAGCCTCGCCATCGCCCGGATCCTCGAGGACGAAGGCCTGGACGGCGTCGAAGTCAGCGGCGGCATGGCCGAATCCGGACGGGGATCGGTCTGGACGGGGCTCCGGAGCGAGGCCGAGGAAGGGTATTTCATCGATAATGCCGCCCGATTCAAGTCCGTCCTCAAGATTCCGGTCTTCGGGCTGGGCGGAAACCGGACGTTCGCCGTCATGGAGAGGAACGTCCGGGAAGGCCGGGCCGATCTGGTTTCCCTCAGCCGGCCTCTCATTCGCGATCCCTATCTTGTCCGGAAGTTCCGCCTCGGCGAAGCCGCCCAGTCGGCCTGTATTTCCTGCAATAAATGCTTCAACCCGCGGGGAATCGCCTGCGGCGACCTGAAAAAAACGGGCTGACCGGTCTCAGGGCTTGAAGACCCCAACTGAACCCAGTTTCGAGGCTTGACTGACAAAGTCTCTATCGAAGGTGGCGAACCGGTCGGCTTTTGCGCTCGAAGCAAGGTGAAGAGCATCGGCGAAATCAAGACCCGCCTCATACCATGCGAGAGCCTGTGTTACGGCCTGCGGGTCTTCTGGTTTTACATTGGGAAGGCCGAGCAGATTTTGAAATGCCTGGGCTATGACTTCTCTGGCGATGACGTAGCCGTGTCGAAGGACCCACTCTGTTTCGAGCAGGACCGTCTTTGGGATAAGGATAGCGTCACTTTCTATCACTCGGAAAGCCCTCTTTGCCTCTGAGGGGTTATCGTTGGTCAGCAATCGAACGAGCAGGTTCGTGTCTACGGCAATCATGGCCTTTCCCTGGCTCCTTTTGCAACGGCGTCGTCCATCTCCTTAAGGGATTTCCTTGGACCTTTGTATTGAGCGCAACCCAGCACATCCCGAAGTCTTGTTCGTCTGAAAGACCCGATCGGCTTCAGGGCGATGCTGCCGCCCAGATCTTCGACCAAAAACTCGGTTCCCGGCTCCCAGTTGTGATCGGTTCGAATCCTTTTGGGGATGACGATCTGCCCTTTTTCTGAAAGGCGTGTTGTTTCCATGGCCTCTTCCTTATTAGTAAGACCGAAGTAAGATAATGATAGGGCCATTTTGAAGAAGTGTCAATATCCGTCAGGGAGAAGGAGTTGCACTTTGCAGGAGCGATGGCCATGAAAGAGGGCGGCGAATTAAGGAAAACGGGCCGACCGACACGCTCCGGCTTGTTCGCCGCGCCGTCCTTTCTTATAATCGAAGTTGTGGATCCTGTGCGCCGAAATCCGTACGGACTCGTGATCGGTTCGGCCGTGCTGTTCGGCCTCAGCACGCCCCTGGCCAAACTTCTCCTCCGGGACGTCCCTCCCCTGTTCTTGGCGGGGCTGCTCTATCTCGGCGCTTTTTTGGGATTGACCGTCATCGAAGTCATCCGCCGGATGTTCGTCCGTTCTCCGAATACGGCGGCGCCTCTGACCGTCCGGGACGCCCCCTGGTTGGCCGGTGCCGTCGTGGCCGGCGGCATCATCGGTCCGATCTTCCTCCTCTTCGGCCTAACGCGCGTCCGAGGATTCTCGGCCTCGCTCCTCTTGAATCTCGAAGGCGTGGCCACCGCTTCGATCGCCGTCATATTCTTCCATGAGAACGCCGGGCGCCGCCTTTGGATCGCCCTCGCCGCCATGTCGAGCGCCGGCATCTTCCTGGCTTGGGATCCGGCCGCTTCCTCCTTCGCCTGGACCGGAGTCCTCCTTATTCTTGTCTCCATGGCGGCCTGGGGATGCGACAACAACTTCACCCGCGCCATCTCCGATAAGAACCCGGTCCGCATCGCTCAAATCAAAGGCCTCGCCGCCGGCGCGTTTTCTCTCGGCTTGGCCTTGATCCTCGGGCATAAGCTCCCGGCCCTCCCGGCGATCCTTTTCAGCTTGGCCGTCGGCGCCTTGAGCTACGGGCTCAGCCTGGTCCTCTACATCCGGGCTCTGTCCGCTCTAGGCGCTTTCCGGGCCGGCGCGTTCTTCGTCACCGCGCCCTTCGTCGGAGCCTTGGCCTCCTTTCTCATCCTCAGCGAACGCCCGGCTTGGCCGATGGTTCCCGGCGCGGCGCTCATGATCCTTGGGGTCGTTTTATTGATCAACGAGCGCCATGCCCACTCCCATGTCCACGGACGTCTCGTCCATGCGCACGACCACCATCACGACGACGTCCACCATACCCACACCCACGAGGCCCCGGCCGATGAGCCCCACAGCCACGCCCATGTCCATGTCCATGTCCATGTCCATGAGGAAATCGAACACGCCCACGGCCACTGGCCCGACCTGCATCACCGCCACGACCATGATGGACCTTAAAGAAAGGAGTCTGACCATGACGCATTTCCGGATTTGGGGCGTCTTGTTTCTGGTATTTGGGCTATCCGCGGCGGTCTCGCTACCGGCTGCCCAAAATCCTTCACCGCCCAGCATTTTCAACGTCCGCGATTTCGGCGCGACGGGCGTCAAAGTCGAAAATGCCCAGGGGGCCATCCAGCGCGCCGTGGACGCCTGCGCGGCCGCGGGGGGCGGGGTGGTCTATGTCCCGCCGGGGGCTTATTCGACCGGGACGATTTTCCTGAAAAGCCATGTCCGTTTCCAGGTCGAGGCCGGGGCGATGATCTTTTCTATTAAAGACAAAGCCGCCTTCCCCAAGGAGGCCCTCTTTTACGGAGAGGACCTGACGAATATCACCCTGGAAGGCCGGGGCACGATCGACGGGCAAGGTGCCTACGAATATCGCCCGAAAGGCGATCACCATGATGACTTCATCTACCCCAACCAAGCCGAAATGGAAAAACGGGGTCTCCCTCTCGTCCGCTCTTTTCCCAAGACGGACCAATTCGGGAAGCTCGTCCTTCTGCTCCGCTGCCGGGACGTCCGGATCAGCGGCTTGAACTTCATCGACTCGCCGTCCTGGACGATGCATCTTTACGGCTGCGAGAGGACGGTCATCGACGGCGTCACTATTCGTTCGAGCCTCAAGGACGGGGTCTGGGCCGACGGGATCGACCCCGACGGCTGCAAGGACCTCAGGATCTCGAATTGCACGATCGAGACAGGCGATGACGCCCTGGTTTTCTACTCGATGAACTGGTTCGGCCCGGCCCTTCCGTGCGAGAACATCACCGTCACCAATTGCCGTTTTTCTTCGGCCTCGAGCGCCATCAAGTTCTGCGACGGTAACATGAACGCTATCCGCAACGTGACGATCTCGAACTGCGTCATCACCAACTCGAACCGCGGGATCGCGGTCATGAACTTCGACGGCGGGATCGTCGAAAACGTCGTCCTCTCCAACCTGACCATCGATTGCGTCCGCTCCGACTGGTTCTGGTGGGGCGACGGCGAACCGTTCCACTTCAACATCAAGCGCCGCCGGGAGATCCATAAAAACTGGGATCCCAAGGACGACCGGCCGGCGGGGACGATCAGAAATATCCTTATAAAGGACGTCATCGCCCGAGGCCGGGGATCGAGCGTCTGCAACGGCCATCCCGATAGCCGGCTGGACGGGGTGACGATGGACAACGTCAAGCTTTTCATCGCCCATGATCCGAAAACCCCGTACGATAAATCCGTCCACGCCTTGACCTTCAAGCAGGCTCGCAATCTCACCCTTCGCGATCTCGAGATTGTCTGGGAAGAGCCGTTCTTCGCCCCGTGGCGGAGCGCCCTGTATCTGGAAGATATCGACGGTTTATCGGTTGAAGGCTTCCGGGGCGGGCCGGCCCCGAACACGGCTTCGGACCCCCCCTTCCCCGCCATACAACTCCATCAAGTCCGGGACGCCTTCATCCGGGACGGAAAAGCCTTGGTGGGAACGGATGCCTTCGTCGGCGTCACGGGCGAAAAATCGGCCGGGATTATCCTTATGGGCAACGATGTCCGGATGGCAAAAAGGCTTTATATAGCGGATCTAAAGGACGACTTGATCGCCATCAGGGAATACCAGAACATCACCGCGCCGCCGGGCGGGGCTCGGCGATGAATCGTTGACGAGGCCCCCTCCCTTCTGGTAGAAAGACGGCGAGAGCTATCCCCTCTCAGAGGCCGCGTCGGTCCGGCCGGAATTGACCTTGAAGTTGAATCTCCGCGAAATCGAGGTAAAACCGGGGATAGGACGGAACTTTCGGGCTCCAAAATCCGTCTATCGGGGTGAAGTGAATGAATTTAGATGAGATCATCCGCGACAGCCTGGACGGCAAGGAAGGAGCCTGGAACATGCTGGTGAACCTCTTCTCTAAGAGGATCTTCAACCTGGCCTACCAGTTCGCCGGCAGCTACCAGGAAGCCGAAGACCTGACCCAAGACGTCTTCGTCAAACTATACGGAGCCCTGCCCAAGTTCGACTTCGGCCGGAACTTCTCCGCCTGGCTCCTGACCTTGGCCAAAAACCACCTCATCGACGAGTACCGCCGGACAAAATGGGAGAAACGCAACCGGGACGATTTCGACGACCATCTCCGGATCGCGCCCTCGGGGACCGACGATCCCGAAGCGGAATTGCTGGCCGCCGAGAGCCGTAAAATCCTCTGGGAAGGGCTGAACCGCCTCCCGGCGGACATCCGGATGGCCGTCATCCTCAAGGAGATCCAAGGCAAGAAATACGAGGACGTGGCCGAGATCATGGACGTTCCGGTCGGGACGGTCAAGTCCCGGATCAACCGGGGACGGCTCCAGCTCGCCCGCCTCCTCAAGGATGCCAAGGAGAAATCCCATGATTTGTGACCGAATCCAGGAGCTTTTGGCCGCCTACACGGAGAACGACCTCTCGGTCGGAGATAAAGCCCTCGTCGAGTCGCACTGCATCGCCTGCGCCGAGTGCGCCGGCCTTCTCGCCGCGCTGAAGCAGGCTGACGCCGTCCTGGCTTCCTTCCCCGAAATCGAACCCGGACCGGCCCTGATCGAGAAGCTCTCCCGGATCCCGGAGGGGAAGCGACGCCGCCGCCCGATCCTGGGTTTCTTCCTGAAGCCCTCGCTCCAGCCGATTTTCACGGCGGCGACGATCTTCCTGACCCTGCTGTCGCTCTATTTTTTCAATCCCGACCGCAAGGCCTTCGATAAGGCCGTCAGCCGCCAGTTCCATCGCGGAATCAGCCGGATCGAACGCCTTTATGCCAAAGCCGGCGCCGTGACCGACACGCTCGGCGCCTACGCCAACAGCGTCTTCGTCGCGCTCAAGGCCATCAATCCCTTGGGCCAGGGCGAGGACTGAGGAACGATAAACCAAAGGAGGCTCCTAATGACCGACAAAATCATCATCCAAAAGAGACCCCCGAAGTCGCCCGTGGCGGCCGGCATCCTCTCGGGGTTTTTCCCCGCCGCCGGGACGCTCTATAACGGGCAGATCGAGAAGGCGATTCTCTACCTCGTCATCTTCGCCGGGCTCGTCACCATCAACGCCCGGACGGCCGGGCCGCAGCCTTTCACCGGGATCATTCTCGGCTGTTTCTACATTTTTCAAATCATCGACGCGGTCAACAGCGCCAAGGAGATCAACCGCCGGGCCCTTCTCGAAAACGGTTTTGACGCCCTCACGGCCCCGACGGCCCCCCGGCCGGCGCCGGCCATGGCGACGCCGTCCGGGTCCGTATTCTGGGGCATCGTCCTCATGGCCCTGGGCGGGATCTTCCTGCTGGCCAATTTCGACCTCATCGACTTCGACCGGATTTTCGACTTCTGGCCGGTCGTCGTGATCGTCATCGGCCTAAAGATGATCGCCGACTACTTTTCCAAGAAGAACGCCTGAACCAAGGAGGCAAAAATGGCCCGCCGTAAAGACCCGCTTATCTGGGGGATCATCCTCATCGTCATCGGATTCGTCTTCATCCTCGAGAACTTTCATGTCGACGCCTGGGACTATGCCTGGAAATTCTGGCCCGTCGTCCTCATTCTCTGGGGCGCCAACAAGCTGTTCGCCGGCCTGAAGGAAAAGAGCGAGGGCCCGTCCAAGCCCCAGCCCCCCGCCCCGCCGTCGGCCCCTCGGGTTTGACCATGAAAGCCCGGGAAGTCGTCCTCGCGATCCTGATCATTCTCGCGGGGATCTTGGTCACCGAAGTCAAGACCGGTCGAATTGTCTTGGACTGGGACGGGAGCGGTTACGTCCTCGGCCGCGGCCAGGAGTTCGTTTTTGAGGAAACCCAAGAGATCGCGGCCCCCCTCCCTCTGGAACTTCAAGTTCTGAACGCCCACGGGACGGTCGCGGTCGAGGGGGCGGAGACGGACAAGATCACGATTCATTTCACGAAACGGGTTTATCGCAAAACGATGGAGGAAGCCCGGGAAATCGCCGACCGGATCAAGCTTCTCGTTAACCGGGCCGATCCGCGGCTCATCCTCTCGACCAACCGGGACGAGTTTCGCCGCCGCCCCTTCGAAACGGACTTCAAAGTGACCGTCCCCTCCGGCCTGGCCGCCCTGATTCGGAACAGCTACGGCTTGGTCCGCGCCGGAGGGACCGGGCGGACGGACATCCTCAACCGCCACGGCGAGGTCATCGCCTCCGCCCTTCTCGGTGCCCTCGTCCTCGAGAACAGCTACGAAAGCGTCGAGATCGACGGCGTCGCGGGCGAAGCCCGGCTTAACTGCCCCCATGCCGATGTCGTCGCCAGGAACATCCAAGGCGACTTCATCATCGACCATT
>Ga0315284_10008787_pt1 | contig 14416 bp, 9 predicted proteins | sample YL17G09_16_MG_FD_203696 | JGI IMG/M metagenome (GOLD analysis project Ga0315284, IMG submission 203696) | Sediment microbial communities from Yellowstone Lake, YNP, Wyoming, USA - YL17G09_16 | ecosystem: Environmental > Aquatic > Freshwater > Lake > Sediment | place: USA: Wyoming | collected... | reverse complement strand
TCTCTCTCTCTCTCTCTCTCTCTCTCTCTCTCTCTCTCTCTCTCTCTCTCTCTCTCTCTCTCTCTCTCTCTCTCTCTCTCTCTCTCTCTCTCTTTTTCTAAAAATATGCCTGAAAAACACGCAGGGGAGACTCGCACGAAGAGGAGGGCGGCGAGGACGAAGAGGACCCGCTCGACCACCTGGACGAGGACGACCACACAGTCACCCCCGCTCCCCCTCTTTCCTCTTCCTCCTCCCTTTCGCGCGGGCTCAGGACCCCCAAGCAGAGGGCCACCGCGGGCTGGCTCGCGGCCCTGCCCGTCTTCGAGCCGCACTGGCAGGTCCTGATGGCGAAGGGGAAGGCCACGGGCTGGATCGAGTGGGGCGGCGACGAAGACGGTAAAAATCCGCCGAAGCGGTACGAGTTCGAGGGGGCGCCGGCGTACGCAGAGAAGAACTGGGGCGGGTCCTTTCCCTCCAAGTGGTGGTGGGTGCAGTGCGACGCGCTGGAGGTCGTGGCGAAGGGCGGAGGAGACGGAGGAGGAAGCGGCGGCAGCGGCCCCGACGGCGACGGCGCGGGCGAGACCGCCGCCGTCACCGCCGTGGGGGCCATCAGATCCCTGCCCGGGGCGTCTCTGCTGCCCTGGCTCGCCAAGGAAGACGTCGGCATGATTGGCCTGCACTACGGAGGGAAGTTCCACGAGTTCGTCCCTTGGAGGGGGGCCGTCTCCTGGGAGGTCGCGCCGTGGGGGAGGTGGCGCTGCCGGGCCGCGACGGCGACGCATGAGGTCGAGCTCGAGGCGGACTGCGGCGGGCGCGGGACCCCGCTCCGGGCCCCGACCGAGTCGCGAGGGCTCGCCGTGCTGTGCAGGGACTCGTTCGCGGGGGAGCTGACGGTCAGGCTCTACGAGAAGGGGGCGGCAGAGGGGAATGGGGGAGCGGGCGGGCAGGCTCGGAGGCTGGTCGTGGAGCTCACGTCGAAGAGGGCGGCGGTCGAGACGGGCGGCGGGCCGTGGGGCGAGACCTGGGTCGCTTCCGCCGCGATGAAGCAGCCGTTCCGGTCCCTGGTCAAGGCGCCCGTCGACCCGGAGAGGCTGGCCGGGCTCCTGCCTGCGAGGTGGAGGCCTCGCGGGCTTTAAGAGAGAGCTTTTTTTCAGAAAGTTGATGTCATTTTTTTGAGAATTCTTTTTTTCTTTTTTTAACAAAAAAATGTAGCGTTGCGTTGGAAACGAAACGAAAAAAGGCTCCTCCTCTTTCTCTATTTCAATCGGACATAGCGAACGGATAGAGTCCGACGTGCCTCGTCCCAGGCACGGCTCTCCCTTGCGAGTCGAAGCCCTGGACCTCGAGCGCGACGTCGACGGATCGGTGACAGGGCCCCCTCGAGAGAGAAACGCGGCCACGGACGGTGGAGATGAGCCTGGATCTCCCCTTCTCCTTCTCCTCTCCCATCTGTCCCTCCCCTCCCTCCCCTCCCTCCTCTCCCTCTCCTCCCTCTCCTCCCTCCTTCCCCGTCGGCGGCGACGGCGAGGACGGGGAGCGAGGGCAGGAAACCAGCTCCATCGGGCTCGGGAGCTCCAGCAGCGCCTGGTGCCAGTGCGTCTGCGGCGACCGCGGCGAGGTCGAGAGCAGCACGGGCGCGTCGGGGCACACCCTCTCGGAGAACTCGACGTCGAACCAGAGCGCGATGCCTCCGAGGACGGCCGACGGCTCCTTCGGTCCCGGGAGCGCCCGCAGCTCGAAGCCCGTCGAGAACGCCTCGTCCCCGACGCGGCAGGTCGCCAGGTCGAGCTCGTGGACCCTGGCCTCGGAGGTGACGACGTGCGCCGCCTCGACGGCGACGACGGCGCCGTGCCGCGCCCGGCGCCCGCGGACCTCCCGCGCGCAGGCCCTCAGGTCGAGGCCGTGGACGTCGTCCCAGAAGGCGAGGTCGCTGGCCGAGGGGGAGACGCCGGCGATGGAGACGGTGGCCTGTTTGATGAGAGGGAGGGGGGGGGGGCACGGAGAGGGGGGGCGGGAGAGAGAGAAGAAGAGAAGAGAAGCGAGAAGTGAGTGAGTTTCTCTTTGAAAAAAAACAAGAAAAAAACGGGGAAAAACGTTCGGAAAAAAAACCTTACCCTGTCAGGCAGGATCGCCCCCCCCCTCTTCTTCAGGAACCGGTCCCGCGCCAGGATCACCGAGTCGAGCATGCACTCGAAGAACAGCGCGTACCCCATCCATTCGGAGACCAAAACATCGACTCTGCCTCCTTCGTTTCCTCCGTCGTGTTCGGACTTTCCTCCCGTCGCTTCTTTCTCTCTCTCGATCCCCGGGAGGCGCTCGATGTCCTCGAGCCTGGCGTTGACGACTGTCACCGTCGTCGTCGTCGCGCTCCCCTCACCTCCGCTCGGAGGAAGGCGGGAGTCAAAGGGCCCGAAGCCGTTGGCGAGCGCGTTCTCCCTCGCGAGCGCCGCTACGCGCTCGCTGGCCTCGACGGCGACGACCGCGCTGGCGCCGGCGCGGGCCGCGAAGAGCGAGAGCACGCCCGTGCCGGCGCCGACGTCGAGGACCGTCGCGCCCTTCATCAGGGAGGGGTTTTCCTGAGAGAGGGAGAGAGGTTTTGAGAGTTTTTTTATTTTTTTTGGGGGGGGGGGCGGAGGAAAAAGAGAGCTGAGTTTTTCTTCCTTCTTTCGGACCTCGAAGAAAGAAAGGGGGGGGGAGAAGAAAAAAAACACCCTCCTCTCACCTCCAGCGCCCGCCTGTAAGCCCCCGTCCTCGCCTCGTCCGAGAGCATCTCGCGGTGGATCCCGAGGCCCCCGTACGAGTCAAAGTAGGCGTCGTCGACCTCCCGCTCCTTCCTCTGCGCCGCTGCTGCCGCCGACTGAGAAGACCAAGAAACTCCGTTGCCGCCGGCTTTCGCAGTCGAGCCTCCCGCGCCGCCTCCTCGCCTCTGCAGCAGCAGAGCGCCGCCTCCGGCCGAGAGAGGCTGCTCGCCGTCGCTTTCGTCCGCCTGCGTCCCGCTTTCGCCTTCGCCGCCGCCCCACCCGACGCCGCGCAGGGCCTCGACGATGGGGGCCGGCAGGGCCGCGGCGGCCTCGGGCGGCAGGCTCGCGGCGGCGAGCGCGGCCAGCGCCGAACGCAGCGTGTCGTTCTCCGCCCGGAGCGCCGAGAGTCCTCCTCCGGCGTGCTGCCGCCCCCTCCCCCGCGCCGCAGCCGCCGCCGCCGCAGCCGCTGCCTCCTCCTCTCCTTCCTTTTCCTCTTCGTCGTCGTCGTCGTACTCGTAGAAGAGGAGCGGGTCCTCGGCGATGACCGGCACTAGGAACGCGTCGTCGTCCCAGGGCGCTCCTGCTCCTGCTCCTGCTCTTCCCCCTCTCTTCTCCGCCTCCGCCGCCTCCGCCAGGGCGGGCTTCGGGTCCCTTCCAGCGGCTACCTCGGAGCGGATGAAGTTGACGACGCGGAAGGTGCCGTAGTCGCCGAGGGAGAGCTGTTGGTTGGTTGGCGAGGAGTGGGGTGTGGGAGCCGAGGGTGAGGTCGAGGGTGTGGGAGTCGCAGCCGTCGGCGGCCCAATTCAATGCCTTGCAATCTCTCTCTCTCATCGCTCAACTCTCTCTCTCTATAGTAAACGTTTCTACTCCCTCTCTGAGCCCCTTTTACCTTTTTCCTAAACTCCAACAGGTCAAAGCCGTGTTCTTGCGCGTCGTGCGCCAGCGCCGCCGACGCCGAAGGTAAGACCGCGGAGTTGTCGAAGAGGGAAGTCGTCGCCGTCTCTTCTTCGTCTTCAGAGTTTGCGTTTGCGTTTGCGGTGGCGTTGTCGTCGTCGTCGCCCCAGTCGTCCCAGTCGCGGTCAGAGGGAGCATGGTCGGTGCTGGCGCCCGAGGAGGAGGACGAGTCGTCGTCGGGCATGGTGGGAGCTGGAACAGAGAGACAGAGAGAGGAGAAATAGAAGAAGAACAAGAGGAAGAAAGGAACGGAAATGTTTCTGCGGCAAAGCAACATCTTCGAGCAGTTAAAACAAAAAAAACTCTCGAATCGAGCTTCTCGCTTCTCGACTCGATGAATCCCTTCGTCGAGGACGATGACTCGCCCCCTCTCGATCTCGACGCCTTCATCGGCGGCGATCTCACGCCGAGGAAGCTCGTGGCCAGCCTCGTGCGGAGGGCGTCCCTGAAGGCAGCGGGGGGAGGCGAAGACGAGAAGAACGCTGTCGTCGTCGCCGAGGCCATGGCCTCGATGATGGCGACGATGACGACGATCTCACGACGACCTCCTTCGCGTGCCTCGAGCAAACACGCTCCTGCTCTCTCCCTGCCTCCGCCGAGCCCGTTGCTGCTCGATAATATCATCAGGGAGTTTGAGAGGTAAACAGAGGATAGTAATTCGGTGCCAGATGACTCAGAAACGAGGGCGTTTTTTTTTCCTGAAAACGTTCTTGCTTTTTTCCTTTCGCTCAAAACCTCGCCTGCCGATAAAAAAACTCCAAAAACAACAGCGCCGACCTCGAGGTCGCCCGCCTCCGCGCCGAGCTCGAGGCCCTCTCCTACCGCACCGCCGAGGACCTCGACGCCGAGGAGGCGGCGTTCTCCGAGGCCGCGAGGGCTGCCGCCGCCGAGGGGGCGCTGGTCCGAGCGGAAATCGCGGAGCTCGAGAGAGGAGGAGGAGGAGCCGGCGGCGGCGACTTTTCTCCTCCCCTCGGCGCAGAGACGGAGGAGAAGAAGAAGAGCAACAGCGCTTCTTTCTCTCTCGCCCCCGCGGCGGCCCCTCTGCTCGGCCCGGCCCTGGAGGCGGCGGAGCGGCTCAACGCCGCCGAGCGTGTCATGATCGGGGCCGAGGAGGCGGCGGAGGTCATCAGGACCCTGGCAGCGCTGGCGGACCTCTCGCTCCTCGCCGGGAGCAACAGCGGCGGCGACGAGAAGGAGCGGAGCGCGGCCGCGGCGGCGCTGCTGCCCGAGCCCCTCCGCAGCGCCGCCGTCGCGGCGTTTTCCTCCCCCTCTTCTTCTTTGCATCAGCAGCAGCAGCGGCAGCAGCGATCTCAGAGCACGGAGTCTCTGGCCGAAGCGGCTCGGATGGCGAGGAGGGCGCTCGCCGTCGCGCGCGAGGCCGCGGCGGCCGAGGCCTCGGCGCCGCCGCCGCCGCTCGGGTCCGCTGCCGCTTCGCCTGCTCCCTCCTCCTTCTCCCCTCGAAACCTGCAGCAGCAGCAGCATCAGCAGCAGGAATCCTCCCCCGAGGCCGGCAGGCGACGCCTGGAGGCCGCCGCCGCCGGCGCCGAGCGCGTCTGTCAGGCGCTCGAGCAGCTGAGCGTCGCGCGGTTCGATGCCGCGGCGGAGCTCGGTGACGACGGGCGCGAGGTGGGGAGCGCGGCGAGGGTCGCGGCGTCGCTGGCGGAGCTGCTCGCGGGGGGAGACGGCGGGGCAGCCGCGGCAGCGGCAGCAGCAGCTGGAGCGGCAGCAACGGCGGGCCCTTCTTCTTCTTCTTCTTCTTCTTCTTCTTCTTCTCCTCCGTCGATTTCGGCGATGCTCCCGCTGATCCAGCGGTACGTCTCGACGCGCCCCATCTTCCTCGAGGCGGGCCGTCCCTTGCCGCTGCTGCCTCCTCCTTCTCCCGCCCCCGCTCCCTCTCCTGCCCCTCTCTCCTCATTGTCGTCGTCTTCTTCTCCCGCACGCGCCTCCGCGCGCTCGAGCGGCAGCGGCAGCACGCCCGCGGCGAGCCTGACGGCGCTGGCCGCGACGTGCTCGGCCGCCGCCGCCGCCTTTGCCAAGGAAGCCCCCTTCCTCGTCGACGCGTTCGGAGGCTCCGGAGCTGCCGAGGCCGCCCTCTCGACGCTGGCAACGAGACTGTTTGAGCAGAAGGTGCGCGAAGCGCTCGAGAGGGTGGTCTTGCGTCCGGCGGCGGCTGCGGCGGCCGCTAGTGCCGCGGTGGCGGTGTCGCCGACGGCGTCGGTGACTCCCGCGCACCATCCTTCGACCGCCGCTGCCGCTGACCGAGACGCAGCCCGCGCGGCCGCGGAGGCGTGCCGCCGAGTGTACGCGCTCGCCGAGGCCATCGACGCCGCCGCGGCCTCGGCCCTCGGAATCGCTGCCGAGGAGGGGGAGAAGGACAAGGGGGAGGAGGGAGACGGAGACGGAAGAGGTGGCGACGACGGCGAACGCGACGAGGGTGGAGGAGAAGGTGCGAGGCTCCCTCCTCCTCCCTCTTCCCCCATCGACGCTGCGGCGATGGCCGATGCCGTACTCGAGGACTCGCTCCCGGACCAGGTGCAGTCCGAGCTGCTGTGGCTCCGCGCGAGCTTCGGGTGGCAGCTGCTGCCGCTGCTGCCGCTGCTGCCGCCGGAGGCCGAGCCCGGCTCGCTGGCGGCGGCCGCAACGACTGCAGGAGCGGCGGCTCTCTGCGCCCCGTCCCTCAAGGCCGCGCCCTCCCCCTCCCCCTCCGCCTTCGTCTCCTCGTCCTCGCAAAAGAAGCAGCAGCCAGCGCTGCCGAATTCTTCCTCCCTGGCGAGCCTGGTCGACACCGTCGTCGCCTGGCACTCGGAGGCGGCGAAGCGCGTCGCGGCCGCGGCGCCCCGGGGCGGCTCCAGCTCCAGCCGGCGGCAGAGGGGAGGCAGGCGCGTCAAAGAGCACAGCAGCAGCAGCGGCAGCAGCAGCAGCAGGGCGGCCTCAGAGGCCTCCCTCGCCCTCTTCGCCGGGGACAGCTCCTCCTCCCCGAGCCCGGGCTCCTGCGCAGATCAGGTCGCGGCGCTCGTGACGGCCTCGCTCGACAGGGCCGCCGCGGCCGCCACCGCCGCCGCAGCGGCCGCCGCCGCCGCAGCGCTCCCTTCGGGTCCCACTTCTCCTGCCGCTGCCGCCGCCGCTGCCTCTGCCGCTGCTTCGTCCTCCTCCCCGACGAGGCAGAGGCTGTCGTTCCCGGAGACGACGGCGATGGCGACGCCACCGAGGAGCGCGACCCCCTCTTCCGCGGCGGCGACGGCAATGGCGGCGGGAGCAGCGCAGCAGCAGCAGCAGCGGAAGAGAAGGGCCGAGGCCGAAGAGGCCTGGGCCCGCGCCGGCCTCGGCGCCGTGCTCCGAGCGATCGGCGAGGCCACCACGGCCCTGGAGAAGCTCCGGCGGTACGCCAGGAGGAACGTCATCGCCGTCGAGAAAGGAGGAGGCGACGGGACAATCGCCTCGGCCCTCGCGCGCGCCTCGGCGGCCGCCGACGCCGCCGCCTCGAGGGCGCTGTCCCTGGCGCTCGACTCCAGCTTCTCGCGGCTCGCGCGGCTCCTGGAGGCGGCGACCCCTCCCGGAACCTACTCCGGCGAGGACCCCCCGGACCCGGGGGCGAGGCCGCGGGTGGAGCCCCTCGCGCTGGGAGTGGCGGCTCTCCTCGGGGTGTTTCGAGGAGCGAGCGTTCCGGCAGCGGCCGCAGAGGGAGGAGGAGCGGGAGAGAAAAAGACCGAGCAGCAGCCCCCCTTCCCGGTCCCTCTCGCAGGGCCCAACTCCGACGCCCTCTCCCTAGACATCGCGAGGAGGACTGCAAAGCTGCTGCGGAGCGGTGTTCTGAAGAGGCACGCCTTCTCCGCGGCGGGGGGAGCGATGGCGTGGAAGTCCGACCTCGACTGCGTCGCAGCCGCGCTCTCTTCTTCTTCTTCTTCTTCTTCTTCTTCTTCTGCTCCCACCTCTTCTTCTTCGTCTCCGAAGCTCGCGGAAGCTGCTCTGTCGGGACTGGACGCGGCAGCTTCGCTGCTGATGGTGCCTGCGGAGGCTCTGGCGGCCCTGCTGGGTCCCGGCGTGGGGGCGGCGCTGGGCAGAGGAGGAGCGGGAGGAGCGAGCGCGGCAGCAGCTGCTGCTGCTGCTGCGTCGGCGGCGGCGGCAGCGGCGCAAGCAGCCGCTGACTCGTCCTCTTCGTCTTCGAAAAACAACAGCAACGCCCTGGGAGCCCCGTGGAGGGATGTCGCGGACACGCTGCAGGCGAGGGCGGACGTGCGCGGGGCGGGAGGAGGAGGAGGAGGAGGAGGAGGCGTGGCCGTGTAAAATGTTCCCACTCTCCAAGAAAAAAAAAGTCATACTTCTCCTTTCCTTTCCGCCATTGAAAGGGCCTTTGCCTTATTTTCTTCCTTTTCTTCTCGCATCTTTTCTCTCTTCGAACGAGAGGGAGACAGGTAGAGAGAGAGAGAGAACAATGCGCGACTACAATGTGCCGATTGCGCCCCGCGTGAGTGTTCGGACAAGAAGAAAAGAAGGACCCAATTTGTCGAGGAGGCCTCGTCGCGCCGAATGGTTTCGCCTTCCCCAACTCAAAAAAGGTCACGCGCTCACCCCCTGTTCCTTCACGCGCCTCTCTTCTTCTCCCTTGCAGATCCACCAGGCCTACATGAACGAATCGTTTGCCTATACGTGCCAAGGAATGAGCGGAAACGTGGCGCAGCAGCAGGTGCTGAGCCAGCCCATGCGAGACACCGGAGCCTTTTTCCATGGCTCGACCGCTGCCGCTGCTCCTCCTCCTCCGCCTCCTCCCCACAACCATCATCACCATCACGCATCTCCCAAGCGGTGGCCGAGCTCCCAGACCGCCGCAGTCGACGCAGTGGCCGCCGCCTGGGCCGCCGCCACGTCCAGGGACAGGAGCGGCAGCAGGGCGAGCTCCGGCGGAGGCGGATTCATCTCTGCCCAGCATTCGTCGTCGCCGACGCCTCCCCAGCAGCAGCAGCCTCAGCACCTCTCCCGCGACTCGTCGTCGTTGTCGTCCTTTGCCGATCCGCTCGCGGCGTTCCAGCAGCAGCAGCAGCTCATGAAAAGGCCGCCGCGCAGGCGCGAAGGGTAAGAGCAGTGTTTTTTCCGGGCAGAGGGCAATTGGACCATCGTTCTTGGCTAGTTTGCCAAAACCAACCGTCGCTCTAACTTTCCACCCTCTCTGTCTCTACCCATCAATAAAAACACCAACAGCGGCTCCCGCCGCGCCGGCCGCCAGGTCCGCGAGCGCGCCGCCATGGCCGCAGCTGCCTCCGCCGCCCGCCTGGCCATCCTAAGCGGGGGCGACGCCGCAGCGGCCGCGGCCGCGGCGGCCGCGGTCGACGCCGTCTCAGCGCTGCGGCAGTCGAGAGCCCGCTCGAGGCACCTGCACCAGCAGAATCTGACGCAGCAGCAGCAGCAGCCGCAGCAGTTCCACCAGTCTCCGCCGCCGCCGCAGCAGCTGCAGCAGCTGCAGCAGCCGCAGCAGCATCAGGCGTTGCTCTACCATCAGCAACAGTTCAATCGCGTCCAGGACGAGCTGAAGCATATCGAGTGGGTTTTGCGGCTGAGGGAGGCCCAGGGCAAGCTCGCCGAAGCTTCTGCTGCTTCCGCGGTCGGCGTGCCTCCTCCGCCGCCGCCGCCGCCCCATCCTCGCCAGCAGCAGCAGCAGCAATTCAGAGCCGACGGATTCGGTTTACTCTCGGCGCGCGTTGCGCCTCCTCCGCCTCCTCCGAGAAGCAACAGCGGCAGCAACACCAGCGGAGGGACCGGCGTCTTTCTCCCGCTGCCGCCTTCTTCGGCGCCCCTGGGCCTCCACCGCCACCGCCAACAGCAGCACATCTTGCGCCACGAGATGCTCCTCCGCAACGGGTACGACTTCGCGGCGTCTCTCGACGGGCTCCTTCTCGACGGTGGCGGCAAAGGGAGTGGTTGCCGCTCCCCTCCTCCGGTGCTGCCTGCTGCTGCTGCTGCCACCTCGGGGGGCGGCAAGGGCGAGTTTTCACTCTTTTCCTCCTCCTCGGCTGCCGCTGCTCCGGCTCTGGAGGCCACCGCGGAGGAGAGTAAGGCTTGCCCGACGTCCCCCCCCCTGCAGAAGCTGCAGCCTCCAATGACGCAGCCCCCCCTGCTGCTCGCGCTCCCGGCACCGGCGCCGAGGCCGAGGGAGCGAGTCGACGAGGCCGCGCTCGCGGCGGCCATGGCCGCCCTCGAGCCCCGCGAAAAGATCCGCTCGTTGGCTGCTGCTGCCGACGGTGGAGGGGAAGACGTGCCCTCTCCGTTTGGGAGGCTCCCTGCGGATTGGTGCTATTAGAGAGAGAGAGAGAGAAAACCTTTTAAAAAAAAGGGGGAGAAAAACATCCCCGAACAAAAAAACAAACAAAAAGGACACTTGCCCCACAAAGTTCACTTCCGCATAGACCAACTTTTACTTGATCTTCCACCATCATCCACCTAGTCTTGCCGTCGCGTAACGTGTCGCAAGGCCTCAAACGCAAAAAAAACCGTTTTCACCGTTTTTTACTTAATACTACCCACCGCCGTTTTACCAAAACCTTTTCTCGCCTGCAGCCCCTTTTTTTGGATTCAAACTTGCGTTTTTTTCTGCTTTCGCTATTTTGCGGCATTCGCAAGGACAGACGACTGCAAAGGGCGCGGAATTTAACGAAGATGCCGATGCGCCCCCTAAAGTCGTCGTCCTTTAGAATCTTAAGAAACGCAACAACAGCAAACCTTTGCCCTTTCCCCCTTTGAACAAAAAACAAAACTCCACTTTACCCATTCTTGCCCATCTTTATCCCCCACCCCGTTTCCACCACCACTAAAAACATGAGCGAGCCTTGCCGGCCTGACCCAACTCCAATAAGAAAAAAGCGTTTCAAGGGCTTTTGCTTTGCCTCTTGTTCTTCTTCCTTCCCCCTTTTTACCCGCAGCGTGTTTTTTCCCTCAAAAAACTTGTTTTATCGTCAAAAATTCTTTGCTTTTTTTGTGCGGGAAGAGAGAGAGAGGTCATTTACTTTAAATTTGCCCCTTCATTTCTCTATCGTGTGTGATCCGTCGCCGCCCTTTCGTGTAATGAAGACACGAAGAGAGAGAAAAACGAGGAGAGTGATAAAAAAAAAAGCCCGAGTGCCACACTCGAGAAAAAGAAAAGCAAGGTCAAGCAGAGCGAGCAAGAGCTCTGCTCAATCTTTCGCGGGCAGGGCCAGGGCTCAGCCCCGCCTTTCTTTTCGAATTTTGATCCGAGTAGTCTTTCTCAAGCTCATTCAAGAGGCCAGCAAAGCGTCGACCGGAATCAACGCTGCCTTTGAGCGCTATGAGGTGCTGCAATGGCGACGAAGAACAGGCGATGGAAGCTGCCGATGACGGCACTTCAACTTCTTCTCTACCCCTTCCTCCTCCACCTCCTCCTCCCTCGCCCTCCTCCTTCCTCCCGCCGCTCAACCTCCGCGCCGCCGCCCTCCGCTCGCAGGAAGATAACGGCTGCTTCCCGCTCTGCGGGACCAGGAGGCCAGCAAACTGGGAGCAGTCGTCGCCGGAGGAGCTCGCGTGGGGGGCAGAGGTCGCCGCGGCGACGGCGCACCTGCCGCCGCCGTCCCGTCTGCTCCCGCGGGAGGCGACGGCGGCGCTCGTGGCGCGGGCCGTCGGAGGAGGGGGAGCTGGCGAGAGCGGGGAAGGGGGCGAAGCCGCGGCCCTGCGCCGGCTCAAGGAGAGGCTCGACGACGCAGGGCTCAGGGTCCCGACAGTTTTCACCTCTTGGCAGAATCTCTCCGTGTGTCGCAGGCGAGGAAGAGGAGGGAGCGGGGGGAGAGAGCGGGCGCCTTCCTATCCCAGCCTCGTCTCTCCCTTCCTATCCGTCGCCAACGACGTCTCCTCGGCCCTGATGGCCCTATTTTCCGGTCGCTGCCGACGAGAGGAGGCCGAAGCAGAAGAGGAGGAGGCGAGAGGGAAGAGAGACTGGCTCCGCGTCCTCGACGATTCGACGGGAGTGCTGCTCCCGGGGACCACGACGCTGCTCCTGGGGCCCCCAGGTAGCGGTAAGACGACGCTCCTGCGGGCCTTGTCGGGAAGGCTGAAGCCGGGCCGCGGCGTCCGCGTCTCCGGCGCGGACCGCGTGCTGTATAACGGAGCGCGAGCGGGCGACGGCCGGGGCTTCTCGCTCCCGAGGACGGTGGCGTACGTCGGCGCCTCCGACCGGCATCTGCCGACCCTGACGGTCCGGGAGACGCTGCGCTTCGCGGAGGAGTGCCACGGCGGCGACCCCACGATCAGGCCCCTGCTCGAGTCGCTGGTGACCGTCGAGGAGCGGAGGAGCGCGAGCAAGAGCGGCCGCGACGCCGCGCTCGACTCCCTGATGGCGGCCCTGTGCAACCCCTCCAACTCCGCGGCGACGGAGTGGGTCCTTCGCGTCCTGCGGCTCTCGCGGGCTGCGGACACCGCCGTGGGAGGGGACGCGCTCCACCGCGGGGTCAGCGGCGGCGAGCGGCGGCGCACCTCGACCGGCGAGCTCATCGTCGGCGCGGCGCGGGCCCTGTGCCTGGACGAGATCTCCACCGGCCTCGACTCGAGCTCGACCGCGGCGCTGGCCCGGTCGCTGAGGAGCTCGGCGCGGGACCTGGGCGTCGCCGTGCTCGCGGCGCTGCTGGCCCCGGAGCCCGACGCCGTCGCGGCCTTCGACGACGTGCTGCTGCTGTCCTCGGGAGGGAGAACCCTTTACCACGGCGGCATCGACGAAGCCTTTGCTTACTTCGGCTCGCTGGGGCTGTTCCCTCTGTCGGGGAGGCAAGACGTCGCCGATTTCTTGCTCGACGTCGCGAGCCCGGAGGGGAGGAGATTGCTCTGGGAAGCAGCGGGGAAGGAGAACGAGCGCAGGGGGTCTTCCCGCCCTCGTCCTCCCCCGTCGACGTCGGCGATGGCCGCTGCCTTCCGTGCCTCCGAGATCGGGAAGCGGCTCGCCGCCGCCGCGGCGCGCCCCTTCCCGCGCACGCCGGAGACGGACGCGGAGCTCTGTCGCGGCTCCTTCGCGGCCCCGCGCCTCGCGCTGCTCGGGGCACTCCTCCGCAGGGCCGCCAAGGTCGACCTCCTCAGCGCCGACGGCGCCTCGGCGGCCGCGACGCGCTGGCTGCTCGCGCTCCTGATGTCGCTCGCCGTCGGGTCGCTCTTTTTGAATCTTCCTGTGACGCTCGAGGGCGGGCAGGCGAGACTCGCGGTTTTGTTTTTCGCGCTCTTCTTCGTGGTGACGCTGGCCGTCCCCGCGATCGAGGTCGCGCACGGGAGGAAGCCCGTGGTGCTCCGGCAGCGCGACGACGGGTTTTATCCGGTACGGAAGGAAGATCGCGCGAACGGACGCAACGCAGCGGTGCTTCGTGTCGTGCTCCCCTGCGCGACAGACGAAAACGATGGAACGAAAAACTCACTCCCGGGGCAGAGAAGACGAAAACTTCAAAACAAAAAAAACGACGACAGGCCTGGCTCGACGTCGTGTCGCAGGCGGTCACGGCGATCCCGGTCATCGCCGTCGACGTGCTCGCCGCGACGCTCCCGCTCTACTTTCTTGCGGGCTTCTCCAGGAGCCCCGCGCGGGTCGCCTCCTTCGTCGGCATCTTTTTTGTTCTAGAGGCAGCGATCGACGCGCTCAACAGGTCGCTGGGCATCCTTTCGACAAGGCTCAACTGGGGGATCGCCGTCGGCGTCTGCGTGCTTCTGACCCTCGAAACAACCGCTGGGTTCACGCTCTCCGCCAAAAGCATACCCGCGGGATGGAGGGCGGTGCACTGGGTCAACCCCATGGCCTGGGCCCTCCGCTCGCTCGCCGTCTCTGAGTTCGGGGACGCGAGGTGGGACGCCCCCGCCGCCGCCGGGGGGGAGACTCCGACGACTCTCCGCCTCGGCGACGCAGTGCTCGCCCTCTTCGAGATTCCGAAGTCGCCCGCGCTCGCGTGGGGCGGGGCCGCGTTCCTGCTGGGCTTTTACGTGAGCATGGTGGCCGTCGGGGCTGTGGGCATGAGCGTCATGCGGGCCCCCGAGCCCCCCGGCGGGTCTACTGCTGCGGCGGCGGCGGCGGAAGCGGAGGAGGAAGAAGAAGAAGGGGGCCGAGGCGCCGCGGCGGGCGACGCCGACGCTGCCTCTGTCGCCGTCGCCGTCGCGCCTCCCCCAACTCACCTCCCTCCCCCGCCGCCGCGCCTCTCCCTCGCTGCGATCGACCTCTCCTACTTCGTCCCGAGCACTAAAAGCAGCGAGCTCAGGCTCCTCAGCGGCGTGACGGCTTCCTTCGAGCCCGGGACTCTGACAGCCCTCATGGGCCCCTCCGGCGCCGGGAAGACGACGCTGCTCGACGTCTTGGCCTTTCGGAAGACGGCAGGGAGGGTCTCGTTCGGGGACAAGGGCGGCGGCGGTGGCGGCGGCGGGATCTTCGTCGGCGGGGCCAAGGCCGAGCCGCGGTCCTTCTCCGCGGTTTCGGGCTATGTCGAGCAATCCGTGGACGCGCACGCTCCCCTCCTGTCCGTGGGGGAGTCTGCAGTCTTCTCGGCCCTGCTCCGCCTCCCTTCCGCGACGACGAGAGAGGCGGCCAGGGCGGCAGCCCGCGAAGCCCTCGCCGTCGCGGGGCTGGGAGACCCGCGCGACTACACGCAACACGTCGGATCGCTGCCGCTTGAGGCGAGGAAGCGCCTCGCCATCGCCGTCGAGCTCGCCGCGAGGCCGGCCGTCGTCTTCCTCGACGAGCCGACCTCGGGGCTCGACGGCAGGGCGGCGGCGGCGGT
>Ga0315284_10008786_pt1 | contig 14418 bp, 12 predicted proteins | sample YL17G09_16_MG_FD_203696 | JGI IMG/M metagenome (GOLD analysis project Ga0315284, IMG submission 203696) | Sediment microbial communities from Yellowstone Lake, YNP, Wyoming, USA - YL17G09_16 | ecosystem: Environmental > Aquatic > Freshwater > Lake > Sediment | place: USA: Wyoming | collected... | reverse complement strand
ATCTGGCTGGGTTAGTCTCCGCGTTCTATCACTGTGCGGATAGTCTGGTAGGCTAAGGATTTGCCTTGCTGAAGGAAATCCCCCCGACACTTTATTTCATAAACATCGGATTTAACTGTAAGGTAATTATGAAAAGGAACAAAGCCTGAATCTAAAAGAAATAACTCACCCACACCTAAAAGACGGGTATCTTTGGCGCCTATGGGACGGTTTTGAATTATTGTATTGACTAAACTCTCTGATATAAATAAACTACGTAATATTTCTGCTTTTGCCGTATTTATATTCACGCGTCCTGATACAGAAAAAACAGGTTCAAGCCGGATTTTTTGCAAACCTGCCTTATCCTCTATGGAGTCAGTTACAATTTTTATTTGAAGAACAGAGGAAGACTCAGGTATTTCCATTGTCCCATAAAAGGCAAATCCCTGCATAAACAAAAGCGGCTGCAAATCAGTAAAGTCTGCGCTAACATCAGTCTTTATAGCTACCAGAATCTCTTTCCCTTGAAGTTTTGCATTATCGCTTAATATGCTTAATAAGTAGTTACCTCGCGGAACCTGAGAGAATTCCCATATACCTGTGTTATTAGTCCCTCCCTCTTTTTCATGGCTTTGCTCAATCGCTAAATCAATCACCTCTAAGGCAAATGGGTCAGCCATAAGCGCTAAATCTTGGAGAGAAAATCTTTTCCAGCTTCTGCCTTCCGATAATTGTTCTACCTCAGTTAACCCATAGAGAGGGCGGTTAAATACATTTATCTCGCTTACATTGTGTTTGATTAATCTGCCGTTTTCGTCCCGAGTATACATTCCTGCGTTCTCATTAGGCAGGCCTGGAGTGCATAAGATTTCACTTTCAGATTGATACCAACCATCAAAGAATCCATTGCCATCACCGTCAATTTTTGCACTTGGGTCGCCCCGCTCTAAACTTGTAAAATCCCTTATTTGCGAAGCCTGATATTCTACTGCGTCTATCCTTTCGCCTGACGCATCTCTTAAGATAACCTCACCGCTTGAGTTCGGCAGGAGATCAGCGTCTCTATTTATAGTACTCGCGGCTTCATCAAAAATAAGGCCCACGGCATTGGTGTTGTAAATTCCGTAAAAAGAGATGTTATTGCTCTGAAGGTTAGTAGGGGCGGGTGATGCGTCATTGTTATCCACTGATAAAACCAGGTGCTGGTAGGGTTCTATCTTGGTATTGGAAGGGATGTGGGCTGGCCACCCATATATAAGTTCTCCTGTAGCTGAATAAACTTCAACTGAAAAATTGTCTAAATCGATTCTATTAGGGGACAGGTTTAATATTTCGATAAATTCTGCATCGGGTTCCTGAAGAATTTTTATTCCTTTAAAACTCGCATCGCCGAGGGAATTGTTCTTTATCTGAAGGGTAATTTCTCCTTTAACATCTACGTTTATAGTTCCAGGAAAATAATCTCCATCGCGCAAGTTATCGGCTCTTCTGGCTGATATAGAAACATCGCCTACCAAACCGCCTTGAGTGAGAGCTTCGACTACAACATAATAATTCCCTGGCTTTTCTTGAGTTAAAGTCCATTGTCTAGTCTGGCCGGATTCAATACGTGTCGGAGAATCAATTAATATTTCTTTTGACGGCTTAACCATTAATTCACTGATCACCAATGCCTCTGTGCCTGTTATTATTCTTCTATTCAACCCTCTCTTAGCACTACGGCTCACTAACTCGATATAAGAAAACCTGCTGGCTGTGCCTTCCGCAGGTTTTATAGTGAGCGTAAGGCTGCCGCCTTCAACCTTCACTAATTCTCTTAAGCCCTCCCCTGAAAATAAATGAGGGTCTCCTGCTACCACATCTGTACTTGCAGGGCCGTAAAGAAAACAAAGGTACTCTCCGTCTTCAAGCGCTAAATTAGACCAGATAAATTTACCCGGGCTATCATCTTGGGGATCCGCTTCATAAAAACTGCCCATCTGACGCCAACCACCGGGTTCTAAGAGACCAGTGGGACTGAAGGTTTGGCTAAATTTATCTAGAAGCGTTTGGGCAAGGTCTGTATCAGAGGCATCTTTTAAATTTGCTGCTTTTTCATAGGAGTCTTTTATTCCGGCGTTTAAAAATGTCTCTAAAATAAGCTGGGGTTGAGAGCTATTCAGGTATATTCTTCTTTTTTTATGCAAATCTATCTCCAGGTCGCGCGAATATATAGTTAAAAAATCTTTTAGCCGGGTGAAATCTCCTGTTCCTAAAATTGAGTTGAGCTCCTCTTTGGCATTAAAAGGGCGCCGGGATAAAAGTTGGTTTAGTTTAGATGTATCTATACCGATTTCAGAAAAGAGCCGGCCTAAAATTTCAGCAGAAGAACTATTAAGATTAAAACGTGAAGCTTCATCGGAGAGCTTGACACTAAAACGGCCAAAAGGATTACCCTGGCTATCCAGCAAACTGAACCATCTACTTTCATTTGTGCCATCCCCGTCTAAATCTACATCCTGGCCTTCAAAATTCTTGAAAGTCAAATCTTGGAGAGAATCAACGGGATTGGCCTGTTTATCTAATTCCAGAATCTTCTGGGCGTAAACAATTCCTGCCTCAGCTATGTATTGCCCCCTTAAACTATCCATGTGCCTCAGAGCAGCGGCCCTCTCAGTTTGAGAAAGAATAAAAAAGGCCATTGTAATAATAAATAACATCACCAGAACCGCAATAACTATTATCATCGCCTGGCCTTTTATATTGTTAGAACCGTAGGATTGACGCATTAAGTCTTATTAAGATAAGTAATGATTCTTTGTTTTTGTATTCTTCCTTGAAAAACAAAGTTTATTTCTAACTCTACATAAGTTACTTCTATGCCTTCTGGAAACTGCAAAGGCTGAAGAGAAATCTTCCAATTCAAGCCCTTTTCTTCGCCGCTTGTCTGGCCAGGCGTTGGACTGGATTGTAATTTTAATTCTTCCAATTTCTTCTCAGCCAGAAAATAAACTTCATTAAGTTTACGCGCGTAAGAAAAGGATTGTAATCCTAAAGGAAAAAGATTAACCAAGGTAACTATGCCTAAGCCAAGAATAAAGATAGCAATCAAAACCTCAATTAAACTGAACCCTTTTTTCATATAATTTTATTTTACCAGGCTGCTTAAGCTAAAAATAGGGAGAAATAATGAGACCACAATAAAACCAACAATCACGCCCATAATCACAATCAAAGCCGGCTCAAGCAGAGACAGCAAACCTGTAATAGTAAAGGTAACTTCTTCCTCGTAATCTCCTGCGGCGTCTAAAAATAAATCTGCAATCTTTCCACTCTCTTCTCCTACCTGAATCATCCTTACTAATGTCAAGGGGAATACCCCGGTTTCTTCCATTGCACCGGAAAGAGTCCTGCCCTGTTCTACCTTGTAGCGGATATCCTCCAAGGCGCTTTGCAGCAAGACCGAAGACGTTGTTTCATATAATACTTCCATGCTTCTTACCAGCGTTACTCCCGAGAATAGCAATGTCCCCAAAGTCCGGCAAAACCTGCCTATATCCATAGTTTTGGTCACCTTGCCAAATAGAGGTATGCGCCAAATAAAGGCATTAATTATATACTTGGCGTAAGTCCTGCGGTATAAAATAAAAACTATGCCAGCCAGGAACAACGCTACAACCAAGAATAGCCAACCCCAGCGTATAGTAAAGTGGCTTAGCCAGATAAGAAATAATGTAGTGGCCGGAAGATTTCCGCCCAGGTCTTGAAATATGCGTATAAAAACCGGTAAGACAAATATAAGTAATCCTATCAAGATAACGCCCGAAACTAATAAAAGAAGCATAGGATACATAAAGGCAGCCTGGACTTGCCTGGCAATACGGCGGCTATTAACAAGGTGTTGAGAAAGTTCTTTTAATATCCCGGTTAAATTGCCGCTTACCTCGGCTGCTTTAATCATATTAATATAGAATAAAGAAAAAAACCGCGGTGTAGCGCTTAAGGCTTCAGAAAAGCTCTTGCCTTCCTGAATATCATGGCTTATTGTCTCGATATCTGTTTTAAACCTGCCTTTTGGTGACTGCGCAGAAACAATCTGTAAAGCCTTTAAGAGCGGTATGCCTGTTTTTATTAAAGTATATAATTGTCGCGTAAAAGGTATAACCATCGCACATATTATACAGAGCCGATAATATTTTGTAAAGGGCAAATTAGGAAAATTTTACAAAGTTCATATACCTAGGTAACACTTTTGCTTTAGGGCGTTTGCTCGCGTGCTAAAATTGTTCGCCGTGCACTACGGTTTACTCGTCCTTTTCGGTTAGGGCTAACGTGAGGAATTGCCCTTCACTCCTCGTAAATCCTTGCGCACTCTTGCCGAACAATTTCTAATGCACGCTCACAAATCCCTCCGCAAAACTGTTACCGATATACATGGACTATATCTTTTAGCGGGTGGCTTGGCTTGATTTGAGCAGCATGTAGTTTATGCGAGCGGCCAGGGTTCACCTGCTATAATGATATCGGTGAGAGCGAGCATAAACTCCAAGCGAGATTTTCCACGGTGGGGAAAATGGAGCGGTGATGCGAGAAGCAAGACAAGACAGGCCCCGCTAAAAGTGTTACTCGTGCCTATGGACAATACAAAATTAGGATATTTTATGTTTGCAATATCCATATTTTGAATTATAATAAACCCCTGAAAGAGGTGTTCTATGCTTAAAAGTCTACGCAAGAAGAAAACCGCAAAGAGGATATGGATTATCCTGATAATATTAATCTTGCCGGCGTTTGTCTTCTGGGGCTTTGGCAGCTTTATGCGCAGTAAAGAAGAGATAACTTATGCGGGTAAAATATTCGGGAAAAAAGTGACCTTACTAGAATATAGAGACACCCTGGAGGCAGTCAAAAATCAGGCAATTATTCAATTTGGCGATGAGCTTTCGGAAATAGAAAAAAGACTAAACTTAGAATCCCTAGTATGGGATAGGCTAGTATTGTTAGCAGAGGCAAAAGAACGCAAGATAAATGTAACTGACCAGGAAGTTATAGGATTAATCAAGGGTTATCCGTTCTTTCAGGCGAAAAAAGGCCAATTTGACAACCAAATCTATTCCCAAATGCTTCAATATGTATTTCGCGCACAACCCCGCATTTTCGAAGAACAGACCCGCTCAACCCTTATGCTCTCTAAACTTTATAAAGAGGTTACGGGTAATTTAAATTTAAGCGAAGAGGAAATAAAAAAGGGGTATCAAAAGTTAAACGAACAAATAAACCTCTACTATATTGCCAGCCTCCCATCTGATTTTATAAAAGGCATAACTGCAACGGACGAAGAAATCAGAGATTATTTCATAAAGAATTCGCTTCAATTTAAACAGCCTCTTTCTTTTAATATAGAATACATCTCTTTGGCATCGGAAGATAAAAATGGAGCAGCCATAAAAGCTCAGATAAAATTACTCGCTTTGCGTTTAACCAAAAAAGAGGATTTTACTAAAGCGGCAGGAGAGCTTAACCTTCAGGTGAAAGAAACAGGCCTGTTTAACCAAACAGATCCTGTACCGGGCATTGGCTGGTCACCGCAAATTTTAGTTTTGCTCTCAAAACTAAAAATAGGCGAATATGCTCCACCTATATATATGGATAAATATTATTATATACTACGGCTTAAGGAGAAAAAAGAACCATACATCCCTGATTTTCAGACGATAAAGGATAGGATAAAAGAAGTGTTTATTAAAGATGCGGCTCGCAAAATTGCCCAGCAAAAAATAGAAGATTGCCTCAAAGAATTAAAAACGGCATACAAAACTAACCCCAAATCCATAGATTTTTATAGAATCGCCAAAATTTATGGATTAAAATCAGATTCTACTCAGCCTTTTAGATACGGTAGTTATATAGAGGGTATAGGCGCATCGGATAATTTCTTTACGGCTGCTGTTGGCCTAAAAGAGGATGATATTAGCGGGCTCATCGAGATGCCTTCAGGTTTTTATATTATTAAATTAAAATCTAAAATTCCTGTGGATGAAAAGAAATTTACAGAAGAGGAACCCGAGTTTGCTAAAAAATTACTGTTGCAGAAAAAAGAAGAGTATTTTAGCAGATTCCTTGAAGATTTAAAAAGAAAAGCGCAATTATCCAGATACTAACCGAGCTTAATGGAGTTGACCGGGCATAACTCGGATACTTCCTGAATATTGTGCAAAGCGCAGCTATGTACCTTCACATGGGCAATGCCATCGCCTCCGACCTCGAATATCTCAGGGCAAGACTGTTCGCATAAACCGCAACCTACGCAAGTCGAAACATCTATGCTTACCTTTGCCATTCTGTTCTAACCTCCATTTTTCCTATCTCTCCAATAAATTCTCGAACATTTCTTCGTGGTCCACTTCTTCGGATAATATATGTGTTACCAATTGATAGGTAACATTATCTTTACCCAAAGTCTTCTTTGCGATTTTATTGTAGACATCAATTGCGCCTGCTTCCGCTTCCATGACTATGCGTATAATTCTGTTTATATCAGACGTGTTTTTAGGCGGCATCATATAAGGCTGATTAGCATTTTTTTCTAATTCCATAGGATTAGCAATAGGCAGGCCCCCTAACTTGATAATCAAATCTGCCACTTCCTGGGCATGCTCTAATTCATCTTTAGCAATTTTGTTTAAGAATTCTTGCATATCTTCGTATGCCTTGCCTGAAACAGCCTGTGCCATATACCAATACAGATAAAATGCTAACCACTCATCTGCATATGCCTTGTTGAGGTCCTTGACCAGGTCTTTTAGGCTCAACTCTACGATTGCCCTTGCTTGTTTACCCATAACAAACCACCTCCTCTAATTAGTTTACGGGCTCTTTAGCCCTTTAGGTTATATTTTTGAATATTGTTATCCGCAATCTCCTGGATCTGTTTAATCTGCTCGGGGTTATTAAGTAAGTGCTTGAATCTACCCTGGGCTTTCAGGTATTCTTCGACGGGTTTAGGTTGCGCAATCTTTCGTACTGCCGCTAATTTGCCATTCTCATATTCAATCAAAGGATACAAACCAGTTTCTACGGCAAGCCTGGCTATCTGATAGGTAAGCTCGGTTCCGTGACGCCAACCCAAAGGACAGGGCACATGTATCTGGATATATTTGGGGCCTTTGATGGATATGGCTTTCTTTACCTTGCGTTGCACGTCCTGAGGAAAACCGCAAGAAGCTGTCGCGACATAAGGAATACCATGCGCATTGGCAATTTCAGGCATAGGTTTTTTATAACAAATGTTACCCATAGATTTTGCTCCGGCTCCGGGCGGCGTTGTAGTTGTATTTGCGCCATAAGGAGTTAATCCGCTTCTCTGTATTCCGGTATTTTCATAAGCCTCATTATCGTAGCATATCGAAAGAATGTCTGCGCCCCTCTCCCACATCCCTGATAATGCCTGAAGGCCGATATCCGCTGTGCCCCCATCACCTGCCTGGGCAATAACATTAGTAGTATCTTTCTTACCTAAATATATAAGGGCTGCTTCTACGCCGGAAGCAACTGCCGCGGCATTTTCAAATAAGGAATGAATCCAGGGGACATTCCAGGCTGACTCTGGATACGTGGTAGAAAATACTTCCAGGCAGCCGGTATTGTTTACCACAATAGTATTGCTACCCGCCGCATCTATTACTAATCGCGCAGCCACTGCCTGACCGCAACCAGCACAGGCAGTATGTCCGGGTTTAAACAAAGGCTCACTGTCCATATTCTTCCTTAAGGAGCTCCGGTTTTAAATCAATGAACCCTAAACTAACTTCTTTCTGAGTTAACTTGCTGAATATCTCTTTCACAGATTCCGGTGTTATATCTCTTCCGCCTAAGCCGGCTACAAAACTACTGATTACTTTAGGGGCTTTTTTCTTACCAGAAAATGTTGCCTTTACCTCTATAGCTAATGGCGCGTAAGCGCCTGGTGATACTGCTTTATCTAAAACTGCGACTCGGGGTACATCCTTTAATGCATCATATACCTTAGCATAAGGAAACGGCCGATAAGAGATAATCTTCAATAGACCGGCCTTTTTACCTTTTGCTCTTTGCGCATCCACAACTTCTTTGATTGTACCACAGGCTGAACCCATAGCTACAATTACTTTTTCTGCGTCGCGGGTAAAATACTCCTCAACTAATCCGTCTTTATAATCCCGGCCAAAATGGTTTTTAAATTCTTCGTTGAGCTTAGGGAGCATTTTTAATACATCTTTAAATGTCTCCTGAATCGCAAAACGCGTTTCCAGATAATAATCCGGGTCTGCTAATAGCCCGAAAGTCAAAGGTTGAGCAGGGTCTAGTTTGTATAGGGGTTTATAGGGCGGGAGAAATTTATCTACCTCTTCCTGCTGTGGGATATCTACTGTCTCCATACCGTGTGTTAAAATAAAACCGTCCATACATACCATCACGGGGAGCATTATGGATTTATCTTCGCTTAAACGATAACCCACCAGATGCAAATCAGCTGCCTCCTGGATATTTTCCGCGTATAGCTGAATCCATCCGCTATCGCGCAAGGATACCGAATCCTGCTGGTCACAGTTATGGACAAGAAAACCATTTACTACATAATTATGTGTTTCTGTTTCAATATTATAGACTTTTGCTCTCATATTCACAGATTCAGCATCTAAAACTTTTAGTCTACTTTTAACGGATTTAAGAGTAGTTTTGAATATGTTATTTCGTTTTCTGGCAAGTAAAGGTCTACATTTAATAAAAAATTCTGGAACATTGTTTATTTTTATTTGCACAACATTGTCTTTATCGACGTAACTCTTAAATTTGAAGCCTAAGAAATCCAGATAATCACAAACTATATGTACTAAATCTTTATTTTTATTATAAATAACTGCTTGCTTGACTTTGTAAGGACCAGAACCATCTGCGTCGTACATCCCTGATAAATACCCACGGCCAAAATCAATATTTTTATCTTTCTTAAGAAATATCTTGAACTCCTTGGCCTCGGAAGTTTTAGAGATTATAGCTCCGTAAAGACCTTCCTTCTTACGATAATCTTTTCTTCTTACATTAAATCTAAAATAAGAAGCGTATTTAATCAAAGTATTAACGATATCTTCATCTTTAACATTTATTCTAAAATTATATCGATTTTTCTTATCTAAAAAGAAACTTCCATCTCCATCAATTACTCCAGCCAGCCAGCCTCGCATAAACTCCTTTGATGTCTCATAACCGTATCCAAACCAGTGAAGATATTTATCCTTTAATGACTTTGCTTGAATCCAATGGGTATGTGTAGGGTGATGATAAAATTTATGTTCAGGAGTACAGGTTAGAGTAAATTTTTCAGTTTTTAAATTGATTAAATTATCGCACTCACGACTATAAGTCTTGGCTACTTTGGTCGGAACCAAATAACCATTCTGATTTTTACCTATTATTTCGTCTCCTTCTTTAATTTCTTTTATTTTCCTATAGGTCAAATCTGACATTAAAATTTCTGCATCTTCTGTAAAACACCAGATATTGATAGGTGCGGATATAGCCCGGTTTGCACAAGTCATAACCAAAGGAAGCCGTAATCCTGAGATATTAAAAAGCACCTCTGCCATATAAAGTAGCCCTTGGGAACTTGTAGCTGTAAAAGCGCGTACGCCAGTGGCTACCGCACCCAAGACCACTGATGCTGCAGAATGTTCGCTTTCTACATTGACGAACTGGGCGTTCAACTCGCCGTCAGCTACCATCTGGGCTAATTCTTCCACAATATGTGTCTGAGGAGTTATCGGATAAGCGGAGATAACCCCGGGTTTACACAATTTTATTATTTCCGCAACAGCACGCGAGCCTTCTAAAAATTCCTTCACTTCTTTTCTCCTTCAGCCCCTTCTTCTACCATCACGATATCCGCCTTAGGGCAAACCTGGGCACAGAGGCCGCAACCTTTGCAGTAATCATAATTAGTTATATAAGCATTCTTATCCTTGCCTTGTATACAACCTTCAGGGCAAATTAAGACGCACATCTTGCAGGCAATACAATTCTTCTGCAAAAACTTAGGCTTTAATTTTATTCTCCAAGAACCGGTCTTATCGCCTTTAGCCTTAGATGGTTTAACTATTAATGGTCCAAACATCTTTCCTCGTTAGGGACGGTTCTCAAGCCAAAGCAGAACTGTCCCCTAAAGAGGGACACTTCTCGATTGAGTTGAGAACCGTCCCTCTGTTTTTATCTTTTTATATATGTATATCCCTGTTTAACCGCCTCAATGTTCCCTTCCCGAGCTTTACCTGTAAATCTTTTTTTAATCACTTCTAGTAGAGTATCTAAATCCAGTTCATCTGTGGCAGCAGCAAACGCTCCAATTAAAGCAGTGTTTCCCAAAGGCCGGCCGATGGTCCTCAAGGCAATTTCGGTAGCAGGGACCACAAATATTTTTTGTTTTGTCTTTACTTTTGGCGCGTTCGCGCCTTCTTTTTCATTAATAATAGCGACCCCATCCTCTTTAAGCCCGGAAAAACAATTGAAGCCGCGCATAAGAGTGGTATCCATCACGAGCACATAATCCGGCTCATAAATCTGACTGCGCAGGCGCACTGGTTTTGTATCTACACGCACAAAAGCATTCATAGGCGCTCCCATCCTGGCTGCACCAAAATGCGGAAAAGCATAGGGATACATCCCTTTTAAAAAATAGGCATAACCTAACAGCGCTGCAGTAGTAATCGCGCCTTGACCTGCGCGGGCATGAATGCGTATTTCCTTCATTTATCTAATCCTTTTTAAAAACGTTTATTTATAATACGATTTTTAAACAAATTTGTCAAATACTTTTATTTTTAGAGGGTTTTTCTTATGGATAAGGATACTTCTGAAAGCAATTTAAATATCTTCGCTGATTTCTCGATATCAAGTGTGCCCAATCCACAACTCGGGCTCACCAGTAGATTCTCTAATAATAAATCTCTATCCAATCCTTTTTTTGTTAAAGAGGCTATGCCATCTTTAATATCTCTTACTAATAAATCTGCAGTCTCTTTATCTGTAAAGTCCTGTGTCGGAACTACGCCCCAGCAAAGGATGCCCCCTCTTTTAAGGAACCCTTTTAGATTATCCGCATAGAGAACCACCCTGTCTAAGAAGCCAAAGGCATCAAAATTAATAATATCTATGGTGTCAATCTCTGTAAATATCGACCAGTCAGTATTACCGCAACAATGCACCCCTAATAAAACATCCTCGGATTTTATGCCCTCTGTAAGTTCTCTTAAACCTTTAACCACATCTTCCCTGTTTATGGGTGTATAAGCAGAACCGAAACAGCCAAGGTAAGGTTCATCTATAAACATAATTATTTTTTTATGGCTTTGGCCAAAGGAAGCCAAACCATGGCCTTCTGGCCTATTAAACTCTTCAAAAAAATTTATCTGCCAAAGCGCCTTCATAATAAGACCCTTAAGAATCGCCTGCATAAACACAGGGTTATGTAAAAGCGCGCTTCCGGATTCATCCTTGACGCTGGCGGCAAAAGTAAATGGCCCGGTAATCTGGCATTTGATAAATTCTATATCGCTTGGGGAAGAATTCTCTAATCTTTGATAAAATTTATGTAAACCCAAAGCAAAATCCTGGCTTATCTTAAAATAATCTATATCGCCGGCGATGATGCGCTCATAAAAAGCCTCTAGCGCTTTATCCTGATAGCTTCCATCAAAAAAGAGTCCGTCGCGCGCTACTTTTAGGCAGGGTAAGTTCTCGCTAAATTGCGCAACCATCCCCTCGCGGATATCTCTTTTGGGTAATTGCGGCCAAAAAGGAATACGGGGCAGATATTTAAAGATTAAATCCAAAGCCGCTTCTGTATCCTTATGCGGTAAACTTCCTATACCTGTGGCTAAACCTTTTAAATTTTTCATTTTGGAATCCGAGCTAATTAAAATCCTAAGTTCTCTCCAACTAAGATTACCTTTAATCTATGGCTTTGGCTATCTGAAGCCAAACCACGGCCTTCTGGCCTGTGGCTTTGGCTATCTGAAGCCAAACCACGGCCTTCTGGCCTGTTGGGCGTAACCTCTGCCTCGATAATCAGGATCTGGCAACACATTCTTTTATATTCCGGAAAAAAACAGATTTCCTGACGGCAGATACCATCTTCAAAGCAAGGCGTGTTCCATTTAAGACGTTTACAGTTAAGGGGTGTGGCATATTCTCTTGAGCGCTTCAGTGCCTCCTGAATACTGGGTGTAATCTTATTGATGCCTGCGACAACGATGGCATTCTTGGCATAAGAAATCCCTGCCGTGCGATTGCCATAAGCACTAAAAAACACTAATTCTCCTTTTTCAGAGACAGCATTGGGGCTAGCCAAATAATAATCCGCTGCCGCACCCTGTCTCCTTAATTCTAAGCTTTCCTCTCGGCTCATGCCTGCTTTATAAGGATTAACCACTCTGTTACCCCGCGCATCTAAACGCTTAACTATGCCTAATTGGTCTAAGGTCATTGAGCCGGAAAAGCCGACGCTACCTGAAACAGGGATTATTTCTAATATTTTATTCGCTGCCTCTTCTTTATCGCGGGCATATAACCCCAAAATATTTCTCTTCTGCCAATTTTTGATAAGATTGTCTATCCGCTTATCCATTTTGCTATTGTCTTTTTCCTAATTGAGAGGCTAAAGTGCGCCTTAACTTCTTTAACTGGGGGCTGATTATAACCGGGTATTCATAGCGGGAATATACATCTTTCATAACTTCGGGAAATTTCGAAAGATTATTCTTAACTGATATTCTTATTTTAGCAAGCGAGGGCAACCTGTAAATTATTCTCCCCTTTTCGACTACTTTTATTAATAAAGGCTCAGCCCTAATTCTTTCTTTTTCTAAACCCAAAATATCTTTTATAAATTTTGACTTTCTATCTTTGATTCTAAATACCTGCTTTCTGCCGGGGTAGGTTACCTTGCCTTTGCTTAATTTCATCGTGGGTAAGAAATTCCCATCTTCGTCGGTAACTTCGCTTATCTTATAGATAACATCTAATGATGGTGCATCGGTGCTTGTCCCCATATTTGTCCCTACGCCGAAATTGTCAACTTGCGCGCCCTTAGCGAGTAATTCTCTTATCCTGAATTCATCTAAATTGCCGCTGGCAAAAATCTTCACATAATTTAGGCCTGCCTTATCCAGCATCCTTCGGGCTAATTTAGATAGGGCAACAATATCGCCGCTGTCTAATCGGATACCCTGTAGCCGGTGTTTTGTGGCTTTAAGATATAAGCCTATCCGTATTGCGTTTTCAATGCCTTTTTTTGTATCGTAGGTATCCACAAGCAGGGTTGTGCGAAGAGGAAACGTATTGCTGTAAGCAAGAAAACTATCCAGCTCATGCTTAAAAGACATAACATAAGAATGGGCCATAGTTCCCGTAATAGGTATTTTATATAATTTGCCTGCTAATACGCAAGATGTCCCGCTGCACCCTGCTAAAAATGAGGCGCGCGCTACTTTTATCCCGGCATCAGAGCCGTGCGTCCTCCTTAAAGAAAAATCATACACGCCTCTCTCCTTCGCAGATAAAACCACGCGCGAGGCTTTGCTGGCAATCATCGTCTGTAAATTTATGGTATTCAGCAGAAAACTTTCAATGAGCTGGGCTTCAATAATCGATGCTGTAACGCGCATAATCGGCTCATTGGCAAAAAATATGGTGCCTTCGGGCATTGCCCAGATATTACCCCTGAATCTGAATTTACCTAAATAATTGAGAAAATCAGCAGAAAAGATCTTCTGCCTCTTTAAATATTCCAAATCTCCTCTATTAAACCTTAAATCTTTTATGTAATTTAAGACATCTCCTAACCCACAGGCAACCAGATACGTACGATTGTCAGGAAGCTCCCTGACAAACAAATCAAAGGTAGCAAAAGTATTTCTTTTATAGATAAAATAGCTTTCCGCCATAGTGAGTTCGTATAAATCCAGCAATAAAGCGGTATTCATCTGATAGCCTATTTTAGAATTAGGTCCTGATATTCTTCTTGAGGGAAATAGTTGTTATTAAAAACAATGCGGCCTTCTTTATTAATAAGGATATAGGTAGGCACGCCCAATATTCCAAAGGCTTGCGCAACTTTAGTATCTGTATCTAAAAGGACTCTATAGGATAAAGGATAGCTTCCAATAAACCTTTGCACTTTATCGGCAGGCTCCTCTACATTTATCGCCACCAGTTCTACGCCATTTTGCAAAAACTGTGCATGCAGGGTATTTAGTAGTTTTAATCCTTTGCGACAATAAGGGCACCATGTCGTCCAGAAAAACAATATTAGGGGTTTGCCTTTAAAATCAGACAGAGAAAATTTTTTATTCTCTAAATCTAAAAGGGTAAAGTTAGTTGCTAATTCAGGAGTTTCGGTTCGTATAGGCTGCGCGGCAAATAAAA
>Ga0315284_10008785_pt1 | contig 14419 bp, 10 predicted proteins | sample YL17G09_16_MG_FD_203696 | JGI IMG/M metagenome (GOLD analysis project Ga0315284, IMG submission 203696) | Sediment microbial communities from Yellowstone Lake, YNP, Wyoming, USA - YL17G09_16 | ecosystem: Environmental > Aquatic > Freshwater > Lake > Sediment | place: USA: Wyoming | collected... | reverse complement strand
GTGTCATCAGAGTTGCGACCTTCCATGAATTCACAGTCAACCTCACTGCATGATGTGCTCGAGCCGCGTCCACGGCTCAACGTCCGAAGATAAGGGCATAGGGGCCTGGAAGACGATGTCGAGCGGAGCGGACGCCCCGATCAACACCGGTTTGCTCATGCGAGGTGATCACCAGTACAGGCCGTTGTACCTGCCGTCACGGCCCGTATAAAGGTACTTGACCAGATTCGGGTCAGTATCCGAAGCCACGTTCACGACCTTCGTGTGTCCGTCGCAGTAGAGAATCGGATAGAGATACGAGTGCTTCCCTTCGAAGCGCTGGTGGCGTGAGCTGACCTCACAAAGCAACGGTTTCCGTGATGAGTACGCTATGTCGCTCGTGGCATACCCACACAAGGCAGCCTGGCCATTGTTGTACGCATTAACCCACCAGTTGCCGTTCGGATCCGTTCCGTTGTGTGGGCAGTAGTACCAGTAGCTCCAGCCTCCGTCCGCGCGCCACGCGAACGGCCACTCCGGACACCACATAATACCCTTGTTCTTGCAGTACGGAAGCAACGCGTCAGTGCAAGTCTTCGATCCCCCAATACCCAATGGCTTGCGCCGCGTGTCGTGAGGGCACGTCAGATTGGAGCCAGCCCAGGGGAAGCGACCATTGCTGGAGTCTAGGTACAGGGCCATAGCCACTCCGAGCTGTTTCAGATTGTTCTGGCATCCGCTCAGCCTGGCGAGGGCCTTGGCCCGCGCGAACACGGGAAACAGTATCGCGGCCAGGATCGCGATAATCGCAATCACAACCAGCAGTTCGATTAGTGTGAATCCACTCCTACGCGGCACCATACACCCCTCCTCTCAGAAACATAGCATCAGATCGGTGGGAGGGGCTGCCAACGCAGCCCCTCCCAGCTTTGGTTACTCAGCAACGGTTGCGACCGTTACGGATCGCATCACCGGTATGACCGTGCTTCCGGGCTTCTCAGCGCCCAGCGCGCCTGTCACACTCACGTAGTCATTGGCGGTCGCCGAGCCATATACCTTCAGGCTCGAACTGCTGCCGTCCGTTATGACGAAGAAGCCGCCGGCGGTGTCCACCGAGGTGACTCTTCCCCATACGGTCAGGCGAAGCCCGACCGAGGAGAGCCCAACCTCGCATGAGCGGTTGTTGGCGCCCAGCGGCTTCACCTCTGCGCCCGCAGAGCGCTGGATCACGTTGGTGGCGTTGATCACGCGCTCACCGCTGACGGTGCCCATCGTTCCCAGCACATCGACACGGTCGCCGACGTTGGCATCGCCGACCACGCGGATGCCGCTCGACCTGTCCGGCTCTTCCATGTAGAAGTAACCGCCGAACTTGGCCGTGACAACCTTGCCGGTGACGCGCACCGACGCGTTGTCAGCCATCGTCTTAAGATCGCCCAGGGCCGTGCCGGCTACGCCGTCGCCCACGAGCGAGAAGTTGTCGAAGATAGCGCGAGAGAGATTCGCGTCATAGTTGTCAACCATATGCGAGAACCCACCGACCCTGACGTACCTGGTGTTGCTCTGCGTCGCAGGGATCGTATATGTGAGTGTCTGCCACTGGCTTATGTTCTCCAGGGTCACAGTGGCCCAGACGCGCTGCTCGGACCCTACCGTGGTCTTCGCGGCGTCCAATTCCTGGACGTAGAGGGCCGCGGTCTGGTTGGGATCGGTACCCCACACCGTCGGATAGCGCGGGTCCTTGGCAGGCATGAACTGCACGGACGCCGTGTAGCTCTTGCCGGGAACAACCAGGGCATCCTGGTAGATCCGAGAGTCGATACCAGGTCCACGCATATACACGGCCTGCGGGACGGAGTAGAAGAACGCCGGTCCCCACTGCGCCGTATTGCTCTCGGGCGCCACCATGCCGCTATATGCCCATCCGCCGCTGCTCCAGCCGGCAGGATCGTCGAAGTTCGGGTTGAAGAGCAAGTTGCCGTCAACCTCGAACAGATCGAAGTCAACTACCATCTCGCCCTGGATCGCCGTAGACTTCACCAGAGGATAGTAGCCCGCCTTGTTGACGCGAATCGAGCAGCTTGCGCCGTAAGGAACGGTCGCCACGTAGTGGCCGCTGCCGTTGGTCACGTAATTGGTCGTCACGCCGCCTATCGTCACGGCGACCTTGGCGCCGGACACCGGTACGCCTGCGCACCTGACCGTTCCGGACAGGCCCCAAGGCCCGAGCTGGCCGTTGAGTTCGACGTCGTCAAACGAAGCCCGCTGCCAGCCGTAGGTGGGATAGCCGACACTGGTGTCCTCGACCATGTAGACATACGGACCGACCGCGATAGTAGCCGTGGTGGGTTGAGCAACAAACGTTCCCGACGACAACTCCTCCCAGGTGGACAGTTCGTTGGACTTGATCAACTCGTGCTCCAATACCAGTCCGCCGGCTGCATTGAACTCCTTGATAAGAAGCCCGGCCACCTGCTCATCGCCAAGATTGCCCCATACGCTCGTTATTCCGGCCGGCACCCAGATCTTGGTCCAACACCTCGCGGTGTAGCTCGTTCCGCCGACCACGGGCACTCTCTCATAGATCCACTGCCCAGCCGGCACAGTGTAGGAAGCGAACAACGCCATCGCGTTGTAGTTGGATCGTGTCTGCGGCGGAGCAACCCAGCTCGCCTCGTCGCGAGCATAGCCGTTGCCGGGGCCTACCGTGAGCTCACTCCACCCCTCCTTGGGGGTCGGCCCGTCGAAGCCGGCGTTAGTCAGAAGGTTGTTGCCGATAGCCACCAGGCCGAAGTTGAGCGGGGTGGTCCTCGGAGCGCTCGCGACAGCCCTAGCCGGGTAGTGGCCGGCCTTGGTGGCATCTACGTAGAGCGCTGCCGGTGGCGGGTTGAGTGACCACGTCCCATCGGACGCCGTCGTGGTGGAGCCACCGTACGGCGGGCCATAAGGCAGGGTAACCGTGGCACCCGCGAGCGGTGCTCCTCCGCTGGTCACCATCCCGAACAGTGCGGGCAGCGGCGGGCCTGCCGCGCCGTTGAGCTCGAAGTCATCGAACACGGCGCGATCGAACGTAGTGTCGTAGTCGTTGACCAGATGCGCCCACCCGGAGATCCTGACCATGACAGCCGTCGGAAGAGCCGTGAAGCTGTAGCTCAACTGCTGCCAGTCGGAGAAGTTGGACACATACTCCTTGTGCGAATCGATAACGACTCCGCCCAGATTGAGCTGCTCGATGACTAGGGCCGCTTTCTGCTCGCTGCCAGCATACCAAGCGCCGCCTTCGTCGTAGACTCTCGCCCAGACCTTGGCCTGGTAGAACGAGCCGGACTGAACGCCAACGGTCTGGCTTATCGACGCATCGGTGGGAACCGAAATCGAGGCCGCAGACGACGCCAGCAGGCCGGCGGCTTCCGCGCCGCTGTGTATGTATGCATCGTAGCCGGGATACGCGTTGTCGACCCAGAAGCTCTCCTTGCCAAAGACGCCCGCGGGCGCGACAGTCCAGGAGTCGGGCGTAGTCGTATACGGCGTGTGCACGGTGCAGCCATCGAAGCCCGCATTGCTCAGCAGGTTGTTGCCGATAGCCACCATGTTGAAGTTCTGCACGAACGACGCCGTCGGAATCTGGCGCCACAGTTTCTGGGTGAAGTAGCCATCAGCCGACACGAGGAATGACTGGGTAGTCCCCACCATACCGGCCGGGAGTTCGAAGGAATACGCCCCATCACTGCCCGTGAATGTGGCGTACTGATCGAGCATGACCACAGCGCCCTCGATCGGGACCCCGTCGCACTTGACGGTTCCGTTGACGGTGATGCCGCTCGGCTCAGGTCCGACAAGCGCGACATCGTCCCAGTTGATGTGGCCGTTATCGAGATTGTCGTTCCAGGTCTGGAGCAGAGTAACCTTGATCTTGGCGGTAGCGGTAGTGGTGGCGAACGCCGGGATCGTCAACTGCGTCCAGGCGTTGGCGTTGGCCGGATCGAATGTGACCGTTCTGGCCTCTCCGATGGTCGCGCCGCCGGCATCCAGCTCCTCTGCCTTCAGCTTCACCTCGAACGGATCGCCGAACGTCGATAGACCTCTGTACGCATAGATCCATGCCGACGGGGTATAGGTCCCGCCCGGAACGATGGTCGCGGACTGCCTCAGAGACGAGGTCCGCGGACCAACCGGGGTACCGTAGAGACCGTTGTAGGCAAACACTCTCTGGGCGTTGGTTCCACCGTGAATAGTGGGACCACCACCCCAAGTTACCGTTGCGGCCCAGAAACCTGACCCATAGGTGCAGTCAGTAGCGGCAGTCCAGTTGGCCTGTGTGTACGTGGCGCAGGTAGTGGTGTTGTCCTGCACCGCTCCGCTCTCGAAACCGCCGTTCGAGAGCAGCGAGGAACCACCCACGGTTGGACCAGACAGGCCGCAGTCGTCCCAGGTCACATGGCCGACATTGCAGTCTTCGAGCCAGTGTATGATCAGTTGGAAACTCACCTTGACGGTGGTCGCCGCTGTGTGAAAACGTCCGCCGAGCAGCTTCCACTTGTTGGTGTTGGCCGCGGAGCCGTCAATGGTGTAGACATGCGCCGCGCCGACGGGATTCATGCCCGCATCGAGTTCCTGGACGCTGAGCGTGGCATAGAAGCCGCTGGCCATAGTTGACGCGTTGATGTTTGTGGCATATACCCAGGCGGTCGCTGTGTAGTCGCGGTCGCCCAGCACATCCGGTGTCTGGCTCAGCACGGCAGTCCGCCAACCGGCCTCCCACGGGTAATAGACCCCGCCGTAGTGGAACACCCTAATGCTGTGCGAGCCGTTGTGAACCTTCGGTCCTCCCGTCCAGGCGGTAGCACCACCGTCCCAACAGCCGGATCCCAGCACAGGGTCCGGGGTGAAAGTCCATCCCGCGCCTGTGCTAGGCAGTGTGCTCTGATTCTCGAGAACCTGCCCTGACTCGAAACCAGGATTGTTCAGCAACTGAGCAGCGAAGCACCCAGACTGCGAGGCCAGGATGGCGATCCCGACAAGCAGGATTGCCAGTGCCAATCTTCTGTGATTCATCTCTCATTTCTCCTTTCAGTTTCCCAGCCGGCCGCATGGCGACCAGCGGACTCTGTGCGCCGATCTCGGCGCATCTCCACTCTGTCCGGCCACTGCGCGATGTGCCCCGCGCTTCGTATAATGGTCGGAAACCGCATGGTCGGACTACTCGCATGTTATCCGGCCACTAGGATCGCATGGTTGACCACGCGGTTCCCGACATCGCAAGCACTTGCCCGTTGGCTTACAACTTGTAATCTGCCATGCAACAGGCCGAAAGTCAATGGCACGGCGCTTGCACCTTTCCACGATTAATCACACAAATCCACAATGGCCGCAAAACAGGCCGTCATGGAGGCGTCTTTCCTCACGATCGGCCCACTCTCGCCGCAGCTCGCCGTATCCCTTCGATCGTGTCAACGATCTCCTGATCTGTCAGCCGCGGGTGCATGGGCAGGTTCAGCTCCCGGCGATAGAAGAACTTCTCGGCCAGCGGGCACAGATCTTGCGCATAGCCCATCTTCTTCAGGCCACTGAAGTGATAGGTGGGCTGGTAGTGCAGGATGCCCTGCACGCCCTCCTCGTTATAGAGCGCGCGAAGGAAGTCATCGCGGCTCGCGCCCAGCTCCTCTTCCTCCACGCAGAGCGTGTAGAGATGATAGACGTGGTAGCAGTCCGGGTGCTCGTAGACCGGCGTTATCCCCTTGATCCCAACGAGCCCGTCGCTGATCCGCCGCCCGATCTCACGCCGCATCGCGTTGAGCTTGGGCAGCTTACGGAGCTGCGCGCGTCCAACAGCCGCCTGCACCTCGTTCATACGATAGTTGTTGCCCCAATGCCCATTGACATCGACGACGTCGAAGTGGGAGGGGATCCAGTAGTCGGTCTGATTCTTCCAGTGGTCGAGGTTCATGCAGCGGAGCTTCTCAATCGCGTCCACGAAATCGTCGCGGTTGGTGGTGATCATGCCACCCTCGCCGCACGTCGTCATGTTCTTGAGCGAATGGAACGAGAAGCACCCGATGTCGCCGATGGAACCGGCCTTGCGGTCCTTGTACTCGGCGCCGGGAGTGTGGGCGCAGTCCTCGAGCACGAGGAGGTTGTGCTTCCTTGCGATCTCCATTATGGGATCCATATCGCACATCTGCCCGCCGTAGTGAACCACGTAGATTGCCTTCGTCTTTGAAGTGACCTTTCTCGCGATGTCGGCCGGGTCGATGTTGTAGGTCTTGGGGTCTATGTCGGCATAGACCGGTATCGCACCTTCCTTGAGGATCACGAGGGATGTTGCTACGAATGTGTTCGGGGTGACGATCACCTCGTCTCCTGGCTGGATATTGAACACCTGTGTGGCCACGTGCATGGCCGTGGTACAGCTCGAGACGGCGAATGCGTGCTTGACTCCGCACATGGCCGCGAACTCCTTTTGGAACGCGGCGACCTGTGGCCCCATCGTCAGCGTATCCTGCTGCATGGCCTCCCAAGCCGCGTCTCTTTCCTCCTGGTCATATATCGAGCCAAAGAACGAATAGGGCACTTTCAGCACGACACCATCGTCCTGCGCATAGCTGCTCGTAATACCGCCCTCGGTCTCCGAGCCTGAAGTAATGACCTCTTCTTTGACAACCATTCGACACCTCCGCTAGTCCGATACACTGGCAGAATACCCCAACCATGCAATCTTGTCCATTGAAGAAGCCCCGATTATTGGCACTTTGAAACACAGTTGTCCACGAACGCGACGCCGGAGTTCTGACGGCCGAATTCCGTTGGTGATATGGGCAGAATTCTCGCGTTTTGCCCCGCCCATGCAGGCAAGATGATGCCGCATCGCATAAGAAGGACTTGCAGGCCCATTGGACTGAACGGACTATACCACTATGGAGGACGTTGTGGCGTTGGAGAGCACAAGCTGCCAGATACCCGAGGTCGCGGACGGGAGCGGCGCGGTTCCGCTGACGGGCAAAGAGATCAAGCGAAACATGATGTCTCTGGTCTTGCTGGAGACGACGTTCTGGACGGGGGCGGCGGACATTCAGCTCGCGCTGAACCCTCTCCTGGTCTTCCTTGGAGCCACGAACTTCCTCATCGGCATCGTCAACGGGGCCATGTTCGCCGGCCTGATCGGCGTGTTCGTATCCCCTTGGATAACGCGGCACTTTCGGTATAAGAAGTGGTATCTCTTCATCAGCAACGTGCCCTACCTGACCGCCCTGGCCGCGCTTGGCGTGCTGGCGATCTACAACCACAAGCTCGGCTTGTACCACGCATACTCGTTGTCCAACGGCTTCACGGGCTGGATAGGACTCGACGGCAAGCCGATGCTGTTGTGGTGGGCCGTCGCGCTCTACTACACACACTGGCTTTTCGGCGGGTTCGTGACGCTGCCGTGCACTGAGTACATCGCCGCGTGCATACCGATGAGCCACAGAGGCCGCCTGACCGGCTACGCCTACAGCGCGGCGGGCTTCTTCGCGATCGGCGCCGCGTTTGCCGGCAAGTGGGTTATCGAGCACGTGCACCATCCCGCCGCGTTCGGCTACGTGCTGCTGATGGGCTGGGTCCTCATGCAGTTCGGCTACACCTGCTCGCTGATCGCCAGGGAGAGACCCACTCCGGTGGAGAAGTCGCCGAAGCCATACACAAAGGAGATGTTTGCGGCGTTCTGGCGGGACCGGCCATACGTGAAGCTGATGGTGCTGTACTTCCTCTACAACATGCTCTTCCAGGGGTCTACGTTCAACTTCATCAATGTCTACGGCCTGAAGCGCCTGCACATGGCCCTTGCGACGGCGGCCATCATGATCGTGGTCTCGAGGGTATCGCAGTTCCTCACGAGCACGCCGCTCGGGCTGATCAACGACAAGTTCTCGCCGAAGCGCACGATTCCGTACTTGTTCGCCCTGTCTGCGCTTGCCTGGCTTGTGCCGCTGGCCATTCCGGGTCACCTCGGCGTGTATGTGGCGATCGCCATCTACACGATGTTCACGACGGCGATCACGTCCGCGCAGACCGCGCTGGTCTGCGGTCTGCCGGCGCCCGAACACAGGGCCGGGCACTTCACGATTCAGATATTCGTCTGGTATATAGCGATGTCAGTTGGGCCCATGATAGTCGGGCGGCTCTGCGACGTCGTCGGCTACCACGCCGTCTTCGTCGCGATGCTGATCGCATCGGTGGCATTCTTCCCGTTCGCGAAGCTGATGCTGCGGACTCTGCCGGACGACATCAAGTCATACAGTTAGCTGAGGTCTGGAAACAAGAGCAATGAGGCAAGCCGACGAAGGCAACGAAGTCTGCAGGCTCCTCATCGTTGATGACGAGCCGATAGTCCACCGGATGGTCGGGCAGATCATCGGTCAGAGCGACCTGCCTCTGACAGTGGCGGGAGCGTTCGCGTCGGGCCCGGAAGCACTGGAAGCGGTCTCGGACCTGTGCCCCGATATCTGCCTGCTGGACATACAGATGGGCGAGATGAACGGCCTCGAACTGGCACAGAACCTCTCGGAAAGGCTTGGCTACCGGCCGGTCGTCATCTTCCTGACCGCCCACCGGAGCTTCGACTACGCCCAGGAGGCGATGAGACTCGGCGCGATGGACTACCTGGTGAAGCCGATCCGCCGCGCGGACGTGCTGGCCGCGCTCGGCAAGGCGGTTAGCCGCGTGGAAGCGGAACGCCTGGAGCGCACAGAACATGAGCGTCTGCGCGAGCAGTTGGGGTCGGTGCTCCCGGCGGCTGTGTCGCACGTCGGTCCGGCGGGCGAGACCAGGCAGAAGAGCATCGCCCGAGCCGCCAGGGAGTATGTCGAGCAGCACCACGCCGAGCCCCTGTCGCTGACAGACGTCTCGGATCATCTCAACTTCAGCCCCGGCTACCTTGGAGCGCTGTTCAAGGCCGAGTACGGCATCCCGCTCAAGGCCTACCTCCGACGCGTGCGCATCGCGCGGGCGAAGGAACTGATGCGCGATCCCAGGCTGAATCTGACAGAGGTGGCGCTCCGTGTGGGCTTCGAAGACATCAGCTATTTCAGCCAGTCGTTCCTCGAGGAGACTGGCGTACGCCCAAGCGAGTACAGGGGAGGTGGACGGCATTGGCCAAAGTAGCGCTCGTTGACATAGTCACGCTGCCGGCGTTCGAGGAGGCGGGGGACCTGTACTACCGCGCCACCAACATGACCATCTCCTTTCCCGACCGCGAGGGCAATATAGTCTTCTACCCGGACAGGGAGCGCTCGCAGTTCTGCCAGCTGATACAGAGCACGGAACACGGCCGCGAGCTGTGCCGCCTCTCGGACATGGCTGCCGCCGAGGTTGCATTCAGACAACGACGGCCGATGTTCTACACCTGCCACGCAGGGCTCATAGACGTCGTCGTTCCCGTGCTGTTCGGCGACGAGAAGATCGGCTGTTTCTACAGCGGCCAGTCGCTGCTGTCGCCCCCCACCCCGATCGGGTTCCAGGACGTCAAGATGAGAGTAGCCGAGCTTGGCCTCAAGGAGAAGGATCTGTGGGAAGCCTACAACTCCGTCCCGCAGGTTGACTCCTACAAGCTGGAGATGGCAGTTGAGCTGCTGGCGATCATCTCCAGCCACCTGGTCAGGGCGGAGATGGAACTCAGGTATGAGCGCGAGTCCTCTCGCGAGGCAGTCCGCAAGGCCAAGATGGAGCGTGACCTCCGCGAGATGGAACTGAGACTGTCGCAGGCGCAGCTCAACCCGCACTTCCTGTTCAACTCGCTCAATCTCATTCTAGGCCAGGCGATCGGCGAGAATGCCTGCCGGACCGCGCACCTCGTCGAAGAGCTGTCGGCGCTGCTCAGCAACGCGCTGACCAGCATCGGCAGGATGGTCACGCTGGAAGCCGAGATGATGAACGCGAGCGCGTATGTCGAGATCTTCAGGGCTCGGTTCGGCAAGACGATCGAGTTCAGCATCGATCTACCCGCCGGCCTGCGCCGCTTCAAGGTGCCGACCCTGATCCTCCAGCCGCTCGTCGAGAACGCGCTCGTCCACGGCTTCCCGAAGACATCGAACGCGTTCTCTCTTCGTATCTCCGCGAAGGCCGTCAATGGGTTCGTGGAAATCGCAGTGAAGGACAGCGGCGCTGGGATGAGCGCCGCCAAGCTGGCCCAGGTGTCGCGCGCGCTGAGGTCGAAGCAGCATGCCACCAAGCTGACCGGCCTGCTCGGGCTCAACCAGCGGCTTCGATACTACTACTCCGTGCCTCCCGAGCTGTGCCTGGCGCAAGGCCCCGAAGGGCTCACCGTCACGATGCGCGTCCCGGCGTCACGAAGCGCGGCACACCGCAGTCAGACCGGCTAGCCTTTGTCCCACGGGTATGCGATGTGTGTCACCGCGCCGCCTGTCTGCGCGGACTTCAGGGCATACAGGCCCGGCAGGGTCATCCGCAGAGCCTCGCGCATGCCGACGGTCGGAGCCTTCACCCCCGCGATGGCGTCGGCGAAGTCCTTGACCATGGCGTAGTCCGCTCCGCCGTGCTCTCCGACTCCCGTCGCCCCGGCCAGTTCGGGCCGGCTCTCGGTGACGGGGAGCCGGGTGAGCGCGTCCATGCCGTAGATCTCCTTGGTGGAGAACAGGACCTGGGTCTCTCCGCCGGCCAGGGAGTGTGTCTTCTCGAAGTAACCCTTGGTTCCGTGGCAGACGTAGCGATGGAACGGCGCGGGGTGGCTGTTGCAGAACGAGATCAGCAGCTTCACGACGACGCCGGACGGGGTGCGGTAGATCGCGACCATAGCGTCGTGGTCGCCGGGATCGCCGTGGATCTGGCTGCCGGTATCGAAGCAGGAGACCTCGGCGAGGTCCTCGTCCACCCACTTGAGGATCGGCCCAAGCGAATGGGTGCAGTAGCGGATTGGCTCATAGTGCTTCCGCCAGGGCGTAACGGTCGGCAGGTCGCCGAGGTCGGCGACGTACTCGGCCTCGCAGTAGAACGGCTTGCCCAGCAGGCCCTTCTCCTTGAGATCGGCGCAGGTGTCGACATAGCCCCAGAAGTTAGTTGTCGCCCCGAAGCTGTAGACTGCCTTGGACTTGGTCCCGGCGTCCCAGAGCCTCTGCGCCTCGTTTATCTCGTGCACGGCCGGCACGTCGCAGAGCACGTGTATGTCCCGAATGAGCGCCTCGATTACGAAATCGGCGTGCGTGCTCGGGGGGGATTCGATCAGCACGGCATCGACCTTGCCTGAGTCCAGCATCTGCCGATAGTCCTCGAAGAGCGCCGCGCCGGGGTGGTCGCCGGCGGCCTTGTCCCGCGCCTTCGCGCTGGGGTCCGCGATCGCCGCCAGGGTGATCTGGTCAAACGCCCCGAACGCACCGATCAGCACGTTGCTGCGAATTCCGTATCCGACTACGCCGATCTTGATCTCTCTCAATGCACAACCTCCGTCTCAATCCAGCCCGAGAATCCGTCTGGGAGTGCCGCATTCCACGGCGTGTCTGACTTCCGGGGCCATCTCGACAGCCCTGAACGACGCCCACCGGAACCAAAGCACGGCTTCATTATAGTCTGAAGTGAAGATATCCGATCCCACACATATCTGCTCGGGTGGGACCGATTCGAGCATCTCAGCGATCCCAAGCTCGCGTGGGCCGCACAGGCACAGAATGAAGTTCGGATAGCGCCGCGCCGCGAGTATCGCCTCGCGTGCGAGGTCGCCGAGGCCCGCATGGCCCGCTATCACAGTAAGACCGGGGAAATCGCGGCACAGCCTGGCCATCTGAAGCGCGTGGCAGTAGACCGGCGTGCCGTCGTGGAAAAGTATCGCGATCCCCAGTTCCTGGCACACCTCCGCGACGCGGTCCATCTCCGGCGAGGACACGGGAAAGCCCTGAAGCCAGGGATGGAGCTTGAGTACGCGCGAGTCATACTCGCCCTTGCAGCGCCTGATCTCGTCGATCGCCGACTGCCCAAACAACGGGTTCACCGCGAACGACGGGAAGAGCCTGTCGGGCGCGTGGCTGCAGTACTCCACGATCTCGTCGTTTTCCGGCCGCGGGTCGGTGCAGTGCGAGAACAAGCCCATCAAAGGCGCAATCAGCGCGCCGTCCACGCCCTGCCCGCCAAGAAACGAGAGCAGCCTCTCCGGGGTATCGTCAGCTGGGCGCGGGCTGCCCCAAGCGCCATAGTGGGTGTGGAAATCGATTGCCATCTCAGCACCCCCTCCCCAAGAGCTTGCGGATGTTCCCCGCGAAGATCGCCTCCCTGTCGGCCTCCAACTCGATATACCGCGAGATCTTGTCGATCTCGACCCGCATCGACGTCTTCGGAAGGTCGGACCCATAGATGATCTTGTCCGCCCCGAGTTCGTCGTTCAGGGACTTGAAGAACGACGCCAGGTGAAGCGATGTCTCGATGCTGATGTTGGTGACTGCCTTGACAGCAGCGCTGACATCGTTCCAGTAGTCGGCATAGGCCGTGTGACCCATGATGAACTGCCCATCGGGGTAAGTCATCGCTAGCTCGGTAAGCTGGAATGGAGTGCAATGGACGGGAGTGCCAGTGTGGAAGTAAACAGGCTTCGCCCGACTGACGGCCTCCTCGACCAGGGGGAAGCATACCCGATCGATGATGGAGAAGCCCTGCAGCACCGGGTGGAGCTTCAGCCCCGCGGCGCCCGCGTCGAAACAGCGCCTGATTTCGTCCACCGCACGGTCGCCGTACCAGGGGTTGGCGGTCGCGAACGGGATGATCCTGTCGGGATGGCTGCGGGCGGCCTCGAGCACGAAGTCGTTGCCCTCGGCGTTGTCAACAGCGATGAAGCGATCCACCGGCACGGCGACGGCACTCGTCACGCCGTGTTCGTCCATCTGCTTGAGAAGCTCGTACACCGAAAGGCTGTAGTTGATGCCACGACCGATATGACAGTGAGCGTCGATGATCTCCATAGCCTAGCTTCCCTGCAGCTGTTGGATAACGCCGCGCAGCTTCTCGGCCTCGATCTTGGCTGTCTCCTCAGACTCGACCATGTAGCCGAGAATGAGCCGTGGAATGGCCCGCTCGGCCTGTGTGCAGGTGCCGTCGTCATACTTGCCCGAATGCCCTCGGTTCTCGGGGCAATGGAACGCGTGAGCCGCGCGGTTGACGATGAGCGGGTGCTTGTAGGCGGGCATGCCCGTGTAGCCGAGCGAGAGCGAGCTAAACTCCACCTCGCCCACAGCCTTCTTGAACTCGTCCAGGCTCAGGCCCCGGTCCTCGCCGGCAAACGTCGCTGCCCAATGGTAGTAGGAATGGTTCGCGCCTGCCGGGCCCCGCTGGATCTTGATCCAGGAGCAGCCTTCCACCGCCTGGTCGTAGTAACGCGCGTTCGTGCGCAGTTTCCCGATGAACGCGGGCATGACCTCGAGCTGAGCGAGCCCAAGCGCGGCGGTGACTTCGTTCATTCTGTAGTTGAAATCCAGGTTGTACGCGACCGACTGGAACGTCGGCGCGCCTGCCTGCGCGGCGATCTGCTTGCACAGGTCGGGATCACTGGTGGTGGCCATTCCGCCGTCCCCGGTCGAAAGCTGCTTGCTCGCCTGGAAGCTGTAGCACCCGATGTCCCCCCAAGAGCCGGTCATCTTGCCTTTGTAGTCCGCGAACAGCGCTTCGGCGCAGTCCTCGATGACGAGCAGCTTGTGGCGCCGCGCGATCTCGACGATCCGGTCCATCTCAGCGGGCAAGCCCCACGCGTGCGTCGCGATGATGGCCTTTGTTCGATCCGTAATAGCAGCTTCGATCCCATCGGGATTCATGTTGTGCGTCACTGGGTCGATGTCAATGAAGACCGGTATCGCGTTGTTGTAGAGCGCAGCCATCGAGCCGAAGATGAACTCCGAGTCGCAGATGACCTCGCTGCCCGCGCCAGCGCCAGCGCATAAAACCCCGGCGTGCAGCGCGCTCATACATGTGTTGATGGCTACGGCATATCTGGTGCCGATAGCCTTCGCAAACGCCTCTTCGAGCCGCGGCACGAACGTTCCACCGGTCAGACTTGAGAGACGGCCGGTCTCCAGCACCTCTTGCAGATATGCAATCTCATTGCCGGAGTAGATACGCCCCGAGGTGTTCTTCTCTTGTTCGAGCAGCAGATCGTCTGTCATGATGAACCTCCAAAGCTCTAGACTGTGACTTTTCGGCCGGTCTCGCTACTTTCATAGGCAGCAAAGGCAACACCCAGTATGTGGAGGCCGTGCTCGCCGGTGTTTACTGTCGGAGCAATACCGGAATCAATGCAGCTTGAAAGATAGTCTACCTCCGCAGCGTACATATTGACAGGATCGAAATTGATCTGCCTGATAGCCACATCGAGACTATCTTTGCTCTGCTGCGGATCGTAGTCCCTGGAACCGTCGCTCAGGTAAGCCACCATCTTGCCGCCTGGCGCCTGTCCGATCGTGCATTCGGCTTGTAT
>Ga0315284_10008784_pt1 | contig 14419 bp, 21 predicted proteins | sample YL17G09_16_MG_FD_203696 | JGI IMG/M metagenome (GOLD analysis project Ga0315284, IMG submission 203696) | Sediment microbial communities from Yellowstone Lake, YNP, Wyoming, USA - YL17G09_16 | ecosystem: Environmental > Aquatic > Freshwater > Lake > Sediment | place: USA: Wyoming | collected... | reverse complement strand
ATCCACTAAATCTCCAGCTGCAATCACGGCTGAGTTTGCGGTATCCGACCCATTGGATGCTGTTGAAGCAAGAGATACCGTCAACGTAGAAGCAACACCATTGATCCTCACAGTGTAAACAATAACGTTGCCGTTACCGGCCGGAGTGTTGTGCTGAATCCTCAAGTTCTTGATCACGCCGCTAAATGGAACGCGCCATTGTACGACAGTTGTCGGTGCAATTGCTGCTTCATACCCTGGAGTCAAATATCGAGTAGTTGTTGTCGTGGAAACTGAAGAATTGCCCCAGTGCACGACGGCACAGCCCATACGCACCAGGGCCGTGCCGTCGACTGAAATCTCCCAACGTTTACTGGTGTCGTTGTAACGTAGAAACGGGAGAGTGGCAGCGTTTGTCTCTGCCTGCAATGTCTTATCGCCGGCAACACCATTACCTATCGCAAAGGTATCCCTGGTGGTGCCGGCTATGTCACTACGTAGTCCCATGAACTATCATGCCAATGAAGTGTCGTTATACTCAACAAGAACATCAGCAGCTCCAACCGTTGGAGCTCCACCAAGAACAACCCGGATCGGGCCAGCGTTGGCACCACCAACATCTGCGAACGGGGTGTTCTGGTATAGATTGATCTTGTTGGGACGATTCTCTGTTGTAGCTTGAACAGTCAAGGGTGTACCACCATTGATTCGAACAGAGATGGTGGCTCCACCATCATACGCGGTCTTGATATCTGTGTAGACCCTTAGGATCTTTGCACCAGAAGGAATCGAAGTCGTCGAATCAAAGTTACCAGCCACATTGGTGATGGCCAATTTGACCGACTTCGTAGTTCCTGTGTTTGTACCAGCGCCGTCACCCTTGGAAGTCCAGGAATAGGGTGCTGCACCGGATTGAGCGATGTACACACCATTAGCAATCAGACTGACTGTTCCTGTGATAGCAGTCGTCGTCACCAATGAGTGCATCTTGTAGATGGGAGCTGCTACAAGAGCGACACCATTATCAAGATAGATGGCTCCAGCGTTGTAAATGCCGCCCGAGGTATGACAAAACCCATATTTGCCTGTGTTGACACCAGGAGCCGGAGGAGCTCCACCATTGAACGCAAACTCGATCAGGAATACGCGTTCCTTGGTATCAAGGTAAGTGGACGCGTGAACATCAGCACTCGCACCCTGTGGACGAGCAACGGTCAAGTTCTTGTTGACGAGATCGGCCTCGTCTCGAACAGCAAGACCGTCAGTGGGATCGTTCTTGATCTGATTGCCGGCCAATCCGATCTGTAGGGTCTCTGAACTAGTTCCTGCAATCTTGTCAATCAGTGCCATGGTGCGCTCCTACGAGTAATAAACCAAAACTCTGCCGACCCCGACAGTCGGCGCTATTCCCACAAAGTAGACTCTGATGGTCATCGGAACTGGACACAGATAACCGTTTTCAACTCTAAAACTTTCCACGACGTCCAACCGATTATCGGATACCGCCATGAGTCTGGCCATGGCGATGGTTTCTCCAATCGATACCTGTATGCCGTTGTTAAACGGCAATTGAACTTCCAAAATCGTTTTTTCTATCGTGCTGCCTGCCGGAACGACGCCGATCGTGACAGGTCCGGGAAAACTAGCTGCTGTAAAGAACCCCTGGATGACGCCGCACGCAGTCGCTCCGCCAGCCGAACCGGCTGTGAAAAATGCGCGCTCCAAAGAGATACGCACGATGGTCCCGCCTTGAGCAAAGACACGAGCCAAACGGATGTGCGTGGCTAGAGGCCAACCTGTCGTGTTGATAACGAGAGTGCCAGCGCTGTTGAGGTAAACATAATTTGTGGCGGCGTCCGTTATCGGCAGGAGGGAAGCGCCGGGGTAATACCCATTGACGCCGGCCATGTCATAGTAAAATCCGCGAATGACGACCGACAGATCCCCGTCAGCTATCACAGAACCGTCATAAATCACCGCACTTGGGGCAAGCGGGACTTCGCCGGTTAGTTCAGAGCTGACGAATATCATTATCCAACCTCTGCCTGAACCCAAAATGTCGCGGATGCGTCGAGCGTCAACGTGTTCGGTGTCGTGCTAACAGCCCACGACAAACCGTTTAAAAAAGCTCTTGGTCTTTCGGTCAAGTCGACACCGAATGTTCCCCTCCCGGGCACGCTGACGCATGTCCATGAACTAGTTCCGTTCGCAGGCACCGAGACGGAATCGAATAGCATAAAATATCTCTTGTAAACTTTATTATTGAAACCGTAGGTTTGATGAAACATGCCTGGAGTAGGTTTAAACACTCCTTGATTCGACAAGGATCCGACCGTCGGAGGCGCCCAAACGGTGACGGGCGGTGAAAAAATGACAGGAAGCGGTATTGGCGAAACGATGTTGACGTTCGCCGATGGGCCTCCGCCTCCGCCTCCACCGCCAGCGGACCCTGACAAGTTCGGAGCAAAGGCGAATTTATACTCGCCAGGGGCTAGTCCGCCAGGATTGTGCGGAACCAGAACTGCCTGGAGTTCACCGCCAGGTTTCGAAACGTCTCCTTGAATTCTTTCAGCTGTGCTAAGGGGCACGGCGATGTCGAAAAACGACATCGTGTTCGGTGGCAAGACAAGAGGAGCGGTGCTTATCTTGTACCAAAGAAGCGTCGATTCTTCGTATATCCACAAATCTGCCGTTATCTGGGCAGACCCGGAGTATGCGACTACGATTCTTTGTGTTTGACCGGTGTCTCTATAAGTCAGAGACCTGTCGCCAAGCAGCAAGTTATCTTGCGGAGCGGGAGGACCGACAGGAGGCAAGTCTCCGCCGAGCGGCGGTCCGCCTCCACCTACCCATCGGGAGAATGTGGTCCAAAACCGCATTCGTCCCTCTGTTACTGCGTGTAAGCCAGAGTGAACACCGCTGAAAACGGAACAACCGCTCCGTTGCCCCTGATGTACACGGTGGACACGGTGGACCACCTGCTGATGTCTTTCGGGAGGGGGTCGCCAGCCAGCAGGATTTCAGGACCTTTGGGATCGAAAGCCACCCACACAGCGGCGGTGCTCTGAATGCGAAAATCTCGCATTTGCTGTGGAAAATCGATTTGAAGCGACGTCGGAAGACCGGGAGCGTTGGGCGCATTTCCGGTAATCACCAGTTGAGGAAAATATGCTCCCCCGACGTTTGGAACCAACACCATGGTGGAGGCTGAAGTCGACATTTCCGCCCCCGTGGAATCGAGCGGAGAAACCTTCAACCACCAAACCGACGTATCCGGAATGCCGTACGACGCCGGGTCGAACAGAGCTCTCACCCTATTTCCGTGAATCGTCAAGTTCCCACTGTCGTCGACGTTCGGGTCACGGTATCCCGCACCGGGAACGATCAAGAAGTCGGTAAACGCGGCCGTGTCGAAGTTCACACCCCACTTGAGCTTGTACGAATAGGCTCCGACGGTTTTCGTGATCAACAGGTCCACCAAGTTGGGCTTGCGGCGGTGCATTGACAGCTGACGCATCGACTTGTTCCCTTCGAAATAGTCGTATTCAATCGGATTACTTCACGTCCGCAACCGATAAAAGACTGACTGACTACTTTGATATTTCCGTCTTGACCTTGTCGTCGAACGTGGCCGCCACAGCCGGGCCCTTTTCCTTCAGGGCTTCAGCCTGAGCGTCGCGCCACGACCCGGTCTCTTTCCCCTGAAAATTCGGAACAAGAGTAGGGTTTTTGTACCGCTCCCGCTGTCTTTTCCCGGCCGATTCGCTGGCCTTGGCGCGTTGTTTCTTAATTCTTTCGCCTTTGGACGGCCACGATCCGGAAGGTCCGTCTTTTAAGACGAATTGAATGCCGCTAGGATTGAACCGATATGCGCATTCGAAGCCACACTCGACGCATGGCGGTCTGAACTCTTTGAAAGAATTGACAGAACATTCCTCGTCCTGCACATTTCCGCATTTTTCACAAACGTATTCGTATATCACTCGGGAACACTACCGAATGCGCTCTTCCTCGGTGTCGAGTTCGAATTCCTCTTCTTCAGGCTCTTCGTCTGGAAGAGTCATTTCAGGCTCTTCTTCGGGTTCATCGGGAATTGCGGGAGGGATTTTCTTCTCCTGAACTTCGGGCATCTCATCTTCTTCGACTGGTTTCACGATCAGAACATCCGGATCCTCGGCCTCTATCTCTTCAAGAGGAATGGCAGATTCCTGACCGAGACGGTCCCACTCGGCATCGATGACCCCCAACAAGTCTTCGTCGTCCATTTCCCAATGTTCATCTACGACTTTTTGAACATGATGTTCCAGGCGTCTCAAGACCGCATATGAATGCTTGCACAACCAGTGCTCGCGGTCCGGGTCTCGAACGTCCGGCGGTTCCGCGGTTCCGCGCGGCTTTCCGAGCAAGAACTTCTGGGTTTTTGCATGAAATTCCGGTCCGCCCCAACGCCAAAACGGACAATCGCACGTCATCGTGATTTCGTCAATTTCAGACAAGACCGCCCGGACCATATGGGGCACGTTCCCGCAGTGCACTGAAAAAGTGTACATGCGAGTCGGCTTCATATATGAAATGAAACGAACGGTGCAGGAGTTGGCTCTTTCCTTGGTTTTTTCCGGAGCGTGCTCTTGGAGCACTTCCGGCTTCAAGGCAAGACGGACCTTAACCGGTCTGACGAAAGTTTTACGCGAAGAGTGCCTGACGGGCTGATTTGTTCTATAGGGATATCCCTCGTCGAAAATGTCCGCGCTGCTCCCGTCGTCATAATAGCTCGTGTCGAAGGGCGCGACCACATGGGCGTCATACCGCGGCGCATCCCCGCAAAATTGATCACCCGGCTGAGCTACGGGCACGTCTTCCGGAGTCTGATAAGGATCGAATATCGAACCTTCTTCTCCCGGGGTGATGGCTGGTTCGTTGTCGTGATTGACGAAGCTCTCGTAGCTGAAAAGGTCCGACGCGTCGCTTTCCCCGGTCACTGCAGACCCCATGTCGGCGATGCGAGCAGCCACGGAACCAATCCTGTCGCTCGGTTCCGTGGAAGCAGTTTGGACGTACACCGGAACTAAAAAGAGCGGCTTCAGATGATCCGGTATCGCGACGGCAAAGCTCAACAAGTCGGGAAACACGTCTTGACACTGAAACGCATACATCGCAGAGTCGCTGAGAACGAAACCACTCGGAGGCAGGTCCGCTTCTTTCATTTCGATTCTCCGGTCCTGCGTGGTATTCGCATACGCACTTCGTCAAGTATGCGTTCAAGCTCGTCTACTTTTTCTGGTCTTATTGTAAGTCTAATCTCTTCGTAGTCTATCTTGTTCACAGCCATAGCGGCCGCGTCCAAGGCTTTCTCCAACTTGGTGAGAACTTGAGGAGCGGCGTAGATGATGTCGCCGGCGACAGCATAAAAATGGTCGCTCTTGTCGCTGGCGGAAATCATCTCCAACGTCCGAACCATCAAGTGTTTGAGTTCGTCACATCTGAGGCGAGCGTCCGAGAGCTCTTCTTGGACGTACACCATTGCATTGGCGTTGCGATGAGTACTCATGCGTTCGGCATGAGGTATTCAAAAGCGAAAATCAGCGGAATTGCTTCGGATAGGCCTCTTCAAGCGCCTTGCGCATCTGATCACCCTCGGCTGCATAGAGAGCCTCGAGGAATGTTGGTGTGGCCCCGTGAGCTTTGGCCGCAGCCATCCGGTCTTTGAGCTTCCCCGTGAAAGACCAGTCGGAAGGAAAACTTGGATCAATGCGGCGGGCCATTCGAATTTTCGGCGCAAGCTTCGTATCAATTGGTTCCGCTTTGCGCGGCCGCGCTGCTTCAGAAGCCACGGACCCGGCACGGATGTTGCTGGTGTCCTTTATTTCGATGCCCTCAGAAGAAGCATTCTTGGTGTGACGAACTTTGCCGACGACCGTGCCTTCTTCCGCTCCACCGATGGAAATGGACGAACGATCGATGTCGGAAACATTTGTTCTGATAGTCACGCCTTCCGTGTGGATGACTTTGCCTTTGTCGAGCACAGGCTTTCCGAGGCCCCGGTTTTCGATGGAACTTGCGAGACCGGGATTGGCGGCCACGTTGGCCACGATCTTGGCGGCTGATCTGACTCGACCGATGGTTACGCCGTCCTGGGTGTCGACATCGCTGGCGCTAACGAACAGGCCTCGACGGTTATTCTCTTTGGTAAGAACTTTCGGCTTAGCGCTGCCGTTCGCTTTTTCCATCTTTCCGCGATCGGACACCTCGAGAACCGTTTCTTCGTCAAGACTGTCCGTGGTCATCTCGACGCCGCCGCGCTGAACTCGACTAAGGTCGCGGTTTACCGTAGTGGCTTTGGCGATGTTCCGATTCGGGACGAAAGCTTCCACGCTCGTGTCGTCGTCGGGAGACAGACTGGCCCAGTCTCCTTCGATTGCTCCGCGAAGTTGAGTCGACGAAATCTCGGCACCAGCATACTTCAAAATGGAGCCGTCATACTCGAACTCGTCGTTCTGCTCGATCTTGTCGATGGTGTCATTTTTGCCACCGATCCGGATCTTCATCTTCGCATAAAACTTATGGAACTTGCCACGCTGCCATTTGACGTTCATGAGGGTTTCTCCTGTCTGAGGAGACCCTACAAGTTGGATTGCGCGATCGTAATAAAAAGTTTAAAATGTCTGGTCGAGCATAGGACAAGCGGCATGCTCGCAAGACTCGCAATCGCATTCGTCGCATTCGCATTTGGCGGCGTCACACTCGCCCCTAGGCAAAGCGTCGTCGGGCCCAGTCCCATAATCATAACGTTCCGACAACGGTTGAGTCAAGGCGACTCTTGCTGCAATTCGAAAAAGGCTCATTTGTTTTCAATCGGCATCAAAGAACTATTGTCAAGTGTCAGATCATAACATGGGAAAACGCAAGAAGTACTTATTGCTAATCGTCTTTACCTTCGCAGCTTTGTGCGTCGCAACGTGGATAGCGTTGCCGAGCATAGCAAAGAAAGTCATCTCAGCCAAAGCGCAAAAACACGGGTGGTCCGCGTCTGTCGCAGAAATTCGCGTCGGTTGGTTCAAAATTGATGCGAAAGGACTGGTCGCATCGAGTGTGGACGGAACAAGGCAGGTTAAACTAAACGAGCTGCAGGCGAAATTGAACAGCAAACTAGACCTCGAGAGCGTAACGGCTCAAGGGGGTACCGTGTCCGTCCTCGGACCCTGGAAGATCGGTGATGGTAAAAAGAACGGTGGGAGCAACAACGCCAAAATCCATGTGAATGGGGTGGATGTCGATTGGGGAGCAGTGGACGGCGGCAGCGCCTCCGCCCGCGCCAAAATGGTAAATGCGGAACTCGACGACGGGGTTCTGAAAGTCAGTGCGCAAACCGTCGTGCTGGAATCGAACATGGGAAAAGTCGTGGCCAACCTGGCCACGTTGCGCAAAGACACATCAGGTATGACTGCATCGGCTGCAAATGTCGTTGCATCGCTCAAAGACGTCAAAATTCAGCTTTCGGACGTTGAAGTCAAGAAATTTGTCGCAAAACCAGGACATGCAGAAGTGAGCATGTCGGCACAAAGCGCTCAGTTTCCGAAAGAACTGTCGGCGTCCGGAATGAAAGCAGATTTGACGGCTGACGTCGACGCGGACAAAACGACGGTAGACTTTCACATCGGATTCAGCTCGGTGACCGGTCAACATAGAGCCATTGCGGACAAATCGATCAAAACCAGTCAAATGTCTGCGGAAGGACGTTTCGAGGCGAAAACATTCGCTTCGGACTGGGGGCCAGTGCATGACTGGGACTTGAACGCGCAAATGAAATTCGACAAAGCCTCCGCGAAAATCGAAGTGGAAAGACAAAGGAACAAAGAGCAAAATCTATGGATTTTTTCAGCGACATTGGAGCGCACGCCCTGCCAGGACGTTCTAGAAGCCATTCCGGAAGCCATGAGACCAGAGTTGGACGGCATCGTGTTTGATGGCAATATGGAAGGCAACGTCGTAGTGCAAACGCTGGAAGGCGTAAAAGACCTACACCCGTTCGTCAACGTCCGCTTGGAACACAAATGCAAGGTCGTCAGCGTCCCAAATCACGTAGCTGACGCTTTGGCAGGAAAACCTTTCAAAAGACAGATATACTCAAGTTCTGGGGAGATGAAAGAGGTCACGAGCGGATACGGACGATCGGGATGGGTATCCTTCCTGTCCATATCCCCGTACATGGCGAAAGCCGTTGTGACTACTGAGGACCCGGGATTTTGGGGACACCATGGTTTCGACATGGAAGCAATCCGGAATTCTCTTGCAGAGAATGTGAAAGACCGGAAATTCACTAGAGGCGCCAGTACGATCCCGATGCAGCTGGCTAAGAATATGTTTTTGAGTCGAGACAAAACAGCGACGAGGAAACTTCAGGAGTTTTTCCTGACTATGGTCGTAGATCAGAAGATGACCAAAGACAGGATCCTGGAAATGTACCTGAACATCATAGAATTTGGTCCAAACCTATACGGAATTGGCCCGGCTGCACATTTTTACTTCGACGAGAACCCGTCACAACTGTCCCTGGGTCAGGCGGTATTCCTGTCCTCAATCCTCCCAAAACCGAGAGCTATCTACTTCAGTCCCGACGGGGCCTTGAACGACGGAAAAAGGAATCAGGTGGCGCTGATTCTCGACTTGATGCAACGCCGAGGGTCCATCACGGACGAGGAATGCAAACTTGCAAAAGAGGAAACGATCACGTTTGGAAACGACAGGTCGGATCAGTCTCATAGGTTAGACGTGTCGGATTGGGAAACCCAATGAAACATAAAAATGGCCTGATGCATCGTTTGCCTCCAGATCTTCCGGTATGGAGTGCCGATATCTCAGGAGGATGCAAAATGGAAGTTCAGGCCATACTTGAGCCCACCATCAATCGACCGCGGACTTTCGTCCTAGTCTTGCGAACCACCGAGGACGTCAGCTATAGGTTCGGAGAGATGCTCGAAACGACTGACGTAACACTGCGCAGTCACGTTTTGACGGCACACGGAATCGATCCTGAAAGCATTCAAGGGATGATTGAAGAATTGAGAAACTGGGTCATCACAAGGACGGTGATGGTCGAGTAGAGATCTTGAGTCTGAAACTTTCGTCCTTCGCCAGACCGGCTGCATTCAGCTCCGCCTCGATATCCCTTCTGGTCATTCCGGTATTTTGCGCCAGAAGATTCACGTCGGCAGTCCCATAGATCCATCCCGGCGCCACAGCCCTGCCGCCGGCGTCATGCTTATTCCTGCCGGGATCCGTGTCGCCATGCTCGACGACGAAATCGATGAAGTCTTTGACTGTAGCATACTCAGGAAGACTGTGGGCCGGACCGAGCGTCGGAAGCGGCTTGACTTTCACCGGCGGAGCTTTCACCGACTTTTCGTCCGCGATCGCCTCGGGGGGAGGGTTGGCTTGAATTCCCGTCACGACGTCTTCGAGATTTTTCTTGAAGACAGCCGGATCCAAAACATCGACGGTGGCATTCTCCTGCGCGTCAAACTGCACGAGAATCCTGCCAAGTTCAAAGTCTTGCTTGACGTTTCCGCCCTTCAATTTGTTGTAATATCCGGCGTAAACTCTCACGAGAAGCGATTCGTCCGCCATCGCCGGATTTCCGCTCCAAGGCGTGGCGCTGTCCGCCGGCTTGGTCGACTGAACCGGCGCCGTGCCGGGCAAATCGCCATGTTTCGTGGGATACGTTCCCCATATCAAAAGGGTGCTTCCGCTGGCCAGTATCTTCATCCGCGGATCGCTCGGGCTTACCCACACCAACGGCTCGAGCCCGAAGCTGAAACTTCCGACTTCGAATGCCTTCACGCCGCCCGCGTGGGTGTCTTTGATCGCGAAATAATTCGATGGAAACAAGGCGCCCGGTCCCGAAAAAATCTTGTCGCGAAGCGCCTGACCGACCGAAAGAGCCAGAGTGTACTCAGTCGCGATCATGATTCTCCGAACGATTTTCCCAACAATGCTCGATTTTCTGCTCTCCTGAGGAGAGCTTTCTTTCTCGCCGTCGTCTTTGATGAGCTCCTGCTCGGCCGATGCCCGATCTTCGGGGTCCCAGTATCTAGCAGCAACTCTTTGAGCGATGGAGGATGCCATGTCCATGTGCCGCCATCAAGAGGCCATGAGTTTCGCCGCCCTTTTGCCTAACTTCCGACGAGTCTTCAAGACGGTCTCTGGTTTCAAGTCGTGCTCCCATACTCGCCATACGGTCCACCCATCCTCTTCTAGACTGACGACATTCTCCTCGTCCCTGATCATGTTCTGGACTATTTTCGATCGCCAATATCCTACATGACTCTTCGGAATTTTGCAATGATCCGGACATCCGTGCCAAAAACACCCGTCGACGAACACCGCCAGTTGCAAACCCGGAACTATGATGTCAGGTTTCCCCAAAAGCTTACTGACGTTATACTTCATCGGGAGATCCGTGAGTTTGCGCATCACTAGACGCATCATCATCTCAGGTTGCGTTCCAGCCACGCGAATCTGAGACATGTGTCTCGAACGCTGCCGCCTCGTCATGCTATCCATGAAAAAACGCGTTCATGCAGAGTCCAGTGTACGGTGAACCATGGCGCGAGTATTTCCAGTTCCGATCGCCCTTTGGAGTCGCTTGTTCACCCTTTGGGTTCAACAAAACAATGGATGGCGTGGCACTCAAGCAACTTTGTTTGCCGACGAAAACAATGAAGATACCAACAGCGAAGCCATTCTCATCGGCCGACGAGAAAAAGTGTTGGCAGAAGCAGAGAAAATTGGAGTTGACGTTTGGGACTTCGTCGTCGCAGGAAATAGAAAAAACTGGCCGATGATTCACCATTATTTCATCGCCAAAGATGAGCGGGAGCTCGAAACGAAAGTGGCGATGCTCGAAGTGATGTCAGTGTGACGCTAGCTTGAAAATTTTGAAGCCGCGGCTTGAATAAATGCGTCATCAAGCGTGGTCGTCTTGCCGGGTTTCGGATAATAGCGCGGATGTGCGCCTTGCAAGATGAACGCGACAGCTTGCTGCGCCGTAAGCCCATCTGCGCCAAGATCCAAGTCCTGTCCACCTATTTTGGCGTCGCCATTGTCGTCCGTAACGGATTTCACAAGGGCTTTTTGACCGTTGGCGTAAATTCCCCACTCCTGTAGAACGTTGCCGTCCTCCGACATTCCGACATCGACCAGTGTCACCGTTGGAGGAGACTTTCCGCCTTTTCCATGCTTCTTCTTGACCGGGCCGTCAATGGACAAAGACTGCAGCCATCGACGAGCGACTCGCATCGAAATCATGCTGAAATCAACAATAAACGTTTTGTCGTGCCATGACGACATGGCGATGATTGCTTTACGGGTACCATCCGAGACCGCGCGCCTGCTAGGAGATATAGCAGGAGCTCTTCCCGGCGACAACCAGGCAGCTTCAGAGATGCACGTGACCGTGGCTTTCCTCGGAGACGACGTTCCGATGCAGCAGCTCGCGTCGGCGATGGTGGCCTGTCACGCGGTCACGTCGAAGACCGCCCCATTCATGCTCACAGTCAGCGAAATCAGCTCATTCGAACCGAGCAAAGATGGAACGCCAGTCATTATGCCGATCCAGAGCCCGGAGCTCCACACGCTCGAGCAAGCCCTGAAGGCAGAGCTGGATAAAGCCGGGGTCCCGTACAGCAAAAAGTGGCCAGAGTTTAAGCCGCATGTCACGCTGTCGTACATACCCGGGATGAAAGCGTCCGGCCTGCTGCCGATCCCCATGTCATGGGGAACATTCGACTTGACGATATATGGAGCAAACAGTGGCGACGGACAAATGCTGGTCGTGCTTCCATTCGAGCTTCCAAACATAGAAGTGAAGATGCAAAAGATCGCGGCGAAGATCGCGGCCATGCTTTAGGCGCCCCTGACAGGAGTCGGACCTGCGACCACCGATTTTAAAAATCGAAGCTCTACCGTTGAGCTACAGGGGCTTCATTCAGTCATTACGCCTTCCACAAGTTTGTCCTCACAGCTTTTTCCGTCAATGTTGTGATCGCGCAGCACTTCCTTTCCTTGAAAGCGAAAGAACGTCCGGCTCGCCTGACAATGGTGACAGTTCCATACTATAAGATCGTTGCGGCTACCCGGCTCGGCGTGCTGAAACGCCAAATACCAGCTATGGATGTCCGCGATCATGATTCCATCACTTTTGAGATCCCATGGAGTTCACATCTGAGTTCCATGGCGGGATTCCCATCCGCATCGTACACCATGAGGTTGACGTCGTTCCATATGACTTGAGTCGCCTTGCATCTGGAACAAGTATACCTCTCCGGCCGAGCCCCTTCCGGAGAGTCCCTGGTCCACTTGTGAGTGGACCAGGGATAAATTTCATGCATCAGTTCACTGTCGTCGTCGAACATGTGAACTAATACACGATGTTTTGTCAGATTTTCACCCGCCAAGAGCGAGGGGTAAATTCCGACACAATCTCTGGCTGCGCGGACCGGGCTCGAGCGCGATGGCCGTCAGGGAGTTGCCGAGATCGGGCTCCCTGAATAAAGACAATTTCAAATCCAGGTCGTCTGCCTTGTTTGCAAGGCGCTTGAGAGCAGTTTCATCCAACACCGACAGCAGAGCCAAAGTGTTCGACTGTTCAAACCATGATCCGTCCAATTCAGGATGATCCGCTGCGAACTGACGCATTGCATGAGCGGCTTGCACCGCCTGCTGACCGGGGCGCAAGTCAGAACGAGTGACGAGCACAAGCTTGTCAGCCATCTTCGTTCTCCTCTCCTACCTCGTCTTCGCTCGAAGCCGCTTCAATTCTGTCCTGACGACACCGTTCAAAGTGCACCTGGACAGCCCCGATGACGGACTCTGGGATCTCTGCCTTTCGAAGTTCTTCTTTCCAATCGCGGCGCGGCTTATCCCCGCTAACCCAATGCTTTTCCCCGATCCTGAAACAAGAAGGATCGGAATAAATTTTCCCATATTCCGTTTCGACATACGGCCAAAGTTCGAGCGGGGAGTCATTGCAGCACCCACAGTTATGTCGAAGATCGAAACGCTCCACCTTGGTGTTCACATCCTTCGTGAAATATGCCACTTTATCCCAGCGGCCAACGTGACGCTGTACGCTCGGATAGGCGACGAGCAATTTCTCGAGCCGTCCAATTTCATCCAGTTTATCCGAAATTTCTTTCCGAAGCTTGGCGACGATTTCAGCTATCGTGTTCATGCCGCCACCTCGGCTTTCGACGGTATTCCCACGGGCTCAGGACGCTTGAGCCAGGCTTTAACCTTCTCCTTGGTCCAAGATTCAGCTTCTGGCCCCTCTCGGCCAAGGAAGGAGTGGATATACACCAACACGGAGCTCGGACTCGGTTCATTGCCCGGGGCGCACTTGGCCTCAATGGTCATGTATGGTCTGCCGCGCAGACAGCCATATGCCAGCAGACAGTCGCGCGCATCAGAACCAATGTCGCGTTTCTCGTTCCACAAGTGCCAACGCTCCATGCCCTTGGAAGCGTTAATCCGCTCTCGCACATGTCGGGAATCCGCCGTGCGGCGCTTGATGTGCTCTTTCATATAGCCGAGCGCAACCCTGACGGTTCTCACCTCAACAGACTGTTGAGGTATAGACTCGCTCGACAGGCCCAAAATCTGCTTGATGCTGTTGATGACTTCCATGACAGTCCTCCGTCTCAATCGTCGCTTGTTCAGTGTTTGAAACAGCGACGGCGACGGAGGACCGCGGGGCAGTTACAAGAAGTGTGTCATGAGCTTCAACATAACCATACACCGGACGAGAGTCAATCCTTCAATTTGCGCACAAACTTGACATTATAATCAATAACATCATGTATATCTCCCATGATGTCCATTAGCTTATGACTGCCGAGTTCACGCCCCTCCGCCAAAGCAGCTTCAAGTTCTTTACTCAAGGCAATGACTTTTCTAGCCATGGCTTCCGAATCAAAACCAACAGCCTTTTTTTCTATGGCGGCAAGAACTTGTCGAATCGCCGTTTCAACGGCAGCCCGGCTCGGACTCTTCGAATTGTCGAGACGAGCGGCAATCTTTCGCAACGCGGAAGCGACGACCGGAGGCGTCGCGAGCCCGATGACGGGACGTTTCTGCGCCACGAATTCGTCCATGAGGTCGTCCATTTTGACCTCGTTCAGGTGAAAACCGACGAAACGCTTGATGGCTTCAGCGCCTTCAGGTCCGGCGAAAATGCTGTCATAAACAAAGTCTCCGAATTCCTCAGGCAGAAAATCCATTTCTGCCGCATCGACGGAACGACCAGCCCTCTGTTGGTACATGTTGACGAGTCGGGGTTCGTTGCGTCGAACGAAATTGCTGATGGCGTCGTCCATCGCTCGGAAAAGATCGTCACCCGCGGCGACTCGAGGCTTGTTCATGCCATCAGTGACCTATTAAGACCGTA
>Ga0315284_10008783_pt1 | contig 14420 bp, 19 predicted proteins | sample YL17G09_16_MG_FD_203696 | JGI IMG/M metagenome (GOLD analysis project Ga0315284, IMG submission 203696) | Sediment microbial communities from Yellowstone Lake, YNP, Wyoming, USA - YL17G09_16 | ecosystem: Environmental > Aquatic > Freshwater > Lake > Sediment | place: USA: Wyoming | collected... | reverse complement strand
AGGGGGGTCGATCACGATGCGGTCGCGCACACCGTCCCCCGGTGATCCCGGTTCGTATCCGAAACTTCCCGGCGGACGGATGGTGGTGTTCGGCCTGCTCCCCGCCAGGGTGCTCGACGCGGGGGAGTTCGTCCCCGGATCGTGGAACGGGGAGACGGGCCAATTCCGGTCCGACCTGACCGGCCGGACCACCCGGGTGGAACCCCTGAACACCCTCCCCCTGGAGGTGGCCCTCCAGCGGCCCGCGGGGTGGATCTGGCCGGCCAAATTCCTCGTAAGTGATTGCAGCAAAAGGCGATGAAAAATTGTTTGGAAAACATCAATTTTGGGGTTTACAAACATCTCGTCTTCCCTTACAATCCTTATGGTCGGTCAAACACGGAACCCAAACCCTCGGAGGAGGAAACCATGGACTCGAAACAGGAGCTTCAAAAGGTGAACGAGAACTTTCCGCCGATGGATCAGATGACTTTCGGGCGGGCCGTCGAGGTCGCGATCGCAAGCGGGTGGACGATGATATTCACCGACGCCTCCACACGCCCCCGGGTTAAGGTTCGGGGATGGACCCCCGTCGACGCGAGCAAGTTCCTCAAAACACGGTGGGGCGTCAACCGGAACGCCGGCCGGCTGTACGGCGAACGGCGCGGCGGGAAGTTTCGGATGCGAACGTGGATCCTGTCGAAGCCGACGCCCGAGGAGACGACCGCCGCGATCGCGGAGTCCCGGGCACAGCGACTCGAGTGGGACAAGGCAGAGTTCCCCCGCGCGCTTGAGAACGCCGCCGACTGGGCGGACGCCGTCGTCAAATCGCTCGAGGACCACATGGAAGACGTCGCTCGGTACGCCAAACAGCTCCGCGAACTCGCCGCGACGAAGGGGGTCTCCCAGCAGCACGGGACCAAGACCGAAGACGTGATCGGGTGTCTGACGAATCGAGCGATTCAGATCCCCGGCAGGATCGACCTCGCGACCGTGCACGCGGCCAGGATCTCCGCGCTGCGCGCCCGCGTCAGTCTGGGGACAGACGAAGAACTTTAAGTCCCCCGACGATGGCCGGTTGGCGTCGGCCGAATCCGGGGCGACGCAATCGAGTGGCAGAAACCGTAACGCAACGAGGAGGAGACCGATGAAGAAGAAGAAGAAGACCAGCAGACTTCCGCAGGAAGTCGTTTCCCCGCCCGCGCCAAAAGTGATAACGGTGGTGATTCCAAGCGAGGAGTTACTCGACGCGATCCGAAACGCGTCCCCTGCCGACCGATCGACCCCGGTGTCCCCGGCGGAGATCACAGCGGAGGTCCTGGCGTCCACGAAGGAGTTCACCGTCAACGCGATCTGGAGCGGGATCAAGGCCCTCGTCGCCAGGGGGGACATGGAACGGGCGACGGCCACGGGGAAGGACTACTTCGCCGGGTTCCTGAAGAAGAAGGGGGAACTCCCCTCGGCCCTATCCGAAGGGGAGCGATACCTGTACAGGCTGACCGTGCAGGGAACGGGGAACCGCCCCGCTCGCGTGATGGCAGACGGCGTATTCGATAGAAGAAAGGAGCAGTTCGTTCACCACAAGGGCAAGACGACATGCCCACGATGCAAGGGGAAGGACACCGCCACGAATGCAGACATGGCAACGTTCCCCGTCGTCCGGTTCTTCTGCTTCCCGTGCCGGGTGGGATACAGGAAAGCCGCCAAGGACGTACCCGGGCTTTTGATCGACCCGCAGATGAAGCGGGTCGCAAGATCCTCAACCAAAGGAGAGAGTGTCATGGCCAAGAAAGCATCGAAGAAGTCCGCGTCGAAGAAGTCCGCGTCGAAGAAGTCCGCGCCAGCGAAGGTGGCGGCGAAGAAAGAACGCAAGGGCGGGCCGTCCCGATTCCAGATGCTCCGGGATGCCTTCGCCACGCGGAAGTCCGTCAAGCGGGACGAACTCGCTAAGTTGACGGGGTGGAAACCCTCCGAGGTCCACACCGCCATGTCGATCCTTCGTAACCCGGACCGGATGAGTGCCGAGAAACTCCTCGTCACCGACTACGAGAAGGAGAGCCAGACCTACACGAGGGCGAAGTGATCATCGTCGAGGGTCCGGAGGGGTCAGGAAAGTCCTACCTCGCCGAACACCTGGGGCGGATCTTTCGAGCGGAGGTGTTCCACTCGGGGGGTCCGCCTCGGAGTGTTGACGAGTTAGTGGGGAGGATCCAGAAGCAGCGGTCGTCCTTCGGATCGGTCCTCGACCGTTCATCATTCGTGTCCGAGCTTGTGTACGGGCCGGTCGTGCGAGGGGGCACGTCGATCCCCCGGACCGAGCTCATCGAACACGCACGCTCGTTCATGCTCGAGGGGTGGATCCTGATCTACTGCCGTCCCCCGACGCAAGCCCTGATCGACTACGCGACGCAATCCCTGGACCGGTCGGCCCTGTCCGTCAAAGGGTACAAGCCGGCCGACCATGCGGTGACCGTGCAGGACCGGCTCCTGCTGGTGATCGGCGCTTACGATGAACTCGTTCGCGAGTTTCGCGAGGAAGGATGGTGCATACTAAATTATGTGCGGAATAAATGTCCTCTTTCGGGATGACCCCGAGATGCTCCGCGCGATGGACGCGCGGTTGCTTCACCGCGGAACCCGGTCCATTCAGCGAGAGTATTTTGATGGCCAAGTCCGCGTGGGGTTTCGTCGCCTGCCGATTCAGGGGCTGAGCGAGGACCTGGATCCACCGGCAAGCACGAATCGGTGGGACGCCTATTTGGTTGGGGAGGTCCTGAACTTTCGAAAGCTCCGCCCTCTCGCAGAGACGGACCTTCTCGTCGTTCTGGAAGAGTGGGACCAAAAGCCCGGCCCGAGACACTTCCAACGCTACGACGGGTTCTGGGCGATGGTCTTCATCGACAAGTTCAACATGACGGTTCAGATCGTGACGGACCCGCTCGCAAAGAAACCCCTGTACATGAGGAGGACTCCATTCGTGGCGATCAGCTCGGAGATCGACCCGCTCCTCGAACTTGGCCCATTTCAGAGCACGTTCGACGCGGCCTACCTGGGAGGAGTGATGAAGTGGGGTTACTGTCATGACGGATCGACGCCCTATCGAGAGATCCGGGCGATCCCCCCGGGCACGATCATGATGCTCGACTCCTCCGACGGGGAGATAATACGCCAGACGTTCTATGGCGGGTACATAGATCGTCCTCCGTCCGGGAGGAGTTTGGCGATGCTGATGCATGCAGCAGTGCAAAATCGGCTGGTGTCCGACGTCCCCGTCAGCCTGCTCCTGTCGGGTGGACTCGACAGCACGATCGTGTTCGAACTGACAAAGTGCTACACGACGGACTTCACCGTCTTCCACGTCGATAACGATGAAGAAGAGTACCTCAACTATCTGAAGTTTCCTTCGGGAGTGAAGTTGGTTCGAGTGAAACTGGAGGAGGTCGATCTGAGCTCCGCGGTGAACGCAAACCAGACCCCCGTGGACCTCGGTTCCGTCGTCCCCCAGTACGCGATTGGGAAGATGGTACGGAGAGCGGGGTTCGACGTCGCGATCAGCGGAGACGGAGCGGACGAGCTGTTCGGTGGGTATCGACGAGCCGCAGAGTTCGACAGCCAGAGATCGGACGTGTATCACGAGCTCGTCCACTATCATCTGCCGCGCCTGGATCGGCTGATGATGGCGTCTACAGTCGAACTGCGCTGCCCGTTCCTGTCGTGGGACGTGATCCGGTTTGCATGGACGATCCCGTGGGTCCAGCGTCGCTCGAAGGAGTACCTGAAAGAACAGTTCGCGGGGATCGTCCCCGCGAAGATTCTCAACAGGGCGAAAGTCCCTCTGAAGGTGCCGGGAATCCGGGGAGATAAGAAGATAGAGTGGAGGCGAAAGATGTTGGATGAGTTCCTCAAGTTAAGAACGAAGGAGGCGTGGCGATGAACATAGACGACGTACAGTCCCCGGCTCTCGACGGGAGGGATCGGCTCGAGCTGATATTCGAGCGCCAACGGGAGCTGACCGAGAAGTACGGACCAATCGAGATGAGCAACGGCGTCGGGAGAGGGCTCATATTCGGAACGTCCTTTCACATCGACGATCTTCGCTGGCAGTACCTGATGAAGGACTACGCGTGGCGGATCACGGAAGAGATCGCCGAAGCGACCGACGCGATGGATCACCCCGATCACCTGTGGGAAGAAGCGATCGACGCCCTGCACTTTCTGGTTGAGCTCCTGATCACGGCTAACGTCTCGATCGCCGACGTCCTCGCGAACTCCGACGCTTCAGCGTACCTGACGGACAGAACCGACGGGGTCGCGGACTCCCTGGATCGGATGTTCGGATGGGCGGGTTACAGACCGGGTCCTCGTCCGCGACGCATGCGATTCGTCGTGAAGATCAACGCATACAGGGTCGTCGAACACCTGGGGCTCGCGATGAACTGCCTGAAGAACAAACCGTGGAAGCAGACGCAGATGGAGACCGACGCGACTCGATTCAAGCTGCACCTGTCCCTCGCGTTTCAGTCTTGGGTGAAGTTCGCCATCCTGATTGGGATGGACGCGGGGTCCGTCTACGACGTCTACTTTCGAAAGTTCGAAGTCAACAAGTTCAGGCAAAGGAGCGGGTACTGATGAAAAAATTGAACGCGATCGGCATGACGTGCGGAGTGGGATCCATGCTCGTCGGAGCCCGTCGAGCCGGGTTCAAGATCCTGGGGAACGTGGAGTGGCGCCCCTACTACTACACGGGGACGTTCGAGCATAACTTTCCCGGGGCGTTCTTGACGAAGAGCCTGACGAGCATTCCCGAAAATCTTCCCGCGGAGATCGACCTGCTCATGGGTCACCCCGAGTGCGGAAACTACAGCAGTTTGAGGACGAGCCCGCGAAAGCTGGAGGACCCCAGCGACATACCGCTGTTCGTCGACGGGATCCTAAAGCTTCGGCCAAAGTTCTTCGTGATGGACAATCTCCCAAAGAGCCTGATGGGGTTCACGGCGTCTCAGTGGAACGCGGCGCTCGCGAGCGACTACTACCTCTTCCCCGAGTGGGTGTCGAACTACCACTACGGAAACGTCCAGTTGAATCGTCGACGGTTCTTCATGATCGGAGCGAGAAGGGACGTCGGCGAAAAATTCGTGTTCGTTCCCGGGGAGTTCCATCACGACAGATCCTTGCGAGACGCGATTAGGGATCTGCCCGACCGCAAGGACATATTCGAGATGAACCACGTCCATTGGAAACGGTCGGACGTGATCCCGTGCGGATGGTCGGCTCATCAGTTCAAGATCGTGCGGGAGGGGAATCGCATAACGTACGGCGAGCTGATGGACCACTTTAAGGATCATCCCGTCGGAAGAAACTTTACTTACTACAATCTGAAGGGCCAATTCATGACACGACCCGGGTACTCTCGAGTCCGCCTCGACCATCCGGCGCCGGTCATGTCGGGGGGAGGGTCGGCCCTCGATAATCACTACCGAGAAGACACGATGCTCCCCCTGACCGTGCGAGAACGGGCGAGGATCCAGGGGTGCCCCGACGACTTCATCTTCCTCCCCCTCGACAATCAGCGCAAGAGACAGATGTATAACGACGTGTACAAGCAGGTCGGAAAGTTCATGCCGATCGAGTTCTGCACGTTCGTCTCCCGTCAGGTCGCCGCGTATTTGAAAGGGAGGAAGTTCGAGGCGAACGAGATGAGGATGGTCCGGCCCGATCCGTACGTGACGGAGGCGAAGCTCCTCTACTGTTCAGAGTTCGGATACGCAAAGGCGAACCGGGAAGCGGCGTGCATTCAGTGCTGGGCGACGGGGTGCTCGCTGAGAAAGTCGGGTCCCGCCGACTCGCCGCCGGTCGTTGAGAAGAGACCGAGCAAGAAACGAGCGAAGGTGCAGAAGACGGGTCGCGAACGACCCGTCACGGCTCCCCGCGCGTGGGGGGAGCCCAGCGGAGAGACGGAGTCAAACCTGTGAAAGGAGGACGCTAATGGTCAAGGCGAAGTCGCCGAACGCTTCGGCGGAGAAGATCGAGATCGAGACCGTGCATCTGGAGAAGGGTTCCTTGCCCGACGACTACGTCGGAGCTAGCGGCTATGCGAGGAAGTATGCGGGGGAGCTGATTCGACCCGACGGGAAACACTACTCGCGGAATGAGCGGAGAGCGTACTACGTGAAGAAGGACGGGCACCCCGCGACGACCCCGCTGCACATCGCTCGTTGGGCGATCCAGAAGTTCACGAAGCCTGGGGACTGGGTCCTCGATCCAACGGTTGGGTCGGGGACGACGATCGTCGAGGCGCTCCGGCTGGGTCGCAACGCGGCCGGAGTCGAGATCGAGTTCTTCGACATCTTGAAGGAGAACATCCGGGCCAACAACCCCCTCGGAATGAAATACCACGTCGTTCACGGGGACGCCCGCGAGGTCGGAAAGCTCATCAAGCCCGTCGACGCTAAGTTCTCCCTCGTCGTCAACAACCCCCCTTACTCGGGGGATCTCCGTCAGCACGGACTGGCGGAGAAGAGGGATGGAAAGTGGGACAACAAGTCGAAGTTCTACGACCCGCGGTTTCGCAACCTCGCCTTCATGAAGGAGAGCCCCGAGTATTGGAAGGAGATAGAATCGATCTACGTCCAGTGCATCGCCGTCCTAAAACCTGGCGGAACATTCGTCATCGGCGTCAAAGACATGATGCGCAGCCGGAAGCCCTACAAGCTTCACGAACTGTTCGGCGACATCCTGTCCAAGCACCTCGAGTACCGGGCGATGGTCGTGCTTCTGCACTCTCCGCCGACGCTGCACCTGAACACGTACGAGAAGAAGTTTGGGGTCCCGTGTCCGAAGTACCAGACGATCCTCGTGTTTCAGAAGAAGGAAGGAAAGAAGTGAGAATAGCCATACACCTCGACGGGTTGATCGTGATGCTTCGAGAAGACGGGGTCTCGCGCGTGTACGTGGGGTGCCCGCACACGGACCCCGACCCGATCCGAAGAAGGTGGAGGCGGGACCAGGCGACAGGGGTCGCCGCTTCGATACTGTCGGCGAGGATCCCGGTGTTCTCTCCGCTGACGCACTTCTATCCGCTCATCAAGGAGCGCCCGTTCTTCCTCGACGAGTGGGCGCTCCTGATGGACGCGTCGTTCTGGCGACCTCTGAACGAGTCGTTCATCCGCAACTGGGCGGACAGCCTCGTCATAGTCGGCATTCCCGGGTGGAAGCAGTCGCGGGGGCTCCGGCACGAAACGGATCTGTCGATCGAGCTCGGGCACCAGGTGTTTCTGATCGGAGGGGAGAACCTGTGAAGATAGGAATCATCGATGCGGATTTGATGCACCAGGGGGCGCACTACCCAAACCTTGCGCTGATGAAGATCAGCGGGCACCACAAGCGAAAGGGGCACAACGCGAGGATCCTCCTCAGGACCGGAAAGCGGCGGACCGGAGCGTGGCGGCTGGACGAGTTGTCGGAGCCCCTCCGATCGTTCGACAAGGTGTTCGTGTCGAAGGTTTTCACGCACACGGAGGCTCCCCCCGAACTCCTGGCCGCTCGCAACGTCGAGCACGGAGGGACGGGGTTCTTCCTCGCCGACGCGCCGCCGCTCCCCAGACGGATCGAGCGGGGGGTGCCCGACTACAAGCTGTACGACGCCTACATCGAATCCGAGCGAGCGCGCGGGTGCAGGCGGTCGTTCGCCAACTACGAGCTCTACAGCATGGGCATGACGACCCGGGGGTGCTTTCGCAAGTGCCCGTTCTGCGTCAACCAGAAGTACGATGCGTCGATCCGCTGGTCGATGGCCTCAGAGTTTGTGGACCCCCGGCTCCCACGGATCAACCTCCTCGACGACAACGTGCTCGCATGCGAGGAGTGGCCCGACATATTCGCCGAAGTGAAAGCGACGAGAAAGCAGTTCGTCTACCGACAGGGGTTCGACATCCGCCTGCTCACCGAAGCGTCCGCCCGAGCGATCAACGACCCCAAGTACTCGGGGGCCGTGACCTTCGCGTTCGACCTGATGAAGTTTAAGAAGCAGATCGAGTCGAAGCTCGAGCTGTGGCGGGGGATCACCAGGAGGCCCACGGTCGTGTTCCTTCTGGTCGCGTTCGAGAGCCTCGACGTTCGGGACGTCATCAACACGTTCTACCGCATCCGGGTGTGCATGAAGTTCCACTGCACTCCCCTGATCATGCGCTTCCAGCGGTGGAGGGAGTCCCCGTACGCGAGGATCTATCAAAACTTGGCGGGGTGGTGCTTCGGCGGATGCTACTACTACAACGCGTCTCAGAGCTTTCGCGAGTACTGCAAGATGAACGGGATGACGAAGAGCTCGCGGGAGAAGTATCAGCTCGGCGACTTCAGGTACGACGGCGACCGGTACCTGAAGGACGGAGGATCGAAGGGGTCGTCGTGGTTGTCGATGGAAGAGTTCGAGTCGCTTCACCCGGACGTCGCAAGGGAGTTCTTCGACCTGAGGTTGAAGGATGTCCGGAAGTACTAAGGAGGAGACGATGAGAATATATCAGAGCACCGTGGAGATGATACGAGAAGTGGAACGGGACTTGTTCGAGATGGGGGTCCGATACCAGTCGGCGACGGTGCAAGATCAACAGGTGGGAAGGGATCCTCGATTCATGACGATCGAGCTGACCGGTTATGCGTACACGTTGACGGGGTACGACGACGCCGACCGGGCCGTTCTCTACATGCAAAACTCGCTCGACTGGGCTCGGGCCGAAGCGTCCGAGCGTCTCGTGGGGGAAGTCGTCCCCCCGAATCCCGGGTCAGCGTGGAGGGAGGACCGCGGACGTTGGGAGAAGTTCGTGCGGGACGGAGCGTTCTCCTACTCGTATGCAGAACGCTGGCAGTACCAACTCCCCTACATAATCCGGGAGCTTCGAAATAGGCCGAGCACACGGCAGGCGGTCATGACGATGTACGACGTCCACCAGGACATGATGAACTGGGGAGGGCGAGACCGCGTTCCGTGTTCGCTGTCCTACCAGTTCGTGATTCGCGACGGAGTGCTCACTCTGGTGTATAACCAGCGGTCGTGCGACTTCGTCAAGTTCTTCTCGACCGACGTGTATATCACTTGCGAGCTCCTCAAGCACATGGCTCGAGAGACGAAAACATTGCCGGGAAGGTTGATCCACTTCCTCGGGTCCCTCCACGCATTCGCGGGGGACCTCGAGGGGAAGAAGATATTCTAACCAAAGGAGGCGGCGATGAGCCGAATATCGAGACTGGACTACTACTTAAATATACTCGAGACGGTCACGCTTCGAGCCACGTGCAATCGGGGGAAGTCCGGCGCCGTGCTGGTCAAGGACGGCCGCGTCATCGCGACGGGATACGTCGGATCGCCGGTGGGCGCCCGGCACTGCGACGATCACGGGCATCTTCTCGAACGTCGGCAGACGATGCGCAGCCCCGGGAGCGAGGCTCCCCCCGTCACGTCGGAGCATTGCATACGGACCGTGCACGCGGAGATGAACGCGATAATTCAGGCGGCCCGCTTCGGCCCATCGACCGAAGGGGCGATCCTATACTGCACCATGTTCCCCTGTTTCAGCTGTGCGAAAGTGATCGTCAACGCGGGGATAAAGAAGGTCATCGCGTTGCACGACTATCAGCGGTCCGACGAATCCAAGAGCCTGTTCGACGAGGTGCGGATCGGGTGGACGATCGAACACGCGGGGGTGCCCCCCTATGAAGAATAGACGGCTGATACAGGAGGACCTGCAAAAAGAGGGCGGATCGCTGTGGCCGTGGCGGATGCTCGTCGCGTGCGTGACCCTGAACCGGACGACGTGGAAACAGGCCCGCCCCGCATTCGAGGCGATCCTTCGCCGATACCCTTCCCCGGGGATGCTGGTGAGGGCGGATGAGAAAACTTTAACGAAGATGCTCCAACCCATCGGGCTTCAAAACGTCCGGGCGAGGACGTTGAAGCTCCTGTCCCGAGAGTACTGGCGCAGATACGAAGTGGGTGAGCTCGATGGACCCAAGGCCGTCGCGGGGATACCCGGGGTTGGGCCATACGTGATGGCGTCGTGGAAGATCTTCGTCGACCTCGACCTGAGGACGAAGACGAATGACAAGGCGCTCAGGTCGTACCTGAGACGACGAAGAGAGGAACTGGGGTTTTGAGACTAAAAGCAGAGGACAAGCTGAGGTACTACGAGTTCTTGGATGCTCTTCGTTTGAGAGGAGTGACCAACATGTTCGGGGCCGTTCCGTACCTGCGGGAGGAGTTCCCCGAGCTGGATCAGAAACAGGCAAAGGGGGTGCATGCGACATGGATAAGGACGTTCGGAGAAAGGCAAAAGCGACGGGGATGATGCCTCACATCGCGCTGTCCCTGTACGCGTACAACGTCCCGCCGTTCGAGCGGGCGCAGCGGCTGTACGACCACTTCGAGGGCCACTCGATGGAGGTCGAGGAGCTCGCGTGGATACTGGCGAACCAAGGGGAGTTCGCCGCCACCGAACTTCCGTACGAGACGGCGAAGGCCTACGTCGCGCACGCGCTCACGACGTACGGCCAAGAGGCACTGCAACGGGCGCTCGCGAACGAGGAGACGGAGACATGACCGGGTGGACGCCTCCGAAGTCCTTCCCCGACCTATCCGGCGCGAAGATGATAGCGCTCGACGTGGAGACGCGGGACCCCGACTTGCAAAAGTCGGGGCCCGGGGTCCGGCGCGGGGCCTACATAGTCGGCGTGGCCCTCGGCACCGACGACGGGTTCCGAGGATACTTTCCGATCGCCCACGACGAGGGACCGAATCTAAACAAGGGAGCGGTGACGTCCTGGCTCAAGCGCGAATTGGGACGCGCGAATCAGGCGAAGATCGGAACGAACATCCTCTACGACATGGACTTTCTCGGGACCCTGGGGGTCTCGGTGAAGGGGCTCTGGTACGACGTCCAGACCGCTGAACCCCTGATCGACGAGAATGCACAGGGGGCTTACAATCTCGACGCCCTCGGGATCAAGTACCTCGGCCAAGGAAAGAACACCGCGGAACTAGATGCGGAGTGCAAATCCCGCGGGTGGAAGGGCGCCTCGCAGCAACACATCTGGAGGCTTCCCCCCAAGTTCACCGGGGCGTATGCGGAGGACGACGTCGACCTCCCACTCAGAATATTCAAGAAGCAGGTCCCCCTCCTCGAGAAGGACGAGTTGTGGGATTTATTCCTGATGGAGACCCGTCTGCTGCCGTTGCTCCTGTCCATGCGTCAGACCGGAGTCCCGATCGACGAGAAGAAGCTGGAGCGGACGGTCGGGGCGTTCGAGAAGAAACTCAAGTCGACCGAGAGAGAGCTTGCGAAGTGCGCGGGCGGGACCGTCCAGTATTGGGCGGCGGCGTCGATCGCCCAGGCGTTCGACGGCCTGTCGATCCCGTACCCAAGGACTCCGAAGACGAAGGCGGCGTCGTTCACGAAGCCCTGGCTCGACTCGTGCGAGCACCCCATCGGAAAACTGGTGGCGGAGTGCCGCCGGCTCGACAAGTTCATCGGAACGTTCCTCCGAGGGCAGATCCAGGATCAGATCGTGAACGGGCGTATCCATTGCCTGTTCAACCCCCTGAAGTCCGACGAGTACGGGACCGTCACGGGCCGGTTCTCCTCGTCGCATCCGAATCTGCAGTTCATCCCGGTGCGGGACAGCGAGATGGGTCCACTATGCCGGTCGATGTTCGTGCCCGAGAGCGGGTGCTCGTGGGGGAAGGCCGACTACTCCCAGATCGAGTTTAGGATCTTCGCGCACTACGCGGTCGGGGAAGGGTCCGAAGAGTTTCGCGAGGAGTACCGAAAAAATCGGAACACTGACTTCCACGTGTGGTGCGCCGAGATGTTTGGCATTCCGAGAATAAAAGCGAAGACCATCAACTTTGGGCTGCTCTACGGGATGGGACTCGCGAAGACCGCCGTGCAGCTCGAACTCGACCCGGATGAGGCGAAGGCGATGCTCGACCGGTACAACCGCGGCCTCCCCTTCGCGAAACACACGCTGCAAGTGGCGGCCGACCGAGCGAACGCGCGCGGGTGGGTCCGCACGATTCGGAACCGACGCCGCCGGTTCGTCCTGTGGGAGCCCGCCGATTGGAACCTGTCCCGGGGGTTCACTCCGACGAAGGACCCCGACGTTGCGAGAGCGTTCGTGGCCAAGTCGATCGAGGAGTCCCGGGCCTCCGGCCATCCGATGCCGTCCCGGGGGATACGCCGAGCGTCGACGCACAAGGCGCTCAACGCCGTGATCCAGGGGACGGCGGCGGACTTGCTCAAGGAGGCCATGGTGCAGTGCCACGAGGACGGCGTGTTCAAGACCTTGACCCCTCACCTGACGGTCCACGACGAGCTGGACGTGTCCGTCCCAAAGACGGGGGAGGGAAAGCGGGCGTGGAAGCGCATGATCGAGCTGATGGAGGGAGCGATCCGGTTCCGCGTCCCGGTGATCGTGGATGCGGATCTGTCGAAGAACTGGGGAACGAAAGGAGAGTGAGAGATGGCACGGGGGGAGTTCACGAAGGACAAGGCGTTTGAGGAGTGGTGGATGAAATAGTGGTGTTGGGATTGTTGATTGTCGACTGAGGCATACGAGCGGCCATATTTCGGGGGCACTTCCTGCCCGACGATGGATGCGATACGAATGGTTATGAGGGTGCTGTAACAGAAAGGATCGACATGACCGCAGATGAGCTGAAGATCGTACTGGAAAACCACAAACTCTGGATCAATGGAGATCCAAAGGGGACACGCGCGGACCTGTACGGCGCGGACCTGTACTGCGCGAACCTGTGCGACGCGAACCTGTACGGCGCGAACCTGTGCGGCGCGAACCTGGGCGGCGCGAACCTGGGCGGCGCGAACCTGGGCGGCGCGGACCTGGACGGCGCGAACCTGGGCGGCGCGTACCTGCGCGGCGCGAACCTGTACCGCGCGAACCTGGACGGCGCGAACCTGGGCGGCGCGGACCTGGACGGCGCGAAGAACGCGGCGTTGGTATGGGCGAGAACCGTTATCGCACCCGAGGGCGACATTATCGGGTGGAAGTCGTGCCGGGATAACGTGATCGTCAAAGTCAGGGTTCCCGCAGAGGCCAAGCAATCAAATGCAACTGGGCGCAAATGCCGCGCCGAGTTCGTGGACGTGTTGGAAGTGATCGGCGCTACGGAGGGACAGTCCAAGATTCCGGGCGGGGGAGAGTTGCTAACCTATCGCGTTGGCGAGCGCGTGCGGTGCGTGAAGTCGTTCGACGAGAATCGGTGGGAGGAGTGTTCGAGCGGGATACACTTTTACCTCACGCGGGAAGAAGCGGAAGCGGACTAAACGGAAAGGGGAGTAGAGATGGACAAGACACAATTGAGGGCAATAAGAGACGCCCTTAACGACCTGCGGAATCAAGCGGACATTGTGAAGGCGATACTCGACAACGTGGAACCCGATCCCCCGAAGCCCGTGGGCGTGATCGCCGTCCCCGGTATGCTTTTGGTGGACAACAACGGCAAGCGATGCCACGTCATCACGCGAAAGATGTTCACGCGGATGAGTGTGTACCACACCGAAAGCCTGCCGGACGGGACGATTCCGTGTTCGTGGGGCGGGGCAGAATACCCAAAGTACGCGGAATACGGCTACTTCAAAACACCGGACGGCGATCCGATCACCGGCTACGAGGACGACTAGACATGGAACACTACATGGAATATAGGCGAGTAACGACGAGTCGAGAAGTGTGGGCCGTGATCCACGCGAGACACGGCGACGAACTCGTGGTACACGGGAGCGCGAGTCACCCGCAAGGCAGCGCACACGGCAACCCCACGGAAGCGAGTATGTTCACAAGCTACGGGTTCAAGGACGCGCCGATCCCGCTCATCGAAGCGAAGACAACGTGGGATTTTAACCACGAGAAGCCGAGCGAGCGTGCCAACGAACACACGGACTTTTGGCTGTGCACGGCTTGTCAGGAGGACGACTAGACACGCGGGGCAAAGATACGGGGCGCTGGAGCAGACCACATAGTTTGCCCAAACGACGGTTGTACATCGTCGGCCAGCGCCTCAAAAGATACGGGGCGCTGGGTTGGCGGGGAGGAGTAACGCGGCGCGAAGATTTGTGGGTCGCGCCGGACCTAGCGCCCCACTAACGGAGGGAGAGGGAAATGACCGACAGCAAGCTGTTGACGCGGGATGAGGTAATCAAGTACACGATGACAATTTCTTCGAGTCGCCAATGTAGGGAAGTACGTGCCCACGACTCCGCACAGCGGGAGGAGATCGATAGGCTACGAGAGAGGCTGAAGGAGGCGCTGTACGGATGGGACAAATCGGACAGCGACCTGCACGACGGGAGAACATCAGATGCTTACGAACGAATAAAAGCCATCCGCGCCGAGGTGTTCGGACAAGAGGGGAAGGACTAGCCATGTGGAGAGTG
>Ga0315284_10008782_pt1 | contig 14420 bp, 16 predicted proteins | sample YL17G09_16_MG_FD_203696 | JGI IMG/M metagenome (GOLD analysis project Ga0315284, IMG submission 203696) | Sediment microbial communities from Yellowstone Lake, YNP, Wyoming, USA - YL17G09_16 | ecosystem: Environmental > Aquatic > Freshwater > Lake > Sediment | place: USA: Wyoming | collected... | reverse complement strand
TGATGCCGGTCTCCAGGACGACCTGGCGGGCAGCCAGGTCGGCGATGGAAGCGTTGGAGCCGTGGCCGTTGACGATGAGGAGGTGGGTGAAGCCGTGGCGGGCGACGCTGGTGGCGACGCCGGCGACGTAGGCGAGGAGAGCCGGTATACTGACCGAGATGGTGCCTGGAAAGTCCATGTGGTGTTCGTCCAGCCCGTAGGCGACGAGGGGCATGACGAGCACGTCGTCGGGGGCGCGCCGGGCGGCCTCCAGGCAGAGCGCCTCGACGATGACGTTGTCGGTGTTGATGGGCAGGTGGGGGCCGTGGTCTTCGACGGTGCCGAAGGGTATGAGGACGGCCGGCTGGCGGGCGATTGTCTCGCGCATCTCGGGCCAGGTGAGCTCGTCGTAGCGGTACGTATGGGACAAGGCACAGCCTCCGTTCAGTGTGATGGGCAGGGGAGATTATACTCTTAACCTGCACGCAGGCAAGCAGGGAGGCTGTCAACGGATTTGTGGAACGGATTGAACGGAATTGCCTCCCTGAGCATCTGATGGCACAGGCTGGGAGGAGCACTGTCAACGGATTCCGGGAGCGGATTGAACGGAATTGGTCCTGCGGCGAGGGTTTCGATGGCAAGCCCCCCACGTTAGTGGGGGGTGTGGTGACAGCCAACCCAGGCTCTTTTTGGGGGGTAAGCAGGCGAAAGACAAGTACAGCTTGTGTGCTTGTCTGGTTGTGAAGGTGCAGGGCCGGGTGGGAGGGCTCGGGGACGGCCGGCAGGTATTCACGGTTGTGATGACCTTACTGTAGCACGAATGTTCTGGTATGTCAAGGGGGTGGGGTAGTGCGAAGGTACTAGAAATTTGCATTCAATTCGAAATGGTGTTATAATACCGTTGCCTTTGACAACGGGATTTGCCTCGCGGCTTACTTGGTACTCTGGGATTGGGTTCGGTTGAAGCAGGTTCGCCCGGGATGCGGGCGGGGGTGCCCAAGAGATGGGTGGCGGTAGCCCGAAAGGCGCAATATGGGGATGACGGAGCCGGTGCCGGCAGCGTATGCTGCTGGGCCGGCTCTGTTTGTTTGTACGAGATGGCCCTCCTGCGGCTGTGGAGGGACCAGGAGTTCACCTATGATGCGGAGGTAGAACAGGATGAGCGAGCAGACGATATTGCATGAACTGGCACTGCAGGAAGCGGTGCGACGGCAGATAGACGCTATCGTGCGGGCGGCGAACGCTGCTGCCTGTTTGCTCGAGGGAAGCAACATGGAGAAGAGCCAGATCCGGAACGTGCTCAGCGTGGCCGAAGAGCGGTGCGGCGTGGCGGTTGTCACCAATTTTGTGCGCTACCAGATCGGCCGCAGCCGCACCGGGCAGGAGTGGCAGCATCAGGGGTTCGGGCTGCGCGTGGTGGACGATCTTGAGCGGGAGGACTGGGTCGTGGACCGGGCTACCCGCGAAGCCGTCGCCTACGCGCGGGACCTGATTGCCCAACGGAAGGGGGAAGCCGACGAGGCGGAACTGGAGCGAAAGGCGCGGGAGCAACTGGTGCGCTACTATCTCGGTTACCTCCACCGGGCCTTCTACTTCGGCCACGAGACTAACGACTGGCGTGAGCTCCAGAAAGCGGCGGAGGCGTGAGATGTTTGACCGATTCACGAACCGGTTGACGATCACGGGTACGCTGGTGGCCCACACGGCGTTGCGGGTGGGGACGGGGCGTTCGTTGGAGCCGATTGGGGCGGAGTTGCCGGTGTTACGAGATGAGTTGGGCCGGCCGGTGATCCCTGGGGCGAGCCTCAAGGGTGTGCTGCGCAGTTACGTGGAGAGCCTGGTGCGCGCGGTGACCGATGATCCACAGGGGGCATGTATGTCCACTGGCAGCGAGGGTGACCGCTGCATCAGTCCTGACGAGATGAAGCGCATCAAGCGGCGATTCAAGGACGATGACAAGGGGCTGGCGGACAATGACAAGGGGTTGGCGGAAGAGGTGTGGGAGAAATCTTGCCTGGTCTGTCGCACCTTCGGTTCACCCTGGCTGGCTTCCCACGTCTGGATGAGCGATCTGCCGGTGGAGGGAGCGACCTGGTTCGGCCAGTTCCAGGCGCGCGATGGCGTCGCCATAGATCGGGACACGGGGACGGTGTTCGAAGGGCAACTGTACGACTACGAAGTCGTGCCCGCTGGCACCCGCTTCGAGTGCGCGATCGTCGCCGAGGGGCTGGAGGACTGGCAACTGGGGATGCTCTGGCTGGGGCTGCAGCCACTGTGCCGGAAGGAGATGGCGGTGGGCGGCTTTCGCAGCCGTGGGCTGGGAACGGTCGCTCTGGATGATTTCGAGGCGCGGTATTTCGACCTGGCGTCGGATGCATTGGCGGGCCGGCGGGCCACTCTGCTGATTGACTACGTGGTCTCTGGCGAGGCCGGCGAGAAGGTCAAGGAGCAGCAAGCGCAAAAGTGGGTGAGCGCGTTCAGGCGCGAGGTTGCCGAGCAGGTACTCGAGGAGGGGAGCGATGCACAAACGACTGATTAACGAGGCGGTGCTGGACCTGACGATCGAGCCAGACGGGCCGATCCTGATCAAGGCGGGCAAGGCCGGGGCCGACCCGACGCGGCCCGACATGGAGTTCGTACGGACCTGGCGGGACGGAAAGGAAACGGTCTACCTGCCCGGGCCAAGCCTCAAGGGGGTATTGCGGGCACACTGCGAGCGGATCGCCCGTACCGTCGAGCGCGAGGGGCAGCGCCTGGCCTGCGATCCGCTTCATGAGAGTGCGTCTTGCAGCAAGCGGCTGGAGAAGGAAGCGAAGAAACGAGGCTCACTAACGGGCGCCGAGGTACACAAGGAGTCCTGTTTTGTCTGCCAGTTTTTCGGCAATACCTCCCTGGCGGGCCACCTGCGCACGGCCGATGCCTACCCGGACGACCCGCAGGAGGTGCGGGTGGAGGAGCGGGATGGCGTGGCGATAGACCGGGTGTTCGGGTCAGTGGCCGTGGGGCCGTTCCAGTTGGAGGTGGTGACGGCGGGGGTGTTCAGGACGCGACTCTATCTCAAGAACTTTTCGCTGGCCCAGGTGGGGCTGCTGGCGCTGGCGCTGCGGGACTTGAAGCAGGGTCGGGTGGGGGTCGGGTTTGGCAAGAGCCGGGGGTTGGGGCACGTGACGCTGACCTTTGACCGGCTGGTGGTCCGCTACCCGATGGCAGAGATCGTCGAGGAGAGTGACAGGCAGATGGTGCGGATGCCGGGACGGCCACCCGTGGCGTGCGTGGACCAACTGGCCGGCGTGGGGCTGTTCATGTCGGACAGTGGGACCTACGGCTACCCAGCGGGTGCGGCGGAGAAGGTGGACTTGCCCAATGGGCTGCAGATGAAGCGAGGAGAGTGGGACGAGGTGGTGTTGGAGATGGGCAGCGAGAACGATGTCGAGGCGCTGTGGCGGATCTGCGTGCCGGCGTGGCGGGCGGCGGTCGCTGCATAGGAGTGGAGGGACGCGATGGACAGAGGACAGAGACGAGGCGGGCCACCTCCCGCACCCAAGCCATACGGTTTCGTGGAGATTGCACCTCTCGGGCGGGACGACCGCGAGCGGCCTGCCGGGCACGACCGGTACCTTGACGGCCACTTGAGCGGCGTGATCGAGGCGACGTTGATCGTGGCCACGCCGGTGCACGTGGGTTCCGGTGGGCTGCGGATGACCGAGAATCCGCACATCCCGTTGGTACGCTCCATGACCCGTATGCGGGGGAGGCCGGCTGTCCCGGCCTCGACGCTCAAGGGGATGGTGCGCAGCACGGTCGAGACCATCTCCCGCTCGTGCGTGCGGGTTACGCGGGCGCGGCCGGACCAACTGCCCAAAGGGACTGCGCCATGCCAGGACCCGGAGAACCTATGCGTAGCCTGCCGGATGTTTGGTTCCCTGGGCTATCAGGGGCTGGTGTGCTTTAGCGATGCGGTGTTGGGCGAAGGGCAGAAGTTGGCGATTGTCCGGATGCCATCGCTCTACGCGCCGCGCAGCCGCACAGGTGTCTACTATGGCCCTGATGACCAGGTGAAAGGGCGCAAGGTTTACCGGCATGGCCGTACGGTGACCGACGCCAATACTCCGGTCGAGGTGCTGCGGCCGGAGAGCGCGCTCACTTTGCAGGTGCGGTTTGACAATCTGACCAAAGGGGAGGTGGGCCTGCTGCTGACCGGGATGGGATTGGGCGAACCGGCCCTGATCCTCAAGGTAGGCGGGGGCAAGCCGGCCTGTTACGGGTCGGTGATGGCGCGGCTGGATGGGCTGCGGGTATGGGGTGATGCCGGCCGGCTTTACGGTGACTACGACGTAACGCCGGATTCGGTCGAACCGTCTGCGTTCCTGGCCGCAGCCCGAGAGGAGAACCTGATTCTGCAACGCCAATTGGGGCAACTGGCGGAATGGCTGGTCTATGATATGAGCCGGGAGTGCCCGCCAGGAGTTTACTGATGTCTCAACGATTGGTGGTTCCTGTCTGGCGGGGGCAAGATGCGTTTGGCAGAATTGTTGTCAGATTCGTGTGGGGTGTTCGAGCCTGTAGCCTGTAGCCTGGCTGGAGTGAGACCAGAGACAGAGGTGGAGTAGCTATGGATTGTTCCGCTGAACAGCGTTACCAAAACGTATCGGACGTGATGGCCCAGGCGTTAGTGAGCCGGAAAGTGGATCCCAACGAGGTCTCCTCTGCGCTGGCAACGCTGCGAGGGCTGGAAGATGGGCGCCAGTTCTTCCGTTTTCTGGACACCGTCGTGCGGGAGGGGCGGGCGGTGGTACGCAGTGGACAGACGCTGGACTACTACCGCCAGATTCTTGACGTGTGTCGCGAGCACTTGACGCCCTACCAGGACAAGCCGAAGGAAATGGTGTATATCCTGGGTTGGGCGGTGCGCCTGATGCGGTACTATCGCATGGAGGGGCTGCAGGTGGAGAAGCCCTTACATCCGCGGAGCAGGCCTGAGAAGCCCAGCCAGGTGCCCGCCAGCGAGAGGCAGTCCGGCAAGGTCAAATTCTTCCGTGCAGACAAAGGTTTCGGCTTCATCACGCCCGAGGGTGGCGGCAAGGACGTGTTCGTCCATAAGTCGCAATTGGCCAGCGGGCTGGCCGACCTGGCCGAGGGACAGCGTGTCACCTACGAGGTTGGACAGGGCCGGAAAGGGCCGGAAGCGCGGGACGTACGCCCGGCGTAGGGACGGGAGGAGGGGATATGACGGTGGACATTGAGCGTTGGATAGCGGACGTCCTGACCCCGCTACGGGAGCACGCCGGCGGCGAAGCGGACGACAGACTCCGGCCGCTGTTGGACCAAGAGGTGGTCGAACTGCTGGTCGCCGACACCGACCGCACCCAGGACTATGTGTTCGAGTCGGCCAAGTTGCCGGAGATCCGTGGCGCCAGCGAGATGTTGGACGAGTTGAACCAGGGCTGGCCGCGCGATGGGTACCGTGCTGGCGATGGCCGCGCACCGGAGAATATGCGCGAGATATTCATCCACCTGGGCCTGCCCACCCGGCGTAGCAAGAATGACCAGAGCCCCGAGTGCATTGTGTATGCAGGCGGCGGCAGCCTGCTGGCGCTGGTGCCGTCCGGCTACGGCGTACCGCTGGCGGCGGCGGTCGAGCGGCTCTACCCTGAGCAGACGGGGACGGCGACCATCACCGGCGACTGGCGGCCCGTCACGCCCCGCATGGTGCTGGAGGGGTACCCGGGGGATGGGAAGGCCCACTTTGGCTCGCTGGTGCGCTGGGCCTCCACCTGGCTCCGGCGGCGAAAAGAGGACAAGTCGCCGGGTCCCTTCTACGAGGCGCCGCCCCACGCCGTGCGCTGCCGCTCCTGTAAGCAGAGGCCGGCGCACAAGGTCTACCGGTATCCCGATGGAGAAGAGTGGCCGATCTGCATAGTCTGTCATAACAAGATTGAGTGGATCGGGCGACGGCCCGGACGCTGGCGATGGATAAAGGAATTTGACAGGCGCCTCTCACCAGAGCAACGGGGCCGTTACTACCACGAGGGTGAGTACACCCGCGACACAGTGCGGATGGCCCAGGACTTGTCCGATATTGGGAGGGCCTGCGGTGTCCGCGAAGGGTACGTCGGCTTCATCTACCTGGATGGCGACGGGGTTGGCGAGTATATGCTGAATCACCCGACTCCTCAGACGTACAAGGAGGCGTCCACGTACCTGACCGAGGCAGCGCTGGACGCTGTGGTTGATGCCATCGTCAGTGCACCTCTGCGTGTCACGAAGGTGGGCCGACCGGGGCAATCGGAGCAGGCGCCGATCCACCCCTTCGAGATCATCACCGTGGGGGGGGACGATGTGGTGCTGATCGTGCCGGCTGACGTGGCGTTGCCGGTGGCGGCAAGGATCTCGCAGGGTTTCAGCGACCGCATGGGGGTCGGGAAGCCGACCATGTCAGCGGGTGTGGTCATCGCCGACGAGCACAACCCGGTGCGGGTGCTGCTTCAACTTTCCAAGGAACTGTTGCGCCAGGCCAAGCGGGCACGCCCCCAGGGGAACGGCCCACAGCTGGGGATGATGGACTTTCACGTGCTGCTCTCGCAGGACATGCTGGCGGAAAAGGTAGGAGAGGTGCGAGGGCACTTTCCCTACAGGCTGGCCGCGGTTGACGAGCACGGCCGCCCGATCTATCTGCAGCTGCTGGGCCGGCCGTATACCGCGCCGCAGATGTCGGCTCTGTGGGAGGCGTTGCAGGAACTGGCCAAAAAGGGTTTCTCCAAGAGCCAGATGCACCGCCTGGCCGAGATGCTTCTGGGTGGGCGGCGCTCCTCCACGCTCTTTTACGCCTACCAGAAGGCGCGGCGGGAGACCAAAGAGGCATACGAAGCGCTGGACGAGGTGGTCCGCGCGGCGCGCCCGTTGAACGACGAGTCCGATCCGGAACCCTGGTTCGAGTTGGAGGGGAACCGGTGCTACAAATTCGGCACGGCGGTGTGGGACATCGCGGAACTGTACGCCTTCGTGCCTCCGCCGGAGGGAGAGGAGTAGGGCGATGATCGAGATAGAGGTGAAACTGACCTTCGAGACGCCGCTCAACATTGGCTCGGGGGCGCAGCACGGCACCTTCGCCGACCGGGCGATGATCAAAACCCGGGACGGGTGGCCCTACGTGCCGGCGTCGGCGTTCAAGGGCCGGCTCCGCCATGCCGTGGAGCAGATCGCCCACACGCGGGGGCTGAGCGATTGCGTGACCCACCGGTATACCTGCCGGCCGGAGCGGGGCAAGCCCTGCCCGGTCTGCCAGGTGTTTGGCTCGCCGTGGGTGCCGGGTCAACTCCACTTCGCCCGATTAGAGTTGGTGGGGCCGCTCGACGTGGTGGTCGGGTTGAAGGAAATGAAGGACCTGGACCGGGTGGTGCGGACCCAGGTGCGGTATGGGGTAGCGCTATCGCGGCGGCGGCAGGTGTCGGAGGACAAACTGCTGTACACGACGGAACTGTTCGAGCCGGGCGAACGGCTAGAGTTCCAGGGTACGCTGCGGGGTGAGATTGAGCGGCGGGAGGCGGCCTTGGTCATGGCCGGGCTGCGCCTGATTCCGGCGCTGGGGCGGGGCAAGAGCGGTGGGCTGGGCTGGTTGAGCGCCACCGTCCAAGTGCAGGAGGATGAGCAGATGCTCGATGAGGCCACCCTGCGAGGAGCGTTGATGGAGTGGGAGGGAGCCCGATGACGATCATCCACGTCCAGATCGAGCAACATGAGCCGCTGCTGTTGGGGGATGCGAGCGGCACGGGGCCATACCAGGAGACGGCGGACTATATTCCCGGAGGGGTGGTGCGGGGGGCGGTGGCGGAGCGACTGCTGGCTGGGTGTACGTCGCGGGGCCACCTGGACGACCACCGGGGCTGCCCGGACCGTGCTGGCTGCCCCTTCTGGCGGGTGTTCGGGGGGGAGGTGGGGCCGGAACCGCTGTTCGGCAATGCTTACCCGGCACAGACGGGGCCAGCGTATCCCTTCCCGGCCACGGCCCGCACCTGCAAGCGGCATCCCGGTTTCACCAACCCCAAAGCGAAAGATCGTTGCGAGGAGCACCACGAGGTGTTTGACACACTGGTCCGGCAGTTCGTGTACGAACTGGTCAGCGACCCCCAGTTCCCACATCGGGAGCGGCTGCTGCCCGAGCTGGGCCGCCGGTGGGCCAGGTTGGCAGGCCATTACGAGCCTTGCTGTCCGAAGCCGGAGTGCGGGGCGGGGGTGGTCCAGGCCGAGGGGTATTATGCTGCGCCCCGGGACGAGCCGGGCTACGCCGAGCGGCCCTGGCTCGGGCGGGCGACCCACGTGGGGATCAACCGGGAGCGGGGCGTGGCCGAGGACGCGCTGCTGTTCACCCAGGAGACGATCCAGCCGCGCGACGGTGTCTCGTTCTGGGCGCGGGTGGTGGCCGACCCGGCCTACGTCGAGACCTTGGAGAAGGTGTTGTTCGGCGAGCACGAGATTGGCCGGGGCCGCTCGCGCGGGATGGGCAAAGTTGCGATAAGTGCCGGGACAGTGGAGGGGATCTATACGGTGGCAGACCGGGTCGAGTTGTTCGACGCGGCGGTGAAGGGGGAGATCGCCCGCTATGGCCAGCAGGCTGGCGAAGGGACCTACCTGGCACTGACGCTCCGTGCCGACGCAGTGTTGACGCGAGCAGGGCTGCCCGCGAGCCGTCCCGAGCCGGAAGACCTGGAGTTGCCCGCAGACACGGTGCGGGTACGTGCGTGGGCGCGGACGACGGTGGCCGGAGGATGGCACGGGGCTGCACGCATGCCGTACCGCACCCGCCAGGCGGTGGAGCGGGGCGCGGTCTACCTGTTCCACGCGCCGGGTGGGATAGATCAGGATCGTCTGGTTGGGCGGCTGGAGGAACTGGAGCGAACCGGCATCGGCGAGTGGCGAGAGCGCGGCTGCGGGCAGGTGACGGTCTGTGCGCCTTTCCATTACCGGCTGATGGGACCGGCGTAGCGGCCAGGAGGTGGCGAGTGGAAGACGTGAGGTGGTCGGCAGACTTTCGGCTACGGCAGTGGTTGGGCGACTATGACGAGCGGCTGGTGGAGCGCGTGGAACAGACGCTGGACGAGAAGATGGCGACACGTCTGCAGAGTGCGGGGGCCAAATTGAGCCAGATGAGCGAACTGCTGAACGTCGCGCTGCAGGCTCCCAGTGCCTCGGCGGTCGCGGCGTGGGTACGCTACCAGGTGGGCCGCAGCGCTACGCGCGAGGTATGGAGTGAGGCCGGGTTGGGGAAAGCGGTGCTGGCCGATGTCACCTGGCTGCGGGGCGAGGCACGTGACCTGGCGGGCAAAGTGTACGCGCGTGACCAGCGGGAAGAAGGGGAGCCTGAACTGTGGATCGCGCTGATGCGACGGTATGCGGGTTGGCTGCGGCGGAGGTTTGTGGCGATGGTGGTGGCAGCGACGGGAGGTGAGGCCGATGACGAGCAAGGGTAGGCAAGGAATCGGTCCCGGGATGACGGCGTTCGAGAGCCACCTGGAACTGCGCGGCAGCCTGATCTTCGCCACGGCGTCGCGGGTGGGAGCGGGACGTACCGAGGAAGTGACGGCGCTCGACCTGCCGGTGATCAAGACGGTGGACGGGCGGCCCTATATCCCCGGCTCTTCGTTCAAAGGGGCCTGGCGAGCCTTCACCGAGAGGATCCTGCGGACGGTCCAGGAGCAGCCGGAGGTGCAGGAGCGGAACCTGGCCTGTTACTCGGCTTCGAAGGGACAGGGGAGAGGACCGGACGAGCCGCCGGATCTCTGCCTGCACGCCGGCGAGGTCCAGACCCTCAAGATCGAGTTGCGAGGGGACCTGAACAAACTGGATCGCCGGTTGCGGGAGCAAAGTTGTTGGACGTGCCGGGTGTTCGGAGCGCCGTGGCTGGCCTCGAAGGTGTTGGTGCGGGACTTGTCTATCGTTGAGGAGACATTCTTGCAGACAGCGGTGCGGGATGGCGTGGCGATCGGGCGGGACACGGGCACGGTGAGCGGGGGACGCAAGTACCAGTTCGAAGCGCTGCCGGCGAGGACGGCGTTCGCGGTGCGGATCGCCGTCGAAAACGCCAGCCCAGAGGAGCTGGGCCTGGCCTGGCTGGGGCTGCGGGCCATGGAACGAGGGCTGATTGCCCTGGGGGGCGCGCGCTCGCGAGGGTTGGGCCGCTGCCAGTTCACACCGCTTTGGGCGGAGTGCCGGTTCATTGCCGCCACGGATTTGCTGCCGCACCTGTTCGGCGAGGCTGGGATGGCTGACGGCGAGGGCTGGCAACGCCGGACGGCAGGGTGGGTGGAGGCGTTCAAACAGGCCATCGGCGCCACCGAAGCAGGGAGGGAGGCCGAACATGAGTGAGCGGGCGCTGCGTGTGTTCTGGGCGGAGGGGGTGCCCCTGGAGTCGCTGGAGGCGGTCCTGCGCGACGGCCGCCTGCATCGGTTTTATGGCGAGCGGATGGAGGATCTTCACCTCGGCTGGCTGCCCGAACTGTTGGATGGCAAGATGAGGTTCTCGCTGGATCGGCTGGAGGCGGGGCGGGGCTTCGGGCTCGATCTGGAGGTGGATTGGTGGAGGGGAGCGGAGGGCTACCGCCTGCGGGCCTTGTTGGAGGAGGGGAAGCCGCCGGCAGGTGTGGACTGGAGGCAAGCGGATGGCCCGCCACTGGAGAGCCTGCCGGAAAAAGGAGACGAGCATCCCTTGATGCTGTGGGGCGCCTACGACGAGGACCTGGGGGCATGGGCTGAGGCGCGCATCCCCCGCCCATTGCCTCACCCGGTGCGCTGGGAGGGCAGCGTGCCGCCGGAGCGAGTGGTGCTCCTGGTGCAGGACTACCGCCAGGACGGGGCAGTCGTATTGACCCGCTTCCTGAAGGTGGAACCGGAATGAGGGGGATGAGCATGCCCGCGGAGAGCCATCACGTGCTGATCTCGCCCCTGGGCCGCTCGCCGGGGGCAGTGTCTGGAGTCTACTTTGGCCTGCGGGAGCGGGATACGCCGGTCCGCGAGGTGATCACCGTCGGCACCTCGGACGACGACGTGCAGAAGGCCGCGGACTATTGGCTGGAGCCTCTGTTTCGCAGTGAGACAGATGTGGCGTACCGCCCGCGCTTCATCACCGGCGAAGAGTTGCACGGTGGAGAGCAGGACGTGGGGCCGTTCACGGCGCTGATGGGGCTGCACATTCAGCAGGCGCGGGAGGCTTGTCACGTGGTGCACGTGGCGGTCACCGGCGGGCGGAGCGGGATGGGAGCGCTGGGCGCGTTGGCCGCGCAGTTGTATGGAGCCGACCATCTCTGGCACCTGTGGGTGGAGCGAGCGATCGAGGAAGGGGGCAGCGTGGACCGGCTGCACCCGCCCAAGGATCGCACCAACGTCTACCTGAACCCTACCGCGCAGGGGAAGGAGCGGGAAGCCTGGGAACTGGTGGCGCTGCCTTTCGTGGACCTGACACCGCTGCATGGCGTGATCCGGGACTATCTGCTGGAAGGGGCAGTGAACCCGGAGGCACTGCCGATTGGCATGCAAGGCATCCTGGACATTGGGCAGAACGAGGCCCATCTCCAGTTCGTGACCTGCCTATACGAGTTGATTGATCACTGTTTCGACGTGGAAGAGTTGCGCACGCTCTGCTTTGGCTTGGGCCTGGATTACGACAATCTGCGCGGGGAGGGGAAGACGGCCAAAGCGAGAGAGCTGATCTTGTTCCTCAATCGGCGTGGGCATATTGCGAAACTGGAGGGTTACGTGAGGGAGAGGCGACCCGACGTCTCCTGGCCGGCGATGCCGGGCGTCCCGCTGGCTCAGTTGCCGCTGCTGCACGGTTTCGTGCAGGCCAGTGCGGCGCAGTTGGCGCAGATCTTCCCGGCCGGGCTGACGGTGGGAGCCGCCGACCGGATCATGGAGCGGGTGGGTACCTTCAAGCAGGCTCAGACCGACGAGCGGCGATTGGCCGTCGCGCTGGAAGTGGGAGACATTCTGCAGGACGCCGGCGTTTACGACAGGCAAGTGGTACGATGGGTGCGAGATTTCGCGATGCAACCCGCCACGCAGGCACGCGTCCGGCGTTTGATTGAGGACGCGAGAAGGAATAGTGACGTCCCTGGGTTCTGGCAACGCATTCTGGACTGGGTGTCAGAGAACGAGAGTCTGGCCGCTGCGCCGACTAGCGTCGGCGAGTTTCTCGTGAAGGTGGCTGGAATGTTGGTAGAGTGGCAGACGGTGTCGTGAGGGAAGGCTGGGGATGCCGATCCGCTTGACTTTTCCCTTACGGCCTGACGAGGCCCGCGCTCTTCCTTCTTACCCAGGCCGCGCCCTTCACGCCTTGTTCTACCAGTGGCTGGCCGTCGGTGACTATAGCCTTTCCACCCAGGTCCACGACCAGGACGGCGCGCGCCCGTTCACGGTTGCTCCGATCTGCACCGTGAACGGCCAACCGACCCTATACCTGGCCCTGCTGGAAGACCGGCTGTGGCCTGCGCTGTCGGCCGGTATCTCGATCACTCCTACCATCGAGTTGATGGGGCGCCCCTTGACCCTTCCCCCTAACGGCCCCCAGGTCGAGCAGTGCACCTACGCCGACCTGGCAGCGGGCGCGCGGGCGGAGACGCGCATTGGGGTGCGCTTTCTCTCCCCCACCAGTTTCCGCTCCCACGAGATGCATTACCCTCTGCCCGACCCTGGGCTGGTCTACCAGTCGTGGCTGGCGCGCTGGAACACCTTTGCGCCCGAGGAAGTGCGCATCAACGTGGCGCTGCTGGACGTCGTGGCGGCGCACGTGGCGGTGGGGCGGTATGAACTGCGCACGGAGATGGTGGACCTGGGGGAGGAGCGCAAGGTGGTGGGGTTCGTGGGGATGGTGCAATATAACGTGCTCCGCGCCGGGATGATCGGGGAGGAGTGGGTGCGGCGGTTGAACGTGCTGGCGGACTATGCCGCCTTCTGCGGCACGGGGCACAAGACGGCGCAGGGGATGGGGCAGACCAGGCGGGCGTAAGGGCTCGGTCTTGCCCGCCCGCTCTTCTTATGCATCCCTTGACCAACGCTCACGAAACCAGGTCAGAAAATCCCCCGGAGTGCCCATGGTGAACGGCAATTCCGTCCCACGTGGATTGCCGACCAGGTGCGCACGATCCAACGAGACAAGATAATCCGCATGAGCCGCCAGGGCCTCGGCTACGACGTGGGCATCGGGCAGGTAATCCACCACTGTTCTGGCGCGGGCCAACGTTGCTTCATCTGATGGTGGCCCCAGCGCGACCCTGGCGCGGTCGAGCAGCAGCGCGAAGAGTGCCTTGCTGTCTGGAGCCTTGCGTGCGAGCACGCCATCGGCCTCCCGAAGCACTTGCGGCCCGACCCACAATCGCACCGCGCCGGCCTCGCCCAACTTGAGGACCAGGCGTGCCCCGCCGGTTTCGGAAAGGACAGCGGCAAAGAGGACACTGGTGTCCAGAAAGACGCGGACCTCAGCCGCCATCGCCATACCGCTCGCGCTCTTCCCGCAGCGCCTGGAGCATGGACTCCAGCGTCTCGCCCCTGTCCTGCAACTGCGCGGCCAGCCGGTCGGCCAAACCATCTACCTCCGAAGGCTGCGGGGTCAAGACGAATACACCGCCCAGGTCCAACAACGTCAACCTGTCACCAGGATGGATATTGTAGACCTTCCGCAGCGCCTTGGGAAGCGTGATGAGCCCCCGCTGGGCCACCTGCAATGTAATGCTAGACAACATCGCAGCACCGCCTTTCTGATTCTCTGACGATCAGTATATCAGAAAAGGGCCGAATTGTACAGTCCTGGGATCAGGCTTCGAACCCATCGCCGATAGCACTGTCGGCCATCCCCAGCGTACCGGCCGCATCTCCAGGCCTGGCGCCCCTGCCTTGCGTGACGCCCTCTGCCACCAGGGCCACGCGGCGGGAGGGCATTTGGATCACGGAAGGCACGAAATCTCGCGAAAAAACGCGAAACGGGCCGCTGCTTTCGCGCGTTTCGTGAGATTTCGTGGTATTCGTGCTCCAGATTCTACTTTTGGCGGATCACGGACTGACTCTACGGACCAGGTCAGCCCTCCTCAGCGCGGGAGAACCTATGGACAGACCTCAAGGGTTTCGGAAAACCCTTGAGGTCTTGCTTTGCGTCCCCTGGCAGGAATTAGCGCCTCTCGGATTTAGACCTGGCAGGTTTCGGAAACCTGCCAGGTCTTTTCGGTTTCCGTCCCCTGGCGGGGATTAGGGTCTTTCGGACCGGAGCAATGCCATGAGTCTTAAAACCTGGAACAACATGTTTCATTTGAGACATATGTCGGAAGCCCCTGGCCTTCCACTTCAACCAACGAAAGACGAGACGAACCGGCTCAAGGCCGATCCCTCTCGCCTTCCCTTTGGGGTCAAGTTCATTGTACAACGGTATGGAAGGGTAGTCAAGTTAGGCAACCAAACGT
>Ga0315284_10008781_pt1 | contig 14421 bp, 7 predicted proteins | sample YL17G09_16_MG_FD_203696 | JGI IMG/M metagenome (GOLD analysis project Ga0315284, IMG submission 203696) | Sediment microbial communities from Yellowstone Lake, YNP, Wyoming, USA - YL17G09_16 | ecosystem: Environmental > Aquatic > Freshwater > Lake > Sediment | place: USA: Wyoming | collected... | reverse complement strand
CGGTACTACTGCTGTTGAGGACTTTTCTCCAGCCTACGGCATTTACATCACTGTCAGAGGCGACCGTGAACTGTTCTTCATAGAGGTTGCTATAAGAACTCCGCGTCTGCGTTGTTGTATCATAAGCTTTCTTAAAATCATAATAGGCAGCGCTGGTAATACTGCTGCTGCCGCTGGTCAGACCTGATGCTGTAGCAGTTACCGTAATGGTACCCGGCTCTGTCAATGTCCTGACAAGAACCGATGCGATACCGGCTTCGGCATCCACCGAAGTAGGATATACCAGAATAGCCGGCCCAGTAACACTGAATGTTACCGTATTGTTAGCATCAGACACCACGACATTATTGGCATCCAGCACGGAAGCATGCACGAAGAACATATCCTCACCGTTAGCATATACAGTCTGGCCTTCCGTGTCGAACACGACAGACAGCTTATTGGCGCTGGCGGGAGTTTTAACGACATGTGTCGCCTTAACTACACCGCCGATAAGACCTTCTGCCTTCAGTTCACCGGCAGAGTAAGTCAGGCCCGTAAACGTAAACGGAGGTTGAGCTATATTGGTGCAGTTGCCGTCGGTATTGGGGCTCCGAATACCCTGGTTGACATCATTGATGTACAGCTTAACCTGGTCGCAGTTGCTGTAGACCGTTACATTGGTAGTCGAATCTGACTTCCAGTAATTGGCTATGTAAACCATCGGCCCAAGGTTAACATCTGCAACGCTGGTAACATTCGGGTCACGCTGACTCTGATAGAAGTAGTACGAGAACTTAGGCAAGCCTACCCTATCAATAAGTCCTGACTCATACGTGCCATAATCGTTAAATATCCATACTCCATCGGCACAAAGGTCTGATACACCGCGATTCAAGTTATGGGCTTCCTGGTGGTTAAATGCCTGCTGCAGCAAATTAGCTTCACCGTCTCCGCGATGAACATCACTGGTGCTGGCCGTACCGCCGTAGTCCCAGTGGCCGTACTCACTGATTATCAGGGCAGCAGAACCGCTGTAGTCCCTGCCGGGTGCATGGTGAGGTGTAGTAACGAAAATATCATACACACCATCGTTTTTCCAGCCGCTGATATAACTGCCGGGATACTCCGTGTGACCAATACTGACAGCGTTTTCAGCATATGAAGTGGGGAACTGGGTTTCGCTCATTGACAGTTCCCAGGCTATTACGCAGGCGTGGTTCCTGTCGCGACGCATCATATCTGTAATCTGCTCATAGGCACGCGAAACGAATATCGGGTCGTTGCTCCAGTAATGACCGCTGGGAGCTACCTCGTCCATAACCGCAATACCCAGTTCGTCACAAGTATCAAGGAAAGTCGGATCCATCTGGAAGTGAGAGCTGCGCATATACTCCATCCCTCCCTTTTTCATCTTTATGGCATGTGTTTTCTGCCCGAAGTTCGACATAGCCATACCGATATACGCCCAGTCCTGGGACCGGTTTGTTCCGCGGAGTTTGCGAGAGACATCGTTAAGCTTAAAGCCGGTGCTGTGTGCAAAGCTTACTTTCTTTATACCAATCTTCGTATCGACACGGTCAACCAGTGTGTTGTCGTCATACACCTCCGTCCAGACTGTGTACAGATACGGATTCTCCGGAGTCCACAGACAGATGTCACTGATGGAGTCGGACAGCGTAAAGGTATGTGTCCCGGATGCGCTTATACTGTACGAATCCGATAGATAAAAATCATTCGGATCTACTAAATCACCGTTGGGGTCAAACAGGTAGTTCCTTACTTTACAGGTCTTGGCCGAGGCATATTCATTTTTCACGTGTGTCTTTACCTGGATAGTAGCTGAGCTGGAACTAACATCCGAGAAGGTAACAAATGTACCTCCACTTGCAGTCACATTTGCGTCAACTGCATCGGTAACGTGCAGCTTATCGGTAACATGCATCCAGATGTCTCTGTAGAGACCGCCGTAAATGTACCATGTGCCGGCACCAGGAACTAAATCATTTTCATAGTTGTCAAGTTCGACAGCTATAACATTTTCCGTAGTACCGAAGTTGGCAACAGATGTGATATCAATGGTAAATGGCAGGAATTGTCCGTAGTGGGCCTTCATATATGTACCATTGACCCAGACGCTGGAAACTATGCTGCCACTTTCAAACTCAAGGAAAATCTTTTTGCCGTAGTAAGAATTGGGCAATGTAAAGTGCTTTCGGTACCAGTGATAGCCCTGCCAGCTTAGGTTATAGTACGGCGCCCACATCGGGTCAATTTTCGGATGATGCGGCAAAGCCACATCGTCCCAGGTATAATCGTCATAAGCAGTACCGTTGGCACCGGAAACATCGCCTCTGCGGAACTTCCAGTCCTGGTTGAAGGTAATCTTCTGCCTGACATAATTCGGCTCACTGACCTTGAAACACCAGACGTTACCTTTCCATGTATGACTAGCGGCATCGTTAACCTCATCAACGCGCCAGTAATACTTTTCGCCGGCTACAAGACCTGTCGGAGTATAGCTGTTAGAATCTCTGGTGCTCTTGTACTCACTTGAACCGGTATTCGCATCGTTGACATCGTCAAAGGATGAGCCAATGAAAATGTCATGGCCGTTTGTGTCAGCTACACTATTGCCTTTCGCCCATTTGAGTGTAACCGACGAAGAAACACCGCTGTCACCGGCAGCCGGGTCAGGACTGTAAGCAATGTTGTTATCAGCAGTAGCAGTTACCGTGGTCTTGCCGGAATGGGTGACATTATAGTTATAGACAATCTTGCCTCTGCCGCCGTAAGCGGTCAGGTAGCCTTTTGCCATGTATTCTTTAATTCGAGCGGTTGCATCACCGTTGATTACCAGTGTTCCTGCTGTAATATTAATTGTACCCGTACCACCGACACCGGCCTTAACGTCAAGTCCGGCATTGGCAATATTTGCACCGGCATTGATGGTTCCGCCGGTCAGGTTGACAGTACCAGTGCCTACACCGGCAGGAACAAGCAACTTACCGTCAATGTTGAGCGTACCGCCGCTGACGTTCAATGTACCTGTGCCATTGAAACCAACAAGCATATCAGCCGCGACATTTGCGGTACCTCCACTGAGATTTACAACACCGGTAGCACTCGGTCTGTTGCCGATTACGAAGTTGCGCGGCGCAGTATAGACTGAGACCTTTAAAGTGCCGCCTTTCACATTAAGATAGCAGGTGCCTGTATCTTTTCCAACCTCCAGGCCGTCGCAGACCGCATTTGTTCCGGTGTTAATCTGGCAATTGGAGTCTGCAATATTAATGTAAACGGTATCGACGACACCTGGCACTTCATCTTCGACCCAGTTGTTCAAATTGGACCAGTTGCTGTCGCCTGCGGCACCGTTGTTCCAGTTATGGTCGGTTGATGTTTCACCGGTAACGGTGGTCTTGCCGGCATTGGTGATGTTGTAATCGAACCTTACCCTGCCGCTGCCGCCCTGAGCAATTAATGCTTCATCTTCGATCAGGTCGATTATCTGCGAATTCGCATCACCGGTTATCTTCAACGTGCCGCCGGCAATGTTCATCAAACCGTAAGGACCTATTTTGAGGCTGTTGTTTACATTAACGGTGCCGCCAGCCAAATCAAACAGGCCGACACCTGAGCGAGCAACCGTAACATTTTCGACGGTTACCGTGCCGCCGTCCATATCAATGGTACCGTTGCTGTCTTGCTCCAGACGGCCAATTATTAAATAATTCGATATCGTCAAAGTGCCGCCGTCAATATCCAGAATGGCATCCGAATCCATATCAGAGACTATAAGGTCGTTGCACTCGGCGGTCATTCCAGTATTTATCAGGCAGGTCGTGTTGATATTAATCAGCGCATACGCTGTACTGTTGGGCACACCATTTGGATTCCAGTTGTTCGGGCTGTCCCAGTCACTGTCGCAGGGATCTCCATCGTCCCAATACACAGCTGCCGAAGCCGAACCTATCGACCCCAGCAATAAAACAAAAAATGCTAAATATAATATTTTAGTACACATAATTAATTCTTCCTTTCATTTATATACAAGATACTATCCCCATAATTCCTTTACATTCCTTTCGCTTTATATGCGGCCCTCCTTTCTTTAAGAAAACTGGTTGAGTTACTGCGAATATAACAAAAAAACGCAGGCCGACGGTTTAATGTCACTGCCTCCCGAAAAGCTGGCCTCCTGCATATTTCCCTCACTTCTCCTATAACAACTGCAACCAGCATAACCTGTATATTATCGGAACTTGCTACTAACTGTCTATATACTTTGCCCCCAAGTAAACGCCATTTTGCGTTTATCTTTAACCATTTTGCGACACAAGCTTGACTTCGGATGCCAAACACTCGAAGTTGGGGGTAGGTACGGTATGATCTCCATAGCACTCTATCTGAGGACTCATATCCTCAGCGACCACGAGTAATATATTCATAGGTTTAGAACGGTGTATTTCTCTTTTGAGAGCGCGCCGAGCATCAAACTGACTACAGCCACCGAGAATCATCAGTGCAACCCCACTTTCCCCAATCATAGACAAAAAGTTACGACGTGAATAACCTGTCGTAATTCACCTCCAATTTTGTGGATTCTTATTTTTTTATTTATGGCTCACGGTATTGTCAGAACTGTTTTTATGTCACTTCTTTTTCCTTCAGGCACTCTTTCGAGCATAACACTCTGAATTTCCAATGCATGCGGCAGGGACTTCATGCCGCGTGGGAATTTTGAGGTTAACGAAATCTGCAATCCCTCGATATCGCTAAGCGTCAGTCTACTAGAAGCGTTCGTTGTACCTTCTAACCATTTGGAAAATCTTGGCCAACCCCTAGGTAGCACAGCAACTTTCGTGGGCTGAAGAATTGACAATGGAATACGAATCTCCTGCCAATGTGTAGCGACCGGTATCGACGTACCCCAGCCTGTTCCATCTTTATCAATCAATGCTATGCTAAATTGTGTAGTGGCTTCTGTGCCAGCACGGGCAGTGATTGAAAGAGTATTGCAATAATTTATATCAATGTGCCGGCTTTCAATTTCCGTTACAAACGTACTTCGCCATACAAACTCCTCCGTGTCTGATGCCAGCTGAGTGATGTCAACTCGAAGGGCCAGATTAGAACCCCTTACGCCTGGCACAAATGCCTTATTATAAGGTGCGGTACCCCACGGGTGAGGGAATAAGACCTTGTGGCGATCGCGTTCCGCATCGAAAAGCACAATTGGCGCGTCATGATTGACGACAAGAGCGTGCCACAACGTTGTTTCTGGAAAGTCCCAATCTCCCGGTCTGGCAGCGACTTTTGCTGGAAATGATTGTACAGTTTGGTCATATTCAATCGATAACGAATATTCTATCAACCCTCTTTCTAGTGAATCCCCAGGTATCTTAGTATTGTATTCGTATCCTTTGCAACGATTCATGTTGTATCGATTGAACTGTTTTTCACCAGCTCGACGCATGTAAAGTGCCACCGCTTTAGGAAAAGTTGAAGAAACGACTTGCGCTGTGACTAACCAATCTCTACCGGCAACGATTTGGTAGGGAGGCTTATGGACAATTATCGGTACCTTGTGCAACTCAGGGGGAGCTACAAACTCACCAAGCAAGAGGTGCCCAAACGGTGTTGAGGCCCGCCACGTTGATGAATTAGCGTCTTCCCGCCTCAGTAAATATACACCGGGGTATATCATGAACGCGCCGTTTGTCATTTCTGTATTAAAGTTGTTACCCTTATCAATCGGCTCGACGGTGAAGGTCTGTCCCAAATCCGGCAGGTTAATTTCCATTGGCCAATTGCGCCAGAGAACACGAGAGACCTCGCGGTCAAGACGATGTATGCCATAAGGATCATCAACCCAGACAGCATCGGGATAAACCTCCAGCCGCCACAAGCCGTTTTCAAGTTTATCAAGGAAGTAACTGCCCGTTCCTTCATACGAAACAACAGGCGAACAACCACAACCGACAATTCTTGTGAGCATATTAGGTTTGGGCGGCATGGTCTGTGTATCATTGGAATACATAAACGCCGAGTCACTGACCATCTCGCTCAGGTCTTTATCATAATCGACCCTGAACGGCCCAAATACGGTGTCTTGGGGATATTTTCCATACGATTTTAGTCGAGGCAGGTTATGAAAGGCCTGGGCAGCAATGATGAAGCTGACTGCCTTGTTAGGGGTGTAAACCAGATTCAGATAATGAGTCTGAAACTCGATATTAGTGGATGCAATAGTCAATGGGTCGTATGTGAACATCGCAGCGAATTGGGCGCCTCCACTCCGAAAGGTGCGTGCCATCGCGGGGTACATATACGAATTGGATACATCGGCGGCGTCAAATTCATAGACTATCTTCGCCTTAGTCGCCAGCGCGGGGTCGCGCATCAAAGGGTAATCGTCAACATAGGGAAGGAAATTACCGCGCAGCGACCAACCGGCAAGAAGCTCTGTAGGGTACCACCCGAAAGTAGCACCATCCGCCATAGAATCGCGGATTGCTGCGGCGATTCGCATGTCCTGACTCACATTGAAAAAAATAGGCTTATTGCAGGGCGTATCGCAAATAGCTTTGGCCAGAGTGTTTATGTATTCCGTCACCCCAGGAGGCAGATATGGCTCGTTCACCAGTTCAACTGCCAGTATCGCAGGGTCATCTTTATATGCCAGTTTTGTATATCGATTAACATGCCGCATAATCTGGCTCAGATAGTTCGCCTGTATCTTTATTCCGTTTGGGTCTGTGCCTATTTTTGAATCTCGGACTTTACCATAGACTTTTGAGAAACCGTCAATTGGACTACCCATAGCATCCGGCCATCGTGAGTCATACAGGATAATCGGGGACAAAAGCATATAAATTCCACGTTCTTTGGCCTTATAAATCAGATAATCAAGCAAACGAAGATGCTCGTTGTCGATAAGATTTCCATTAGCGTCGGCGCATTCCCAATCGCCCCAGAAACTCAGACGTATGCCATCCAAACCCATACGGGCAAAATGCGCGACATCCTGGTCGATTGTTTGTTTATAAGACGCTCCAACTCTTGCGGCCATTCGATATGCACTTGCGGAAGGCAGACAATAATTGACTCCGAATAGAGCGACTTCTCCATTATCGTCCTGCCATCGCATAACGCCTTGTTCATCAACTTTAATTAATCTGTCTGCTTGTCTCGCAGATAAATTTGCCGCTGTACTTAAAATCAAAAAAAGTATAATTTTATTTTTCATATTTCAAAACCATAACGCCATAAGGCGGAACTTCGATTTTACCTTTATGCTTTCGGCCGGTAAGCAAATCCGTCGCGGATTGAGTAAGCGTTAATGATGCCGGACGATTTTCAAATTCAACAACGATTAGACCTTCACCTGCTTTGCCATTCCGGTGCACAACAAGAAGATTAGAACTTGCCTGTGCTGCCGGCTTAATTCCCGCTTCTTTGCACACTGATAACAGCAGCTTCTTCATATCTTCCTCTCTCGGCATCGTACCTAACAAAATAATCTGCCCTTTGCCAAATTTCTTTCGCACAACAGCGGCAAGACCCTTGAACGGCTGTTCGGTATAAGCCGCCAGAATTTCCGCCCCTCCGGCCTCAAATCCGTCATACCAGATTGAACCGCAGGATTCGCTTCCATCAGACCAACGAAGACCAAAATCGTGCGGGTCGCCCGGAATTTGGTAATTACAATATGTTTCTGTCCATTGCTCCAGGGAACCGAAAGGCGAATGAGTGAACTTTGCGGCATCAATGGTAAGATTATCTGATAAGGGTCCAACAATCCATATACCGCCGGCTTTGACCCACGCCTTGATTCGATGACGCAAATCAGCCTCGTCCAGTGCGGGCAGAAATGGTGAACAAACAACCCGATAAGAATCCAGCGAAGCCGCAGGGTCAATAACGTCAGCCCTGAACGATGCATCCATTAGCGACCGATAGAAGCCGGTGAGTTTGTCGCTGTATTTGAAACCATTGACCATGGGCTCAAACTCAAACATCAACCATGCCAGGCAGGAAAAATGAACAGCCAGACCTGAATTGACAGGTCTTGTTCCATTTATAAACTTGGCCGAGGACTTGAAGCCGGCCGCGATTTCTTTCACTTCATCAATTATATGAAGAGGTCGGCCGCTGCTGGAAATCACCGAACCGTGCATCAGTTCCTGACCGCTCCAGTGCGCCCGCCATAACCAATAAAGAACAGCCTCTCCGCCCAGCGCTATCGGAAGCCACGAGTTAGCCCGGCAAAATCCAGGTGACCGATATTTATTTGCGGTGGTAGAGCCCGGCCAGCAGGTTGATGTCTCTGTATTCCAAAAAGGCGTGTCTTTAACTGACCTTACCATATCATACCAGAAAATGACCCGCCACAAATCTGGTTCCTGATGATAATTATTAACTTGAACAATATCTAAATTTCGATGGATTTTATGATAGTTGATGCCGCCCAGACACATCATATCTGTCCCGACCGGCTGGCGGCATAGTTTGTGCAGGATTGCCGCCTGATGCTCGGTAAAATCTATATAAGAGTCCGATTGAAAGTCCATCCACGCCGTCAACAACGAAGGATGATGCCAGGTATCAGACCTTGGAATCGGCAGCTGCGAAAATGATTGATACGTCTGGCTCCATAAATCCGTCCCCCATGCCTTATTGAGAGCTTCGATACTGCCGAATCTTTTGTGCATCGCGTCCTGGAATTTTTTGTGACAGACCGGGCAGCAGCAGCCTCGGCCGCCGCGAGGTTCGGGATAAAGTTCATTATCTATCTGCCAGCCGATTATATTTTCGTCCTTGCCGAATTCTTCCGCCAATTTCGTTACAATTTTAGCACAATAGTCGCGATAAACAGGATTGTTGGGACAGGCATGTCTTCGTCCGCCATGCTGAGAGATTTGACCATTATCTTTAACGACGAGAACCTCCGGATATTTTTCCACCAGCCATATCGGCGGCGTACAGGTTGGCGTACCTATAATCGAAGCAATATTCTCATGGCCCAGTTTATCAACAACAAGATGCAGCCAATCGAAATCGAATTTGCCTTCACGAGGCTCCATTCGACTCCATGCGAACTCGCCGACTCGCATCACATTCATCCCTGCCTGCTTCATCAACGCAATATCTTCGTCAACCTGCTCCGGCGGCCAGGCTTCGGGATAATATGCCGCACCAAGATACGGCCCTTCAAATTGCTTCATAAGTCTCCTGTGTTCGTATCCTTTAAACAATTTAACATAATTTTATAATTATTACTTTAGTAAGGGATTATACCTTTTCCGATGAGATTTATAACGCCCTTTTGCGTTTTTTTTTTAACCATTTTGCGACAGGACAGAAGTTCTGCCAAGTCACACTCTTATATTTTTGCCACTTTTGGCATAAACAAAGCATGGCGGGTTGTCGTATTCTGCAGTACCTTTAGCCAAATTCTGTAATGTCACCAGACAAGTCTGATGAGGCAGTTGAACCCCGGGCGGCTGTTGCTCGGTCCAGCGTATCCCAGTTATTCTTATTTGGGTCATAGAACAGTGTTTTTGTGGAAAAGCTTGTGCTGGTAGATGTCCAGATTGTTTTCGATGCATACCAATTCTCCCCGACCTTCACTGTTATGCTAGTCTCTGGCGTAGTGGAATAAGAACTGTTTCTTCGCAGATCAACATCAAACCTGAGGCAACTGTATTCAGAAACATCAACAGTAAACTCATTAGTATCTATCAGGTTTTCGCAGTCGGCATTGTGGAACACCCAGGCAAAGTCCGTAGCTGCAATACCATCCCATCGCCAAAAATACCCGCAGTGCGTACATCGGGCAACGATATTGATGGTGCAATAAATAATAAGCAAAAACCAAATAGAAACCATGGCCTTGTTCGCATCATTTTGCCTCCGTGCGTTTAAGCCTATAATTTTCTATCATCTTGGAAAGTTCTTTGACCGTTTTGGCATATTTAGCTTTATCAGCAATATTGACGGTTTCCTCCGGATCTTTGCTATAGTCGTATAATTCCGCCGCTACAGCTTTATTATTGTTTTCGCAGTCCTGCCATTCTATATACCGATAACGGTCTGTCCGCACAGTATAACCCATAATGGTATCGTACGGCTCTTCCCAATACTGCCATTGAGTGAATGCACCCTTTTTCCACGGCCGACTGGGATTTTCCAGAAGCGGCACCATACTCTTACCATCAAGATAGTCCGGCACCTCAAGTCCGCATAACTCTGCAAGCGTCGGATAAATATCAACAAACTCAACGAGTGCATCTGTTTTCTGCCCCGCCGTCTTCTGACCGGGCAGGCTGATTATAAGCGGCACATGAGTCGATTTTTCGTAATTGGTGTGTTTTCCCCAGATACCCTGATCGCCAAGATGCCAACCGTGATCACCCCAAAAAACGATTACCGTATTGTCCCGAAGCCCGAGCTTATTAAGCTCGTCAAGCAGCAAGCCCACCTGGGCATCTGCAAAACTAACACACGCATAATACCCATGAACCAATTCGCGCGCCGTCTCTTCAGAGGGTAATCCTTTTTGAGGCATTCCATAATACTCACTAAGTTCACTCCATATATACACATAATCCGGCGACCCCTTAACCCTGAAAGGATTTTTTGCCATTTCAATGTCGCTCTCCTTATAATAATCCCAGTATTTTTTAGGACATGCAAACGGCAAATGAGGTTTTACAAATCCAACCGCAAGGAAAAATGGTTTATCTTTAACTCGCCTCATAACCTCAATAGCCTTAAGAGCAGTCCTGCCGTCTCGGAACTGGTCATCCGGCAAATCTGTTATCTCCACAGGCCTGCCATTTACCGAAGAATACCAGCCTTTTTTGCCACGTTCTTCCCAAAGTTTTTGACGAAGCTTCTCAGTCTCCTGACTTACATAACCATTCCACTCACTCAACGGATCCAGCCATGGCTCTTCACTCCAGGATTTCAGGTCGGCTCCTTTACCATGATATATTTTGCCGAGCGAGACTGTGTAATAACCATTTTTATAAAATATCCCGGGTAAAGACAGTTTGTCGGATACCATCTCCGCCGCCCTTTCACCACCAGGATGCTGTCCAAACGCATCAGGCCGAAGACCGCTAAGCAGGCTCGCCCGCGAAGGCCCGCATACCGGCCACTGGCAATATGCATGCTCAAAAACCATACCTTGCTTCGCTAGACGGTCAATATTAGGGGTTTTCATTTGCTTTTGACCATAACAGCCAAGCTGTGGGCGAAGGTCATCATCCACAATAAATAACACATTCATTTTATTGCTATCTTTTTTTACAGTTGCAGTCATAGCCTCCAGCGGACTGCTACACACACCAACCAAAGCTACAGCTACTGCCGCCCCACCTGCCACCATACCCAAAAAATCACGACGACTAAAATTGCTCATTGCATATCTCCTATGTTAAATTCCAAAACTTAGCTAAACTTTTCTGAAAGAACTCATATTGATTTTGTAATACTTCCACTTCTCAGGCCAACGTTCATATCCAAGAAGCACGATGTATGATCATAACCAACCTCAAGCATGTTGCACAATGCAGTTACACTTGAATCAATTTCACAATGATAGGTTGCTCTATTAACATAAGCGTCATCTGAAATTACCGGTACAGTTAACTGCCACCAGTTATCTGGGGTGCTCCACAAATGGTTGCTGGCGTTGGCATCACTCCACCAAATATCTGAGGCGAGTACATTACTTGTTGCAAAAAGAAGCCAAAGCACGATCCATAAACATCTTAAACTTACTTTACACATTTGTATACCTCCTTCTTAAAGGTGACCTGATAAACATTTATAGCCAGCGTACAGCCGGATTTTTCACTTGAGTGAATCAGAGAATACTCCCATGAGATTTTGGCAACAACGGTCATACTGGTTCCTTATAATACTCCCACTTTTTTGTTCCGCCTTGGTGCAATTCAACCTTAATTACTACATCCAATATATTACTCGACTACACACCTGTGCCAACACCATTTTGCGGTTTTCTTTAGCCATTTTGCGACACATTAAACTGTATCTCTTCAGCAGGAATGAGACATTTTAAAAGGCAGATGTGGTTGACGATTTTGGCTCGCCGGCCAAGTTGAACCGCCAAGGCAATTCTGGTTTTGCCAATCAACGGCACCGGCTGTTTATCCATACACACCACAAGAAATCATGCATCATAAGGCCTTTAATAAAAGGTCTGCTTTGTTGAAAACCTTTAAGTTTTGTTTAAGGGCTAACTGGTGGAGCCATAAATCAGTTAGGAGCTCTAGTCACAAGTTCACTCAACTCCACAAGCAATATGCTGGCACAAGCAACACGATGGTCAGGTACAGAAACATCCTGCACATACCTGGTCGCCATTTGCAGATCGGCATGGCCAAGAAGCCTTTGAACTGCAAAAGGATCTCCAGAACGAGCGGCAAATGTTGCAGCAGTTCTTCGGAGTGTATAAAAACCCGTCCCTTTTGGAACATCAAAACCTGACTTTTTAATCAGTCTCGAGAATTTGGTAGTGATTGCATTCAATGTTGTATATCTGCCATTGCCGTTACCATCGGTTTTTAGCAGCGTTTGTATATATGGATTACCTCTGGATGTATAAAAGACAAGTTTGCCTGTCCTCGGAATTTTTTCAAGGGATTCAACAGTCTCCGGCCATAATGGCAAATCTCTTGAAATCCCTGTCTTTCTTCTTGGCAGTTTAACTCTGGCATTGACAAGATCCAAATCAATCCACTTGAGCTCCGCACAATCTGTACATCCAAAACCACAATTTAATCCAAGCCATATCATGGCTCTCATTTTTACATCAGCGGTAGACAGCAATTTGTTGATCAGTTCCGGATCGAAAGTGAATTTTTCCTGATGAACGATCTTGCCTCTTGAGACAGCATCAATATTTGGGATGTTCGTAAGAACATCATTCTTTCTTGCCCAGTGAAATAACGCTTTCATAATGCTTATATGCAGGTTCAATCTGCAAACTGACACATGGCTTTTCTGTATCCTTCTTTTGTAGTTCTGCAAATCCAGGGTTGAGATGTTATTGATATCTATATTCTGACCCAGAAAAGCCATTAACTTATTAAGGCTGCCGATTTGTTCATTGTGGTGGCTTGCAGTAAGGTCATTTGCCTGAAGCTTTGAATACTGATACTTTAGATACATATCACAAAGCTGCTTTAGTGTCATATTATCGCTTGTTGGTTTCTGTAAATCCTCTTGATGTCCATGCAGATAAGTTGCCTGATCCAGATATCTTTGAAGAGCATCTTTCCTGTCGGAGCCGAAATAATACATTTTGCCTTTGACCTTCTTGCAGTATTGTCCTGTCGTATGAAGCGTAAGCGGAAATTTGTCGGAACGAGTTTTTCTTTTTAAAGTTTTCATAGTCTTTCCTCCTAAAAAATTGTTTATACTTTTTAAGATAATCCTGAATTAGTTGTAGTAATGGTTGTAATTTTTATTAAGGCTTCAACCATCGATAATTACAACCAACTGGCATGCATCAGCTTATGATTATTATACGAAATGTATGTCGATAGGTTATATAATCCGTTGTCATGCGAGGGGCGAACGGCGGCCAAAAACAGCAATATTTTCCAAATACTGTCATTTTTCGACAGTTTTATTAATGCTGTGCCGAGCAGCCATCGCTTAATCTGTGGAGCAAAGAGCTATTTCTTGCTCCGCTTGAAAAACTGAGGTGAAAATTGCTTACAGAGTACAATAGTTCAAATCTTATAAAGTCTCGATGAAATAAAAAAAGATGAACCATGAAAGCGATTCACGAAAAACTGTTTTATCAGAATTAGACGACTTAATGCAAATTGCCCAGACTATTGAAAAATATTCCCATCCTTTACCTCATATAGAAATCTCAAAATAAAAAACATGCGGTCTTTATCTAATAATAAGGCCGCATGTTTATCTTTATGAACAGGACTTCTCTGGCAGTTCAGCCTTATCCTGCTGGAAAACAGATATCTGAAATTGTGATTTTTTGAGTACCTGCGCATCGAATATGCTCCAGTCGCCGTAATAAACACCGTCGTAATAGACCATATCCTCATAAACGTACAATTCATCACAATTTCCATTAGGTTTCCCGAGCTTAATGTCCCATGCATAGGTGGTATGTGCAAATTCATACGGACCAAAGACCGGACCATCGCTTCCCCAGTCATCCATCTCCTGATCAGGGTTGGTTCTGCCGTGAAATAGTCTTATGTAAGGCATTGTAAGTTCTCCGTTATACAGGTTCCAAAATCTTGATTGTTTTGGGCACGAGGATTTCTTCTTCGACGATTCGATAGTTCCTGCAAATATCGAGGAACTCAGCCATGATGTCATCACAGAGCTTGTCAAAATCCTGTACCAACTCAACACGTTCTCGAAGCTGGC
>Ga0315284_10008780_pt1 | contig 14422 bp, 10 predicted proteins | sample YL17G09_16_MG_FD_203696 | JGI IMG/M metagenome (GOLD analysis project Ga0315284, IMG submission 203696) | Sediment microbial communities from Yellowstone Lake, YNP, Wyoming, USA - YL17G09_16 | ecosystem: Environmental > Aquatic > Freshwater > Lake > Sediment | place: USA: Wyoming | collected... | reverse complement strand
GCGGCGCCGCGCGACGCGGCGCAGTGGCAGAAGTTGGCGACGCGCGAGAGCTCCCCCTCGTCTCTCAGGAGGGCGCGGGCGGTCTCGCGCTCGTCGCTGAACGGCTGGGAGAGCAGCGGGGGCATTGGGGGGAGGGGCTGCTGCTGCTGCTGCCGCTGCTGCTGGGCGTACTTGTTGTTGGAGTTGTTCTTGTTGTTGTGGCGGGGCTGGTGGCGGCGCGCCGGAGGAGGAGGAGGAGGAGGAGGAGCAGCAGCAGCAACGGCAGGAGGGAACCAGTTTTCGTTGGTGTTGAAGAACGGCGCGGCGACCGGGAAAGCTCCTCCTCCCGGAGGAGGGAACCACTTTTCGTTGGTGTTGAAGAACGGCGCGGCGACCGGGAAAGCTCCTCCTTCTCCCCCGCCTCCTCCGGCTCCTCCCCCACCTCCTCCGGCTCCTTCCCCGCCTCCGCCGCCGAACAGCAGCGGGTTGGTCCTCTTGCGGCGGTTGTCTGCCGAGACGAACGAGTCCCTCGGGGGCGAGGAGAGAGCCGAGTAAGCAGAAGAAACAGAAGAGGACTTCTGCTGCGCAGGGAGGTGGGCGAGGGAAGGGAAGGCCGCGGCATTGATGAAGAAAGAAGACGAAGAAGGAGCAGGCGGCGCGGCGGCGACGGAAGCCCAGAAAGAGGCGGCGACCTCGACTGGCGGCGGCGGCGGCGGCGGCATGTGCCCCGCGACAAACTTCCCTCCGTGGCGCAGAGCCGGAGGGAGGTAGCGGCGGCTGTTGGGGTCTCCGCCGTTTCCCGAGACCGCGACCGCAGCGTGCGAGAATGAGGAGGAGGAGGGAGCCGGAGGCGGCCGAGGGGGAGCAGCAGCAGCGGAGGAAGAAGAAGAAGAAGAAGAACAAGAGTAGAAGCCGGGGCCGGCGCTGACGCCGCCAGCGCCGAAAACAGCAGCTCCTCCGCTTCCGCTTCCGCTTCCGTCCCCGACTCCAATCCCTCCTCCGAAGCCCCCCGCGTTCATTGGGACCTCAAGAAAGCCGAAGGGAACCCGTACGAGGTAGGCGGCCGGCGCCGAGGCGGGCGCGAAGCCGAACGCGGGCGCTGTCGGAGCGGGCGGCGGAGCGTAGAAAACGGTTCCTCCGGCCCCCGCTTGGGCGCCATAGGGAAGGTACGTCGTCTGCTGCTGCTGCTGCTGCTGCTGCTTGTACTGCGAAGACGAGGGCCACGCCGCTGCCGGCTCGCGGTAGCCAGGCTGCTGCTGCGGCTGCTGCTGCGCGTGGTTGCCAGCCCAGGAGGGGCGCAGGAGAGAGGGCGCAACGGCGGCCGCGGCGGCGGCGGCGGCGGGAAAGGCAGCTGCTTTCGAGGAAGAAGAAGAAGAAGCAGGAGCAGGAGCCGCGCTTTCCTCCGCCTCGTTCCCGCCTCCGCGCCCCTCGAGCGTCAGCTCCTGCAGCGCAGCGTCGAGATTGAAGGCCTGAGGGGGCCTGGGCCGGCGGCGGGAGCGGTTGCGCTGCTGCTGCTGCTGCTGGATCGGCTGCGTCACCGTCTCTGCTTCGCCGCCGGCGACGTTGGCCGCGGTCACGCCGTTTTCCTCGTTTGGAAAAAGGTCCGCCGTCGTCAGCACCAGCGGCGTCGGCAGGACCGCGGCCGTAGACGAGGTTGCCGAGGCAGGCGTCTTCATCTGGAGGTGGTTGCCCTTGCGAAGAAGAAAAGCTCCCCGAGAAAGAGCAGCGAGTTGTGAAGAAGGCAAAAGGGGGGAAAAGAACCGTTTGCTTTTCTTGCACTAAAATTGCAGCCTCAAAATCCGGAAAATTCTACCCCCGGACCGTCCTCCGCTTCATCAGCCGCTTCTGCTCGATCCGCTGCTTCTTCAGCAGGTACTTCTCCCTGGCCTCCGAGGACATCGAGGCCAGCTTGGCCTTTTCCGCCTCCTTGGCCGCGAGCCTCTTGGCCTCGAGCTTTCGAGCGGCGGCGGAGGAGGAGGAGGAAGCGCTGCTCCCGGCGCCCCCTCCTCCCTCGCCGCCGCTCCCCGCGGCGGCGTCCTCGCCCGCTGCGGCGGCCGCGGCGGCCGCGGCCCTCAGCGCCAGGGCCTTGCTCCTGGCGTCGGCGGTCATCACCCTCCCGCCGGCCGGGGTCCCCGCCGCGGCGCGGCCCCCGTACACGGCGACGGCGTCCGCCGTCGCCAGCACCGCCGCGACGAGCCTCGCGACGTCCGCCATCCCCTCGGCGTCCCCCGCCCCGAGCGCCGGCAGGTCGACCACGGCGGTCAGGATCGGGCTCCCCGCCCCGCGCGTGCGCAGGCACCCGTCCCCCGAGAGGCGCAGCAGGCGCAGGCGCGGCCTCGGCGCCAGGACGGCGCGGCCCGAGGCGGCGGCCAGCGACGCCCGGGCCGAGGCCGCGAGCGCCGGGCCCATCGGCCCCGCGGCGACCACGTCCGCCAGGGCCTGCGCCGAGTCCGAGACCGCGGCGAGGCCGCCGGTGTTGGTCCCGGCGGCGGCGGCGGCAACGGCGGGGGGGGCGTCGGGGTCGATGGCCGCCGCCGTCGGCCACCATGGCAGGTTCTTGACCGGCGCGCCGCCGGGCGGCACCGCCTTCGCGAGCCTCCGCAGGTCTTCAAAGTCCTCCACGGCCTCCTTCAGCGCCGCGGGCCTCCCCACGGCGAGCGCGACGGGGACGCCGGCGCCGTCCCCGTGGGGCAGCGGCAGCGTGACCTCGAGCTGGTCGGGCAGGCCCTCGGCGACGGCGAGCACGGTCGAGACCGCGTCCTGCCGCGGCCTCAGCCGCAGCCGCAGCAGCGCGCCCGAGCCCGCGGCGGGGGCCTCGCTGAGGTTGCGGCGCCCCGAGGCCCAGAGCACGAACTCGTGCGGGGACTCGCGGAGCAGCAGCTGGGGGGCCGCTTTCCCGCTCCGTGAGGGAGCGGCGGCCCCGTCGCCGACGCTTTTCGGGACCGGCCCTGCACCGACGTGACTGAACTGCGACTCGAGCAGCGGCCGCAGGGCCTCGGCGACCTCCCCGGCGAGCCTGGAGTTTCTCCTCCTGCCCAGGAAGTAGTTGAAGGCGAAGTAGGCGAGGCAGAGGGCGCCGTAGACCTCGGCCTGGGAGGGCTGGTGGTTTTTTTTTTTTTTTTTTTTTTTTTGGGGGGCCAGAATGAAGGGATTGGTTTTGTGAAGTTAAACCCAACAAAAAGAGGTTCCGAGATTCCCAATTCTCCGTCTTCGCTGCACTTTTTCAAAAGAAAGATTCCCGCTAGACGTACCTTGCGAGGCTCCAGAGTCTCCCTCGCATTGGCGCGCGGCGGCGGCTTCGCTGCTGGGACAGGCGTCGCCTCCGAAGACGATGATGAGGTCGCCGATGATGAAGCATCAGAAATCGGCTCTGGCGTCGCCGGAGGCACGCCCTCGGCCTTGCTGTTTTGGCCCCATCCCGCTGCTTGAGAGAGGCGCGGGGCTGCCACCGCTGTCAGAAGCAGCAGCAGGAGAGCAAAGAGCGCCGAGCGCCGCTGGGACAGGAGCATCGCTGGTGCGGCTCGCTCTCTCTCTGACGTCGTCAGGAGGAGGACACAAAAAAAGGAAAAAGGCTAGTGAGGAAAGAAACTCACTGTCGCCCTGCGCTCTTTGAGGCGAGAGAGTCGACGACCATCGAAACAACATCGTTGCTGCGAGACCTCCCCCTCCTCTCTCAAATAAAATGCGCCGCACGGACAGCGGAGGACTCCGGCCCATGTCCGCCGAGGACGATGGCGTCATGGAGATGAGCCCCCCTCCCGCAGAGGCACCGCCGAAGAACGGCAACAACAATCTCGACGAGGACGGCGCTCGACATGCTCCTCCGCCGCAGAGACTCTTTGCCTTTGTCGCGGCCGCGGCGCAGCGCCTCTTCGGCGGCAGCGCCGGCGGCGAAGGCGAGAAGGAGGACGCGAAGTCCTCTTCGGACTCGGAGGAGACCGAAGCAGCTGCAGCAGGGGACGACGACAGCGACGGTGAATTCTTGTTTGAGAGTTGTTTTTTTTCGACATTGGCGGCGACGACGACGGAAGAAAAAACTCGACCTTAAGAACTCCCCCAAAACTCTCGCTCGCTCGCTCGCTCTTCTCTCTCCAGGCCCGTCCTCGATGCTTACGCCCCCGCCCAAGACAGACAGGAGCAAGACGGACCAGCAGCAGCAGCCAAACCTCGGGGAGGCCCTCTCGGAGCTCCACCTGGGGGCGAGGATCGCTCCCCGCTCTCCCTCGCGGGCCGCGGCTGCTGCTGCTCCCCCTGCTGCTCGTCCTCCCCTCTCCGACTCGTTCGGAGAGGGCGCGACGCCGCCGCCGCCCCCCGCCCTCTCCGTCTCGTTCGAAGAGGGCGCGACGCCGCTGCCGGCCCCCGCCCTGGACTTGGGGGAGCCCGGAACTGCCCCCGCGGCCCTCGCGAACAGGGTGCCGAAGACGCGGGCTGCCCTGGCAAGGGCGGTGGCGACCGCTCTGCCTCCCTCGTCGTCGCAGTCGTCGGAGGCCGGCGGCGGCGGCAGCGACGAGGGAAGCGGGAGCGACGCCGGAGGAGGGAGTGGAGCAGCAGCAGCTGCTGCTGCTGCTATGAGGAGGACGAGACGCGCGGCTGCTGCTGCCGCTGCTGCCGCTTCTGGCTCGCAGGACTCTACGTCCTCGCGCCTCAGACCGAGGCCGGCTGCCCCGACAGCTGCCGAAGGAGGGGCACCAGCGGCTCTGGCGGCGAAAGAAGAGAGCGCTGCTGCTGCCGCTGTTGCTGCCGCTGCCGCCGTTGCTTCCGTTGCAGTTCCCGCAGGGCATGTTGCCTCCGCAGCAGAGGCAGAAGCTGCTGCCGTGCCCGCCGAAGCACCGGCCAAAGAAGCCGCCGCCGATGTCGAAGGCGGCGAGCGACGGAGAAAAAAGGAACAAGCCCCGACGGCGGCTGCAGCTTCCGCCGCTTCCGCCTCGCAGACCGCAGCAGCAGCTTTCGCTGCCTCGGACATCCCGCGGCCCCCGCCGCAGACGCGCCTCTCCCTGCCCCCAGCCGCGCCCTCCCCGTCCGACCAGGCCGTGGGGCTCTGCTACGACCCCGGCATGGAGCTGCACGTGCCGCCGGGCCCGCACGTCGAGAGGCCCGCCCGCACCGCGACGCTCGCCGCGCTGCTCGTGAGGCTGGGGGTCGCGGCGAGGTGCCGCGCCGTGACTCCCAGGCCGGCCGCGGACTCCGAGCTCATCAGGGCGCATTCTCCGGGGCACATCGAGAAGGTGGACGGGTACTTCGAGGCCGTGGCGGGAAAGATGAGGGACAGCGCGAACGCCGCGGCGCTCACGAGGGCGCAGGCGGCGGCGAGAGGAGAAGGCGCCAACTTTGCTCCCTCTTCCTCCGCCTCCTCGTCTTCTCCTCCGGACGACGGCAGCGGCAACATTCGCCTCGTCCCCTTCGAGTCCGGGGACATGTTTTGGTCCCCAGGCACCGCCTCGGCGGCGCGGCTCGCGGCGGGGTGCGTCACGCAGGCGGCCCTGGCCGTGCTCTCCGGCGAGGCCCGGCGCGCGTTTGCCGTCGTGCGCCCGCCGGGGCACCACGCGGAGTGCTCGCGGGCGCAGGGATTCTGCTTCTTCAACAACGTGGCGCTAGCCGCGCTGGCGGCGATCGAGGCCGGGGCGAAGAGGGTTTTGGTGGTCGACTGGGACGTGCACCACGGTGAGGAGTGCACTTTTTTTTCCCTTTTGTTATGGAGGAGGACCTGTCCCGAGCGGCGAAGTCCTCGTGCTCGGCCACGCGCTGGGCCTCGGCCCTCCACTCGCCGCGCGCACTTCTCCTCTCCAGGAGGAGAGGAGAAGAGAAGAGGAGGTTGAGAAAAGAAACAGCGACCTTTTGCTCTCAGCCTCGTTTTTGACCGACGAAGAGAAAAAAAACGACTCTTTCAAAAAAAAAAACTTCTTCATCTTCATCTTCCAGGCAACGGCATCCAGGACATCACCTTGCACCGAGATGACATCCTCTACGTCTCCCTCCACAGGGGAAACGGCTTCTATCCGGGGACGGGACGGCCCTCCGAGGTCGGCGATTTCAACCGAAACCCGCGCTCGATGGGCGCCAACGCCAACATCGCGTGGCCGCGAGGGGGGTTGGGCGACGCCGAGTACGACGCCGCTTTCGACCTGGTGCTGCTGCCTCTTGCGCGAGCGTTCGACCCGGACCTGGTGATCGTCGCGGCGGGGTTCGACGCCGCGGCCGGGGACCCGCTGGGCGGCATGAGCGTGAGCCCGCGGGGGTACGCACACATGACTCGCAGGCTTTTAACTTTAGCACAAGGCAAAGCCGTGCTAGCGCTCGAGGGGGGCTACAACGTCGGGGCGACCGCCGCGGCCGCTGCCGCGTGCGTCGAGGTGCTGCTATCGGACAGGGCGGACTCTCCTTCCAGTAACGGTGCTGCTGGCGAAAGCGGCGGCGGCGCTGCTGCTCCCTCGGCTTCTTCGACCGCCTCGGCATCGACGGCGACAACGGCCGTCGGCGGCGGCAGCAGAGCAGCACCGACGAGGGGCGGCGGGAGCAGCGAAGAGGAGGAGGCGACCACGGAGAACGTCGTCGAGGCCGAGGAAAAGAGCTCTGGAGACGACGACGACGACGAGAGCGGCCCGGACTCGGGCTCCGAAGGAGACAGCGACGGCTTCGACCTCGGCAGGGCCGTGGCCCGCCCCTCGCGCGCCGCGGCGCCGGCCCTCGCAGCGACCGCCGCCGCCCTGGCCCCCCACTGGCCGCAGTCCGCGGAGCTCGCCAGACTGGGCACCCCGGCCGGGTTCTCTGCTGCCTGGAGGGACTATTGCTTGAGGGCGAAGCCGGCTCGCTTGACCAGGAGCGGCAGGAGGAAGAGCTTGTAGAAGAAGAGCTTGTAGAAGAAGAGCTTGTAGAAGAAGTTGAGATTGAGGAAGGAACGAGAGACAGAAAAAACAAAAGGAAAAAGATTGGAACGAAAAATCCTCAAAACTTTTTTTTTGTCACACTCTCGAACGCGCCCCTTGTTGTTTCTATCTCTCTCTGGGGCCCGCGCCATCTTCAAGCAAAAGCAAGAACACGAACACAGCAAGAACATAAAAGACAGGCGCAACTCCCTCCCTACGCCTTGCGCGCGCGCCACGCCGCGATCCAGGCCCTAGCCTCTGCGGCGTTTTTCGCCGGCGACGAGGCGGCGCCGCCGCTGCTGCTCGGGGAGGAAGAAGCCGCCCTCTTGCCGGCGCCGGCGGGGGCGACGGCCTCCCCGGGGGCGGACGCGAAGATGGTCACGAACGCCACGAGGGCGAGCGCGCCGGCGGAGCCCAAAAAGGTCCTGAGGGGCGAGGCCTGCGTGGTCGGCTTGGAGACGGTGACGGCGGGCGTCGGCGCGAGCGCGACGGCGGCGGGGCGGGGGGCGGCGGCGGCGGGAGCGGCGGGAGCGGCGGCGGGGGCAGGCGCGGCCTTGGCAGGGGCGGCCTTGGCGACGGGAGCCGGGGCAGGCTTCGCCGCCGCGGGCGCCGGCGCGGGCTTGGTCGCGACGGGGGCGGCGGCGGCCTTGACGGCCTCGGCGACCGGAGCGGGCTTGGGCGCGACGGGGGCGGCGGCGGCCGGCGCGGCGGGCTTGGCGGCCGGCGCCGAGAAGACGGGAGCCGCGTCGGCCTTGGGAGCGACCTTCTCGGCGGGCTTGGCCTTCTTGGACGGCGTGGCGGCAGCCGGGGCGGGCGCAGAAGCAGCGGCGGTGATGGACCTGGGGACAATCGCCGGGACCTCGGCCTTGATAGCGGCCTCGGCAGCAGGGAGCGCGATCGACGAGGACTGCGTCTCGCCCTTGGTCACGGGGGCCTCGAGCTTGAAGACGTTCTCGGGGGTCCTCACTGAGGCGGGGCGGACGTAGGACCCTTCTTCAGACTCCCGGAGGATCGACTTCTTGGCCTGCATTGAAAGGGCGTTTTTTTTGTTTGGGGAGGGAAAAGAGAGAGAGAGAGAGAGAGAGAGTGAGTGAGCCTTTCTCTTTCATTTTCTTCTTCTCCTTCCTCTCTCTTATCCTTCTTCTTCTTTCTTTTATAATTAAAAAAACTCACCGTGCTCTCGACCTTGACCGAAGGCATGCCCCCGCGGGCCTTGAGGATGGCCTCGAGCTCAGCCTCGGCGGCGCGGGAGCGGTCGACGGTGCGGTTGGCGTAGGCGGGCGCCGGGGAGAGGGCCTGTTGAAGGTTCGAGAGAAAGAGAGAGAGAGAGAAAGAAAAGAGAGAGAGAAAAAGAGAAGAGAGAGAGAGAGAGAGGAGTGTGAGGTGAGCGGAAAGAAAAGAGAGAAAACGACGAAGGCTATCTCTCAGCCAACCACGAAGAACTCGCACTCCAACGATCCCAATCGGGCCGCTTCGCTCCTAATGAGAGCCCCCTTTTGGTCTCGCGGCGAGCCATCCAGCGCGCTCCATAGCAATACACCGAGATCGACAGGGGAGAGAGCTCGGAAGGGGCTTGCGGAGGGAGCGAGAAGAAAGGGGATGATCGAAGACGCTTCTTCTTCGCTCTAAAAGAGCTTCCTCGAAGATCGAGCCCGCACTGCTCGCCGCGGCGCGAGGGAGGGCGCACTTTCGTCCGTTCAAGAAGAAGAACGACGCACCAGGACGGCGGCAGCGGCGAACGCGGCCAGGGCCGGGGCGACGGCGACCGTCGGGGCAGCGTCATTGCTGCTGCGCTTGGAGCGAGCGCAGGCGGCGACCGAGCCGCGGGCGGCGACCGAGCCGCGGGCGGCAGCCGGGCGGGCCTGCTGCTGCGCGGAGGAGGCGCGGGCGCCGGCCAGGCGGGCGGAGGGGGCTGCGGCGAGCGACTGCATCGGTGTTCTGGCCTGGAGAGTTGGAGCCGAGACGAGAGAGGGGAAGGGAAGAGACGGCAGAGGACGACGAAAAAGGATAGAGGAAGAATGCCCGAGCGCACGTTTCTTTGCAGACCTTTTTTCTTTCTTTTGAGGAGGAGAGATTCCTCTCGTCCGCCTATCTTCCCTCCGAGGCCAGAAACGTTCTCGTTGTCTTCACGCGAAGTCCACGGTCAGCGGCCCGCCCCCGCCGTCCTCCTCCCCCGAGGCGCCAGCTCCACCGCTCGAGGGAGGAGCGGCGCTCGTGCGCAGGCACGCGAGCACGGGCCCCATCCTCGCGCCGAGGCCTGCCAGGGCGTCGAGCTCCCCCGCGCAGCCGCCGCCCCCGCCGCCGCCGCCGCCGCCGCCCCCGGGGCCGCCGCCGCCGCCGCCGCCTCGCAGCGCCTCCTCGACGCCCGAGACGAGGTCGACGAGCGCCGCCCTGAGCCTCGCGGAGGCGTCGTCGACGGAGCGGGAGACGGAGACGGAGGTCGCGGAGTCCTCCGCGGCGGCGCTCTCGAGGGAGGCCGCGGCGGCGGAGGCCCTCGCCGCGCGCGCCGCGGCGCCGCCGTCGGTCGAGTCGTCGCCGCCGCCTGCGCCTGCGTTTCCGGTTGCGGCAGCAGCGGCAGCAGCAGCAGCGGAAGAAGAAGGACAAGGACCGCCGTCGAGGAGGGACGCCATCGGAGAGGCGTCGATCGCGAGCCCCCCGACGGAGGCGCGGCGCGAGGAAGAGGAGGAACCAGGGGTCATCGACGCGCTCGGAGCGCCGAACGAAGAGCGGCGGCGACCGCCGCGGCAGGGAGGCGAACGAGCGGCGACCCCGCCGCCGCCTCGGTCCGCCGTGCCCTCTTCTCCTCCTCCAAACACGGCCGCCTCCGCCACCAGCGCCTCCACCGCCCCCGAGAGCACGCTCGCCGACGCCTTGATCTCGCCCACGGCCCTCAGCAGCTTGGGCCTGCGACAGAGCAGCACCCCGCGCGCGGCGGCGTCGAGGAAGCGGGCGTGCGCCGCGGCGGCCTCCTCGGCCGTCAGAGCGGAGGCGAGAGAAAGAGAGCCGTTCTCCCGCTCCCTCTCCCTCAGGTCGCTCCGCAGCTGCCTCAGCGCAGGGGAGAGGACGTCGTCCACCGCGTGCGCGTGCAGGGCCCGCAGCGCCGCGGCCACGCAGGAGCGCTGGAAGAGGATCCGGGACAGCAGCAGAGGAGGGGCGGAAGAGGGGGAGCAGGGAGGAGAGGAGGAGCAGGGAGGAGGGTCGGCCGAGCCTCCGCGGCCCCTCCTCGCTCCCCCCGCCCTCCGCAGCGGCTTGGCCAGGGCCAGCCACGCGCCCGCCAGCCTCGCCTCGGCGCACCCGAGGTCGCTCACGTGCCTCGCCAGAGCGGCGTACGTGTCGGCGGCAGACCGCGGCACGACGATGGACAGCGGCCACGGGGCGCGGAGGGACAGGCTCAGGGCCTCGGCGGCGCTGCGGGAGCGGAGCAGGAGCTGCGCCGCGGCCCGCTTCTCTTTCCTGCGGCTCCTCTCCAGCGGCGCCGCCGAGGAGGCGTTCGCCTTCCTCGCCTGCCCCTCCCTCAGGTCGCGGAGCATGTTGAGCAGAGACCTCCCGTCGAGCCTGAGGCGCAGGGGCAGGGCCGCCGCGGCGTCCCCGGAGCAGCCGCAGGCGGAGAGCGCCCGCTCGAGCAGCGCGCCGCGGGCCCGGGGGCCGCGCGCCGCGAGCGACGACGCCGGGACCGAGGACAGGGGCAGGAAGCACGGCGGGTCCGTCGAGCCCCGCGCTCCTCCTCCTCCTCCGCCGCTGCCGCCGCCGCCGCTGATCCCCCCCAGCCCGCACTCGGACCAGAGCCCCTCCGCCGCGACGTCGGCCAGAGCCAGGGCGACGTCCCCGCGCTCGAGCAGGAGGAAGCGGCGGGCGGCGCGGAGGGCCGCCGGCAGCGAGAGCGGGAGGAGGGGCCTCCCGGCGTCGCCCGTCGTCATCGCCTCGAGCAGGGCCGCGGAGGCCCTCCTCGCCGCGGCGGCCAGCGTCCTCCTGAAGGTCCCCGCGGCGTCGTACTCGATCCTGGTCCCGGCGGGTAAAGGACAGAAGCCGGAAAGAAGAGAGGAGGAAGAAGAAGAAGAAGCGGAAGCAGAAGAAGGGGCCGGCGACGACGAGGAGAGGATCACTCGGAGCGCCGCGACGGCGCGGCCGGCCGCGAGCGCGCTCTCGGCCGCCTCGGCCCCGAGGCAGGCCGGGGCGTCGACGACGGACCCGCCTCCGTCTCCGGCGCCGCCGGCCTCCCTGAGCCTCAGGGTGTACTTGCGGGTCCAGAAGGCGTCGGAGCCGTCGGGGGCCACGTCCCCGGGGAGCACGGAAGGGTCCTCGAGGATCGGGAGCTCGTTGCCGCCGCCGCCGTTGGGGGCGAACTCGTCGTCGTGCTCGTCTTCGTCCTCCTCCTCCCCGCCGCTCCTCGCGCTCTTGCTGCCCCCGGCGAGCTCCCCTCTCGTCACCCACGAGTGCAGCGCCGCGAAGTAAGGGGCGGCGGCCGCGGACAGCAGCGATGCCGCGGCGGCGGCCCGCGGGGGGTCCCCGCGCGCCGCGGCGCTCCGCCTCGCGAGCAGGTCGAGGAGCTCGCCCCCCGTTGCCGACCGCGCCGCGGCCTCGCGCGCCGCGGCCGACATCTCAAGCAGCGCCGCGACGGCGGGAAAGTCCGCCGAGAAGGCCAGGGACAGCTGCTGCAGTCCCATCCCGGCCCTGCGGGTCGCTCCTCCGCCCCCGATCCCCCCCCTGCCGCACGCGGTGGAGAGCGAGGCGTGCTCGACCCTCGCGACGTGCCTCCTCCACTCGCACAAGACTTTCGCGGCCTCGCCACCTGCGCCCGCCGAGACGCCGCCGGCGCGGCGCCTGCGCGAGACGTGGGCGAACCTCGCGACGTCGGAGGCCGCCGAGGCCAGCGGGAGCAGCCTCGAGGTGAGCTCGGCGACGCCGGGGTCCGCGCCGGGGCAGAGCTCGAAGCGCGCCGCGCGGTTGCCGAACTCGTCCCTCTCCGACGCCGACGCCGACGCCGACGCCGACGACGACGACGAGGGTCGAGGAGAAACAGGCCTCACAAAGTCCCCGTCGTCGAGGGCGCCGGCGAAGGCCGAGAGCAGTCCCTCGACGGCGCCCCTCTCCTGGGCGTCGAGGGGCAGGCCCTGCATTGACTCCAGGCGCGGGCGCCGAGGAGGAGGAGGAGGAGGAGCGGAAGAAGAAGGACGAGAAGAGGAAGGGGAAGCAGAAGAGGAAGAGCCGCCGAGGACGGAGCCCGCAAAGGCGAGCCTGCTCCTCGAGTCGAGCCAGCTCGGGTCCTCGGAGGCGTCGGCGACTCCCTGAGGACTTGAGGAAGGCTTGAAATCGTCGCTTAGCGAGTAGAGGGGGCCAAAGGCGGGCGAGGGGCGGCGGCGCTGCTGTCGCTGTTGTCGCTGCTGCTGCTGCTGCTGCCACCGCTCTTCTTCCTCGTCCTCCTCAAAGTCTTCTTCTTCTTCTTCTCCTTCTTCCACTCCTCCTCCTCCTCCTCCTCCTCCCCCCCTGAAGCTCATCCTCTCGATGCCCCTCGCAAGGAGCGCCTCTTCCTCGCCGTCGGTCACGCCGGCGGTCGAGGAGGTCCTCCTGCGGTTGGTCCTGGAGGGAGGAGGGAGCTGAGCCCGCTGCTGCTGCAGCGGCGCAGGAGGCGGCGAGACGGCGGCGGCAGTGTTGTCGCCGTCGTCGTCGTCGTCGCCGCTGCCTCTCCCCGCTCTTCGCAAGAGGGCCTCCCTGACCGCCGGGGCCGCGGCGACGGAGCGCAGCGTGACTAGGAACTCGTCCAGGAGCGGGACCCTGTTTTTTTAATTGTGAAAGAAGAAGATGAAGAAGTAAAAGAAGACGAGAGAAAAGAGGGCAGTGAGAAAGAAGAGAGAGGGAAGACGAGCAGTCTCGCCCCCGGAAAAAAGAGGTGAGTCTTTTTCTCCTCTAAACCAACAGGTGCCTCTTTACCTCTGTTCCCTCAGTCTGTCGCAGAGCTCGAGGAAGGCCGGCCCGTCGCGCGCGGAGGTCGCGGCGAGCTCGTCGCGGGCCGCGTCGGCCTCCTGTAGTTCAGGTTTTGAGTTCAGTTTTTGGAGTTGAGTTGAGTTGAGACTTGAGGTTGAGTTTTTTTTTCTTCCGTCGTCGCGACGCAAAGACGGGAAAAGTTTCAAGTGCAGCACGATGAGGGGCGCGAAGCGCGGTTCTCTTCGTGTTTTTCTAGCCATTTGATCCTCTGCGAGGGAAGAGGCACAGCGGAGACCTGGCGCCCGAGACGACGCGAATTCGGTGAGGCGAGGCGGAAGCAAAAGCGCGAGGCAGAGAGGGCAGAGAGAGCATCGGCGACGTCGAACGGATGCATCCCCCTTCTTTCTTCGTCCACTTTTCGTACCTTTCTCCACCTCCCTGGCGCTGCAGGTGCGCCTCCGCTGCCCTCGCCACATCCACGGCTCAGCACGGATACCGCCGCGGCGCGAAGCTTGGCCGAAGGCGCCGACGTGGAGGGATGCGGGGAGGAAAGGAACGCTGACGTCGACGACGTCGATGAAGACGGAGGAAAGGCCGAGAGCTCTTCCGCCAGAGCGTCGACGGCGGCCTCTATGGCGCTTGGGGAGGACGCGAGCATGGCTGCGAGTGCGAGCGCTCTCTCTCTCGCGCGCGCTCTCGTGCGAGGCGCAAAGGAGTCAAAGCGAGACAAAGAAGGAAGTTCGAGAGCGACCCTTCCCTTCTCTTGTCTCTCTCTCGCGCTTTTTGAAAGAAAAAAAAACGAGGAAAAAAAAAGTGCTTTGCTCTCTTGCTCCTCCATTGTCCTTCGACCCGCTGCGCTTTGCAGTTGAGGCTTTAGTCGAGGCAGAGATCCCCCCCGCTCTCTCTCTCTCCCTCTTTGCCTCTCTCTCGCGCGCTCCCTCTCCTCAAAGCTAGGGCACGAGCAACCACTTCCGAATGAAGGCCTCGGACCTCCTCTCGGGGCCCCCCACGCCACTCAGGCCGCTCGCCACCTCGTGGAGGCCGGCCGCGACCGGAAAGGGTGACTCAGCTAATGTCGGCAGCGGCGACGCTGCGCTCACGGCTCCTCCGGGGCTCGTTAACAACGCCTCCTCCTCCTGCTGCTGCTCCACGCCCCTGGGTGCCACGCCCACGGCCCTCTCCGTCCCTCCCTTGCCCCCAACGCACCTCTCCGACCTCGGGGACGACCTGCTGCGCGAGATCCTGAGCAAGACGGGAGTGCTCGACAGGGCCGTGACGGCGAGGATGGTCTCCCGGGCGTGGCGCGCTGCTCTGGCGCCCCCGCCGGGGGCTGACGCGGCCGTGACTGGGAGAGGGCTGTGCAAGGACGTAGACGTGACGACGGAGCCGAGGCTTCTGGGCAGGGTAAGGGCGGCGGGAGAGGGGCCCAACGGAGCGAATCTGTCGCGTGTTTTCCCTCGCGGGGGCGGGAGGCAATTGAAAGCACCGAGGGCTTTTTCTCGCCTCCCCTCTTTTTTTCCTTCTTCTCCAGGCAACTCTCACGTCTTCTCTCTCTCTCTCTCTCTCTCTCTCTCTCTCTCTCTCTCTCTCTCTCTCTCTCTCTCTCTCGCTCTAGCTCTCTCTCGCACTCTCTCTCACGCGGTCGGGCTGGCAGTGAG
>Ga0315284_10008779_pt1 | contig 14423 bp, 19 predicted proteins | sample YL17G09_16_MG_FD_203696 | JGI IMG/M metagenome (GOLD analysis project Ga0315284, IMG submission 203696) | Sediment microbial communities from Yellowstone Lake, YNP, Wyoming, USA - YL17G09_16 | ecosystem: Environmental > Aquatic > Freshwater > Lake > Sediment | place: USA: Wyoming | collected... | reverse complement strand
CCATCCAGCAGGATCGCCGGATTATTTTCGTTGAGAATAACATCCGACCATCGCATAGACAGCAACTCACCCCGCCGAAAACCAGTCAAGCCGGCAACCAGATAAAGCGTCGCCCGCGATGGACCACTCAACTGAAATTTGAGTTTTTTTCTACGTATCTCATAAAATTCCTGTTTATTGTCAACCGTTTTTTCTATCAATGTTCGGAATTGTTCTGCAGTCAATATACCTCTTTGTGCGGGATGGGTTTTTAATTTATTCATAAAATCAACGGGATTATTCTGCATGCGACCGTATCGTTTCAGCCAACCACAGAATGCCCTCAAAGCCGCCTGGTAATGATTGATTGTTGTCGCCGACCGATTCGCGGTTCTAAGATTTTGCAAATACCTATCGACCCCAAAGGCCTCGATATCCTTAATGGTTTTCCATCCGCAAAAATTTATGATTGCCCGGATTCGATTTACAGTCCCCTGGATATGTGTTTCACTTTTGCCCCCGGCTCGCAGCGACGTTTGATAATCAGCGACATTTTTAACCAGACTGATATCGTCAAAAGATTCTTGTTTTGGCAATAGCCCCCAATTTTCCAATTTTCGCTGAATCCGCTGAGGCTGGGAAAAAAACCATCGTAAAAGAAGACCGTCAAGTGGTTCACTTTGATAAACAAAAAATATCAACTCCTTTATTTTTTTTGATAAGATTTCGGTTTTGGTCTGACTTTCAAATGCTGGCATTCGGCGGCGACGGCTTGCATGATCAACAAAATCTAAATAGAACTTTATTGTGCGTTTTTTTTGTCCGTTTTGATTTTTATATAGTGGCTTAAAAAATCTCATTTTTTCCTTTCTTTTTCAATCTGTGAAATCCGTGTTCCAATATTTTTTTAAACCGACATCCCTGTCATTCCTTCCTGCTATTTAAACGCACAATCCTTTTACGTTTTCCCCCGGCCGAATCGGCCGCAGCCTTCCCGCTCCAATCTCTTCCAGCGTCAGCGTCAGCGCCTTGTCCGGGTCGAATCCGCCCCAGTCCATCTCGTCTAATGTTTCCGCCAGCATCACATCGCACAGCCGCCGGGCATTTCGGTCTATCTCGCCCTGCATGGTGATCGGCTTTGTCGTCATTTTTTGACTTCCCGTTTTCCCCGGCTTTTCGGCAGTCGATCCTCGATCCACATCCGAATCCGCAACCAAAACCACCCCCATCGCCCGAATATTCCTTTCCCCAGCGAGTTCAAAAACTGTTTTTTCCATGCGGCATATTCCGTCGTCATTGGCCGATTCCTTTCATTTTTTGCACCGCCGTCTCAATCATGCACAGATGTTCCTGTTTTCCCGCATCCCGAAGTCCGCGATAAATGTTCCGATGTTTTTTGCAAAGCCATATTTTCATCCCGGAACGCTCCACGCAGGTTTCGCCGGGTTCAACACAAAACGCACACGGCTTCCCCACCGTTCCTCCCGGCGGTCCTTCGGTTTTGTAATCCTGTGCGAGTCTGACCGCCATGCCGGTCGGATTTTTGGCCCTGGCCTTGTTGGCGTAGTTGAAGTATCGCTGCATTAAGGCGATATTGCCGTCGCAGTCTTTGAAAAATCTCCGCAGTGTTTTTTTAACTCCAAATCGATCTTTTATTTGTTTTGGTAATTTTAAAAAATTAAATCCATCATCATCACCATTCCTCTTTTTTCTCTGGTCTCTGCATGTTGGTGGTGGTGTTTTATTAGTATTCTTCCTTATACCGCCCGCCAGCGCGGACACTGGAGTCCGCCCTTTGCCGGACACTGGGGTCCGGCCTGCGGACTGGGCAGTCCTTGGGATGGACTCTGGAGTCCGCAGGGTGGACACGCCGGTCCGCCCTTCGGTCAGGGTAATTTTTCGCAGGTTTTTGTTTTCGTCCCCCCGCTCAATGGCAATGTGTTTGCATTCCTGGAGTTTTGCCAGCCATCGCCGCACGGATCGCCCATCGCACTGCATACGGCCCGCCAGGAACGCGTTGGACGCCCAGCAATAGCCATTTAGTCGGCACAGGCCCCGTACCTCACCGTACAGTACCTGTTCGAATAGTCCGAGCCGTTTGTCCTGCCGCACCCGGCCGGGAATGATGATGTCATAGCTCGCCTGTGTCATAATTTACCTCGATATTTGTTTTTTCCTGAAATACTTAATCAATTCAAGGTCTGTTTTTTCAACAGCCCCCATCAAAATGGCCTGTCGGCGTTTATGTTCTGTCAAATCATAGTGTGGATATTTTGGATGATTTTGAAATCATTCTTTTTTAAGACCGATTTTTGACGCGAACAAATGCAATTCCTCAAGGCTGTCAGCCATGAGGTGACAGAACTTGGGAAATCGCCATTTTGGGTTTTCAAATGCTCCCGTCACCTGCAGGTTGTCCACATAAACACTCATTTGTTTTTTCCACCTTCTCAAAAAACCCACTGCCGGTTTTTATGCGTAAGGAAATGGTTTGTTTTGTTCATCCCGCGACTCCGCCGCCGCCGGTTGCCGGCAGGGGATTTTGTTGTTTTTTATGCCCAGGATATCTGTGGTTTCAATTTTTCTCCAGTCCGTATTATGATAGCTGCCCGCCGGCAGCAGTCTTGTCAGATTGTTTTTGAGATAATATTTGACACCGAGTTTCTCACACGGGCCAACCGCGTCGGCGGCGAATTTCGGCCAATTAATATTGTCGCCGCTGTCCGGCGGATTCAGTCTGCCGATCTTGTACAGGTCCACAAACTCATACGTCTGTTCAATGATTTGCAGTGATTCCGACGGCCATATCACCGGTTCCAGCGATACCCATGTCTTAATGCCATAAGATTTTGCAACCCGCAGACTGCAAATCTGAATTTTAGGTTCGTCGGCTCTTTTGTGTATCTTCGAAAATAATTCCATGGATATTGCCGTCATCGTCACGCCGAACAAATCGTCCGCCCCATATAAATCGAAATCCCTCCGGGCCAGAAATCCGCCCTTGGTCAGCGACTGGAAGGGGATATGGAGTTCTATTAGGACGCGGATCACCGCCCGCGTCAGTTTCAATTCGGCATCCAGGGGCTGATAAGGGTCGGTTGAAAAGCAGAGTTGTACCCGCCTGTTCGTTCCGGCCAGTTTTTCCGCCTCCCGTTCGAGTTGCCGAATCAATTCGGTCGGTTCCCTTTTTGGCCGCGGACGGTCAAAGTCGATATTGCCGAACCGTTCATCCATCCGCCGCATATAGCAATAAGCGCAGCCGTGGGAGCATCCGGCATAGTGATTCAGTCCTAAGTACGCATACTCGAGCGCTTCGCCTTTGGTTTTATAAATCAGCGTCATTTTTCACCTCGTTTTTTCAATCACAGATTTCGCAGATTTCATCGATTTGTTTCTGCCACAGAGTTCACAGAGACCACAGACGGCACAGATTTATTAAACACCCCTGCCCCTGCTTTTGTTCTTCGACCGATACGCCGGTCTCGGCTTTCGCAATTCTCATCTTTGCCATCTCAATATATTTCGGATTCAGTTCAATGCCGAGATAATCTCTCTGATTGACAGCCGCCACATAGCCGACCGTGCCGCTGCCCATAAATGGGTCAAGGACAAGGCCGGGTATAAATTTTTCACCACAACCGCAGTCGGTAAAGCCGATGGTTTGATCTATTCGGCTCATATTCGGCTTGCCCGTGAATCCTGAATTATCATTTTCGCTAAATCGCCCACGCCCCCCAACGGTTCCGCTTCCATTTTTTTGATATGACGTTTCCACAATTCTTTCCCTCGCCTTGCCGCACTTTGAGCAGACCTCTTTCGGACACCCGGCCAGAATCATCGGCTCAATCAGCTTTTCAGGGAATGTGGCGAAATGCGCCTCGGAGTACGCCTGTGTCGGGATGGTCCAGACGGAACGGCGATTGCGCTTGCCGCGAGTCTCTATGTTTTGTCCATGTTTTTGCGGCGAAAGCCCGGATTCTTCTGGTTTTGTTATGAACCCCCGCTTTTGGTTATACTGCGTATTCGGTCCCTGCCCCATTCTCGGCCGCGCGTCATTTGTTTCAACCGCTTCTTCTTTTATCGCCTCGGCATCGTAAAAATAATCATATCCGTTCCACAAAGAGGTTTTTACCTTGCCCGCAACGCATCGGCTATTATCACAACCCCTGCCTTTACAGGCCGAATGTTCAATCCATTTCCAGTCCCGCCCCTCGATTCCGTTTGTTCCGGCGGGGCGAACACTTGATAATCTGCCGGTTTTATTATTGACCCAATAATTCGATTCTCCCGATTTCGTCAGCAGGTACACCATCTCGTGTGCCTTCGTAGGCCGGTCTGTAACGCTTTCTGGCATCGGATTCGGCTTGGCCCACACAATCTCCGACCGCAACCACCAGCCATCCGCCTGCAACGCCAGAGCAACACGGGCGGGTATCATACAAAGGTCTTTGGGTTTAATACCGGATACCGGTTTTATCCCTTTTGGTTTTGCTCCACTTCCTGAGTCCTGTCTGGAGGATAAAGAACCACTATTTTTATTACTTGGAGCGTCTGGACAATAACCACCACCACCACAATAGCTATCCCCCAGATTCAGCCACAGCGTCCCCGCCTTTTTAAGCACCCGCCGAACCTCACGAAACAACACCACCATCTTGGCGATATATTCTTCGGGAGTTTTTTCAAGGCCAAGCTGACTGTCGATCCGAACTGCACCGCATTTCAGGCACACATCTTTGTATTGAAACGCCTTATCTATTCCGTTTTGTATTTCTGCGGTTCTGTTCCCGCCGTCTCCTTCATTGGCGTTATTGGCAAGACCTTTCCGGTTTCTACGCCGCTTGGCGGCGGTAAAGTCGTCAAGGTGCTTACAGTCCGCACTCCCGCCTTCCCACTTCGCCGTTCCATAATCCCGCAAGCCCCAATATGGAGGCGACGTGATAACACAATCCACAACCTCATCCGGCAAGGTTTTTAGAACCTCAAGGCAATCGCCACAAATTACCGTATTTAAAATGTCCTTCATCTCAATCATCAATCATCCATCATCCATTGAAAATCAGCGAAATCCGTGGTTTCTTTTATCGCCTGCATAATCACCATTGCCACTTGCGGCACTATGGCGTTGCCGAGGGACTTAAGTCTGTTTTCCCTGTGTTTGGACTTTGACAATTTAAGTCCGTCCAGTTCTGCGGGTAGCCCATCATCCACTCCACAAAGTTCGGCTGCAACTTCAAGCCACGGCCTTGACCATTTTCTATTGGCGTCTTGTGCAAATCCGTCCTCAAATTCTTGCCCCGACCCCCGCCGTGCGTTCCTTGACAGTCCGTTGCGGATGGAGTCGCAAGCATCTTGAAAAACCGGGTCTTTCCGTTCTCGTCGCAAACTTTCATCCCCTGTGTCTGCGGTGTCGGCAACATCGCTGCCGCCGCTATTTTGTCCACAAGCAATACTTGATGTTTTGGTTTTCTTCCCGTCCTCAAATCCGCCACTATATTTTTCTCCAGCGAGCCGCCCCTGCCGTGAGTCCCCATTGCCATTGTGGGCAATAATCCACACCCTGTCTCGTCGGTGTGGGGCATTGACGGCGCAAGCTGGAATAATATACGGCTGGACTTCATAGCCTTCCATTTCCAGGTCAAGGCAACATTCTTCGAGTGCCATATTGACGAACCCAGCAACGTTTTCGCCAATAACCCATTGTGGTTTAACCGCTTTAATAACTCGCAGCATTTCCGGCCAGAGCGCACGGTCATCATCCTTGCCTCGTCGCTTCCCGGCACAGGAAAAAGGCTGGCAGGGAAATCCCCCCGTGAGAAGGTCGATTTGTTCATCCTCCGCAGTGTCTTGCCCAGGCATGCTTGATTGCTGTTCGGTGCGGTTCTCGCACCTTCTACAAAGTCGCTTGCCTGTGGCGTTGGCAATAATTTTCTCATTCGTTAAGTTCCTTATGTCTTCGCATATAGGCACGGCCGGCCAATGCTTCTTCAATACCTTCTGGCAGAATTTATCAATCTCACAAAAAGCCACGATTTTGTGGGAGTTGCCCCATACCCAACCGGCAGCCAAAGCAAAACCGCCGATGCCGCTGAATAAATCAAGATGTCTCATTCGCAAATCACCATATTCAAAATGTCCTTCATCTCAATCATCAATCATCCATCATCCATCGAAAATCAGCGAAATCCGTGGTTTCTTTTATCGCCCGCATAATCACCGCGGCGCCTTTTTCTTTCTCTATCTCTGCTGATAAACATTAGCGCCGCCGTAAAATACCCCAATACAGAATCGATAAAAAGCCCGCCAATGCACCACCAAAAACTACTCATCCTTCACCGCCTTTCAATAATTGAGGCACTTTGCCTCCAGTGATCATTGCCGAGACCTGGGGTTTCAATACGTCCCCGATGGTTTGACCATTCGGAAGTGCGGTATAAGCCAGAAATTCATTGTCTATCGTTGCAATCTTCGCTTGGATACCCACCAATTTTGCCTTGATCATCAGCACCAGTTCCCGCCAACTTGACCGGCAGGCCTGTTCATGACATTTCAAAACATCCGCCTGGTTCCGTCGTTGGCGTCCTGCCTCTGTCCGCTCGAATTCTTTCGGGTTCGGCAGAACCAATGTCATCTCAATCCGCCGGCCTTGAATGATAAATCCGATCTGTGATTTCGTCGGGCTCGTCATATAGGCGAATTGAGACGCCCCAAACCGTTTCAGGAGCCATTCCAGTTCCCCTTTGGATTTATCCACAGAGACGTTTGTTTTCCCCGCATACCTGCTCATCTTTTATTTTCCTCAAACTATTCCCACTGACCACTTCCCGCCGACCGTTTTCAAATATCTTCATTCTTCACCATCTTTTTCACCGCGAACTTCGGCGGCCCTCTTAAATGCCTCACATATCTGCGGTGAACGGTTCTCATCAACCCATTGACTAACCTGTTTTGCCGTGCTGATATTTTTCTTGATTGGAAAGACCAGTTCGGAACTATCCACACCGGCCAAAAACAATAAGGCAATCCGGATCCGAATCCACAACGTATAATAATGCGGTGAACTTAACCCCATATCGACACTGCGATCCTGCAACGCAGCCAGTTTGCGATCTTCCTTATGTGTTCTAAATCCCATTCTCATTTTTTTACTCACTTTTTCTTAAACTATTTCCGCTGACCACTGCCCGCTGACCGTTTTCAAACTATTTTCACTGATCAGATTTCATCATCAATGGGTTCGATGTTGCAGATAATTTCTCTTATTGGCGGATCGTCCAGCAACACGAACGCCGCCGCCGCAATTACCGCCATCGTGCCGAATATTGCGCCCCACTTCCAACCTTCGCCCATGCCGATCAATATCCCCAGCGTCGCCGCCACGGGCGTCATCGCCCGCAGCAGTTCTTTCGATACACCATTCACAAACTCATTTGTCTTCATTTTTGACTCCTGTAACTTTTCCGTCACAACCAAATCCTTTTGTAAACCAGACCGCCTGTTTTTGCCGACGGCGTCAACTAAAATTTCAAAGTCCCGTTTTTCCACCCGGCGGCGTAAACCCCGCCTTTCGCCCACCGGAAACTCGATTTTCGCCGCAACTTTTTTTCGGAGAATGGCCTGCGAACGCACCGCTCTGGGCGATTTCCGCCGGAAGGACCCATAGAATTGCCGCCAGGAGCGCCATATTCAACGCGGGCAGCCAATGCCGCCGTGCGTATGGGTGTGCCTCTTTTCTGTGTCCGCTCATCCTGGTCCATCGTGGCGATGGTTTATTTTTCATCGTCTGCCTTGGCTGAACTAACAGGCCTATCAATGCACAGTATGCCAATCCTATCGATGCCATAGTCTTTTGCCTTGCGACGCAGCGCCTCAATGGCCAGCGATTCATTCTGCTTTGCGGGGTACACCTTCCAACAGAACGCCCGGCTGCCAGCGTCATTCCACTCGGCAACGAATGTGATAACCCATCCATTATCGAATCGCTCCAATCGCTCTTCGACGTTGCCGATAAGCATGCACCCCGATGTGACCACATCAACCGACACCAATTCGGGTAATGGTTTGGTCGCCGATGGTTTGGCTGCCCTTGCTTTTGGTCTGCCCAGCAGTGTGTCATATTTCATCGCGTCCTTGCCTCAAAAGTGCCGTCGAAAATCGCCGCAAAAAACGCCTATTGTTTTTATTGCGGCTCTACTATAGCCCGTCTATAAGTCCTTTGTTTACGTTCTTTTTTTAATTGCGGGCGGAAATATGTCTTTAATACCCAATTTTAACAATCATTGATTCCGTTTCAATACTGCCATTTGTTAAGGAGATGTGTTTCCGGTTGCTTTCCTCTCCACAATTCAGGCTCAAAAGTTGTGTTTTGGCGCCACGCTTTTGAACCTGTAAGTCCCTTCGTATTAAACCGTTTAACATCTGGCTGTCTTTCTATCCCTATGTCTGCTCTGCAATTCTTGGGTTTTTATTGATAAAGACGGCCAAACCGGCAACGAATTAACTTGCTTTCGTCGGTTATCATTGAGCGTCCTGGCATAGATTGCAGTAGTCTTTGGATCGCTGTGCCCGAGTGCATCCTGAACGCACAAAAGGTCCTGCTTGCGGCTATATAGCAACGTGGCATAAGTATGTCGAAGCATGTGAGGTCTCAACCTGCCGATGCCGGAGTTTTCGCCGATTCTCTCCAGCCGTTCTCGCAGACATGTGTATATCATCCGGGCACTGCGTTCTTGTTTCTTGGTCACAGTCCGCTGACCGTTTTCCATCATCACCTTATTGAGCCACAGTGTGCGGAATCCTTTCTCACTGGCAATCAATACCGACCCCGGCTTTGCCCCAAAGCGATATTGATGGATAAAATCTTTAATCACGGGAACAAGCCAATCCGGTATATCCACCGCACGCGCTATGCATCCTTTGCCTTCCTGCACGTCAATGATGGGCTTGCCGTGATATGCCGGCGTATCTTTAATTCGCAGGCTCAGCAGCTCCTCGGCTCGCAAGCCCGTATAGAGCAGCATGATTATGATGAATCGATTCACAATGGAACGGTTGCTGCCCGACTTCGCAGCATAACCCAGCCAGGTCAGCAGCCGTTCCACCTGCTCTTCCGTCAGATACTTATCCGGAGCCAATCCACCCCGCCTGATTTTGCGTTTTGATTTCATAATCAGACCTTATTTTTTATTGGATTTTGTCGCTTCTAATTTCTTCCACGCCTTCGGCACCGGGTATTCTTCGCACGCCTTTTTCGTCAGCTCGTCGATATCCGCGCCGATGAGCCAGGCGACCTTCTTACCCGCCTCAATCTTCTCGTCCGGCGTCTGCGTGATCGGCCCCATATAATGAAAACTCTGACGGATTCCCGGCTTGACCATCTCCCACACCTCGATGAGCGTTATTTTCCATTCCCTGCTGCCCTGAAATTTTTTATTGAGCAGTTTTTTGTCCCAGCTTGGCGAGCTGTCCGGTCTTCGTCCCTCATTCGACGCCGTAAATTGTGCCGTCAGAATCAAGACCGCCGCAACCTTGTCTTTGGGTGTGATTTTCTCCAATGGCGTTTCATCGAGCAGTTTCTCCATCGCCCCCAGCACAAAAAACCATCGCTTGCGATTCATCTCATCCTTGCGGCTCTCCATCGTCGCCGGTTTTCTTCCCTTTGTTTTTGTGCCCGCGGAATCGGCATATCGCGGCTTCATCCAGTTCACAGACCCGGCTTTACTGTTGCTGATATCAAGACACGGCACCGCCTTCTTGTCCTCTTTCTTTGCCGGCATGTATTCATATTTGTTTTTGATGACGCCGAGCGGCTCAACTACGGCATCGCTGATAATCACAAGATTCGGATACTTTACCTTGTTTTTCTCAATGATCCGTTTCGTTGCCGCAATCTGTTTTTGCTGCCAGCACATCGAGTCTAAACACATGTCCCCTTTGTCTTTCTCGATTTTATCAGCAAACAGCATCGGCCTGCATCCCGACCGCGAGGTGCAATCCTCACAGACCGGCAGTTTCCTGCCGTCTTCCCAGAGTTGCTCATCCATCTGCCAGGCGGCTTTTTTCAATATCCGCATCTCATCATCAATTTCCTTCTGGAGTTCTTTGATGCTGATTCTCTCCTGTCGCCATTTATTTTCCATGGCTTCTTTCAGCAGACGGACCTGCGTATCGTGGCCGAATCGCGCAATCAATCCAAAGTGACCATTGGTCCATTTAGCAAAGATACTGTCTTTGGCGTTGATCGCCTTGACCCACTCCGGAGCCAGGTTCTTGCCGACATTGGCCCGCAATGCGACCCATGACACCGGCTTGCCGAGCGTGTCGGCGATGGCCTGATAATCACCGTTGTGTTTTTCGAGCATCGCTGCAACTAATGCCGCCTCCTGCAGGGGTGTCAAATCTTCCCGCCCGAAGTTTTCGATGTATGTGATATCAAAGGCCTCAAGGTCTGACATCTCCCTGATGATCACTGGGATTGTTTTCAATCCGGCAATTTTCGCCGCCCGCAATCTCCGGGCGCCTGCCCGCATATCAAACTTTCCCTTCTGTGTCGGGTGCGGCCGCGCGATGACCGGGATTTTGACGCCGCTTTTCCTGACGCTGGCCAGCAGGTCCGTAAATGCCGGGGATTTTTCGTTGATCTCCCGCGTATTGTCCGGCGTGGGAATGAGCAGTTTGATGTTGATGTCTTGAATGGATTCTTTTTGTGGAGAGATTTTTTCCGAGTTCATAGTCATTTTCCTTTATTTGTCATTCCCGCGTAGGCGGGAATCCAGTGTTTCTTGTTTTTATAAAACCCCGCCGGCCATCCACAGCCGGCGGGATCGGAGGAGGGCGATGAAATTTATGTTCCCTTGTCCTTGTCCGCGCCAAGGGTAATTTTTTTTCGGCTGGACAGATACCCAGCGCCCGCGATGGCCGCCGACAGTATCCAGGAATTGACCGACGCAGGGTCCGACCAGTTTGTTTTGACGGCTGCCCGTCCGAGCTGGGTCGCGGTCTGGACGGCCCGTGCCCTTTCAAGCTGTTGTTTAAGATTTGCGATCTCAGTCTCTGCGGCCAGCTTGTCCGTTTCACCGGCAGCCGCCTCAAGCCGCTTCGTGGCCGCGTCAAGTTGCGTTTGAATTTCCGCTGCTCTTTGCTGTTGAACCTGCATAATTCCCTGCAGGGTTCCCGTCGCCGCCGCCCCGGCCGTCGCTCCGCCGGCAAATTCCGTCCCGCAGCCCATCATCATCAGCATCGCCGCCGCCGCGACAATAATCCATCTTGCCTTTTTCATGTCCGAATCCTTTCCGTTGTTATGTAAATAGTTTTTTTTCTTCCGGCGTCCATTCTTCAATCACGTCCACCAATTTCCGCAGGGTTTTGTCCCACGGCCCATGCCGCTTGACGACGCCCGTGAATTCCTCAAGGTCATGCTTTCGCATCTTCCATTGGTATCTGCCGTTTTTAAGTTTGTAATACCGGATAAAAACATTACCCGGCCCTGCGACGCCATCGCATCGCTCCAGAAACGCATCACTAAGTGATTCGATTTCAATCGCAGCGCCTTCCTCGCTGACGGTTTTCCCCGCGATCACGGCCGAACAGTGACTCAACTCGTGGTCGATCAGCGCCGCCGCTTTCCGCACACCCTCGCAGTCCTCTAACTCCTTGCCTTCGCATAGCGCCCCGACGCCATCGAGCCAGTCGCCGGACAGAGTGACGACAAAATCCGCAGTCTGTGATTTGATTTTCGATTTCGCCGTCAGGCTGACCGAGCACAGCGACGCCATCAGGGCCCTGAGTTTACAGTTCATCTTCTTTGCGTGGCCGACGCTAATTTTCGTCCCGGCTTCTAATTTCTTTTTGTCCGAATCGCTATGCCGAACCAGCAGCAGGATGCGTGCCTTCCGCAGGTGAATATGCTCATCAAAACTGTCGATGATATTCTGTGCCAGGTCGCAAAACCGTTTATCGGCCGGGATGATTCCATCGACCTCGTTCCATACATTGCCCACCGCCGGCGAAATAATATTCGCCGTGAATGGTTTCGGGCAGAGCAACACATCAAAATTTATCGCTGTCGTTTGTGTCGTTTCCATGCTCATATTCTCCTTTGTTCCGTATGCCAGGTGGCTTTTCGGTATGGTTCAAACTCTATTGATCCATCATCTTTTTTGATGAACCACCGGTCACCTGTTCCGTATGCCAGGTGGCTTTTCGGTATAATAAACTGATTAACCTTGGCCGATTTACGCCTCACGAGAATGATTGTCGCGGAGAAATCCAAAATTCCAACAACCGCCAAAATTCCTAATTCGATGGCTATGACAATTTCCATATTCATTCCTGTCCGCTTTCCGCTGTCTGTTGAATGTTGTTATAAAGACATTTTCCCGCCTTGCATTCCCCGTCCATCCAGCACATACAGACGATTAAAAGATAAGGGCAGAAATTCACCGGCAACTGGCCGGCGGCCGTGTCCCGCTCTATCTGCCCGTATAAATCTCCATCCGTGACAACGTCATTATTCATAACAACTTTATTTCCGAAGACGCCATCGAAGACGTTCTCTCCATCTCGATTCGTTATTCCACCGCCTCAGCAGACAATAGACGAACACCACAAACACCATCACGAGTCCGATGCCAATAAACACATTCGCCGCCGATGATTCATGGATTCCGTTCATTTTGAGTCCTTTTTCTTTTCTCCGGCAATAAGAATGGGCGGGTCATCGCCGAATTGCAGACTGATACCTGTAATGCCGTCATCTTTATCAACAATGCGTTGCATTTTCTTTTTGAAATTAGCACAAATTTTCAATGTTTTCGGATCTATCTTTCTCATTTTTCACCGTGATTATTTTTGCCTTTTGAGTTTTAATTTATGCCACAGGTATCTTTGATTTTTCTTTGCCGCCACGTCCGCCCGCACGGCCATTGTGTAGCATACCTCCGCCGTCAGAGTATATTCCCTGCGGCATCCTTTGGCCTTGAATCCGAGGACATTCGGCTGCCGCAGGATGATAATAATCTCCCGCGGTTTTCCCGCCTCGCGGACCATCGCGTTTGTTTCGCGTCGCACTGGTTTTTTCAGCTTCGTCATAAAGGTTGCCGCAGATTTCCCGCTGCGGCGCCGGGTTGTCAGAAGGAGGGTATTACGTCCTGTCGATTCCGTCGAACAGTGGCGGCCTGCCCCGAATGTCTTTATCGGGGGTACAACAAATCCAATTCAAAAATGCGGACGGCCGGTCTTGTTTTTATCTGGTGAGGTTTACCCTTACCGTTAGCCTCTGCAAAGAGGGGTTTGCCATTCCGCATCAATTTTTCAAAGAGCGCTTCAGAAATTATTTCATAATCTCAAAGTTAAACCGCTGTCGCTTCCGGGATCCTTTTTCTCGGACTCGCCGTCCGCTCGAATTTTGTCCCGCCGCACTTTATACATTTCTGCGGATGTTCGGCTTTAAAAGCATATTTCCAGTTTGGGTGGGAATATCCGCATCCATGACACATGAATGCGCCCGTCATCGTGGCACTATGAAGGTCTTCGACCGTTTCTCTCATCAAATTTGAAACCAATGGCTTGCGGCCGACGGGGGATATATTTGCATCTGTTTTTTTTGTGGATGGTTTTCTGTTTATCTTTTCCCCCGGCGTCAGGATTAACACCAGCCCAAGCGAGGGGAGTTTTTTCTCTTCAATGGAGTATCGATATCCGGTCTGCGATTCGAGTCGGAAGTGTTTGACAAGGCCGGTGGACGAAAAAGACATCCCTTTTGTTTTTCTGGTCAGGTTAAAACACAGGGAGTCGGGACCCTTTTTGATCAGCAACTTCATAATAATCTGCCCGGTATCCCTGTCATAGCCGAGGTCGGCATAATGATATCCGGCCAGATATTTTTCCATCGCCGCCATGTTGAAGTGAATCTTGTTTTTCCCCAGCCGCGCCGCCGGTTCCTTTATCGTTGAGTGGAATCCTTTTTTATACATCTCAATGGTCATGAGATGGATCCTTTATTCTTTCCATGAATTCAGAAAATTCTTTATTGTCCATTTGCGGGGGATGGATTCGAACCACCGACCTCCGGGTTATGGGCCCAGCGAGCTACCAGACTGCTCTACCCCGCGATGAATCACCACCGTTTTTCTGTTCTTTCAAATAAGGGGCAGCCAGGTCGAACCGTAGTCCCTGACCGCCCCCGGAGGAGGGTGATGAATTTTCCGTTTGTGGCAAAAAAATCACCAAAAATGGTTTGCTCGGTGTGTCTGTGTGATGTATTGTGTTGTCTTTGTATGTCGTTTTTCAGAAAAGCAAGGCCGATTTCAGAGCATGGCGGACGGAGGGTTCAACCCTTCCAAGCTGGTCATGTGGGTTCGATTCCCATCGCCCGCTGTGGTAAATCCTTGTTTTGGCTAACGGCGGCTTTAACAGGGATTTTTTTGCGTACAAACAAAAAACTA
>Ga0315284_10008778_pt1 | contig 14423 bp, 11 predicted proteins | sample YL17G09_16_MG_FD_203696 | JGI IMG/M metagenome (GOLD analysis project Ga0315284, IMG submission 203696) | Sediment microbial communities from Yellowstone Lake, YNP, Wyoming, USA - YL17G09_16 | ecosystem: Environmental > Aquatic > Freshwater > Lake > Sediment | place: USA: Wyoming | collected... | reverse complement strand
ATATCGGGCGATAATGGGCAGCCCAATTAGAAAAGTGACAATTCCACCCAGCAAGCCGTACACGTTTCTCTCAAAAAGTTCCCAGTCAAGAGGCGTATGCGGCCAAGGCAATTCACCCGGCGCATTCCTGATGAGCATGCCGAATAATCCGAACAATATACATATTATGCCCAAAACGCCCGCAATGCCGAAGCCGGGCAGAACAAAAATCTCCACCAGGAGCAGGAGCACCCCCACAACGAATATCGCCACCTCCACCCAGTTCGCCAGGCCCACCAGGTATTTGCTGCTGATAATAATGACAAAGCATATTACCGCTACGAGCCCGGGCAGTCCGACACCCGGCGTGTTGAATTCGATATATACTCCCAGCAAGGCAATCATTACAAGCACAGCCATAACCGCCGGCGAGTTCAACCAGCGGACCATCTCTTCCGACCAGAGGGTTTCGAGCACCATCGGCTCGCCGGCGAAAGTCACGCCGTCACGTTCGGCTAAGAACTCAAGGGCCCCTGCCCGGTCTTTGACCTGTGACCTGGCAATTCCATACTCGAACGCCCTGGCAGCGGTCAGCGTCAAAATCTCGTCTTCTTTGTCGATCAGCTCTTTGCCGCCCAGGTCATATTTATTCGGATCTTCGGACAGTTGTTTGTCTTCGATGAACTCGCTCTCGCCGGTTTGCAGATTCTTTACCCTGTAAACCTTCGTCTGCATGGTGACCATAGCCTTTAGCAGCGCGGCCGGATAGCCGTTCGCCTCTGCGGCCCGCATGAAGGCTGCGCGGGTAAAGCTCTCGGCTTTTTCACGTTCCACACCTTCGAGTTTGCCGCCCATCACAATGGGAGCGCAATCGCCGATCGTGGTGTTCTCGCGCATGATGATATCCTGGCAGGAGACGCTTATCATCGCACCGGCCGATATCGCTTCGGTGTTGACATAGGCAACTGTGTGTACTTTTTGACCGATATCGAGTATGAAGTACTTGGATATATCGTCTGCGGATTGCAGCAGCCCGCCGTATGTGCCGATTTCATAGATGATGTATTCGGCGTCATTATCAAGGGCGATTTCCGTCCTGCGCTTGATGGATTTGTAGAGACCATCGTCGATCATGCCCTTGCAGACAATGACCGCTGCTTTGACAGAGGGCGAGTACGTGCCGGCAATGTTCGGTTCCGCTGCTATGGACGGGCTTGCGAGTAACAATAAATACAACAGACAAGCAACTATATCCCGAAATGTATTCTGCATATCAGGAGTTCTACTATTAAAATGCCGGTTTGTCAATATCCGGTTTTGGACCGGAAATTTTTTTTGGTTTGATACCTTCCCATTGCAGCCCCCCTATTGCAGCCTGGGCTATGTTTGTCAGGTGGTCCCCGATTTTTTCAACATTATCGACTAAGTCGATAAATATAAGGCCAGTTTCCGCCGAGCAGTTACCGGTACTCATCCTATCCACATGACTGCGACGAAAATCAACCTGTGCTTTATTTATCTGCCTTTCGATGTCCAACGCTGCATTAGCTGCATTTATGTCTCCATGCTCCAGAGCTGCTATGACATTATTAAACATCTGGTCCGCGTTTTTCCTCAGTAACTCTGCCTCAGCTAAGGCTGCATCACTAAAAGTTACCTTCTGGTCTATCTTTCGCAGAGCAATTTCGACGATATTGACTGCGTGGTCCCCAATCCGCTCAAGGTCATTTACTGCGTGCAGCATCACCGGCAATTTAACAGATATTCCACCCTCCATTGCATGGACAGACAACGCCGAGAGGTATGATGTGATTTCATATTGTAGCGAATCGATAACATCTTCGATCTCGCGGACCGACTCAAGCTTCTTCCGGTCGTTCTCTATAATCCCATCAATGGACTGTCTGAACGCCCTCTTTGCCGTTTTTGCCATGTGCACGATTTGACGCTTGGCCTGTTCAATCGCGATTTCCGGTGTGTCAAGAAGGTGTTTCTCAAGCACCACGGGCGGCAATGCTACTTCCGTGGTTCTTATCGGCACCAGCCAAACTGCCGCTTTACCCAACAGGCCCGATAACGGCAGGAATATGCACGAGTTGGCAATATTAAAAAAGCTGTGGGCAACGGCAATAGACAACATTACAGTATCTTCGCGCAGCTCCCAAGGGGAAAGTTCAAGAACTATGGCCGTGTACCAGCCAAGAGAAACAAGGGGGTACGCAATGAGACAGCCAAAGACATTAAACATGGTGTGCACCCAGGCAGCTCGTTTGCCGTTGCGATTTGCCTGTAACGCGGCAATCTGTGCAGTTATCGTTGTGCCGATATTGCTGCCCAGGGCAAACGGTATGGATGCACTTAGCGCCGCCGCCCAGTTTGTTCCAAAGGCCCCGCCCGCCGACAACAACTGCATGATGCCGATCGATGCCGAGCTGCTCTGGATTAGCATTGTCAGCCCCATCCCCACCAGGAGAGCTAAAAACGGCTTGTTGCCCAGGGATATAAACAGCTCCTGAACCCCCGGTATGTTCTCCAGCGGGCCGAACGCGTTTTTCATAAAATCAATGCCCAGGAACAATAACCCGAAGCCCAGCATAATCTGCCCGACGCTTTTGAGTTTTCGCGTTCTGCCGCCAATATAAAGAAGGAACCCTAAGCCCACAGCAGGCATCGCGTACGTTGAAATGTCAAGCCACTTCAAACCCGAAAAAGACACTAACCACGCCGTGACTGTTGTGCCTACGTTGGCCCCGATAATCACCCCGATCGCCTGTTTGAGGGTCAGCAGCCCCGCGTTCACAAGGCCGATGACGATCACCGTGGTGGCAGAGCTGGATTGTATTATACTGGTCACGCCCACCCCCACGAGAAAGCCCCTGATAGGCCGTTTTGTCACTGATTCCAGGATGCTCTTGAGCTTTGGGCCTGCGGCCTTTTTCAGGCCCTCCGACATCAGCACCATCCCAAACAAGAACAGCCCCAACCCCCCTATCGTCCCGAAAACCATCGTCCGGATCATCTCCCGTTTGCGTTGCTTGAGCGCTTCCTGAATCTCGGCCTCAATTACATCTTGAAGCTCCGTTTCAAACAGTTCAGGGTCTCGCTCACGCAGCACTCTTAAAAATCCGGCTTTTTCGTATTCTTCTGTCTCAAGCCATTTCAGGGCGAGATTGATTTGATCTTGCCTGCTCTTGCCGGCATCTTTCTGTCGCAAATGTTGCAAGGCTTGTCTTAGCGCCCCGGCCTTTTCGCTGTTCTTTTGCTCAAGCCACCTGAAAGCTCCCAATTCCTCTTCGGTCAGGGATTTTGCCTCATCGGCCATGATAGCAACGTCCGGCGGAATATTAATCGACTCATCCGGTTGCCCTGCTGCCGGACATGAAAAACTCATGGCGAACAGTACCACTACGACGAAAACTGATGCGGCTTGATAGGATTTCCCCACTGTGTTATCCCTTCAAAAATTGCTTCCCATTTCAGTCAGTTCGGTTTTTATATCAGGGCCGGCCGTCTCAAATGCAGTGAAACTAAAATACGAAACAGCACGGCAGTTGTACATAATACCAGATTCATCATCAAGGCATTTTCCACCAGGAAACGCGATGTAGCTGTACAATCACTCCCTGGAATATGTTCAAACAAGCTTTCGGAGAATTTCCACCCCCTGTCGGATTTTTTCGTCGCTGGTCGCGTAGCTTATTCTGAAGTGTGTATCTTTTTCGCTAAAAACGTTGCCCGGAATAATCAGCACCTTGTTGGCAATCGCCTTTTCGACGAAAGCTGTGGCCCCCGCCGAGCCGGGCGCTTTGACGAACGCGTAGAATGCCCCGACTGGCCTGACCAGCTCGAAGGCACCTTTCAAACCTTCATAAAGCAGGTCTCTTTTCTTTCTGTACACATCGATCAGTTCGCTTACGTCGCAGTCCAGTGCTGCGGTTGCCGCCTTTTGGAAAGGCGTCGGAGCGCAGACGAACGTATATTGCTGTATCTTGGTCATTTCCTCGACGACGTGCCTGAGAGATTCGTGCGCCGCGACGTAGCCTATCCGCCAGCCGGTCATCGCGTAGGATTTGCTGAAGCCGCGCAGAAGAAGGCTCTTTTCGTAGTAACTCGCGATACTCGGGCAGTCGCCGTCGTAGCAGAATTTCTCGTATATCTCATCGGTCAGCACGAGGATATCATTGTCCGCCGCGACCCGGGCCAGCGCCTTGATCCGGTCTTCCGAATAGACCATGCCGGTCGGATTGCAGGGCGAGTTGAGGATAATCATCTTCGTTTTGGCCGTGATGGCCTCGGCGATCTTCTCGACGGGCAGGTCGAAATCGGGATAGCTGTCGATATAGACGCACTTTCCGCCTAACATGTTAACGACATGCTTGTAGATAACGAAGTACGGGTCCGGGATAATCACTTCGTCGCCGGGATCGACCAGCGACAGGAATGCCAGCAGAAGCCCGCCGCTGACACCGCTGGCAACCAGCACGGCGGGATTTTCCCAGCCGAACTCGTCCTTCACCTGCTCGGTGATTCTGTTTATCAGTGTGGCGTCGCCCGCGGTTTGCGAGTATTTGTTCTGACCCTCCCGGATGGCTTTGATTGCCGCTTCTTTAAGCTCTTCGGGCACATCGAAGTCCGGCTGGCCGATTGAGAAATTGATTGGGTCCTTTAGTGTGGCCCCCAGCGCAAAGACCTTCCGAATCCCGCTGGCGTCGATTTTACCTGCTCGTTTTGCAATTATCTTTTTCATAACCTAAAATTATAGCCCCACGGGACAAGCACGCAAACAAAAAAAATCCCCCAAAAATATTTAGCCCGGCAATTCTTTGCCGGGTGCATTTTTACTCATATTTCATCATCGTATTGTCTCTTACCGGCAATTCATTGCCGGGTGCATTTTAATGAATGTCATTGCGAGGAGGCCAATAGGCCGACACGGCAATCTCAATAGTCAATAGTCGATAGAAAATAGTCAATAGAAAGTTGTCAATAGTCAATCGAGCGGCTGTATCGCAGCCGTGAAAGGTCCTCCCCCGCTCTCGGCTTGCGAAAAACGAACAAATGCTCATGCATAATAAGATAAAAACCATCCTGTTTCGCCTTCCAGCGCCAGCGTTCGGTATATTTACAATGATGCTGGACCTTGATTATGTCCTCTTTCAGCACGAAGCCGACCTTCAGAAAACGCTCCAAAACACGGAAAGCAAGCGGGACATAATGCCGGCCTTTACGCGTATCGCCGATAAGTATCGCACAATACTTGTCCGCTTTCAGAACGCGGTACAACTGCCCGGCGATTATCTCGATTTCGTCGCAGAATATCGGCAGGCTGCCGATATTCGATAAATCCCCCGCTATCCTGCCGTCCGAATATTTGATGATGTTCATATAAGGCGGATGCGTCAGTACAAGGTCGAACGTTTCATCGCCAAGAAACGACAAATCGCGTGCATTTCTATTATCAGTTTTACACTCCCAAATATTTAAGCAAATCTTTGTATAATGCTCCCTCTCCCATACTACCTGGATTATATCTCTCTGATGTAAAATCTGATTCTTTTAGCTTTATTCCCGAGAAAACAGTGTCAAATTCTGATGTGGAAATGACCTTATCGGGTTTTTGAAAGCTTATATAAACATCTCGTAGGAATCTCATAAGGGCCGTAAATCCTGTGGTGCGACTTAAAATTTTTCCTGATTCCTTTGTATACCATGCGTCGCCCCACTTTTTAGCTACTGCTCCAAAGTAGTTATAGAGAATCCGTGCGATTTCGGCATCCTTTTCGTCTATGAATAGATTACGAAATATCAGGCGTGTATCAGAGATCTCTACTTTGCCAAGTTTCTTGCCTCGCTTTAATAAGTCGCGATCTCTCATAGGATTCTCCGAAATATAACGAAGAAGGCGTTCTACAAATGTAGCTTGTGTCAGGGTTTCAAATGGCTTGCCTGTTGCAGAACCAAGGATCTTTATTTTTCCTTCAAACGGACTACCTTTTTTGATATTTAGTAATTTGGCGATATTGTGACAGGTTTTCTGGGGACTAGGAGTAGACGCAAACTCGTACAGGTCATAAGCAAGTGATTTACTTACTTTTGTCTGTTTTAAATTGATTGTCGCAAATACCATCGCTTTGTCTTCAAGATCCATATCCACAAAGACGGTAATGTTTATTTGAAATTTCCCTTCAAAATCCCGCAGCCCAGCAATACGATGTTGCCCATCTATTATTTGTGCAACCTGCTGTTTGCGTGGTATTCGCATAATACCTGTCTTAGGATTGTAATCTGCGTCTTTCGATTTGATTGCTAGAATAATGCTTGTTGGGAAACTGGCGTCGACTGTCTTGACATAGTCTTTCAGTTCGCTGACGCGTGACCCTTGCAGTGGACGTTCTATCCCAACAACCTTCTCAATGTCGCGTTCCTCAATTCTGTGAATATCCGCATACGAAATGTCGACAAGGTCTTGTGCTTCTATGGCACCGATATAGAAGTTGCCTATAGGTTGTTCAACTTCTAAGCATCTGAATTCTATGTACTTGTCACTATTCATTTTCGTCTCCTGTCTTCTCGAAATCTTCGCTCAGTTTCTTCATGCGTTTTTTCTCAATATCTGGAAGATCAGTACTAGATATTATACTATCTATTAAGTTTGCAACAAATGCTACAGCAACTGCAAGCACTAATACAATTACTGATGAAACAACCAGAAGCTTCAGGTTTAAAATTCCTGATGTATCGCCTTCTTTAATCGAAGCCGCTGTTGCTGCAGCGAACATAAGTGTTGCCAAAACCAATAGGACGAAACTCATTATTACAAAACATCGCATATTTACTAACAGATTCTTGTAGCCACCTTTTGATATTAAGTGCAATGTAGAACCTATTATTGCGGCACTATATAAAGCAAATTCTCCGTCCTTACAGAAATCTACAAATCCAACTTTGATAGACCACAATGCCAATAGAAACCACCCACCATAGATCGGGAGTCCGCTTCCAAAGACAGTGAATATCAGCCAATATATAGTTTCGAGCCAATGATGCATCTTAGCTTTCCTCAGCGTCCCCAGTATATTTACTGTGCCTGTCATAGTGGTACCTCGTAATTTGTTATAATGAGTTCCTCGACTTTACGTCTTACAGATTTGCAAGTTATAAAGCGTGTCACTGAAAGAGGGCTAATGTTAAATTGCCTATACAACTGCCGGATCTTCTGAGTATGTGCATTTGAAACCATAAACAGGCAACCTGCTGTATCCAAGTCGCGCACAACTCCAGCAAGTCTCTCCTGATCCTTATTCATGAACTTATCACACGTATAGTGAGTAAAACAGGAAGTATTATTCAACGGTGGATAAGGGGGATCCAAATAGATGAAATCGTTTTTGTTGACTCCTTCTAATGCTTTTTCAAATGCCTTGGCAGTAAACTCAGCAGAAGCAAGTACTTTACTTACATCTCGAAGATGATGGATGTTAGGGAGATTCGGGTTTTGCCTTTTCCCATAAGGTACATTAAACGCCCCGCTTTTGTTCACTCTGAATATCCCATTAAAGCAAGCCTTGTTAAGATATATGAAGCGAGCAGCTTGTGCTGTAGAATTGGTTGATTGGTTGTATAACTCACGTATTTTATAGTAATATTTCTCTGAATTATTCTTATAGTGTTCTTGTAAGTACTCAGCAATAAGATCTGGTCGGTCACGTACCCATTTATAACACTGGATCAAGTGTTTGTTTGCATCGCTTAGTATGGCCTTTTTCGGTTGAAGAGCAAAGAATAGGGAACCACCACCCAGAAATGGCTCTCTGTAAGTGCGGTTTTCCACATCCGCTGGGAGGCATTGAAGTAGAAGTTTAACTATTTGTTGTTTTCCCCCTGCCCATTTCAGAAATGGTTTGACTGTCTTTCGTTTTTCTTCCGCAGCTTTAATGTTCTCCCCCATTACAATAAATCCTTCATGTTCACTTTTAGAGCCTTCGCAATTTTCTCAAGGTTCTTTAGGCCGATGTTTTTCTCGCCCCGTTCGATTTGGCCGATGTATGCTCTGTGAAGGTCAGCTAATGCAGCGAGCTTTTCCTGCGAAAGCCCGCGTTCTTCTCTAATGGTTCTGATGTTAAGGCCTACACGTTCATTGATCTCACTCATACTGAAAACTCCTAAATTCGAATTGTACGGATTGCTACTTATTGTTCGACTACCTAAAGGTAGCAATCTTTTAAAAGTTCACCCCGTGAGATAGCTTGCCCCTTAGGGGGCAAAACCGTTATCTCACGGGGTAAACCAGTTATCTCACGGGGTAAACCAGTTATCTCACAAGGGTCAAAGAATGATTATCCACATCACGCAATACGCAGTACGCACGACGCAGAACGCACTAAGGACGCCGTCTCATGGAGATTTTTCCGGAATTATCTTGATTTCGAAGCTAATTTTCGTATAATACTTAACAAAATGATTAATGATTATTGATAAATGATAGGTCCAAACACGCAGAACGCAGTACGAATTTTAGCCCGCACCACTGGTGCCGGGTCGAAAGAATGTAGAATTGAGAAATATAGAAGAAAAAATGCAGAATAATGAAAAAAACAGGTGAAAAAGAGTAGAAAACGACGAAAAATTGAGCTTAATTTGAAAAAACAAAGCCAATTTGCGAAAGGCTAAAATGAATGTAAGTATCTATTGGAGAGATGATTATGTAAATAAAATGCTCTTTCGGGTGGCGAAAAAACAAAGCCAATTCAAAGCCAAACAAAGCCAATTATTGTTTCACCGCGGAGAACGCCGAGTTCGCAGAGCAAACAGTTGATTGGTTAATTAGAGATTAGTGATTAGGAGCTAAAACTGGTCATGGGTGGAGTCGAAGGGATGACCAAATAGTAAATAGAAAATGGTAAATCCGGAGTTTCTCCGGCCTGGTGATTTGAAAAAACAAAGCCAATTTGCCGGCGGGCAAATCGGCGTAAATATTTATTTGAAAGGGAATTATGACAATAAACCGGCCTGTGGGCATGGAAAAAACAAAGCCAATGACCGACCTTCGGCCGGAAAGCTGAAGCAATCCGAATGGGACAATGGGCAGTGCGGGTAATGTCGGAAATAGTTTATTCTGCCAATTTATTTATCCAGTTTTGCCAGGGCCTGTTGGATGATTTTTGCCATTCTTTCGGTCTGGAGCTTGAGGATTTCATGGCCGAGTTCGGCGCTGGCGAATTTTCGCGGGTCTTTGCCGCCCACGCCGACGGGCCATGAATTAGGGTCTTCGGGCAGTCTGTCCATTTGTACCAACTCCGGCCGAAGGGCCATTACCAGCGAGGTTTCGTTCATCGCCGCGTGGTCCACCTGGATGCCCATGCCCTGCCGGTCGAGTTCGCCGCCCCAGCAGGTGAAGGTCTCAAGGCCGAACTTTTCCTTCCACTGGCTGGCGTTTTTCTGAAAAAAGCCGGTCGAAGGCCCATGCCCGTGGGCGACGACAATCTTAAAGCCGGCCCGGCTGAGCTGCTTGAGCGTCGCTTCGATAATCGCACCGAACGTTTCCTCGGGCACCCAGTAGGCGCTGCCGGCAAGCTGCTGGTTCTTATAGCGTTGGCCCTCCGGCATACCTTCGCCAAGAGTATCCATCCCGTAGAATTCCTTGCCGTCCACCTCTTGCATGCGGTCGGGGCCGAGAAACAGCATCGGCAGGACGATGCCGCCTGCCTGCCGGGCAAGGCCGATGAAAAAGCCGGAGGATTGCAGGCCGTCCGAGCCGATCGGCAGATGCTCGCCGTGCCATTCGAGTGTCCCCAATGGCAGATAAGCGATTGGCGCAGCAGCGAGGCGATCCCGGAATTCCTGGGGCGTCAGTTCGGCGTAAAGCACCTTTTCGGGCGGCTTCGTTGCAGTCGGCTCGGCGGCTAAATTCAACGCCCCAACGACTTTTTGGCCAAAAACGGAGAATATCGCCATGCTCAGGCAGACAAGCAATAAACAGATAATCGTTGCGATTTTCTTCATAAGACCTCCTTCCGCCCTATCACTGAGCGGCTGCCAGGACCGAATTGACGCTGCCGGTGCCCTCGAAGCTGAGCTTGTCGGCGAACGGCAGAGTTTCCGGTACTACGTGGACCTCGGTTGTGAATTTGTATGGAAGTGGGCCGCCGCTGTCGAATGTCAGCTCGACGAAAAAGGCGGTCCAGCCTTCTTCCGGCTTGGGAACCTTTGCTACATACTTGCCGGGACTGGCTGCGGCAAGGTCCGAGCTTGTCCAGACCGGGCCGATGATTTCAAGCCGGAAATCCCTCGCTTTGGGATTCGTAGCCTGCCAGAGTTTGACCTCCTTCGGGGCAGTGGTCGTGCTGACTTCGATCGAGCCGTCGTCCCTGACCGACCATGTGAATTTCGGCCGGGGCGCGTTTTTCAGGATGGACTGATAGAAAACCAGCAGGCTCTGGATGGCATCCGAGTTGCCGAGGCCGTGGTCGGTATTCGGGACGTACCGCAGGTATTTCTCGCCGGGCAGGTTGTCGAAGTAGAACTGTGCCGAGTCCGGCAGGAAGAACTGGTCGCCGCTCGAATTGATGAGGCACTTGGGAATCCCGGCGTAGCGGTCGCGGTACTCGTAGGGGTCGACAATTTTTGTCAGCGCCTGGCCCTCCGGCGTGTCGAGCCGCTCGAAAACCTTCATTTCGCCGTAATCGGCGATAGCGTCGGAGTAGAAGCCGTAAGCGGCAAAATGGTGCTTCATCTGCTCATCCATGTTCAGCACGTCGATGACGGCCGGGGCGATGGCGACCACCCGCTTATCGACCGCGGCGGTAAGCCATGTCGTCCAGCCGCGCTTGGAGCCACCGGAGACCACGAACTGCTTGATATCGAGCGCGCCGGAATCGAGAGATTTAAGATGGCTCTGAACCGTATCCATCGCGCGGACGGCGCTTTTCACCATCGGCAGCAGGAGCGGCCAGGAATTATCGCCGGTAGCCAGGCATTTGCTGAAGGAGTAAGCGATGATGCCGTCTTCCGTGCGGGGCCTGCCGCCATCCGGGAACATCAACGGCTGGTTCGGCACCATTTTAAGGTCGGCGACGACCGCGCCGGCGCCAAGGGCGATACCGACCAGCATTTTGTCGGCCGAGTCTGGCGCCGAGCGATTGTTGCTGCCGCCGTTAATCCACAGCAGAGCTTTATCGGCGGTGGCATTGGCGGGCCTGACTATTGTCAGCCAGTGCTTCCAGAGCGGGCGGTCGACCTCGTCCTTACTGCGCCAGGACTGTGAGGTCATATCCAGAATATACGCGGTATAACCCGGGCCGACATCTGTTTTGACAACGCTGTAAGTATAGCTGTCGTCGGCTTTTGCGACATAATCGTCAAGCGGCGTGCCTGATGCGAGCTGGGCCGCAGCGAGAACCAGTACGGCCAAAAATGTACAATAGTAACGCGATTTCATATCCGGTCCTTTCTCTTTTTTTCGAGTGATTCAGCCAATTATATTTCCGCTTGCGCAGGAATGACAAAACACGGGCACAATCCCAAAGCAGTCCCTCGCTATCAGCCTGGTTTTGCCTGCCCTGTGGCGTTATACTTTTTTCTGGAAGATGCCACGCAGGTATTCAGCGTCGTATCGGCAGCTTTCCTCTACGCCCAACGGAAACTCCGTGCCTTCCATGACGAGCCAGCCGCGATAACCGATATCGTCCATCGCCAGGCGGACCTCTTTGAAGTCGATCGAGCCTTTGCCGTACAGGTTGTCGTAATCCTTGGCGTGAAACTCGCAAATGAGCGGGCCAAGCCGGCGTATTTCCTTATAGATATCATAGCCTGCTTTATGCGAGTTTGCCACGTCGTAATAGACCTTGACGGCGCGCGAGCCGACTCTCTCGATAATATCGATGTGCTGCTCGGCACTGAGCCAGGATTCGATTCCGAGCACGACGTTGGCCGTTTCCGCCCTGGGAGCGATCTGCCTGAGCCGCTGAACAACCATGTTAACGCCCTGCTCGTCGTTTTTCAGGTCGCCATCACCGAAGAATGCCAGCAGAATCACCTTGACTCCCATTGCCTCGGCGACGTCGATGCCCTGCCGCACCCATCGCTCGGCACGCGGATCGCTTTTATACGGGACGCTGTTGAGGACACCCATTGCCAGCGAGGCGATCTGCATTTTCTGCTTTCGGGCCTCGCCGAGAATATTCTGCTGCAATTCTTCGTCGAACAACGGCAGGCGGTTGTCCCCCCTGCCGAAATCCACCTGCACGCCGTCCAGTCCTATTCTTTTGGCGATCTCGAACGAGCCCGGGTCAGCGGTCTTCCCTACCGTCCAGTCGCACACGGCCAGATTAAATCCGGCGGCCGTTTTTGCCTGCTCTCGCTCGGCCAAAGGAGCGCAAGAGCATGTCACTGCCAGCCCGGCAGCCGCGCGAGCGGCCCCCACCATCATTTGGCGGCGGGTTATTTGTAAACGTTTCATTTCTATATCTCCAGGAGATAACCGTGAGGGCATTGCCCCGATTAATTTACGATTTCAGGCCTTTAAGGTCGGCTTCAAGTTTCTCTGTGCTGTTGACAAGGCTCTTCCACATTACTTTCTCGCCCGTGTAGGCGGCGGTTCGGCCGAGGATTGTAATCAGATTGCTGCGAACGCTCGGCTCGACAGTCGGATTCTCGAAATTGCCTTCGAGAATGCTCTTATGGAACGTGGCGATGTTGGCTACGGCACCGTCATTGTATATGCCGGGGCTTTGGCCGCCGCGATAGAAGTTCTCGCCGCGAATGAGTACCTGCCCGCCGTATTCGGTTTCCAGCACGCCTTTGGAGCCGAACATCCGGTTCCGAATGCCTTCGGGCTGCGTGCCGTGACCTTCTATCTGTCTCGAACTGAACGTAATGCCGATTTTGTTGGGATACTCGAAGAGCAGCGCGAAGTGGTCGTTACAGGTCCCGACGGGGCGAACTGTCCTCCCACATGTCCCGACGGCGTACACAGGCTCGGCGTCCATAATCCAGTTCATCACGTCCAGCGTGTGGATATTCTGTTCGGTTATGATGTCGCCGGAAATAACGCGATCGAGCCCCCACGCCCGCAGGCGGGTCTCGGGATTCTTCGGGTCATTTCGCCATGTATCGTACATCCGCCCGAACGGGCAGGTTGCATGGTAGATTGCCTCGCCGAAAACGAAGTCGCCCAGCGCCCCATCGCGCAGACGTTTGAGCGCCTCGATGTAGAACGGGTCGGCTCGCGTCTGGAAGTCTATGAGGAAGCAGCGTTTGTTTTTCGCGGCCCTTTTGCCGCTCTCGCCGATACTGTTACATCCGGGCACGTCCACGGCAATCGGCTTGGCGACATAGGTGTGACATCCGGCTTCCACCGCCATTGCTGCCTGCTCGGGATGAAAGTACGGCGGGCTCTCGATGGCTACGGCATCCACCTTCTCCAGCAGCTTCTTATAGCCCGAAAGGCCGGGAAAACGATTTGCCGCCGGTACACCCAGTTTTTCGCCGGCGCTGTCGGTTCTGTCCTGGAAATAGTCCGCCACGGCCACGACATTGTATCCGCCGTGCTGCTTGAACAGTTCGGCGATCCATGTCCCCCTGCCGCCGCAGCCTATCAGGCCAAGGTTGACTTTCGAGTTAGCGGCAGCACCGCGAACCATCTGGGGCTTGACGATTGTAAACGACAGAGCGGCCGCACCGGCCCCGGCCATGAACCGGCGACGATTAATCCGTCCGGAGTTGTTGCCGGCGATTGAAGTTTTTTGATGTTCCGACATTTCGTAATCCTCCCTTTCAGGTATTATGTAAATGTATTTTCAACGAACATGTATAAAGTACAGTTCCAAGCGATTGATATTTCCTTTGCGCGGCACACAATTTAATTACTCTTTTCATAAATTCATGTAGGCTTCCCGCCTGATCTTTCCGGTTGAGGTTTTCTGAAATTCCTCGATCCTGATTTCAAGATGCTGAGCCGAGATTTTCTCGAAATGAGATAGCTGTCGGCTGTTTTGCTGACATTCATTGATGTTCCGCCAAATGAGGTTCTTCAGGAGCTGCGGCTTTTCCACCAGATCCTCAGATGAATGATTGGCATGGGTCTGTATCGCTTCCCATGCCGGCCGGACGATAACCCTGATGGTTTCCTCTATAATACCAGTCGGGTCCTTCCGGAAACCGGGGACCACTAAAATTTCACCGACGAATTTTGCCTCCGAAAGCGCCGACTCGACGTGCTCGGGACTGACATTTTTGCCGCCGGGCAGCACAATCACGTACTTCTTCCGCCCGGTTATGGAAAGATTTCCATCTTCGTCCAGATGACCCAGATCGCCGGTGAGCAGCCAGCGGACGCCTTCTTCGTCGGTTCTGATAACCGCCTCGGTGGCTTTCGGATTCTTATAGTAGCCTTTCATAATGCAGGGCCCGCCGAGCGCGATTTCACCTTTTTCGCCGGGCGGCAA
>Ga0315284_10008777_pt1 | contig 14425 bp, 9 predicted proteins | sample YL17G09_16_MG_FD_203696 | JGI IMG/M metagenome (GOLD analysis project Ga0315284, IMG submission 203696) | Sediment microbial communities from Yellowstone Lake, YNP, Wyoming, USA - YL17G09_16 | ecosystem: Environmental > Aquatic > Freshwater > Lake > Sediment | place: USA: Wyoming | collected... | reverse complement strand
ATAGTCATCAGCGCGCCGCCGGCCGCGGTCTTCGTGTCACGACGGAGAGCGACGTGGGTGCGCTCCATCGTCTCCGGGATGTCCTCATCCTGAAGGTGGGCGTCCCGAAAGCTGACACGGCCGGACATCTCGGTGTTTCCGAACATGCGGCACACCGGGCAGGGATTATCCCGACTAGATCCGCCGCAGTCTTCCTTGCGTCCCTCGGGCAGGTTCCGGTCGCGGCCCAAGCAGACGAAGGGCACGCACACCTGCCCCGGTTCGGCCTCCGCTAAGATGGACTCCACCGTGCTGCGCACCATGCCCTTCACACTGGAGCCGGAGATGACGGGGCCGGACTCCGGTCCCCCCTCGCGAATAATGAGATTGTCTCGAAGACCGTCCCCCTTGCCCGTGCCGATGGACAGATTGCCTTTGGTCTTCACCTCAAAGGGAATGCTCACGATACGCTGCAACCTCTGAAAGCCAGTAGCTGACATCGTCCGATTCCTTTCACCCAGCTCTATGTTTGCAGTAGCCCTGTGACGCCGCTCTTGAGTTTCAACGGAAGGTCTTTCTTGTATGCTACAAAGCGATGTATCGTATGGCCCGCTATATCAGCTGGTGGGTCGCAGCCCTCCATCGCGAATAGAAGCGTGGGCTTCCTATATGCAAACGCCAACCCAAGCTCCAGCGCCACATTCGGGTTGGCTCTCGCCTTGGGGCAGAAGCCGCTCGACTCCTTAGCATCCATACAAGGCGACGTAAGGTCGAACAGAGAGACGGCAGACTGCCTTATGGACATGCAGATCTTGCAGGATAGTGTCCCGTCCTTCTGTATCTTGTCGGCGTACAGGACCTCGTATCCCCCGATACCGGCTGTGGCCATCGCTACTGCATCCCGTAGGTCATCGGTGATCTCAGAGATAAAGGGGTGGGCAACGAACAAAGCTGGCATCTGGCGGATATCCTGGTCGCATCTCTTCTGGCTTCCAAGTAGGCATGAATCGGCAGTCCGTCGGAGTCTCCCGGCGAGCTCGGGCCACACGCGCGTGATCTCGGCGGCCGCAGTCGCGGAGTCAAGCAACCTATGCGGCCAGAACGTGCCGGGGCACTCGGTCAAACTGGCAGTCAGGCGCTCAAGCAAGTCAGTATCCCAACGCTCAATTCTTAGTAGACAATCTACTGCTAGATCTCTGTGGGCTTGGGACGCTTCTGGGGCGCAAGCGATATCAAGTAACCTGAGATTCGTGCGGACCTCGAGGTCATACCCACCGGCCATCGCCAGCCACGTGAGGGACTGGCGGCTGTATCGCGCGTACAAATCGGCATCGAGAATGGTCGCTTGCGCCAGGCGCACCCGCTCACCCTCACCGGGCTCGACCCCATAGTTCCTAGCGCAGTCGGCGAGCGGCATGGCAACCTCGGGGCTCCTGGCGACGACCCATCGGTCAAGAAAGCCAGCTGCGGCATCCCGGCCACAGGCGGCGATTGCAGTCAGGGCTCTCTGTGCCTTCCGAGGACTCCGGATGCGATCCGCCAGCGCCAGAGCGCGTCGCCGCAGTTCATTGTCCGAGGGCCGATGCTCAGGGGCCATGTGTGACAACGCCTCGAATTCCGCTATCTCAGCATCAACAGTTGCCATGCCTGTTACCCGCGTCGCCCGTACCCCTGGGTCTTGCCCCGCGCGTGTCCTCCGGAGGCTGGCGTCGGCACGCGCAGCTTGTTCACATACCGAATCGCCATTGCGCACTTGTGCCTCAGCGCACTTGCCTGCTGGCGCACGTCTGTCGGCTCCGGCAATCGGCGTAGCTCCTCTTCGCAGAGGTCTATCCCCTCCACCAGCGACCGCAGAGCGGCAGCCGCAGGGGCACTGATCTTGCCACCGCGCTCCCTGGTGTCGATATCCATGACCAGCGCCTCGGGCGTGCTGGAGGCCGCGTAGTCACAGAGCGAGCTGAGTTGCGCCTTGCCAGAGTCGCGTGCCCCGCCCAGAGGCATCGCCGCTGCTGCTGCCCGAATGAGTTTCACTTCCTCTGCGCTGAAGTACATTGCGTCTCTCCTATGTGGGCCGCGTTGCTCGCGCCAGTTCCCGCAGGTACTGCGCCAATACTGTTAGCGTCATGCGCCCACTCTCCGCGCCAGTGATCGCGTCCAGCACCGCCGCCCGGCCTGAGTCTGTTAACTCGCGACGGCCGTCAACGTCCATCTGCAGCGTCGCGATGGCCCCGTCGCCGCCGTTTGGCGTGACCGAGGCAAGGGACTCGGCCAGACCTGCTACAGCGTGAAGCTGCGCGGCAGACTGCCTTGATGGCTCCGCCGTCAGCAGCGCATGGGCCAAGTCGTCCGTGAACTCCCGCTCCTGCCCGCCGCGGACTACCCGCCACGACAACCCCTGGTATGGCACGTCATCCTTCAGGTCCCTGAGCTTGGACTCGGTCTGCCGAAACGCATCGCCCAGGGTTGGAGGCTTCTTCGTGTTCCGAACCCACGCGCGGTAAGTGTCTTGCGTCTGCTTGCGGTGCTCCAGGGCGGCCTTGACCACTTCGGCGCCGCGCTCTACCCTTCGTAACTCCCGCTGCCCGCCCACAAACAGCGGAGCCAGCGCGTCATAGATCGGGTAGTGGGTATCGCAGGTGACGATATCCAGCCGGTGGGCGAGATGCAGATCCGCGAGACCTTCCTTGAGCTTCCGGTAGACTGCGCCCAGCCAGGACTCCCCGGAAAGCAGCACCATGAACGCAGGCGAAAGATAGACAATCTGCGCCGGGCGTCCCTGCTCGACTAGCCACTTCAGCCACTTCTCCTGCTGCCGCTCGATTTCCAGCACCGCCTGCAGGTACTCCAGCACGCCTCCGGTGCCATGCACGAGCGGCATATACGCCTCCGCCTTGCTTTGGCTCTCCGCGGAGGCCGCGGGCGACAGCCCGCAGCGACCCGCGATCTGCCCCTCTCCGGGCAGTCGTTCCGCCCGGAACTGGGCCAGGCGCAGTTCAGACTCCACCGTCATCTGCTCTGGGGTCGCGCCGATGCGCAGGGCGATGATGGCGACGCGTTCACCTTCAAACTCGGCCAGGGCCTGGATAAGCCGACCCGGCCCCTCCAATTCCCGAGATGGGCTGCCGCAAAGAGGGCACTTCGTCGCGGGAGGGAAGAGCGCGGCGCACTCGCCGTTCGTACACTCCCGGTATTTGCGGCGGATGGTGTAGCAGGTCTGGCAGAGGTTGTCGTCAATGTCCGCAACCTGCTGCCCATCCGGGATCGGCTTATGGCACGCGGCACATTCGTGCGAGGCCTCCTCTACCCCCACCGGGTCCGGCATCGCCCACTCGGTCTCGGCCTTCCCGTGAGTCACGGAGAGCCAGCCGATGTGCAACCGCACAGAGGACAACGTGTCCAGCGGAACTGTACGGTCGGACTCCGTGGCGCCCTGGTTTCCCAGTAGCCACGGCTGACGATCTATGCGGAACGGCGTGTCGGTCTTCCTCGCGACCTCCTCCGCGATCTCTCGGATCGGCCTGTCATCCTCCCGGCGGTTGAGGAGTACGATAGCCTCTTTCCCGTAGAAGACGAAGGGCGACAGCCTGGGGTGGACGAAGCCCCGTCGCGCCAACTCGGGATCGGACAAGTAGGTGTCTTTGAAATACTCGTGCAGCCGGAGGAGCAGGTGCTGGCTGATCTTACGGAGATGCATCGCGTCTCGCAGCCGGTAGCGCAGCCGCTCCGGCGGGAGCGTGATCACCGTCCGGGTCACGTTCAGGCGGAGGTTCAGGGCGTCCCCGTACTTGGTGTCTCTGACCGGGATGCCGGGCGTCTCCTCCAGTTGCTTCAGCGTCATCAGATAGAGCGCCGCGCTGAGCTGGTTGTGAAAGTGCAGCGAGGTCACCGGGAGGCAGCTTGAGTCGCCGAAGTCGCTCAGCAGGTCCTCTCCCAACCTTACAACGAGCGGAGCGTCGAGGAGCCCCTCATCCTTCACCCGATCCTGAATCCGGAGCGCCGCCTCGATGAACCGCTCATGCGCGCAATCCGGCTCCCACTTCTTGACCTCACCCCAGAACGGGTAGTACCACGGGCAGCGGAGGTTGAGGTGGGGAATGCTCCCGCTGCCTTCCTCCCAGAAGTAGAGCGCCTTGTGTGCGCGATCGGCGAACTGGAGGGCGACGGCCGCCATCGCCAGCTCACGGCCCACATGCTTTTCGGGACGACTCCATCGCGCGTGGTGGAACTTGATGAGGGCATTCTGGCCGGGGTCTTCCAGGTCGAGCGCGGCCGAGCCGAGCGCCTTCTCCAGCTTGCGCACATCGTCGGTGCTCAGCAGGTAGCCGAGGTTCCCCAGGGAGGCGTGGTTGCCGCGCCAGCTTCCGGAGTAGCTCTTTCCCGGCCTGCTTTTCAGCAGCAGCTTCCCTATGTCGTGCAGCGCGGCTGCGACGTAACCGTCATCCCAGTCAGACATGGACCCCTCAAGCACTCCCGGCAGTCGCCTGCCGTGTAGGCGTAAGCTGATAGGTTCTGCAGGGAGGAGTGAGACTCCTTCTTGGATGGATCGCTTGATTCCACCGGCAATCGGCGCGGACAAGGTGTCTGGCGCCGGCATGTGGAAAGGTGCTAGGTCGGTTCAGGGTCCCTGGCAACTGCATAGGAGCCGCCCCGGCGTGGGGCGTGGGTGGAACTGCCGCACGGCCGAAGCTGGCTGTGGGTCCAGACCACCTCTTCACCTCTTCCCTTATCGCGATTGGGCAGTGAACGCCGCTCGGGCATTGAAACATCCACATGTGCGCGTTCGGGTTCGCCACCGTCAGATGGTCGGAGGAGCAGTGAATGCCGCTCTGGCATTGAAACCCGATACAAGGGATCTTTCTGGCTCTATGTAGGATGTCGAAAGAGCAGTGAATGCCGCTCGGGCATTCGTAGGGCGCAGGGAGTAGGGGATAGGGTATAGGGAAACGGCACAGCAAAGCCGGTCAGGAGTAGCGGCAACCTCCGTCTCCCTGGCCCCTAGACCCGAGCCCCTAACCCGGATTATTCATGAGGGTTCGTGACGAGGCGACCCTCGTGTGCGACACGCTCCCGCTGGGCCCACACGCAGGTGCTCCAATCCTCCTATGCCATGCCGGATGGGTGCCTAGCGGCCGGTCTTGACCCACCCAGCAAGATCTGCTCCGGGCCCTGCCTGGACTGCCTCCAGAATGGCTGTCGGTAGGCCAAGCGACTTGAAGCCGTCCTCAAGCTTACGGCTGCCCCACGTGAATGAGATCACGTCGCGTTCACCTAAGTGCAACACGATGATGCGAGCCTCAACGTGCGATCGGTCGCGCGACATGACCATCACCATCCTTGCGACTCCAGCTCTGTTCTCCCACACGCAGTGGATCGCCTGACCACTCTGCTTGACGACACGGAAGCCACTGCGTCCGATGGCCTTCGTCTCGGGTTCCAGCGCGACCTCGGCGAGGACAAGCTCTGCCGCCTGCCGCGGGGTCAGGTCTGGCTTGCCGGGCCACACGAGGGTCCGCCACCAGGTGCCTCCATGGATGATGATCGCCATCCGGGAGGCGGAGTCATAGCGCACGGTTGCTCCGAATGCCTTGGCTACGGCGGCCAGGGGGACCATGACGCTGCCGTCCCACATCTCGGGGGCAATATCAAGCGGCACTGGTTGCCCGTTGACTAGCATCTGTTTCCTACCGAGGGTCAGACGTAGGGACAGCCCCTCTTTGGTAGCCACCGCGGTCTTTGCAGTCGCGTCCCAGGAAACCGCTGCCCCGAGTTGGCTGAAAATCGGTCGCATTGGTATTAGGGTAGCTCCTGATCGCGCAATGGCGGGCGGGTCCTGGCTGAGCACCTCTCCGCCCCAGAGCCCTGATTCCGAGCCTTGCGAGCCAACGGGCGCTGCTGCAAGACACAGCGCCGCTGTCGCGAACGCCAGCGGCTTCCACTTTCTCATGCTTCGTGCCTCCTCACTGGGACTACCCATATCAGACTGGGCGCTCCTATCCTTGGCCGAACGGTCAACCTTTCGAACTGGCACTTTGCCATCTGAGGTGTAGATGTGTGTCAGATAGCTCTCGGACACCCCCAGCAGCCCATGCACGTTTTCCTGCAATTCCCGGTCATTCTAGCAGATAGAAGCTATTACCGGTACCTCTGGGCACCGTTCTGCTCTGTCTCGGCTGGCGCGTGTGGCGAACGTCCGTTCTGGCCCCAGAATACCGATTATGGGGCCAGCCCAGCGTGGTCACCTCGACCGCGCTGCTCCCTCGGCCGAAATTCATCCAGCAGGCGTCCATCCATGTCGGCCCAGCAGATATAGCCATTCGCGGTACGACCCAGTATGACCCCTGCAGCAACCGATGGGTTCGAGAACTCGTAGTCTTGCACGAACTCGAGGTGGCCATGAGCGGGCCTGAGTACGCCAGCGTCGAGCAACTCCTGGCGGAGGCGGATGATGCTCTGCCCACTCTTGGAGAGGTGCAGTCCCTCCTGAGCCACAGCTTCAGATCCCCTCAGCACGCGGTAGCGCACTGAGTCGCCGTCTACCAACATATGGCACTGGGCAGTGACCTTCCTCCGCGCGCCCGGTCTGAGCGTCAGCAGGCGAGCACTATCGCTACTCTCGTGTGCGCCGCCACTTACGCGCCCGCGTCGCCCGTTGGGCATGATCACCCTCCTTTGACGAAGGCTATATTGGCTTGCGCTCTGACGGCTGGCCCCAAAGACCGGTGGTTCGGCTCAGCCAAGTGCATCGTGCTCATCTAGCACCCCCTGGACCCTAGCGAGTAGCTTCGCCAGTCGCCGCTCAGCCGCGCTAGTCCCCTGATTCCAGAACTCACGGAATTGCCGATGGAGCCCCATCTTGTTCCGGTAGAAGCTGGATGGATCAAGGGCCCTCTCCCCGATCCCCCGGTTGGCTCGGTAGAACCGGTCGGCCGCCCTGAACGCCGCTTCTATGGCGTCCTGGAGCGGCCTATCCAGCATCCATGCGGAGGTCTGCCGGAGGGCGGTAAAGGCTCTGGTCCGGGCGCGGGCACGCAGGGTGGAGGCGAGGCGGTACCACACGAAGTTGAGCACGAGCCACTTCGCGTACCCCCACTGAGGACGGCCGCGAGAGCAGGAGCTCACCTTCCGCATCAGCCAGTACCGAGGGAGATAGCGGTCAGGATCTGAATCTGGAAACACCTGATCGTAGAGATCCTCGCCGAACAGGTGCTCCTTTCCACCCCGGGCCCTAACAGGATCGAGATCACAGCTGGCTACTGCCAGCGCTAGCTCCTCTTTGCTCACCAGGTATCGCCACTGACTCCCCGCGGCACGTTTGGCCTCCTGTTTAGACTGCCGCTTGCGCAAGTACAGATACCCGCGCTTGCGCAGTTCCCGCTCAATTTCGATCTGGCGCCGGTCGTTCGTCATCAGGTCGGACTGACGGATGGCATTCTGCCAATTGGTGCCCGCGACAATCCTGGACACGAGGTCGTCGAACCGGTCCGCCCTGTTCTCTGGGTCGCGTGGCACTTGGATGACCTTCACGAGCACGCTTGCCGGGCGGTGGTGATGGTCGTGACCGGCGAGGATTCGTGTCGTCTGCTGCCCGTTGATGATCTGCGGATTGCCCACGCGCAGGACGTCCCTCCCGTGGCTGCTCTCCTTCTTCGCGTGGTCACAGACAATGGTAATGCCGTTGTTGTAGTAGAAGAAATGCTCCGGTTCCGTGCGCAGGGTCGTGAGCATGCTTCGATTCATAGGCGTGTTCGTGCCGAGGAACCCACGTATGTTGCGCGCGAAGAGACGAACGCCGCAGGACTCGACCAGCCTGGCGATGTGGTGGCTGCGCATAGAGAATACCCACGACTCGATCTGCGTTTCCTGGTCATAGCGCTGCAGCGTCCCTCCCACTCTGATGCCACTGCCTGCCTCCATCTCCAGGTCGAGGGTGGGTACCGGCGGAGCGACGCCGTCCAGGTAGTCGCGAAGCAGCGACAACAGACGCCTCCCATCCAGCACCTCCATGCGGCAGGCGGCGCCAGCGGCGGTGCGCGCCGCGAAGCTCTCGGCCTCTCGACGCAGCTCCGTCCCGCACCGCCCCAGGGTGACATAGTAGAGCCAGAGCCGGTACTGGCGCCTCAGCAGGCGCGTGCGGGCATCACGGAGCAAGTCAGCCACGCGGGGGTCCGCGGTGCCCGTGAACTCGCGAAAGGTCTCTTCGGGCCCGGCCAGGATGCTGCTGAGTCCAGCTAGCTGCATCACGGACCCGCGGTCCTCTCTTGCCTGTCCCACCTCGGAGCGGTACTTGCCTTGAATGACGAATACGCACTGGCTGCGCTCGTCAATGAGGAGTGCATCTACTCCTTTGTCCCCCGCGCAGCCGCAGATCGCGGCGGCGGCCGCCTGCTCATCATCGGTCACATAGGCTCGGAGGAACCACAGCACGAAGCGCGCGTCGGGCTTTAGGTTGGGATAGCGGCTCCCGAGTTCGCGCAACTCCGCCTTCAGCTGCTCCTGGGATGCTAGCTCTGCATCTGGCATGTCACTCTCTCCTCGGCCACGGCCTTGTCACACGCCGGCTACACCTTGGGCGTCGGCACCTGACATCCACTCTGCGCCGTCACCCCGCCCAATCTGCGCACAGCAACTCCGCCTGGTCCAGCACGGTCTGCGTCGCCTGTTCCTGCTTGTCCGGCGGGTAGCCGTACTTGCGCAGGATGCGCTTCACCCGGCGGCGGATGTCGGCGCGCCCTGAGCATCGCCGCGCGCTACTCCACATCGACTCGAACCGCGTCGGCGATCCCCAGATCCGCAAGTGACTGCTGGACCTCCCGTCTCAGGTTTTCAGAGTCTGCAGCTGCGACCTCCACCACGGCTTCGATGGACAGTTGCAGGCTCTGCCCGCTACGCAGCTTCGGCAGCAAACGTGTTCCAAGTCGGTTCCAGATCTCTGGCGGGATGGACCCCCGCAATCGGAGACGGGCCATCGCAGGCACCGGCGTGTCTCCACCCGTATCGCCGTCGCCCGATGTCTCGCCTGAACCGTCACCATCACCTTCCCCATCTGGCGGCGGAGGAGGAGGTAGGGGCGGCGGTGGCGGGGGCGCGCACAGTTGGGCGGCGCGCTCCTTCTTGAGGAGATAGACGTCGGTCTCGAAGGTCACTTCCTCCGTGCCGATGGGTTGATTGGACCACACCCGGTCATACGTTCCGTCGGCACGCTGACCGGAGGCCAGGCCGAAGTCGCCCGCGTTCACGAATGCAGCGATCTGGGTGCGCAGAATGGTCTCGGGATCCCGCAGTCTGGTCAACACGCCGTTCACGAAACTCTGCCTCAGCCCCTGCAAAGGCCAGGCGCCCGACGCCCTCAATGCCTCCGGCCAGTTGCGGTCCAGGTACCCGGCCCCGACCGAGTCGTTCAGCAGCCCTTCGGACTTAAGCGCAGTGATGACCCTGGCTGTCATGGTCTCGCCTGCGCTTGCATGCCCCGCACCCAGATCTATAAGCTTCAAGCCTGACTCCTCTCTCGGATCGGCAAGGAGGAGAAAGCGGTAGTCCGCCCATACCTCGTCCTTCACGTCGTCCTGTGCCTCTCTCACAATGGAGGCGACACTGGCGCGGTCGCTCTGTTCGAAGTCGCCGCCGATGGTGCCGTCCTCGATCTCCCTCGCGACGCGCTTCCAGGCAAGGGCGAGCTCTGTCTTGTCGCGTAGACCGCGTCCGGGTTTCCGGATGCACCAGAGCAGCGCTCCCGGGTACAGCCGCGTCGACTGGCCACGCTCCCTCGTCCACGAAGCTAGTTGCCCCCTGAGCGTGCCCGCGCTGTCCCACTCCGTTGCCGGGTCCAGCACGACCAAGGTAAGCCGCGGCGTGTCTGCGATGGCGGAGGGATCATCCGGGAAGAAAAGCAGTGGAACCGAAGCGCCCCGCTCGAATTCCGTCTTGACGGTGTCTTTGACGGCCCTGTCCACTTCGCCGCCCGGGCTAGCATCGAGCGATGCTCGCCGGTCGCTGACCACTTTCTTGAGGGTCGGCTGGAAGCCGAGGCGGAAGCCGTCCGTGCCCACTCTGCGCAGGTAGAATCCCTTCTCCTCCAGAGCGACGGCCGCGTTGTCGATGGTCGTGGTATCCATGCCGGGCTCGCCGAGAGCGAACCGCAGTTCAGGCAGATGCGCGTACCTGTCAGTCGTGCCACCTGACGACTCGAAGAAGATCGTCGTGCCCACCCGTCGGTGTATCTCCCTGAGCGCCCCACGCGCGTCTGCGTCTAGGCCGGTCGAGCGGCTGTTCGCACCCGCCACGTCGGCCATGATCGCCGCTTCGAGACGCGGCTCACCCAGCTGCCCCAGCACCGTTGCGCGGAACTCCGGCACGCTCAGCGGAGCAGACCCCAACGTGATCAGTGGCTCGCGCCGCGCTCTCTGGTGCGATTCGCGAAACGCCCACGATATCCACTGGGCCAGCATGGCGAGCGTCCCTCTCGTCTGCTGGTACTGCGGGAGGGCCTGCCACTTGCGTTGGAACACTGTGAGTGTGGCGGGGTGGAATGGGTAGCAGGCCTCGAAGCGAGCGCGAAGCGCCTCCCGTGCCCGCGCCTCGGTTGACGATGAGTCGACTGCCGTCCACTCGGTAGGAAGCTGGGCGCGGCGCTCGAAGCACCAGTCCGCGTAGGCCCGTGCGACTGCACGCCGGGCGGTCTCTCGTCCTAGGTCCTCAAACAGCCGCCGCCGCACTACTTCACTGATCTCGCTCTCATCGTTCGCCATCAGGTCCTTAGCGACGCGCCGCACAACCTTCGTGATCCGGGTCTGCCACTCGACATCGTGCTCGGTCATCTCGACCTGGCTGCGCGGCAGGCTGATCACGGCGGCGGTGTTAGTGCAGCCCGTGACAGCAACGGTAAGGTTCTGGATGAAGGCATAGAAGCTGTCGGCCTGGCCGCGGTAGCGGTTCACGAAGTTGAGCACTTCGTCGAACAGGACTAGCACCGGGCCTCCGGCCGCTGCGAATAAGCGGCCCAGTGACTCGGTGCCGGGGGGAATCGTGGCCGCCTGCGCGCCCAGTGCGCGGACTCCCGCGTCGCCAGCCAGCTGCCTGGCGACATCAAGCCAAGGGGTTTCCTTGCCGGGCTGGGGGTCCCACGCGTTGCCTACGAACACGGCAACCTTGGCCGTCGGGAGTTGTCCCAGCCGCGACTCGCGCATGAGCCGCTGCACACCCTCATCCGCCGACGCGTCGGCACTGTGCTTGACTAGATGGTACAGAGCCGTGAGGGTGTGCGTCTTACCGCCGCCAAACTGGGTCACGAGTGTCAGCACCGGCGCGGTGTTCTCCGTCTCCCCGGACAACCGCCTGAGCACCATGCCCGCGTGCTCGATCAGCGCCTTGGTGAAGTAGGTGCGGCTGAAGAACTTCTGTGCGTCGCGGTAGTCTGCCGGCGCAGTACCGGCCACCACCTGCTCCAGGGCTATAGCGAACTCGTCCGGGTTGAACGATCGGCCTTCCCGAACCTCGGCTCGCGGCATTGCGACTCTGTACCATGGGTCCATTTCTCAAGTCACCTCGCAGATGAACTGGGCGGATGCAAGCTCATCGAGCAGGCTCACGCCACTTGCCTTCAGGCGAACCAGGTTCGCGTACCCGTTCGGTTCGTAGCCTTCTTCAGCCCTGTACCGACGGTAAGTGAAGCCGTCTGTCACCACCACGTCGACTCTCGCGTCCATCGCGTCGAGGTACTCACGCGCCTGGCGCAGCGCGCTCGCACTCACCGCGCCGACCCGCTTCGCCTCCACCACCAGCGCCAGGTTCGCGACCGTCCGCGGCCATCGTCGGAAGACAGCGATGTCGACGCTGCGCCACTCGACTGCAATCAGTTCGGGCCGCCAGCCGAGTGCTCCGAGCAAAGGAACCACGAGATGGCACACCAGCTCACTTTCAGACAGAGCGCCCCGTTGCCGCGACACTTCGGAGTAGAGAGACCATAGATCACGCGCCTCGGCCGCCACCTCGCGCACGGCGGGCCGCCGGTCCTCGACGAACGGCAGCTCCGGGGGCAGAGCGGGGAGTTGCGCCGGCTGCCACTCACGCGTCTCCGGCCTGAGGGACGACTCCGCCAACGACTCCAGAGCGCCATCGGTGACCGGCGAGAAGGCTGAGCCGCCGCTCGCCGGCACGCCGTGGTGGGCCTCCTGTTCAGTTGCGAACGGAAACCAACGGACTCGTCGCGCATGTCGTAGATCCAGTCCGCCCACGTCGTCAAACTGCGGAAGGTACTGGTACCCACTGGCGACCTCGCCGGCGGCGACGATCCGGCTTCTCCCTACGCGCAGCAGAATGGCGTCACCCTCTGACACCTCGGTCGCGAACCTGGTCACATGCCGCGGGAAGGCACTGGCAGACGTGCTCGCCCATGCCCCGGTCTCCCCTGGGCCGATCAGTGCTACGCCGTACCGGACCAGCAGATCGGCGTAAGAGCGACCCTCAGGACCAGAGTTGAGTTGCCAGACCCTCACCCGCAGTGTACTCCTATCGTGGGACAGCGACCAGCATGGCATCAACCAGTCGCTTCTCTTCACTGTTCTTGGGATAAAGCGCCGAGAGGGCGTTGGCGAGGCGGAAGAAGTCTGGGCCGCGCCGCTGTTCGTCCTCCAGCAGTGCTCTCAGCGCACCCGACTGCCCACTGGCCTGCAAGAGCATGGCCGCGTGAACGCGGTCGAGGGTGGTCGGTTCTCTGCGGCGCTCAGACTGGGCGTCAGATGTACCAGCGGAACGGCTGCCCCGCCGCGCTCTGCCCCTGACCCTCGGCGCGGCGGCCGAGTCGTTTTCGGGGAAGAGCATGAGCTGCGGACTGCGAATGCTCCCTCGTTCCAGCGCCTCGGCCATCGCGGCTGCGCCCTCCGACCCGAACAACTGCTCTGAGCGCTCGGAGACCGAGAGCAGGCGGACTATGCCGCGGTCGGTCTCGACCACTCTCCCCTCCCACTCGTCCAGGTGGATGCCGAGTGGCTGGGTGAAGCGACGGGCAATGTCATAGATCAGGGTGAAGCCTGGCGTCCGGGCGCGTCGCCGACTGGATGCCCCGTCGGCATCATCCTCGTCGTCCGTTTCGGCCTCCGCGTCGCCCTCGCGCTGGGTAGTGTCCCAGTTGCCATTAGCAGTTGACTGAAGCGTCCAAAGGAAGAGCGCGGTCAGTCGGGCGTCTTCCTCGAGTGCCGCGGCGGCAGAACTGTTCGTGGCTTCTCCCTCAGCCTGACCGAGCACCTGCCGCAGTGCCGCCCGCCCAACTGCCTCCCATACGTAGGAGAGGAACCCCCTCTGCGCCGCAGGCGACTTGCCGGCAGGATTCGGCGCAAGGCCGACTTCCTCGCCCTCAGCCGTCTCCACTTTGGGGTAGCGGCTGAACAGCTCCATCGCCGGTCCGATGCAGGAGAAGACCAGGTCGGCACCGCGGATGCGCTCACTCGCCAGGCGCTCCATCCAGTCTCCGATACGAGCCGGCAGTTCGCGGAGGATGTCCTCCCAGCCGCCCACGGTTGCGTCTTCCGGCCGAGGACGGCAGACGAGGTGGATGCTGGCCGAAAGGGCGGCAGAGTCGTGGGCGCGCAGACGCGTGCTCATCTCGGTTGTGATGGGCCAGGAGGCAGTGACTACCCAGCCCGCCCGGATCATGCCAGAAAGCAAGGCTTCCCAGCCCTCTGTAGTCTTGTGGGCAAAGACCACACAGCCAATCCCCCCACGCGAAAGGACCCGACTACCCTCCGTGAAGGCAGAGCACATCGACTCCTCGTAGTACGCCGGGGTCCGAACGCCGTGTCCCCTGGTCGTAGTGCTATCGACGACGATCTCGGCCGCCTTTGGAGTGAGTGGGTTCGCGGGATCGTGCAGATCCCTCAGGAGTCTGTGCTGCGGGAGGCATCGCTTAAGCCACACGAAGAAGAAGTCCGAACAATGTGCGTAATCGATGGCATCGTAGTAGGGAGGGTCTGTGAACCAGATGCCAGCGGCCTCGAGCGGCAGTGGCGATGTCCTTGCGTCTGCCAACTGAACCTGTCCCTGGCCGCGGAGGCCGCCAGGGATGCTCTCCGCGACTGACGCGATCCATTCCACTGCACCCGGGAAGCCCCCGGTTGAGTCCGAAAAGGGGTTGATCTCACAGAAATCCCAAACAGCAGCAAGCGCCTGACGCGAGAAACTATTGCCCACATACTCGCCGCGAGCGACCCACCGACAGAGGCTACTGCTGTAGTCCGCAAGCCGATCAACAGCAAGGGCCGCTGCCTCTGGTGAGGCCGCAGAATCCACATTCAGATGGAGCCTGGCCACCGCGCGGCTGAGTTCGGCAAGAGCGATCTTCTGTCGAGCAGTGAAGGCATCGCCCCAGGCTGGCATCCCATACATGGGCAGTCGATTTACGTCATGATGGTGTTCGTCTACCGGCTCATCCGGCACTGCTCCTTTGGGGAGCTTT
>Ga0315284_10008776_pt1 | contig 14425 bp, 11 predicted proteins | sample YL17G09_16_MG_FD_203696 | JGI IMG/M metagenome (GOLD analysis project Ga0315284, IMG submission 203696) | Sediment microbial communities from Yellowstone Lake, YNP, Wyoming, USA - YL17G09_16 | ecosystem: Environmental > Aquatic > Freshwater > Lake > Sediment | place: USA: Wyoming | collected... | reverse complement strand
CCAGGGCCGGGGGACGGTGGTGACCGGGCGCATCGAGCGGGGCGTGGCGAAGGTGGGCGAGGAGATGGAGATCGTGGGTTTCCGGGAGACCCGGAAGACGGTGATCACCGGGGTGGAGATGTTCAAGAAGATCCTGGACGAAGGGCAGGCCGGGGACAACGTGGGCCTGCTGCTGCGGGGGATCGACAAGGACGAAGTGGAGCGCGGGCAGGTGGTGTCCAAGCCGGGCTCGATCACGCCGCACCACCGGTTTCGGGGCGAGGTGTACGTATTGAGCAAGGAAGAGGGCGGGCGGCACACGCCGTTCTTCAAGGGCTACCGGCCGCAGTTTTACTTCCGGACCACGGACGTGACCGGGGTGGCGAACCTGCCGGAGGGCGTCGAGATGGTGATGCCGGGCGACAACGTGAACCTGGAAGTGGAGTTGATCACGCCGGTGGCCATGGACAAGGGCCTGCGGTTTGCCATCCGCGAAGGGGGCCGCACGGTGGGCGCCGGCACGGTCACGGAGATCATGGAGTAAAAACAGCTTGTAGCTTGTAGCCTGTAGCTTGTAGAACCGGAGCGGTTGTGGCAGGCGGCACGGACTACAAGCTACGAGCTACAGGCTACGAGCTACCAGCTACAGGCTACAGGCTACGAGCAAAAAAGATGCCACGCGAGATCATCACCTTGCAGTGCACCGAGTGCAAGCGGCGCAACTACACCAGCACGAAAAACAAGAAGGCCTCCAGCGACCGGCTGGAACTGAAAAAGTTCTGCCCCTTCTGCCGGAAGCACCAGGTGCACAAGGAGATCAAGTAAACTAGATAGAGGACGCAGGGGCGTAGGTTCAACGGCAGACCAGCGGTCTCCAAAACCGCGAGTGGGGGTTCGAATCCCTCCGCCCCTGCCAGCCAAGCAACTTCGGCCCCGCCGCTCCAGGTGGAGGAACAGCAAAGATGGAAAACAAATCGGTTCTTGAGAAAGTCAAAGGCTGGCCGGCTGGCTTGAAGAGCTATGTACAGGAACTGCACATGGAGATGCGCCGCGTGACCTGGCCCAGCCGCAAACAGGTCCGGGCCACGACCGTAGTGGTGATCTTCACTGTCTTTGCATTCGCCGCGTATTTCGCGGTGGTGGATATGGCGCTCGCTCGCACCATCGGCAAGGTTCTTGACATGTTCAGCAGGATATAGGCGGTACCGAGATGGCAGAGGAAGATCAGCCCGAACTCACACAGCAGGAAGCCCAGCCGGAAGAGACCTCCCAAGAGCAGGAGCTTCAGGAGCCCGGGGCCGGCCCGGCCGGCCAAGAAACTGAACCGGCGCCCGGGACCGAATCGGTTCCAGAGCTCGAGCCCAGGCCCATGGCGGACGAGACTTCCTCCAAGCGCTGGTACATCATCCACACCTACTCGGGCTTCGAACAGAAGGTGGCGGACTCGCTGCGCGGCCGCGCCCAGGCCTTCGGGTTCGACGACAAGATCGGGCAGATTCTGATCCCCACCGAGGAGGTCGTGGAAGTTCGCAGCGGCAAGAGAGTCACCAGTAAGCGCCTGATGTATCCGGGCTACGTGCTGGTCGAGATGGAGATGAACGACGACCTCTGGCACGCCGTCAAGTCCACGCCCCGGGTCACCGGATTCGTGGGCGGAGGGAACACTCCGGTACCGCTCAGCGCCAGCGAGGTCAACGAGATTCTGTACCGCCAGGCCACTTCGGCCGAGCGGCCGCGTCCCAAGCAGACCTTCGAGAAGAGCGATACCGTCCGCATCACCGAAGGGCCCTTCACCAACTTCTCCGGGAAAGTGGACGAAGTCAACGCCGAGCGTAACACCTTGCGCGTGCTGGTGACCATTTTCGGGCGGGCCACTCCGGTCGAACTGGAGTTCGGACAGGTGGAAAAGATCTAGGAGGAACGTGGATTGTAGATTGTGGAATGTGGACAGCTTTTTCCACGATCCACAATCCACTTCCCACAATCCTCCTTTTGAGGTTTTTGGATGGCAAAGAAACTGGTTGCACAGGTAAAACTACAGATTCCTGCTGGAAAGGCCACGCCCGCTCCGCCGGTCGGGACGGCGCTGGGCCCGCAGGGCGTCAACATCATGGAGTTCTGCAAGGTGTTCAACGCCAAAACCTCCAGCAAGGAGCAGGAGGGATTGGTCATTCCGGTGGTGATCACGGTTTATTCGGACCGCTCCTTCACCTTTATCACGAAGACCCCGCCGGTCCCGGTGCTGATCAAGCGGGCGGTGAGCCTGGCCAAGGGATCCGCCGAGCCCAACAAGAACAAGGTGGGGAAGATCACCGCCAAGCAGATCGAGGAAATCGCCAAAATCAAGATGCCCGATTTGAACTGTTTCACGCTGGAGGCGGCCATCCACTGCGTGGAAGGCACCGCCCGCAGCATGGGGGTGGATGTGGTGCAGGAAGCCGGCAGCGGTTAGCCGCTAGCCGCCAGCCAGTGGCAATAGGCCAGGGCGTCTGGTATACTGTTGTTTTCGCCGAGACACCCTGACACATTCCCGTTCTCAGTGGGAGGTGGAGGCCTCAACGGCTGAAGCCGTCTGCACCAATGAGGAACCATGGCACACAAAAAAGGTAAGCAATATCAATCTGCGGCCGCGGAGGTGAAGGCGCGCTCCTATTCTCTGGAAGAGGCCGTCCCGCTGGTCCAGAAAGTCAAGTTCGCCAAATTCGACGAGACCGTTGAGCTGCACCTGCGCCTGGGCGTGGATCCCAAGCACGCCGACCAGATGGTCCGTGGGACGGTGATTCTGCCCAACGGGCTGGGTAAGTCCAAGCGGGTGCTGGTGATCGCCTCCGGCGAGCGGCAGAGGGAAGCCCAAGAGGCCGGGGCGGACTACCTGGGCGGCGAAGACATGGTGCAGAAGATCCAGGGGGGCTGGATGGACTTCGACGCCGTTATCGCCACCCCCGATATGATGCGCTCGGTCGGCCGGCTGGGCAAGGTGCTGGGTCCCAGAGGCCTGATGCCCAACCCCAAGACCGGCACCGTCACCATGGAGGTGGGCCGGGCCGTCAAGGAGATCAAAGCCGGCAAGGTGGAGTTTCGCGTCGACAAGACGGGCATTATCCACGCTCCGGTCGGCAAGGTGAGCTTTTCGGCTCCCAAGCTGGTCGAGAACGCCCAGAGCCTGATCCAGGCGGTGGTCAAAGCCAAGCCTGCGGCCGCCAAAGGGAAGTACGTCAAGAGCGTCACCATCTGCTCGACCATGGGTCCGGGGGTCTCCCTGGATGTGACTCCCTACAACACCAGGATTCTATAGCTCACAGCGCGCGGAGAGAAACCGATGAAGAGGAAAATTGACAAGCACAGGGATGTGCAGTCCCTGCACCGGGAACTGGAGCAGGTCCAGCACCTGTTTGTGACGGGGTTTGAGAAGCTGACCGTGGCCCAGGATTTCGAACTGCGAAAGAGCGTTCGGAGCGCGGGTGGAAGGTACCGGGTCATCAAGAACAACCTGGCCCAGAAGGCGGCTGAAGGGACGCGTGCCGAGAGCCTGCTGAGGGGGTTGGAGGGGATGACCTCGCTGGTCTACACGGCCTCCGACCCGGTGGCGCTGGCCAAGGCTCTGACCACCTACGCCAAGAGCAACCCCAGCTTCACGTTCAAAGCCGGGATGGTGGAGGGCCGGGCCATCGAGGTGAAGTCCATTCAGGAACTGGCCAATCTGCCTTCGCGCGAGGGGATGCTGGGCAAGTTGCTGTTCCTGATCCAAGCGCCCGCGCAGCGGCTGGCGGCCGCGCTGAATGCCGTGGCGCGCAACCTGGCAGCGGCGATTGACCAGGGGGTCAAAGAGAACAAGTTTTCAGCATAAGAGCCTGTAGCTTGTAGCCTGTAGCCTGTGGATCGGAATCCGGGCTGTCACGGAACTACAAACTACAAGCTACAAGCTAAGGAGTTGAGCAGAGATGGCGGACATCAACGCAATTGCGGACCAGATTCAGGGGCTGACGCTGCTAGAAGCGGCACAGCTCGTCAAAATGCTCGAAGAGAGGCTCGGGGTATCGGCGGCGGCCACGGTGGCGGCTGTGCCGGTGGCCGGAGCGGCGGCCCCCGCGGCGGCAGCCGAAGAGCAGACCGAGTTCTCGGTGATGCTGGTGGCGACCGGGCCGAACAAGATCAACGTGATCAAAGCTGTTCGCGAGGTCACCAGCCTGGGCTTGAAGGAGGCCAAGGATCTGGTCGACGGGGCGCCCAAGCCCATCAAGGAGGGCGTCAACAAGGACGAGGCCGAAGCCGTCCGCAAGAAATTCGTGGACGTAGGGGCCACAGTTGAAGTAAAATAAGGGTTTATACTCACGGGCTGCCGTTGGTTCCGGATGCGCCAGGGCCATTTGACCTCCGTGGCTAAAGTGTGTTAAACTCACCACCGGGCTGTCTTACCACTACGAGTGCTCGTGAAACTCGCATTCTGCGATTGTGCCTTCAGTTTGCTTGGAGCGCGGGAGGAAGTGTCTGCGCGCGCGTTTGCCCGGATTCCCATGGCCATCCTTACTGCGCGCGTGCTTCCGTGGTTGCGTCACATCGGTGCTCCTCCATTTCCCGAACGACTCCGCTGCTTGCCCAGGTTCGTTGCGGGTCCGGTGTTTGACTGTTTCATAACGTGGTGCTTGTTCAGCCTATTGGCTCTCAGGAGTTAGCAGATGCAGACTTCGGGAAACGGCTCCCACCGGGAGCGGATTGACTTTTCGCGCATCAAGACCTCCATCCCCATCCCCAACCTGATCGAGGTGCAAAAGAAGTCCTACGAGCGCTTTCTCCAGATGGACCTTCTGCCTCGTGAGCGGGACGATGTGGGCCTGCAGAGCGTCTTCAATTCCGTCTTCCCGATCTCGGATTTCCGGGGCCTGAGCCAGTTGGAGTTCGTGGACTACTCGATCGGCAACTGGGAGTGCAAGTGCGGGAACCTCAAGGGGCTGCACCACCTGCGCTCGACCTGCCGCAACCCCAGTTGCGGGGCCGCCATCCGCACCGATCCCTTTCACGCCGGCGACGTGCTGTGCTCCCGCTGCGGCACCTTCAACAAGAACATCGTGACCTTCTGCAACCGCTGCGGCGACCCGGTGGGTTTGCAGTTGAAGTACGACGTGGCGGAATGCGAAGAGCGCAGCATGACCTACGCCGCCCCGCTCAAGGTCACCATCCGGCTGACGGTTTACGACAAGGACGCCGAGAGCGGGGCCCGCACGGTCCGGGACATCAAGGAGCAGGAAGTCTTCTTCGGGGAAGTCCCGCTGATGACCGACAACGGCACCTTCATCATCAACGGCACGGAGCGGGTGATCGTTTCCCAGTTGCACCGCTCGCCCGGGGTGTTTTTCGAGAAGATCGCGGTCCAGGGCTACTACCTGGGCAAGATCATCCCCTACCGGGGAAGCTGGGTGGAGTTCGAGTACGACCTCAAGAACCTGCTGCACGTGCGCATCGACCGCAAGCGCAAGTTTTACGGGACGGTCTTCCTGCGGGCCCTGGGGCTGAAGAGCGACGAGAAGATCCTGCGCACCTTCTACCGCGTGGACCAGATCTCGATCAAGAACAAGAGACTGTATTGGAACGTCTCCAAGGATCCGGGGAAAGACAACGGCCTGGTGACGATGAAGCTCTCCCACGCCGTCAGCACCCGGACCGGGGAAACTGTGGTGGCTGCTGGCAAGAAGGTCACCTCCGCGCTGCTCAAGGAGATTCAGCGGGCCAAGATCGAGCAGGTCGAAGTAGCGGCCAACGACCTGGAGGGAGCGTTCATAGCCGCCGACGTGGTCGACATGACCACCGGGGAAGTGCTGATCGAAGCCAATCACGAACTCAACATTGGCCGGGTGGCGGATCTGCTCGAAGCCGACCTCCAGAGCTTCGAGATCTTCTTCCCCGAACGGGACGACGCCGGCATCGTGGTCTCGGCCACGCTGAGGAAGGACCCGGTCAAGAACCAGAGCGACGCCCTGCTGGAGATCTACCGCAAGCTGCGCCCTGGCGACCCGCCCACCCTGGACACGGCCACGCAGTTGTTCCAGGGCATGTTCTTCGACCCGCGCAAATACGATTTCTCGCGGGTGGGCCGGATGAAGTTCAACATCAAGCTGTTCGACAAGGCGGACGCCACCTCCCTGGACAAGCGCACCCTGGACCCGGAGGACTTCTATGCCGTGATCGGGTACCTGCTCAAGCTGCGCAGGGCGGTGGGGTCGGTGGACGACATCGATCACCTGGGCAACCGGCGGGTGCGCGCGGTGGGCGAGCTGCTCGAGAACCAGTTCCGCATCGGCCTGGTCAGGATGGAGCGCGCCATCAAGGAAAAGATGTCGGTTTACCAGGAAATGTCCACTGCCATGCCGCATGACCTGGTGAACGCCAAGCCGGTCATGGCGGCCATCCGCGAGTTCTTCGGCTCCAGCCAGTTGTCGCAGTTCATGGACCAGACCAACCCGCTCTCGGAGATCACCCACAAGCGGCGGCTGTCGGCGCTGGGTCCGGGGGGCCTGTCGCGGGAGCGCGCCGGGTTCGAGGTGCGCGACGTGCACGCCACCCACTACGGGCGCATCTGCCCGATCGAGACCCCGGAAGGTCCCAACATCGGGCTGATCTCTTCGCTGTCCTGCTTCGCCCGCATCAACGAATACGGGTTCATTGAAAGCCCCTATCGGAGAGTGATCAAGGGGCAGGTGGTGGATGAAGTCAAGATCCTCAATCCCGGTGACACGAACTTGAAGGTGGGCGAGATCGTGCAGCGGCACGAGGTGGAGAAAGTCAACGGCGGTCTGGGCCCCAAGAAGCAGCCGGCCGAGTTCGAAGCCCATTCGGAATACCTGTCGGCCTGGGAAGAAGACAAGTACGTGGTCGCGCAGGCCAACGTCGAACTGGACGAGAAGGGACGCATCGTCCCGGACCTGGTCAACGCCCGGCAGGCCGGCAACACCTTCCTGAAGCACCGCGACGAGATCGAGTACATGGACGTCAGCCCCAAACAGTTGGTCTCGGTGGCGGCCAGCCTGATCCCGTTCCTGGAGAACGACGACGCCAACCGCGCGCTGATGGGATCCAACATGCAGCGCCAGGCGGTTCCGCTGCTGCGCGCGGAAGCGCCTTTTGTTGGCACCGGCATGGAGCGGGTCACGGCCCGCGACTCCGGGGCCGTGGTGCTCTGCAAGCGCGCGGGCATCGTGGACTCGGTGGACTCGGAACGCATCATCGTGCGGGTGGAGGGCAACGTCCACGAGGGACAACTGTCGCGGGAGGTGGGCGCCGACATCTACACCCTGACCAAGTTCAAGCGCTCCAACCAGAACACCTGCATCAGCCAGAAGCCCATCGTGCACAAGGGCCAGCGGGTGCGCAAGGGCGATGTGCTGGCCGACGGACCCTGCACGGACAACGGCGAGCTGGCCCTGGGACGCAACGTGCTGGTGGCTTTCATGCCCTGGCGCGGCTACAACTTTGAGGACGCCGTGGTGGTCAGCGAGAAGCTGGTCAAGGAAGACTACTACACGTCGATCCACATCGAGGAGTTCGAGATCGAGGCCCGTGACACCAAGCTGGGACCGGAAGAGATCACCCGGGACATTCCCAACATCGCGGAGGCCTTCCTCCGAAATCTGGATGAGAGCGGCATCATTCGCATCGGGGCCACCGTCAAGCCCGGCGACATCCTGGTCGGCAAGGTCACTCCCAAGGGCGAGACCCAACTGACGCCGGAAGAGAAGCTGCTGCGCGCCATCTTCGGCGAGAAGGCCGGCGACGTCAAGGACGCCTCGCTGTACTGCCCGCCCGGAATCGAAGGCACGGTGGTGGATTGCAAGGTTTTCTCGCGCAAAGGAGCGGAATTGGATGAGCGCTCCAAAACCATCCAGACTGAAGAGATCGAAGCTTTGCACCGCAACCTGGACGACGAGAAGCGCATTCTCAACGACGAACGCGCCAAGCGCCTGGCCTCCCTGCTGGAAGGCCGGCAACTGGTGGCCGATCTGCACGACGAGAAGACCAACAAGCGCTTGCTCAGCAAGGGCGCCGAACTGACCCGCGAGGTCATCGAGAAGACGCGGGCGCGGGACTTGAAGCGCATGAAGTTCAAGGAGAGGGACCCGCGGCTCAATGAGCAGATCGACGAGATCGAGGAGATGACTTCGCGCCAGATCGCGGTGCTGGAGAAGATCACCGAGGAAAAGATGGCCAAGCTGAAGAAGGGCGACGAGCTTCCGCCCGGGGTCATCAAGCTGGTGAAGACCTACATCGCCATGAAGCGCAAGCTCTCGGTGGGCGACAAGATGGCCGGGCGTCACGGGAACAAGGGCGTGATCGCCAAGATCGTGCCGGATGAGGATATGCCGTACCTTCCCGACGGGACGCCGGTGGAAATCGTGTTGAACCCCCTGGGCGTTCCTTCCCGCATGAACGTCGGGCAGATCCTGGAGACCCACCTGGGCTGGGCGGCCCATAATCTCAGGCGCTACTTCGCCACGCCGGTTTTCGACGGCGCCACCGAGCGCGACATCAAGAAGCAACTGACCGAGGCGGGCCTGCCGACTTCCGGAAAAGCCCTGCTCTGCGACGGGCTGACCGGCCAGCCCTTCGAGCAGCCGGTGACGGTGGGCTACATCTACATGCTGAAGCTCTCGCACCTGGTGGACGACAAGATCCATGCCCGCTCGATCGGGCCGTACTCGCTGATTACCCAGCAGCCGCTGGGCGGCAAAGCGCAGTTCGGCGGCCAGCGGTTCGGAGAAATGGAGGTCTGGGCGCTGGAGGCCTACGGCGCCGCCTACATCCTCCAGGAGTTGCTCACCGCCAAGTCCGATGACGTCTATGGCCGCGCCAAGATCTACGAGGCCATCGTAAAAGGGGAAGCGGCCGCCGAGCCCGGCGTGCCGGAATCTTTCAACGTCCTAATTCGCGAACTCCAGTCCCTGTGCCTGGATGTCGAGTTGATGAAGAAGCCGCGCGAGATCCTGGATACCGCGCTGGCGGCAGATTGAAAAGCAGGTGTCAGGTGCCAGGTGATAGGTGTTAGGGGGCCAGCAACCGCAGGGTCACTGGAACCTGGCACCTAGCACCTAGAACCTAGCACCTAGAACCTTTCTGAAGGAGGCAAGCCTTGTACCGATCCTCTCCGTATGACAGAGCCAACCTGATCGCGGACTTCGATTCGATTCGCATCAGTCTGGCGTCTCCGGAAAAGATCCGTAGCTGGTCGCACGGGGAAGTGACCAAGCCGGAGACCATCAATTACCGGACTTTTAAGCCCGAGCGGGATGGGTTGTTCTGCGCCCGGATCTTCGGCCCGACGGCGGACTGGGAGTGTCTGTGCGGCAAGTACAAGCGGATGAAGCACCGCGGGGTGATCTGCGACAAGTGCGGGGTGGAAGTGACTCTGTCGCGGGTGCGCCGCGAGCGGCTGGGCCATGTCGAGCTGGCCAGCCCCTGCTCCCACGTCTGGTTCTTCAAGGGCCTGCCCAGCCGTATCGGCTACCTGCTGGACATCACCCTGCGGGAACTGGAGCGGGTTCTGTATTTCGAGGCCTACGTGGTGGTGGACCCCGGTGAAGTCCCCGACCTGAAAAAGGCCGAAGTGATCAGCGATGAGCGCAAGCGCCAACTGGACAGCGAGCATCCCGGCAAGTTCGTGGCCATGATGGGCGCCGAGGGCATCAAAGAGCTGCTCAAGAAAGTGGACGTGGACGGGCTCAGCCTGGAGATCCGGGAGAAAATGAAGACCGAGGTCTCCCAGCAGAAGAAGCTGAAGTTTGCCAAGCGGCTGCGGGTGGTGGAGTCCTTCCGCAGGTCGGGGAACAAACCCGAGTGGATGATTCTGGACGTGATCCCGGTGATTCCTCCGGAGCTGCGCCCGCTGGTGCCGCTGGACGGAGGGCGCTTCGCCACCTCGGACTTGAACGATCTGTACCGGCGAGTCATCAATCGCAATAACCGGCTGAAGAAACTGATCGAGCTGCACGCGCCCGACGTGATTGTGCGCAACGAGAAGCGCATGCTCCAGGAAGCCGTGGATGCGCTGTTCGACAACGGGCGGCGCGGACGCGTTTTGCGCGGCGCCAACAACCGCCCGCTCAAATCGCTGTCCGACAACCTCAAGGGCAAGCAGGGCCGTTTCCGCCAGAACTTGCTGGGCAAGCGTGTGGATTACTCCGGCCGCTCGGTGATTGTGGTGGGTCCGGAGCTGAAGCTGCACCAGTGCGGCCTGCCCAAGAAAATGGCGCTGGAGCTGTTCAAGCCCTTCATCTATCACCGGCTGGAGCAGCGCGGCCACTGCACCACCATCAAGCAGGCCAAGGAACTGGTCGAGCAGCAGGACCCGGTGGTGTGGGACATCCTGGAAGAGGTCATCAAGGACCATCCCATCCTGCTGAACCGGGCGCCCACCCTGCACCGTCTGGGCATCCAGGCCTTCGAGCCGGTGCTGGTGGAAGGCAAGGCCATCCGCATCCATCCGCTGGTCTGCACGGCCTTCAACGCCGATTTCGACGGGGACCAGATGGCGGTGCACATTCCACTATCCCCGGAAGCCCAGGTGGAGGCGGCCACCTTGATGCTCTCGGCCAACAACATCCTGTCGCCAGCCCACGGCGCGCCCATCGCCGTTCCCACACAGGACATGGTGCTGGGCCTGTACTACCTCACCAAGGCCCGGCCGGGCACCAAGGGGGAGGGGCGCACCTTCGCCTCGCCGGAAGACGTGTTGATCGCGCTGGAGATGGGCGAGGTCGAGACGCTGAGCCCCATCAAGCTGCGCTACACCGGCAAGGTCATTGAGCTGATGCATGCCTTCGACAACCAGAACGTCCTGCACAGCGAGCCCATCGAGTTCAACAAACAGTACATGGAAACCACCGTGGGCCGCGTGATCCTGAACGACGTGCTGCCCGAGGACATGCCCTTCATCAACGGCCTGCTCAAGAAGAAGGGCCTCGCCCAACTGGTGCAGTACTGCTATCTCCGGTTCGGCCTGGCCACCACCGTGCACATGCTCGACAAGGTCAAGGACCTGGGCTTCCACTACGCCACCCGCGCGGGCATCTCGATCGGCATCGACGACATGGTGGTGCCGCAGCAGAAGGCCACGCTGGTAAAGGAAGCCGAGCGTGAAGTCGTCGCCGTGCAGGCACAGTACCAGGAAGGCGCCATCACCAACGGGGAGCGCCTCAACAAGATCATCGAGATCTGGTCGCGGGTCACCGAGCGGGTCTCCGAAGAGATGTTCAAGGTGATGGAGGAGGACGACCGGACGGGGCGCTACCTCAACCCCATTTACATCATGGCCGACTCCGGGGCGCGCGGCTCCAAGCAGCAGATCCGCCAGCTTTCCGGCATGCGCGGCCTGATGGCCAAGCCCTCCGGCGACATCATCGAGACCCCCATCACCGCCAATTTCCGCGAAGGCCTGAACGTGCTGCAATACTTCATCTCGACGCACGGCGCGCGCAAGGGCCTGGCGGACACCGCGCTGAAGACCGCCGATTCCGGATACCTCACGCGGCGGCTAGTGGACGTGGCCCAGGACGTGATCGTGACCCAGAACGACTGTGGCACCACGGACGGCATTTATGTCGAGCCCATCGTCGAGTCGGGCGAGATCATCGAGCCCTTGCGCGACCGCATCGTGGGCCGGGTGGCCCTGGAAGATCAAATCGACTACGAGGGCAACCTGATCGTGGGCGTCAACCAGGAAATCACCGAGGAGCTGGCGGCCGCCATTCAGGATGCCGGCATCGAACGGGTCAAGATCCGTTCGGTGCTGACCTGCGAATCCAAGCGGGGCGTTTGCCAGCTCTGTTACGGAAGGAACCTGGCCACCGGGCGGCTGGTGGAGCGGGGCGAAGCCGTGGGGGTGATCGCGGCCCAGTCCATCGGCGAACCGGGCACGCAGCTCACCATGCGGACCTTCCACATCGGCGGAACGGCCACGCGGATCAGCGAGCAGTCCACTCAGGACACCAAGTCCAACGGATTCGTCAAGTACCTCAACGTGGTTACGGTTCGCAACAAGGCTGGCGACCTGGTGGCCATGAACCGCAACGGCATCCTGGCGGTGGTGGACGAGAAGGGGCGCGAGAAAGAGCGCTACCAGGTGGTCTATGGCGCCAAGCTGCGGTTTGAGAATGGGCAGCGGGTCAAGGCCAACGACATCTTGCTGGAGTGGGACCCCTACACCTTCTCGATCCTCACCGAGGTCAGCGGGGTGGTTCACTTCAAGGACCTGCACGAGGGCCTGACGCTCCAGGAGCAGATGGACGAAATCACGGGCATGTCTCACTGGGTGGTGACCGAATCCCCGGATGAGAAGCGTCTGCCGACCCTGATCGTGCGTCCTACCAGCGGCAGCCGGGCGGAGGAGAAAAAATACCTCATGCCCACGCACGCCCACCTCACCGTGAAGGACGGCGAGGAAGTGCACGCTGGCGACGTGCTGGCCAAGATCCCCCGCGCCACCACCAAGACCAAGGACATCACCGGCGGTCTGCCGCGGGTGGTCGAGCTGTTCGAAGCCCGCAAGCCCCGCGAGACCGCCGTGATCGCCGAGATCAACGGCACCGTGAAATACGGCGACGTCAGCAAGGGCATGCGCAAGGTCTTCATCAAGGGCGACGACGGCCAGGAGCGCGAATACGCCGTTCCGCGCGGGGTCCACATCAACGTGCAGGAGAGCGAGCGCGTCAAGGCCGGCGATCCGCTCATGGACGGGCCGCGCAACCCGCACGACATCCTGGACGTGCTGGGCGAGACCGAGCTTCAGAAGTACCTGGTCAACGAGGTCCAGGAGGTGTACCGGCTGCAAGGCGTCAACATCAACGACAAGCACCTGGAGACCATCGTGCGGCAGATGATGCGCTGGGTGCGGGTCGAGAACATCGGGGACAGCGAGTTTCTCCCCGAAGAAGTGGTGGACAAGTTCAAGTTCCGCGAAGAGAACGACCGGGTGGTGGCCTCGGGCGGGCGGGCGGCGCAAGGCAAGGCGGTGCTGCTGGGCATCACCAAGGCGTCGCTCTCGACCGACTCGTTCATCTCGGCGGCCTCCTTCCAGGAGACCACCCGGGTGCTCACCGAAGCCGCCATCAACGGCAAGGTGGACTACCTGCGGGGCCTGAAGGAGAACGTGATCATGGGCCGGCTGATTCCGGCCGGCACCGGCATGGAGTATTACCGGCGGGTGAAGATCGCGGGCGAGGGGATCGAAGAGGAGCTCATGGCGGAACCCGAAGGCCCGCTGGGCGAAGGCATCGAAGGCTACGCCGAGGAGACCCGCCTGCACTACTCCGGCGGGCTGCCGGAAGAGCCGGGGCTGAAGGCGCTGGATTCCTTCGAGGCGGAGTAGCCCGGTTTGCGCTAAGGACATGAAGGTCGATATTCAGACGCTGCTGCCGGAACTGAAAGCCCGGCTCCGCGCGATATACGGCGAGCGGTTGCGCGGCGTTTATCTTTACGGCTCCTACGCCCGCAGCGAAGCCGACGACGAATCTGACGTCGATGTTCTCATTGTTTTGGATCGCGTCCCGGTTTACGGGGCCGAGATCGACCGCACCAGCCATCTCATGGCCAGCCTTTCCCTGAAGTATGGAGCAACGCTAAGCTGCGTGTTCAGCTCCGAACACGACTGGATCAACCTGGAGACCGCCTTCCTGGATAACGTGCGCGAAGAGGCCATTGCGGGGTGAAAGAGCAGAACCGTAAGCTGCTGGACAAGGCCGCGCGCGCTATCCACGCCGCGGAAGTCTTGCTGGCGGCAGGCGAAGTGGACTTCGCGGCAGGCAGAGCCTACTATGCCATGTTTTACACCGCTGAGGCCTTGCTTTACGAGCGAGACCTGCGTTCACGCAAGCACTCCGGAGTGCACAGCTTGTTTGGCGAGCACTTCGCCAAGCCGGGCCTGATCGATCCAAAGTATCACCGCTGGCTGGTCACCGCGTCCAACCGGCGCCTCCTGGGCGACTACGGTTTCGAAGCGACGATCACAGAAAAAGAGGTTCGAGCCACGATCCAACAGGCCCGCGAGTTTCTGAACGAGGCTCGCAGACTCCTCGAAGCTCCGCCGCAGCCCGAGCGTTGAACGCGGGGAAGGAACTCGATAGAGCGCTCCTCACCGTGGCCACCCTTGGTGGTGGGATGACTCCGCACGCGCGAGCCCTCTCTGCCTCTCGACCGAGCGACGGCACCCCGATCGACTCCCTGTGGCGGGTGTGGTAAAACAGGATGTTCCCATGTCAGCGCCGGCAAAGACCATGAAAGCAGTTGTCCTGAGGAGCCCGAAGGTCCTGGAACTCATGGAAGTGCCCGTGCCCAAGCTCACCCAGGAAAACCACGTACTCATCCAGGTGCGGGCGTGCGGGATCTGCGGGAGCGATCTGCGCTACTGGGCGGGTGAGAACCCCTGGGCCTTGCACACCCTCGGGCGCCACGTCGACAATCCTCC
>Ga0315284_10008774_pt1 | contig 14432 bp, 9 predicted proteins | sample YL17G09_16_MG_FD_203696 | JGI IMG/M metagenome (GOLD analysis project Ga0315284, IMG submission 203696) | Sediment microbial communities from Yellowstone Lake, YNP, Wyoming, USA - YL17G09_16 | ecosystem: Environmental > Aquatic > Freshwater > Lake > Sediment | place: USA: Wyoming | collected... | reverse complement strand
CGGCGGAGCCCGCGCCGGCCTTCGGCCTGGCCCAAAACCACCCCAACCCGTTCACCAACCGGACCGCCATCGCCTACAGCCTGCCTGCTCCGGGGCGAGTGGTGCTCAGGATCTACGACGTCTCCGGACGGTGCATCAAGACCCTCGTGGACCAAACGGTCGGGGCGGGAGCCCATTCCGCGTGGTGGGACGGGAGGAACGCCTCCGGCGAGAAGACGGGTACCGGGATCTATTTCTACCGCCTGGAGTCCGGGAGCCGGACGTTCCTCAGGAAGATCATCCGGCTTTAGCGAGAGAGCCGGGACCTCCAAAGGAAGGGCGCTGGGGAGCCTTGAGATAAAAACCTTGCCTCGCATCGCATGGGATGCGAGGCAAGGCTGTCAGGAAACCGCTTCAGATAACAAGAACCGTCCATCCCCTTATCTTCGAGACTACCTCCTCGACGACTCCCCGAATGGAAATCGGACTTCAGCGACAGAGTGACGTAGCAGGTAAAACAGGCTTTTCAGACATCCCGGAAACCGGGGCGGCCAAGCTTAAACATTAGGCCGATAAGGAGAGAAACCTAAGATGCGAAAACCCAGTCTGAACTTCCTGATCGACGGGATTGCCTTTGCGGCGTTCGTGCTCCTCGCCGGGACCGGAGTCCTGATGCGCTACGTGCTGCCCCCCGGATCCGGTCACTTCCTCACGCTGTGGGGCCTGGACCGCCACGAGTGGGGCCTTATCCACTTCTGGTTCGCCGTAGCGATGATGGCGGCTTTGACCCTGCATCTCCTGCTCCACTGGCGCTGGGTCGTGGACATGATCCGAGGGCGCCCCAGGGAGGGCTCGGGCGTGCGGGCTGCCCTTGCGTTCGTCGGCATCCTGGGCCTGACCGGACTCGCGTTGGCGCCCTTTTTCGGCCAGGTGGAACATGACGGTGAGCCGCCGCACAAAATGCGATCCGGCGAGCTTCCGGAAAGCCCCGATTCCCAAATCTATGGAGCGATGACCCTGCGCGAGGTGGAGCAGTTGACCGGGGTTTCTTCGGAGGTCATCCTGCGGGAACTGGGCCTTCCTCCCGGGGTGCCGGTGGACGAACGGCTCGGGCGGCTGCGCAGGCAGTATGGGTTCAGAATGGAAGACCTCAGGGAGGTCGTTCGGAAGCACACGAAAAATAAATGAGTCTATGTGCACAGGATCGGGATGAGAAGGAGAAGTTGATCCAGACGGTTGTCTTCGATTTCGATTACACCTTAGCCGACTCCTCAAAGGGGGTCGTCCTCTGCGTCAACCATGCGCTGAAGGGGCTCGGCCTTCCCCCGGTGGACGAGGAGCGCATCAAGCGCACGATCGGACTGCCCCTGGAGCAAACCTTCCGGCAGCTCACGGGCCGGGACGACCCAAACCAGGAGCGGGAGTTCGTCCGGCTCTATGTCCAGCGCGCGGACGAGATCGTGGCCGGTTTGACCACCCTTCTTCCTGCGGTCCCGGAAACCCTCCGGTTGCTTAAAGTTCCGGGCCTCGCCCTGGGCATCATTTCGAACAAGTTCCGGCGCAGAATCGAGGTCATCATGGAAAGGGAGAACCTGCTGGACTGCTTCGACGTCATCGTGGGATCCGAGGACGTGGTGCACTACAAGCCCGATCCGGAAAGCCTGCTTTCAGCCATCGGGCGGCTCGGGAGTTCTCCGTCTAGCTGCCTTTACGTGGGGGACAGCGTGACCGATGGGGAAACAGCCAAACGGGCAGGAGTTCCCTTCGTGGCCGTGTTAACCGGGGTAACCACGAGGGAGGAGCACGAGAGGTACCAGCCCCAGGCCATCCTCGAAAGCCTGGCGGAGCTCCCGGGCCTGATCCGGCAGGCTAAGGATTTGTGGAATCCAGGGGGGTGAAATGTGGTATAATGATTATCAGCGTATGAAGGAACGATCAACGAACAGGAGTCATTATCATGCAGGATAAAATCAAGAAAGCCCTGAAACAGGCGGACTGCGAGTACGCGGAGGTACGCTTAGAGGAGGCCACGCGGACCGCGGTGACCTACCTGGGAAAGGAGCTGGAAAATATCGGGACCACGGACGACGTGGGGGGGAACGTGCGGGCCTATCACCAAGGCGGGTGGGGGTTCGTATCGTTCAACGACGCGAAGGACCTTCCGACCTACGTGCGCGAGGCCTGCCGACAGGCGAAGATGGTGGGCGGAGCGAACGGCTCTCCCCTGGCGCCGGCGGAGCCAGTCAAGGACGAGGTCCGGGTACAGTTGGAGGACGACCCGAGGAGGGTGGACCTGGCCGAAAAAGAGAAACTGATGAGGAAATATAATAACCTCATTCTGGGCCAGCCCAAGATCCAGACCTCGGCCACGCGCTACGAGGACGTGTTCATGCGCCGGACCTTCGCGAACACCCAGGGGACATTAATCGGAGAAGAGCGGGTGTACTGCGGCACGGCCTATTCGGCCACGGCCAAGGATGGGGCGAACGTGCAGTTCTCGATGGGCCGAACCGGGGGAACGAGGGGATGGAACACGGTCCTGGGCCGGGAGGCGGATGTGGAGAAGATCACGAAGGAGGCGGTGGACCTCCTGAAAGCCGAAAAGCCGGAGGCCGGTACCTACACCGTGATCGCGGACCCTTCTCTGGGCGGGGTCTTCGCGCACGAGGCCTTCGGGCACCTCTCGGAGGCGGACTTCATCTATCAGAACGAGCGGTTCAAGGAGATCATGACCCTGGGCAAACGCTTCGGGGTGGACGCGCTCTCGATCGTGGACGACGGCTCGATTCCCGGGGAACGGGGCTCGCTCCGTTACGATGATGAAGGGGTGAAGACGCGCAAGAACTATCTCATCAAGGACGGCATCCTGGTCGGGCGCCTGCACAACCGGGAGACCGCGGGGAAAATGAAAGAGAAGGTTACGGGGAACGCCCGGGCGATCTCCTTTCGCCACGCCCCGATCGTGCGCATGACCAACACCTATATCGAGCCCCGGGACTGGAGCTTCGAGAAGCTCCTCCAGGACACGGACCACGGGATCTATGCGATAGACGCCCTGGGCGGGAACACCGAACTGGAGATGTTCACGTTCTCAGCGGCCAAGGCCTACCTCATCCGGGACGGAAAGATGGGGCCGATGGTAAGAGACGTGATCCTTTCCGGCAACGTGTTCGAGACCATGAAGGCCATTGACGCCATCGGGAACGATTTCCACCTGGACGGCGGCTTGGGCGGCTGCGGCAAGGGGGGACAGGCGCCTTTGCCGGTCTCGGACGGGGGACCGCACATCCGAATCCGAAACGTCGTCATCGGCGGAAAGTGAGGACATCATGAAGACGACCCAAAACATCGCGGAGAAAACCCTGGCTTTAGCCAAGAAGCAATTCGAGTCCAGCGAAGTGCTGTTCGTGGAAACGGAGGAATCCCCGGTTAAGTTCCAGGCGAACAAACTCCACTCCCTGGAGACGAAGTACACGACCGGGGCGGGCCTCCGAATCGTGAAGGACGGGCGGATCGGGTTCTCGTGCACCACAGACCTCTCCAAGCTCAAGGAGCTGGTGGCCAATGCCGTGGCCAGCGCGAAGTACGGACAGAAAGCGAAGTTCACGTTTCCCAAGAAGGCGGAGAAGGCGGCGGTGGAGGTGTTTTCTTCCGAGGTGAGAAAGGCCAGGCCGGAAGCCTTCGTGGAAGCGGGGAGGAAGAGCATCGCAGGGCTCCTGGCCGAGGTGCCGGAGATGAAATGCGACATCCGGCTTACCCGAAGCGTGGCCAGGATCCGGCTGGTGAACAGCGCGGGGATGGAAGTTGGGATCACCCGGACCCTGTCGCATTTTGACCTCTCCGGTCTGGTCATCGGGCCGGACGGGCTGCTGTGGGTCTACGAGGGGAAGTCCAGCCGTAAGCTGGTCCTTCCGGGGAAAAAGGCCGTGAGCAAGCTGGCCGAGCAGGTGAGGTTAGCCAAGAAAGTGGTCCCCCTTTCCGGAAAACCGCTGCCCGTGCTCTTCGCCCCGGAAGTGATGCCTAACCTGTGGTACGCCGTCGTGATGGGCGTGAACGGGAAGTCCGCCCAGAAGGGGTCCTCGCCCCTGGTTGGGAAAATCGGAGAGAAGCTCCTGGATGAGCGGGTGACCATCACTGACGATCCGACCCTGGACTGGGGTCCGGGAAGCTCCCCCTGGGACGATGAGGGGGTGAAAAGCCGGAAGAATGCGCTCTTCGAGAAAGGCGTGTTCCAGGGTTTCCTGTACGACCTGCAGACTGCGGGGATGGTCGGGGCGAAGAGCACCGGGAGCGCAAGGCGCTCGTTCAACTCCCTGCCCTATCCCTCGGTCACGAACCTGGTCATCAAGCCGGGAGGGGACAAGCTCCAGGACCTCGTCCGGGGGATGAAGGAGGGCCTCCTCATCTACGGCGTGATCGGCGGCGGGCAGAGCAACCTATTGGCCGGGGACTTCTCTCTAAACATCGGGCTGGGCTACAAGGTGGAGAACGGACAAATCACGGGACGGGTGAAGGACGCAATGGTCTCGGGGAACCTCTACGCGCTCCTGAAAGACAACCTCCTGGCGCTCTCCAAAGAGACGGAGTGGGCCGGGAACATCAAGACCCCGGCGGTGCTGTTCAAGGATGTGAGCATAGCCAGCGGGAAGAAGTAGTCAATGCAAAATGCCCCGAACATCCGAGGGCAGGCAAAATTAGCAATTCAAATTTCAAATTGAAGCGACTCTGGTTTCTCTTCCTCATGCTGGGTTTGAGCGTGTCGGCGCAAGGGGCGTCGTTCTCCATCGCCCGGGTGAAGTATGCCGGGGGCGGAGACTGGTACAACGACCCTGACGAGGAGACGAATCTGGCCAAGGAGTTGGTCTCCCGGGCCAAGATCAATACCAAGGCCGAGCGGGAAATCGTCTCACTCCTGGACGACGACCTGTTCAGCCATCCCTTTCTGTACATTACCGGTCACGGTAACATTTCTTTCTCCGAGCAGGAGATTTCCCGGCTGAGGGAGTTTCTGACCAAGGGGGGATTCCTGTACGCGGATGATGACTACGGGATGGACGACTCGTTCAAGCGGGAGATGAAGAAGGCCTTCCCGGACAAGCAGTGGGTGGAGCTGCCGTTCGAACACCCCCTCTATCACTCCTTCTATGACTTTCCGAACGGACTGCCCAAGACGCACGAGCACTATCCGGGCCAGCCCAAAGGCTTCGCCCTGTTCCACGAAGGACGGATGGTCGCCTTCTACACCTACAACTCCAACATCACGGACGGCTGGACCGCGGTGCACAACGACCCGCCGGAAAAGCGCGAAGAGGCGATCCGGATGGGGGTTAATATCGTGTGGTACATGTTAACGCATTAATTATTCGTGAGGCGTGAGGCGTAAGGAGTAAAGTCAAAGAGGCGTAAGAGGTGAGCGAAGCAAATAGAACCATCGAAGCCAAACTGACGAGCTTGAGACGGAAAAGGCTGGGGGCAACGGCCTTCTCCCATCTGGGGCATTTGGCTCTGGCCTGGGGAGCGGTCCTCGTCCTGCTTGTCGCTTGCGCTCACTCCCTGTGGGGGCGGCTTGCGCTCCAGGCTCTGCTCATGGGCGCGATGTGCGCAGGGCTCGGATGGCTGGTCCGGACCTTCATCAGAAAGCCTTCCTTTGATGCGCTCGCTTTACAGGTGGAAAAGCGATTTCCCCTTCTCAAGAACCTATTGGTGAACGCCGTGCAGTTGAGCACGCGAAAGGACGGGCGGGAGGGCTATTCAATAGAGCTGACTGCTGCGGCCATCCAGCAGGCCGAGGAGGCCTGCCGGGATCTGGACTTCGGGCAGGCCGTTCCGAAGAGGCCCTGGGCCGTGGCCCTGGGGGAGATAGGCGTCGGAGGGATCGTCCTCCTGCTTCTACTCCTCGGATTCCCTTCCCAAAGCACCAGAGCCTTCTCCCAGTTCCTGAACCTCAAGGCCGTCCAGCAGGCCGAGGCTCAGGCGATTTTGAAAATCGAGCCAGGAAACGGGAGGGTCGCCAAGGGGCAGAGCTTCGGGATCCGGGTTGTGGTTGAAGGAAAAACCGTGCGCGAAGCATCAGTCCACCGAAGAACCGAGGGCGGGACCTGGGAGGAGGCCAAGGCCACGCCATTGGCCGCAAATCGCTTCGAGCACAGTTACGAGTCCGTGATGGAGCCGTTTGAGTATTACGTAACCACGGGACGTCTCACGAGCGAGCATTACCGGGTGAGCGTTTCCGTGAGGCCGGTCGTGGCCCAGTTCAAGCTGAAAGCCATCTACCCGAGTTACGCCAAGGTTCCGCCCCAAGAAATGCCGGAGGGGGCAGGAGACGTAACCGCGCTGGTGGGCACTGTGGTGGAGGTCAGCGGAAGAGCCAATATTTCCCTCGCTTCTGCAACGCTTGCGCTGAACGATTCGACTCAAGTAACGCTAAAACCCGATGGCAGTCATTTCACGGGAAAGTTCGTTGTCAGGAAGGATGCGACTTACTGCTTTGATGTCTCAGACAGCGTGGGTGAAAAGAATGAGGACCCGCCGGAATACCGAATCACAGCCATCCCGGACGAGTCCCCAGGCATCCGCATCGCCCAGCCCGGCAGGGATGTCTATCTTCCTGAGGGCCTCGTCGTCCCCCTGACTTTGGAGGCACATGACGATTTCGGGCTCACAAGGATGGCTCTGAAAGTCAGCAAGGGGGCAGGGGAGCAGGGGAGTAAGGGTGCAGAGGAAAAGACCGTGCCGATAGCAGACTTGAAGGGCAGGGTTGCGGACACCGCGTTGGTGTTCTCCTGGGACCTGAACGACATCGGGCTCCTAGCCGGGGAGGAGGCGGTGTATTATGCCGAGGTCTACGACAACGATGAGGTGAGCGGGCCCAAGCGAGGGGTTTCCCAGACCTACCGGGTGCGCTTTCCCACTGTGCAAGAGATGTACGCCCAGTCCCAGGAGGAGCAGAAGGAGGCCTTAGTTGATTTGCAGGGCTCGCTCCCGGCCCAGGAGGAACTGAGAAAGGAAATTGAGCGCATCTCGCAGGCTCTGAAGACCGAGAAGAACTTGACCTGGGAGAAGAAGCAGGAGATCGAGCAGAGCCTCAAGCGTCAGGAAGAACTGCTAAAGGAACTGGAGAAGACAAGCCAGGGGCTCCAACAGGCCGCGGAAAAGGCTGAGCGATCTCCCCTCGTGGACATGGAGACGGTGCAGAAGCTCCAGGAGGTCCAGCGCCTGATGTCCGAGGTCATGACCGAGGAGATGCGCAAGGCCCTGCAGAAGCTCCAGGAGGCGATGCAAAAGGCCGATCCCAAGATGGTCCAGGAGGCGTTGAAGAACCTCCGTCTGACCCAGGAGGAGCTGAAGCAGAGGCTGGACAAGACTATTGCGCTCCTCAAGGACGTGCAGCTGGAGCAGAAGCTCAAAGAGGCCGCGAACAAGGCCAATGATCTGCTCACCCGCCAGCAGGCCTTGAAGGAGGCCGCCAAGCAGAGCGAGAAGAAGGAACTGCCGGCGCTTGCACCCAAGCAGAAGGAGTTGAAAAACGAGGCCAAGCAGCTGTCCAAGGACCTCAAATCCCTGTCGGATTCCCTCAAGGCCTCGCATCCCCAGGTCGCGGATTCCCTCGCCCAGCTGTCCCAGGAAATGGAGGGGGACAGTCTTTCCGGGGCCATGGAACAGGCTGCAAACGACCTCTCCAATCAGCAGCCGCAGCAAGCGATGAGGAATCAGGAGAAGGCCGAGCGCTCGCTCTCCAAGCTCTCCCAGGGCATCAAATCCGCGCAGAACAAGAAGGTCGGGCAGGACAAAAAAGCCCTGGCCGAGAAGATGCGCAACGCCATGAAGGATCTCCTCTACCTCTCCGAGAAGCAGAACGAGCTGAACCAGAAGATGGGCAATGTCGCCAGCAATCCTACCGCAGACAAGGACGCCCTGGCCAAGGAGCAGCAGGACCTCCAGGCCGGGGCCAAGAAGGTGGCCGACCAGCTCGCCGAGGCGGGACAGAAGACGATGTTCCTGACCCCGGAGATCATGCGCCAGATGGGCGGGAGCCTGTCCAAGATGGGCCAGGCCCAGCAGCAGTTACAGAAAGGGAATGCCGGAGGGGCGCAGCAAAACGGGAAGGACGCCCAGCAGGGATTGAACCAGACCGTGATGTCCCTGATGGATGCGATGGGGCGGATGCAGGCCTCGGGCTCAGCCTCGGGACTCAAGGAAGCCCTGGAGCAGATGGCGGGGCTCTCCCAGCAGCAGGAAGGGGTCAACCAGGGGACGCAGGGACTGATGCCCATCCCCGGGGAGGGCCAGCTCTCACTCCAGCAACGTGCCGAGATGGCCCGGCTGTCCGCGGAACAGAGCGCGATCGGAAAGGGAATGCGCGACGTCCAACGCTCGCTCGAGGGCGGCGGGGAGAGCGGATTGCAGGGCCGTACCGAGGAGATCGCCAAGGACATGGAAAAGGTGGCTGAGGACCTCAAGACACGCAAGGTGGACCGCCAGACCATCGAGCGCCAGCAGAAGATACTGACCCGCCTCCTGGACGCCCAGCGGTCGGTTCGGGAGCGCGATATGACGGAACGCAGGAAATCCGAGGTTGCCAAGCCCTACGAGCCCAAGCCGCCCAAGCCCCTGCCCGGCGACCTGGGCGACCAGCAGAAGAAGATCCGCGAGGCCCTGCTCAAGGCCCTGAAGGAAGGCTATCCGCCGGAATACGAAGAGCTCATCCGGGCATATTTCAAAGCCTTGGCTCAGTAAGGGGGGGATATTGTGAAAGGTCTTTCGATTTGGATCGTGCCGGTCTTTCTGGTCCTTTTCTCGGCCCCGGCCGAGCCCTCCCGCATCACAGAGGTGAAGACGTACGGTAACTTCGAGACGGCCGGGGTGGACATCAAGGTGGACAGCATGGATTTCGACGAGACCGCGATCCTGGAGTATAAGAAACAGAGCGAGCCATCCTACGCGAGAGGCCACGACTTCGTGCGCTATGACGGGAACCACATGGCCACCAGCCTGTTCGGCCTGGACATCGCCACGGCCTATGATATTCGGATCACCCTTTTTGATCCGGATACCGTGAGGGGGACTAATCCGGTATATACTACGGTGGTCACGAAGTCAGAGTATGTGCTTCCCCCTCCGGTGCGCGTCATCCAGGTCGTCAACCAAGCGGAGCTGAGCCAGGCCGCGAGCCAGGCATTGCCCGGAGACCGGATCGTCCTGGCCCCGGGGACTTATGCCAACGGGATCCATATCTCCAGCCGATCCGGGACCGAGGCCCAGCCCATCGTGTTCACCTCCCGGGACACCACCAAGCCGATCCTCCAGGGAAATTTCTCGGGGGGGATCGAACTCTATCGGGCCAATTACTATGCGTTCAACAACCTGGAAGTTCACAACGAAAACGGGGACGGGGTACGCATCCGGGGATGCCATCACATCGTGGTCAAGGGATGCTATATCCACGACAGCCAGCCGGGCGACTACACCTCGAACCTCTTCATCATGCACAGCGAGGAGGGGAGCCCGCCTTACTCCGGCTCCCATCTGATCCTGGACAACCTCATCGGGGACGTGGTCCATGATTCGGTGGACGAGAACCAGGGGCCGGGGCCCTCCAACGAGCCCGTGCCCGGGCAATCCTACTTCGGAATAAGGATGGACTACCAGCCCGGGGCGTTCACCACGATCCGGGGGAACACGATTTTCGGGACCGTGGACGGGATCCATCCCACGGGCGACGAGGGCGCCTCGCCGGTCCTGGGCCCGGACGATCCGGACGTCCTGCTCACCTGGCAGGACCAGAACCTGGACCTCTACGACAACGTGATCTACGACTGCAAGGATGATTGCATCGAGTGCGACGGGCACACGGCCAACGGCCGGGTTTTCCGCAACCGCCTGGGCAAATGCGAGAACGCGATCAGCGTGGCGCCCTTCTATCCCGGCCCCCTGTTCGTGTTCCGCAACTACCTCCATGGGTTCCACCAGGGGTGCCTGAAGCAGAACACCGGGGTGCCGGGCCTCTTCCGCAATGTCCTGTTCTTCCACAACACGGTGATGGAAAAGCCCCGCTCCTCTCCCCAGCACTGCGGCAGCGAGTACTGCCTCTACCGCGGGGAGCCCGCCATCCAGCAGGACTTCGTGTACACGAACAACCTCTTCTACGGGCGGGGAAGGGTCTACAACGGGGACAATTACACCAGCGGCAATTATCACCGCAACGACCGCTTCGACTATGACCTGATGTTCAGCACCCGGCAGACCGACCCGACCTATGCCTACAAATGGGTGTGCACCTATGGGGATCCTCTGAACAACACCCGCTACACGGACTTGCCGAATTTCCGCTCCACGGTGGGGCAGGAGGCCCATGGCCGGTGGGGGGACCCGCTCCTGGATACAACCCGGCTTCCGGGGTATCCCCCGAACTCCAAGCTCCTGGACCTGAAGATCCAGACCGGGTCCCCGGCTATTGACGGAGGGATCCTGATTCCCGGGCTCAACGACGGCTACATCGGAGCCGCGCCAGACATGGGGGCCTACGAGTGGTTTCCGGTGGGGACGGAGAAAGGGGAGGATTCGGGGGCCCCTCAAAACCCTTCGTTCAGGGTGAGTGCCTACCCCAATCCCTCCCGCGGAAAGGTAAGCTTCAGTTATCGGCTGTCCCGAACTGGTCCGGTCGTCTTGGAGGTCTTCAACGTCACCGGCCAACGGGTGGAGCGGCTTGAATTCGGACCTCAAGCGGTGGGAAACCATGAGTTCCGTTGGGAGAGGAAAGGCACAAGTCCCGGAATTTATTTCTACTCGCTACGGGCGGGAGGGCAGAGGGCCATTCATAAGGTGTTGATCCTCGACTGAAAAGGCTTGGTTAAAGTCCCTCCGGATTGACACCCAGAGGGACTTGGCCTTATAATTTAGAGCACTCTATGATCCGTCAAATTACAAACGCTTACCGTAAGATAACCCTCGCGCTTCTGCTCTTGAGCTTCCTCGGGGCAGGCTATAGCGCGTATGCCGAATGCCTGCACCTCATCCCGTATTCCACTTGGGCCGAGGACGACTCCGAGTATGAGGCGGGGTTCCGCCTTGCCTTCCTGGAGCGGTGCACGTTCCAGGGGGGAGTTCCCACCCCGGACGGAGACCTCGGGGGATACGATCGGCTCCGGGCGGATCCGGACCCGCCCCCTCTGCCGGAACCGCACCCCCCCCTTCACGAGCTTCAGCTCGGCCACATCACCGCGCTTGACCTGAGGCGCGGCCCTCCTGAGTTCCTTCCTCCTGGCCTGTAAAGGGCCCGTTTCGTAATCTCACATTGCTCTCTCCGCCGGGATCCTCAAACCTATTGATTGGAAGGAGAAAATTATGATGACGGTCAAACCGACCGCCATAAGATGGATTACAGCCTCGGTGCTGGGCCTGACTTTCCTCAGCCGTCCGGCCTTCGCTCAAAAGCCGGACACGACCAAGACCCGGTTCACAATGAAGGAGATCGTGGTCACGGCCACGCGAACCCCGGAGGAAGTAGCCAAAGCTCCGGCCGCCGTGGACGTGGTCACGGCCAAGGAATTGCAGGAGCGCCAGCCGCGCACCACGGCCGAGGCGCTCCGGGAGGAGACCGGGATCACGGTGCAGAAGACCAACCACAACGGCGGGGCCCCGGTCATCCGCGGGATGATGGGGAACCAGATTCTGGTGATGGTGGACGGCATCCGCCTGAACAACGCGATTTATCGCTTCGGCCCGAACCAGTACCTCAACACATTGGACCCGGGCACGATCTCCCGGATTGAGGTCATCCGCGGCCCGGGCTCGGTGTACTACGGCTCAGATGCCATGGGTGGGGTGGTGAACGTCATCACCCGCGATCCCCTTTTAGCTGATGAGGGCCTCCGGATCGCCGGGCTCCAGAGGGGCCAGTGGGCTTCCACGGACCAGGAGGCCCTTTCTCGTACCGAGGTCTCCCTCTCCGGGACCCGCGCGGCCCTGGCCCTGGGCGGGACCTATAAGGACGTAGGGAACTTCGTGGCCGGACGGGGGTTCCGGGGCCGGGACTCCAGCTCCCAGGTCTTCCCCTCGTCCTGGTATGAAAGGGATTTTGATGTCAAGCTCTTGACCGTGCCTCTGGCCAGGCACCGTTTCATCCTCGCGGCCCAGAGCATGAGCGAACGCGACGTGGAGTTCTACCACACCCCGGACCGGGTGGACCCCTTTCAGGACCGGACCCTGGCTTACGTCAAATGGGCCTGGGACCGTCCGGTCTTCTTTCTCTCGCAGGTGGAGATTCGTGCCTCTCAACAGGATCAGAAGGAGAAGTGGACCCGCAAGACCTCCCGATCCTCCAACTATATCGTTTACGGCTCGGAGAACGAGGTCAAAACCCCGGGCGGGGGGCTTCAGGCTCAAACCTTGCCTTGGAAGTCGATCGACCTGACCTTCGGGGCCGAGGCCTACCGCGACCAGGTCACCAGCACGGGATTCCGGGACAGCACGGTCCGCTCCTCGGGGGTCACGATGTGCCAGACCGTGCGCGGAGACTACGGCACGGCCACCATGACCTACGAAGGCGGGTTCCTCCTGGGGCACGCCAAGCCGCTTAACCGCCTGGAGCTCTTCTCCGGGATCCGCTATGACCGCGTCCAGCTTACCTCCCAGCCCGACCCGCTGGTCGTTCCCTTTGAATTCAAGCAGACCAGCTCAGCGCTCACCGGGGGCGGGGGCCTCCGCCTGAATCTCTGGGGGCCGCTTTACGCGGTCTCCAACGTGGCCACGGCGTTTCGGGCCCCGAACACAGACGATGTTCTGCGCTTCGGTCCGGTGGAAAGCACCCTGTACGAGGTGCCCAACGCCAATTTGGCTCCCGAGAAGAGCGCTACCGTGGACTACGGCCTTCGCTGGGACCATCCCCGGCTGGCCGCGGGCCTGACCTTCTACAACACCTACGTCCGGGACCTGATCGCCCGGGCGAACGGGACCTATAACGGCGACACGCTTTACTCCGGCCGTCGGGTCCAGCAGCGCCAGAACGTGGGCCGGGCGAGGATAGACGGGGTGGAGGCCGAAGGCGAGTTTCGGGTCACGCAGAGCATCCACCTCCGGGGCGGGGCCTGCTACACCTACGGCCAGGACCTGACGAGCAACGTGCCCCTGCGCCGCATTCCCCCCTCCTCAGGCTGCTTCGGTTGCCGCTACATGGCTCCCGAGGGCCGGGTCTGGGGCGAGGCCGTGGTGCGCGCGGCCCAGGACCAGTGGCGCTACGCTCCCGGGGACCGCTCGGACCGGGACATGCAGCCGGTGAAGGGTCGGTACGTGACCCCGGGCTATACCGTAGTGAACCTGCGCTTCGGGGCGAAGCTCACGAATTACCTGGAGAGCACCCTGGGGATAGAGAACGCCACGAACCGGAATTACTGGGAGCACGGTTCCCGGGTGCCGTCCAGCGGCACGAGCGTGAGCCTCGGCCTAACCCTCTCTGGAGAACGGAAGCTTTAACGTGTTGCAAAACATGGGGCGGCAGGGAATGCCGCCCCGTGGTCGTATGGAGCCGTTTGGGCTCAAAGTCTGTTATCAGACTTAGTTACAACATCCTTTCGCTTTGCCGTTCTTGTTAATTTATAGGGCATCGCTTTTCTCCTTTACTTGTTGATAGCCCTATTTTACCATATCCCTCCTCGGGAGTAAAAAGAGTTGTGCAACGGGCTTATAACGCTTGGCATTTGGTTTTTCATTTGGATATTAATCGCTTGCTTTCTTTCGTCATTTCGATTATGCTTATTGAATACGGAGAAGGGAATACTAAATGGCTGATGAGGTCGAAAAAACCAAACCCAAGAAACACAGAGGGCGCTGGCTCCGGCACACCCTGTTCGGGATAGGAGTGCTCCTGGCCTTCCTGGCTGGGGCGACCCTGGGGGTCAACGCCTTCTTCTCCCGGGACCTGCCCCCGGCTGCGGTCCTGGAGAGCTACGAGCCCAAGCTGGGCACCAAGGTCTATGCCGGGAACGGGGATCTGGTCTATGAGTTCAGCGAGGAAAAGCGCTCGTTGGTCACGTTGGACCAGATCCCAGAGAACCTGAAGCGGGCCACGATCGCGGTCGAGGACCGCAAGTTCTACAGCCACGTGGGCGTGGACCCGTTCCGGATCATCGGGGCCGCGCTCGCAGACATCCGCCACGGGGAGGCCCGGCAGGGGGCCTCGACAATCACCCAGCAACTGGCCCGCAACCTGTTTCTGACCCGGGAGCAGACCCTGTCGCGCAAGATCAAGGAGATCCTGCTCTCGCTGAAGCTGGAGCAGATCTACACCAAGGACCAGATCCTGGAGCTGTACTTCAACCAGATCTACTTCGGACACGGGGCCTACGGGGCCGAGGCCGCGTCCCTGATGTACTTCGACCGGCACGTCGGGGATCTGACCCTGCCCCAGGCCGCGCTTCTGGCCGGGCTGCCCAAGGCGCCGCAGAATTACTCCCCTT
>Ga0315284_10008773_pt1 | contig 14433 bp, 19 predicted proteins | sample YL17G09_16_MG_FD_203696 | JGI IMG/M metagenome (GOLD analysis project Ga0315284, IMG submission 203696) | Sediment microbial communities from Yellowstone Lake, YNP, Wyoming, USA - YL17G09_16 | ecosystem: Environmental > Aquatic > Freshwater > Lake > Sediment | place: USA: Wyoming | collected... | reverse complement strand
TCGAATCTCGTCCACCCCAACATCCGCCTCGTCTGCAACAACGCCGTGGGCACCATCCGGCAGTACCTGTGGTTTGTCGAGCAGACGGCGATTCAGTTGGCCGCCAAACAAGTGACCGTCGATGCGCAGATTGTTGCGGGCGAGAAGGTCACCGGCTACCTGGCCGCTTCGGCGGACCCGTCGCTCCAGTTGGCCCCGGGTGTCGCGGGCGCCTTCATCGTGTGGGGCTACCCGCAGACAATCTTTGCCTTCGTGGTGGCTTGCAGCGTTGACGACGAGGTCTGCACGCGGGCGCTCGATGTCGTGGCCAAGTGGGCTGGGGATGGGTGGTAACATGAAGACGTTTCCCACAGGAACAAGGAGCTGACCGATGGCGAACAGGTTCTGGATTGGGGATGCAGGCGCCGGGGGCGACCTGTGGAGTAATCCGAACGCCTGGTCGGCCCTCTCGGGCGGCGTCCCCGTTGGCGCCATCCCCGTGGCCGCCGACAACGTGTTCTTCAACGCCGCCTCCGTGCGCAACTGCACCCTGGACATGGACGCCATCGGCGCCAACACCATCCTCACGATGGACTGCAACGGATACGTGAGGACCTTCAACCACGGCGCCTTCCGCATCAGGCTCACGGGGCTGCTCTTCAGGCTTTCGGCCGGGATGACCTACAACATCGTGGGCGCCGCTGCGGGGGTCCAGCCAGCCTCGGTGGCTGGCAACACCCTCATAACCACCAACGGGAAGCAGCTCGGAAACCTGAACGTGGGCGTTCTCGGGGCCGGTGGCACGTACACAATCCAGGACCCGCTGAACCTCAACGGCTACCTGGAAGTGACCAACGGGGTGTTCGATACCAACAACCGGGGCGTCACGATGAACGGCAGTCTCAACATCCGCCCAGGCGCCCTTGCCGGGGCGTTCGTTGCCCACGCGGACATCATCAGCATAGGCCAGAACATCAACGTGGACCCCCTCATCGACTGGCTGACAGAGGGAACCTCTTCCTTCGTGATGACCGGGGGCTCCATCAACCTCCCCGCAGGCGGAGTGGACTTGACGTTCTATGACCTCTCGGTGGCGGTGTTCGGGAATACCAACCTGAACCTGAACGTCGGCCAGCTCATAATAGTGACCCACATCTTCATTGCCGGTGCAGGAACCGTGGCCCTCGGCGGAGCCGGGGGTGGCGTCCAAGTGACCTCCGCGCTGGTCAACGGCTTCCAGCCCGACCCAGCCTGCACGCTGAACGTGCCCATCATCCTCATCCCGCGCACCGGCGCGGGCACCACCGTCCTCATCCCTCCCTGCAACATCGGCGGCGACCTCACTCTCACCCGCGACGGCGGGACCTACGGCGCGGTTGCCTTCCAACTGACCGGCGCCGTGACCGTCACCGGGACGCTGGCGGCCTACGGCGGCGGCGGGGCCGCCTTCGCCCCGACGCTCAACCTCAACGCCTTCAACCTGGCCGTCACCGGCCCCATCAACTTCGGCAACGGCGCCAACGGCATGGGGCTCGTGACCATCGGCGCGGCCACGCTGTCGTGCACCGGAGCCCTCACCCACCTCGGCAACCCCCTGGTGGACAGCCGCATCTTCGACATCGCGGGCGGGCAACTACTGGTCGGCGGCAACTTCACCCACACCGGCGCGGTGAACGCCATCGGCCAGCGCATCAACATGACCCTCAATTCCCTGGTGCGGGTGGGCGGCAGTTGGAACACCACCGCCGCCTTGGTCTTCAACCCCGTTCCGGTGGGCGACACCTCTGCGGTGCAGTTCACCGCCGCGGGGGCCTTCGCCATCGCCTGCAACGTCAGCGAAGTCTGGCCGGTGGTGCGCATCTCCGGCGGCGGCACGGTGGCGCTGCCCAACCCGTTCGTCTGCACCGACCTCATCATCACCGCGGGCACCGTCACGGCCGGGGCGGTGCTCAGGATTCTGCGGAACTTCGGCAACGCGGGCAACTTCACCGGTGGCGCCGACATGTACGTGGGCACCTCGTTCGTGAACACCGGTGTCCTGGTCATGGTGGGCGTCAACCTCCACCTGACGGGGCCGGTCTGCTCCATCGGAGGATTCAACCCCGCCACCCTCACGATGGAGTCCACCCTGCTCCGCTTGCAGTTCCTGGCCTCCTGCAACATCACCGTGGCCTTCATCATCGCCGACCGCCTGGTGCCCGGGGTCATCCAGTTCCTGGCTGCGGGCACGTTCGTCTTCGCGGTGGTCAACAGCCAGGTGGTCTCGACGGATGGCACGGTGCAGTTGGTCTCGTCGGTGGCCGGGACCCGCTACAACCTCACGGCCACGGTCCTCACCAGCAAGCAGAACCTGTGGCCGCGCGACTGCAACTACGCCGGGGCGGCCTTCGTGGGGGACCTGACCAACCGCGACCTCCGCAACAACCTCGGCATGACCCTCAACTTCCCTCCGGCCTTCATCCGGGTCATCAGCGAGGACGCCGGGCAGGACCTGTTGGCGGCCGGGGGCATCGGCCCCATCAACTACTGCTGGCTGGTGGGCACCTCCCTGGTCAACATCACGGCCTTGGCGGCGGCTTTCGCGGCCGGGGGCAACAACTGGCACCGCAAGACGAACATCCCCTGGGTGTTCCTCGGCAACCTCGTGAAGGGCACCGATTACTGGATTGCCCTGGGGCTGACAGATGACCGGGGAGTGCGGGTGACCCCCAACATCGCCGGGGGCGACTTCGTGACGGCCACGGCCCTATCCAGCGAGAGCGGAGGCGGCGGTGGGAACAAGATTCACGTCAACGTCAAAGTCCCGTCGATGAGCTGAGGACCATCCATGGACAAGTTCAAAAGGTCCGAAAGCCCTGAGCGACCAGAGGGAGTCGAAGGGCTGAAAACGGCAGGCGGTAGGCGGAAGGAAAGCGGGATGAGAAACGGCCCTTCGACTCGCCCTGGCCCTTCGACGTTGCTCAGGGCCTCGCGGCTCGCTCCCAACGGCCCCGAGCGACCGGAAGGAGTCGAGGGGAGGGCCTCAGACCCTGCACGGGGCAGGGTCTTCGGGAGATAGACCTCATGTGTCCACGAACCAAGCAGTTCATCCAGCGGCCGGGAAGCTCCGTGCTGGAGGAAGTGACCACCGGCGAGCAGGAGGCCGTGACGGGCGGCCCCAAGTGCAACATCTGGTGGTTCCTGATAATCGCCGGGACCGTCCTCGCCGGATGGCTTGGCGGCTTGACCTACAAGCACCTCGAATTGCGGGACGAGGCAGTGAACACCTGGTCGAAAAGCTCGGCCGATGACGCCACCCAGGTAGAGCAGTTCAAGCACATCATCTACCGCCTCGACGAGATAGACAAAAAGCTGGACAAACGGGTGTCCGGCACTAAGATGGACACGTTGGCGTCAGAGTAAGGAGGACGGTGAAATGCCAGGACTAGGTCTCGATTGGGGGGCGGCCCTCACCAACATCGGCAACACCCTGCAAAGCTCGGGGATAACCCAGGTGGCCACCACGGCCATCCAGGCGGCCGTCGCCAAGAAGCTGGCGCCCAAGATAGTGAAGCCCAAGACGGTGGTGAAAACCGTCGAGGTCCCGGGGGCCGCGCCCCGGCCCTCCACCCCGGTCAGAAGCGGAATGCCCTCCTGGGTGCTGCCCGTCGGCATTGCCGTCGGGGTGCTCGTGGTGGGCGGCGTGCTCGTGGTGGCCATGAAGAAGAAGGGGAGCTAACATGCCCAGATTCGCATTGACGCAACACGACGAGGACCTGATGCAGCTACCCGCGCAGGGCAGCTACGACGACACGGTCCAGCAAATCGAGGGGATGGACGAGATGTCCGACCCCACGGTCCAGCGGGCCTACGCCAACGGAGTCCCGATGTGCGGCATGGGGGCCGACGCAGCTCCGTCTTCGGGGCTTTCGCTGAAGACCATCATCACGCTGGTCGTCCTTGGCCTCGGGGGCTGGTGGCTCTACAAGAAGATGGGGAAGAAGTAGGGCGCAGGCCGAAGACCGTAGGTGGCAGATACCGCCTACAGCCTACCGCCTACAGCCTACGAAGTCAGGGGTCTGAGCATGGACGGCTACATGGAAGGGTACGAATGCCCCGTGTGCGGGCGGTTCTGCTTCCGGCCCTTCTGCCCGCGCTGCCTGATTGCGGACGGAGCCCCGGGGCCGGGCCTCGGCGGCTGGAAGAAGATTTTCAAGAAGGCCAAGAAGGCCGTCAAGAAGGCCGTCAAGCAGGTGGTCGTCCAGCCCACGAAGGCCGTGGCCAAGTTCGTCAAGGAGCAGAAGAAGCCGCTGGTGGCCATCGGCAGCGTGATTGGCGGTGCGGCCCTGATGGCCACCGGGGTCGGCGCCCCGGTCGGCCTCGCCGTGATGGGCGCGGGCATCGGCGCATCGCTCGGCCACGGCACCGGCTTTGGAAAGCCCAAGGCGTGGCTCACGCGCGCGGCCGTCGGCGCCGCGGCCGGTTACGCCGCGGGCTCGGTGGTGGCCTACGCGATGGCACCTTCCGCCACGGGGGCCATTGGCGCCTCCTCGGCTGTCGGCGAGGGGGCCGCGCTGCCGGGAGTCTCCGCGGGAGCGACGGCCGGGGCGACAGCAGGCGCCGCGGCATCGGTCCCCGGCTGGGCCACCGCGAGCGGGCTGTTCAGCCTGGCAGGCACACTGACCCCCGTGGGCCTGGCCCTGATGCAGAAGGCCCCGCAGGCCATGCCCATGACCGCGGACATGGTCGAGCAGGGGGTGGACCCCGAGGCCGCCGCCAACATGGCCTATGAGGCGTCCTCCGAGAACCCCGACATGACCGCCGAAGAGGCCCAGGCGGCCGTGGACACGATGGTCAAGAAATACAAGCTCGCCGGGGGAGGCATGAACGACGCGATAGCGCAGCTCTGGAAGGAGCACAAGGTGGCCGTGATTGTCGGCGGCAGCGTCGCCGTCGTGGGGCTCCTCGCCGTGCTGTACATGGTCCTCGTCCCGGGGGCTCCCCGGAAGGCCCTCGCGGCGGTGTAGAGAAGGGAATGAACATGGCAAGGCCACGATACAGGGACCTCGGCGAGGTGCTGGCGCTCTACTACAAGGGGCGATACCAGTTGGCCGGTACGATGACCGACATCGCGGCGTTCATCCACGCCCACACCCCGCGCTCCCTGAACCACGCGCTCAAATTCGAGGGGTGGAGCATCAAGCCGCTGGGGGCGAAGAGCAATCCCTGCGGGCTCAACATGAAACACGCTCGAAGAACGGCTCAGGCCAACGCCAATTACTTCGGGGTCCCCTACGTGGTGTTCTCGGACACGAGCGGCAACCTCCGCATCGAGCGGGCCAGCATCGGCCCCAAGAATGTCCCGTGGAAGGAGACCTTCAAGCCGGTCCGCGACCGCTTCGCCCGTAACCCCGAACTCCCCTCCGCCCCCGCCGTCGAGAGCATTTCGGTGGCCGCGGGGAGCCAACCCCAGCAGGCGCTGATGAAGAGCGGCTACACCGTCTCGAAGACCGAGGGCGGACAGGCGACGATGCTGCCGCCGAAGGCTAATCCTCGCCGAAAGCACATGGTCGAAGTCGTGAAGGCCTCCAAGGTCTACGGCAAGCACGCCACGGGCTGGGTGACGCTGGTGGACGGGCATGTCGTCCTCCACGGCGACAAGACCGACTGCATGAGGATAGCGGAGCGGGCGGGGGGCGCGAACGTCGTGGATGGGAAGCGGGTCAAGGCCCCTTCGGCTCGCTCTGCTTCGCTCAGGGCCTCCGGCAACCCCGGCTTCAACGCCTCTTACAGAAGTCTGGCCTACGACCGGGACTTGGGCGCTTATGCTTTCAAGGCACCCAGCCTCGAAAAAGCGCGAGACAAGGCGATAGAGGAGGGACGCCAGCGCGGCGCCTGGGGCTGCTGGCTTAGAGCGCAAGGCGAACCGAAGGGGGAGCACATCGTTATTTCCGCGGCGCGGCGCAACCCCGCCCCCGGCGAGAACCTGCTGGAGCAGAGGACGGCCTTCCGCCGGGCGGTGGAGATGGCTCGCAAGAAGGGCTGGGACCGGGTCTTCGTGGTCTTCAACCAGGCTCTCGGGCAGTTCGAGATACTTGAGCATCCTCCCACCATGGGCCGCTGCTGGGAGGTGGACCTCCACGAGGGCACTTCGGGCCGGGCGACCCCGCACAATAACCCCGGCTTCAACGCCAAACTCTTCGACCGCAAGTATTCACGGGTGCGCCTGCTTCAGGACAAGATGCAGGCCGCCTACCTGAAGGGCGGCTACGGCGACCTGTCGCAGCACCCTTATCAGGCCGAGGTGCGGAAGCTGGTGCGCGAGATGGACGCCATGCGCTACCCGAAGCGGAACCCCGGCCTCAGCAATAAGGAAGAGATTGCCCTGCGCAGGATGGCCCTCGGTGGCCCCGAGGCCCTGCGGACCAAGGACTACCACGTGGACAGCAGGACCATCGCGTCCTTGATGCGCAAGGGCTACCTCGACAAGAAGGGGCTGACCGAAAAGGGCGGTAAGTGGGTCATTGGAGAGGCCCCGGGGCCGATAAGCAACCCCATCCCCCTGCCGTTCTCCACGGACGAGCCCAGCCTGAGAAAGGCTTTCTCCTGGCTGACCCGCATAGGCGCTGGCAGGTATTTCGGGAACATCCCCATCGGATGGTATCAGGCCCATCAGTTTGCCGCCCTGGAATGGCTGGAGATGACCGGGGCGGAGTCCGCGCGGCTGCATCGCGGAAGGATACAGGGAAAGTTCGGCCTGGAGTGGCGCGACCTGACCTCGGCCCGGGAACTGTTCGACATCGCGGACCGCAAGTGCCGCGACTCCGGCATCCACCCCCCTCTCACGGAGAAGGGTCCGAGGTCCAACCCCGGCCGGTACGGCACGCCCATGTACCGCAGGCACAAGTCCAGCGCCCGTTACAGCGTGAAGTGCCCCGACTGCGGCGTGACCGTCAAGCGCCGCCTGGAGGACATCCCTGACGACAAGCGCTGCGCCATCTGCTCCGCCAAGAGGCGAAGGTTGGGCGCGAACCCCTCCCCGCGTTACAAGGTCATCGCCGAGCACGCGGACCACTACTACACCACCTGGCACTCCGTCACCAAGCGAGACGCGCTCGCCCAAGCCCGCAAGTGCGCGTCCAACGACCGCGGCTACGACTTCATCAAGGTTGTAGCCATGACCCACCCAAGCGACAAGCCCTTCTTGAAGCTGTACAAGGACGGCAAGCAGTGGAAGGAGTGCTCGAAGTGAACCCTTCGACTCCCCCGCAGGTCGCTCAGGGCCTGCGGCCCCTCACGGAAACGATGCAGTCGTTGGCCGCGTTCGCCGAACGCCTGGCTAAGGAGGCCCTCCGCCCATGAACCCTCTCGCCGAAAAGGCCGCCTCGATGCTTCGCAACCCGGACGGCACCGTCAACTGGAAGCTCATCGGCATGATTGGCTTCGGCGTGGCTGCCTTGGCCGCCCTGATGAGCTACCTGAAGGACCGCAAGGAAGAGGTGAGAAAGGTCAACGGCGGATGAAGAACGTGAAGGCTTCCGGCCCCGGACCACCGGAGCCAAGTCCATCGGAAAAACACGAGACCCAAGATAGGCAAAGGAGAAAAAGATGGTTTACCCGACTAACGCTCCATTCCCAGCGGTGAACATCGCCGTGGACCCCGTCCTCCAGAGCCGCCTGCTGGACGGCAACACCGACCTGGAGCAGGCGCTCATCCGCCTCGACCAGGTGGGTGGCATCGGACAGCGCGTGTCCGTCAACATGCTCACCGTGGCCCCGGTGGCTGGCGCGGTGGGGGTGTGGGCGCCCGCCATCAACGCGGCGCACCTCTGCAACGGCGCCTTCGACAACGGCGCAGCCGACGCCCTGAACAACGAGTTCTCGGTGGACCTCTTCATCCCCACGGCAGGGACCTGGACGCTGCTCATCGCTGCCCCACAGGACCTGGACGCCCCCATCGTCCAGCTCTTCCTCGACGCCGTGCAGATTGGCCTCGCCGCGGGCTACGACCTGTACCAGGCGGCCCCGGACCCCGACAGCTTCATCGGCATCAGCGGCCTGGTCATTGCCGCTGGCCTCCACCGGCTGCGGTTCCTGGTCAGTGGAGCCAACGCGGCTTCAGCGGGCTTCGTTCTGCGCGTGAACCAGATTGAGTTCCGAAGGACGACGTAGAACGGCCTGCGGAAAGCCCCCTTCGACTCGCTGGCTCGCTCAGGGCCTGCGGGAAGGGGACAACAACGGAAGAAAGAAGAAGGAGAAGAACATGGCTTACCCACTCAACAAGATAGGCACGGCAGCCGCGGTTGGCGTGGACCCCACGCTGAACGGCGGGATGCTGACCGGCTTCACCAACCTGGCCCGCTGCCTCACGGCACTCGACCAGGTCAACGGACCGCTGGCCAATCAGTACACCTCGCTGATGAGCAGCGGCTGGAAGGCCATCCAGGGCGCGTGGGCCTGGGTGGTGGCCATCGGGGAACTCTTCAACGGCTCGCTTACCAACGTCAGCAACGGTGACGGCGACGCCATCGAGATTGAACTCGAAGTGCCGTCCACGGGCACCTACACCCTGTTCATCGGCGCCCCGCTGGATGCCGACGCCCCCATCGTCATGCTGTACCTCGACGAGGTGCAGATTGGCGTCGTCGGCGGCTACGACCTGTACGCCGCGGCACCCGACATCGGCGCGGCCATCGACGTGCCCGGGCTGGTCCTCGCCGCCGGGAACCACAAGCTCAAGGTGCTGGCCAACGGACTCAACGTGGCCTCCGTGGGGTACACCGTTCGCCTCAACGCCATCGAACTCATCCGCACGGCATAAGCCTGCGGGAAGCCCCCTTCGACTCGCTGGCTCGCTCAGGGCCTGCGGGAAGGTCGAAGGGGCAACAACGAAGGAAGAAGGAGAAAGACATGGCTTACCCACAAGGAACCAACATGACGGCGAGGACCGTCGCCCTCAACCCGGACAGGTGCGTCGGCGTGCTCAAGGGCCTCACCAACCTGGAGCAGGCCCTCCAGGCGGTTGACCAGTTGTCGGGCATCGGCGACCGGGTCATCACCAACTTGCTCACCCGACCCCCGGATGTCATCGTTCCGCCCGCCGGGACGTGGATTCGGGCTCCCAACGCCCTCATGTTCTTCGGGGGCGGCTACACCAACTTCGGGGCGTCGGCCACGCTCGACCAAGTCATCGTGAACATGTTTGCCCCCTCCACGGGGACCTACACCCTGCGGTTCAACGCGCCGACCACTCCCGGCGCGGGCATTCTGTTCCTGTTCCGGGGGGTGGCCGCCATCGGAGCGGTCGGCGGCTACGACCTCTACACGGCGGGCCAGGTCCCGCTGAACGTCATCCAGGTGGCCGGGTTGGCCATGGTCGCGGGCAACAACCCCATCACCTTCCGGATTGTCGGCCGCAACGGGGCCTCGGCGGCCTGGGACCTCTGGCTGACCGAGATTGCACTGCTGAGGACGGCGTAGGACGGCAGAGAAACCTCGGCCCTTCGACTCCTCTTCGAGTCGCTCAGGGCTTCGCCCCTCGAATGGTTCGAGGGGCTCAGGAGGCAAGAGATGAACACCCCAGCGACGTACTGCAACAAGTGCCAGCACTGGTTCGTGGGCGGCTGCCCCGAGGGGCATAAGCCGCCGACCGGCAAGACGCCCACCGTCATCACGAAGAGCCCGCCAGCGAAAAAAGGCGGCAAGAAATAGACGGGGATGGGGGCCACGCCTTCGCACCTACTGAGCCGAAAGGCATTGGAACGTGCGTGGCCCCGCCCTGCTTAGGAGTCAACCATGAGCCCACGGACCTCGTCCTGGATAGGCACGCTGGCCTTCTGCCTGGCGCCAGTCGTGATACTCGCCACCCTTGCCGGTTGTTGGCCCTTCAGCCCGGCGGTGGTCATCAAACCCCCGGACCTCACGCCTCCTGGGTCCAGTCAGACAGCCAAGCCTGAAGGTCCGAAAACCGTCGAACAGTGCGAGAAGGAGTTGGCCGAGGCCAAGGCCGAGCTGGTCAAGGCCAAGCAGCTCGTACAGCAGAAGGACAAGGCCCTCGACGACGCGAGGCTGTCCGCGCGCCAGAAGAAGCTGCGCTGGGCGGCAGGCATCTGCCTGGCGGGGCTGCTGGCGTGCATCGCCGGAGCCGTCTTCCTGCCGGGGGCCTTGCGCTGGTTCGTGTCCGGCGGCATTGCCTCCATCCTGATGGGGCTCACCTGCCTGCTGGTTTCGGCCATTCTCCCCTACCTTCCCTGGATACTGGCGGGCCTGGGGCTGGTGGGCGGCGCCGTCGGCATCTACCTGTGGAGGCGCGACCACGCCGGGCTCCGGAAGGTGGTGGAGGCCGTGAACGCGGTCAAGGAAGAGATTCCCGACTACAAGACCAAGCTCAAGAAGTACGTCAACGGCTCGACGGACAAGTACGTCAACAAGGTCCGCGAGAAGTTGGGGCTAAAGAAGAAGAAGGAGTAGCGGCGGGCAGTAGCCGGGGCCGGAGAAGAAAGGAACCCCAAGATGGCCATGAAAGAAACCCTCCTGAAGCTCAGGAGCTACATCGAGGTCCTGCTGGCGGGCCTCGATGCCGTCGAGATGGCGGAGGCGCCACTTCCGCCTCCGCAGCCCCCTCCGGACCCCAACGCCCTGTTCATTGCGGCCCGTAACATGGTCTTGGCCGGGTCGGGGGACAAGGTCGAGCTGTTCGGAAACATGGAACAGGGTCCAACCGTGAATTCCGACACGCTGCGGGACCTGGGCCTGCTCAAGGAGCTGGCCGACTCCATGGTGGTTGCCAGGGACGAGGTCCGGACGGCTGCACTGGACTACTCGACCATCGCGGGCGCACCCCTCGCCGCGAAATAGGCCCGCATGGAACTAGGCTGCGTTACTCCGGTCGTGTCGAGTGCCACCCTGCTGGGGCTGGCGAAGACGTGTCCTCCCCCGCTGACCGGCGAACAGCTCTACGAGCTGCTCTACCTGTTGGTCTTTAGCGATGATTTTGCCAACCTGGCCGCCTGGACAACGACTCAAAACGCACCCGGAAGCGTAGCGCTTGCCGGTGGCGTTGTCGCCATCAACGGAGACACCGTAAATTACACTAGAAACGGAATCAATGTGACGGTCGGTTTGGCCAGGGCCGAAGGATACATAGAGTTCAAGACCCAACAAATAAACTCAACGCCAATTGGACAATGCTCCATTAGCAGCGCCAATGCCTTGCAGAATGCCTGGGGGTTTTGCTGGGGTCCAGGAGGGACTCCGGGCGTTGCGAATCGGTTCGACGCATTCAACTCCGCTGGTCAAAATGCCGCACGGACACCTGTTGCAAACGACGCTACATGGTACACGCTGAGACAGTATCTTCTGAAGGGAACCGGGGGAACCTTCTGCAAGTCGATGGTCACCATCTCGGGAGGGGTCTTCGCCTCCGAAACCGTCATTGGCAACTTCGATTTTCCGGGAGCGGTTGTTCCCAACCCATTCTTCCCGCAATTCAATCGCTACACCAACAACGCCGCAAACCCAACAAACATAAAAGAGTTCCGCTGGTACTCCGGCTACTCCGTCGCCGGTCCCACCCTGACCTACATCCACGACGCGGGACTCGGCTACCAGTTCGTCAATTTCGACCCGACCCTGCTGGCCATGCCCGGCGGGCTGACCACCGCCAACCTGCTTTTCCGCTGGAGCTTCGACGACGGCGTGCGCGCCTGGTCGGCCTGGATGACCCTGGCCAACCTCAACCTGGTGGCCAAGCAGCTTGCCCGCCACCGCTACATCTGCATCGACGTACAGGTGAACAGCGACGGGTCCACCCAGGCCCGCGCCGCGAAGCCGAACCACGCCACGGCCTTCGACTACGTGGCTCCGTTGGTGGTGGTCCCCACCTGGGGTCCCGGCGAACCGTCGGGAATCCACTGATGTCGAACCTTGTCCACCCCAACACCATCTTAGCCTGCGTCGATGCAGGCGGGGCGGTCATTCGCCAGTACCTGTGGTACATCGACACCAGCCTGGCCAACAGCAACGCCGCCAGAGTGGCCGTGGCCGCCCAGATTGCAGCGGGCACCGTTCCCACCGGCTACGTCGGCGCCAGCCCCGGGCCGCTCTTGCAGCTCGCCCCGGGCACCTGGACGTTCCCGCAGGAGATTTGGGCTTTTGTGGTGGCCGAGAGCACTACCGGCGGGTTTGCCATGAGCGGCGACGTGGTCAACAAGCAGGCCGGGGATGGGTGGTAGATGAGGACCAAGGAAGAGATTCCCGACTACAAGACCAAGTTGAAGAAGTACGTCAACGGCTCGACGGACAAGTACGTCAACAAGGTCCGCGAGAAGCTGGGACTGAAGACGGCAGGCTGAGAGACAGGAGAAAGCAGTGATACTCAGCGTCCCCGGTTGGCCCGATATTCCCTTCCCGCTGGCTAATTGCGTTTGTCTGTGGACAGCGGACATGGGCGCCAACATTTGGACGCCCACCGGGATGGTTCCCATGACCTTTTCCCGGCCCGGGGAGGCCCGCACCTGGAGGGAAACCCCCAGCGGATGGGTCATCGACGTGGCCGCCGCGAACGCCCCCCGATACTTCCGGGGCGGCATGGTCTTCGAGCGCAGCGAGGCCGCGCTCGACAACCTCTGTCTCTGGTCGGAAGACCAAACCAACGGGGCTTACGTTGCCATCGGCGGAGGTGCCGCCGCCGCCTCGGTTGTACCTGCTCCGGAGCCAGGGAAAACGGCCTGCATCGTCTCGGGCGGGGCCGCCGGAGACGGAATAAAACAGAGCCTTGTCTATGCTGCGGCCTGGTACAACTTCCAAGTGGCCTTGCGGGCCGACATCCCCTGCACCGTGAAGCTGAGCATTGATGGAGGGGTTACGACCAGGGACGTGCGAGTTGGAACCAAGTGGCAGGTCTACATGACCAACGGGTGGTCAGGCGCCGCCAACCCCAAGCCCGCCGTCATCGTCGGAAACACGGCTGGCAATAACGTGTACTGCTTCGGATGGCAGGTCCAGCAGAACATGTGCATGTTGCCGTCCGGGTACATCCCCACCACCAACGCGCGGGCCAACATCGGGTTGGAGGCGCTCCAGGTGCCCATCGCGTCCCTGCCCGGATTCCCAACGGGGGCAGCCGCCAGCTTCACAGCCATGGGTTGCGGACTCCCCTGGGGCGCCGGTTGGGATGGCTTTCTCAACATCACCTCCGCATTCAACTACCCCGACGGCTTCGAGGTGAGCGGGATGCCGCTGGACATTGGCGGCATAGGACTCATCAACGTGCAGAAGTTCACGCTCTTCCCGGCGGGGGAGGTGCGGCGGGACTCCTGCGGAAGCTTCGGCACTCCCTGCGTGGTGCTGGGCAACAAGAAGGCCGGTGCCGGGAACACCGACCTGTGGACCGGAGGGATGCAGGCCAACACGGGCAACGTGGCCATAAACATCAACGCCGCCAGCCAGTTGTTCATCGGCGGACTGGCCTGGGGGGTCAGCTCTCGTCAGCTTCACGGGGCCATGTACGCGGCAGCGGTTTTTACCCCCTGCTTGCTGCCTGGATACGATACCATCATTGCGGTTCAAAATTGGGGCCTCCAGGCGGCTTACCGGCTCGGCGCCAACAAGGGCGACATCATGTCCGCCTGGCCGGGCGGAGCGTCGGGGATTCACTGATGAGCAACATAGTGAACGCCACCGCCACCCTGGCCTGTACCGCGATAACCGGACCGGCGGAGACGTATCTGTGGTTCGTGGAGACGAGCTTGGCCAACCTCAACGCCAAGTTGGCCGCCGTGCTTGCTCAGTTGGCTCTGGGGCAGAAGCCCACCGGGTATTTTGCCGCCTCAGAGGGGCCTTCGCTGGTCATGGGCCGGTGGACGTTTCCGCAGGAGATTTGGGCTTTTGTGGTGGTCTACGACGGCCAGAGCAACTACATCGTTGCGGTCGATTCCATCAGCAAGCCCGCCGGGGACGGCTGGTGAGCCCTTCGGCTCTGTCGCTCAGGGCCTCGGGCTCTCGCGCGGGGCGAGAGCCCTCGGGAGAATGACAATGTACGGCCTCGGTCTCGACCTCAAGAGCGTGGTGGGCGCGGCGGTGGCGTCGGTCACCGGCACCGCCAAAACCTCGTCCGGGGAGGCGGTGCCCACCCCGATGGAGCTGTACGACGAGGCCGCGCCCCGGGTGGTCACCATGCTCAAGCAGTACGACGCGGCGAAGCCCGGAATCGACTACGCGACCAAGAATTGGTGGGTCCTAGTCATCGGGCTCGCCGTCATCGCCGTGGGCGGGTCCTACGTCGGGAACGTGATTTACCATCGGGTGCATCGCAAGAGGGGCTGAAGGCTGAAGGCCGAGGACTGAAGGGACAAGAACATGAGCAGAAAAGACTACGTACTCATCGCGAACGCAATAGCCACGGCTCGCGAGGAGGCTCGCAAGAACAACGCTTCGGAGTCGGCCTTCACCGCCCTGGGATATCTCACCGGGGTC
>Ga0315284_10008772_pt1 | contig 14433 bp, 7 predicted proteins | sample YL17G09_16_MG_FD_203696 | JGI IMG/M metagenome (GOLD analysis project Ga0315284, IMG submission 203696) | Sediment microbial communities from Yellowstone Lake, YNP, Wyoming, USA - YL17G09_16 | ecosystem: Environmental > Aquatic > Freshwater > Lake > Sediment | place: USA: Wyoming | collected... | reverse complement strand
GGGCAAACCCGCGGCTATCGCGCGGCACACAAACGGCTATCGCCTTGCCGCCCGCATGGCCCGCCCTGAGGCCGGAGACTGGCGTGTTCCTACAGCCTACAGTCTATAGCCCACAGCCCGTCGTGGTTTACGAGCCGGCTTTCTTGGCGGTCATCTCGATGGTGCGTTCCGCGCCTTCCGTCGAGACCTTGAACTTGATCTCGTTGCCGGAAACCTGGCCCTTGTAAATCTGCCGGATCTTCTTTTCGTTGAAGCTCCGCTCCACGACGAAGGAGATTGCATCGCCGCTGATCTTGCCCTCGGAGATGGCTGTGTCACCGCCGCGACCGGAAACGGCGCCGGTCAGATTGTCGCCGTCCGCCTTGAGGGTGATCGTAACTTCGCGCGTCTGCCCGTCGCGGCCGGGCTGTTGCGCAACCCACTTGCCGGTGACGTCGGCCGCGGAGGCCACCAGAGCAAACAACGCCACAATGACCAAGACCCGGATCAGAATGGAAGTCTTCATGTTTTTCTCCTTTTGTTTCTTCCTTGCTGTGAAAACGAGTTTAATACCGCAGCAAGCGCCGTAGGCGCCGCTGACAATAGCCCACCACTTCAGTGGTGGGAACCAGGCGACACCAGCAGAGTCCCGTAGGGACGGCTGAAAACCCCTGTGGACCGCCTATCCTTCAGTCGTCCCTACGGGACTCTCTCGCTGCTGCTTATAACCCAGCGTTGAAACGCTGGGCTACCATCGGTCGCCGCTACGCAGCTCAGCGCCGAAACCAAGTGACATCAGGCAAGAAACCGGCGGTACGACCTGCGCGGTTCCACGGTCTCTCGGCGGTCGCCACGGCGACGACGAGCAACCGCTGCGCGAATACGCGAGAATCCGGCTCATCCACTACGGTAGCACCACCAGCGGCGCGCGCTGGAAGGCGAACTTCTGGCCGATCTGGTCCACCACGTTAACCTGGCAGGTGTAGCGCCCCGGGGTCAGCCGCTCCAGCGGCACGCGCATCTGCACGGCGACGGCATGCGGCCGCGAGGCCAGCATCTGCTTCACCTGCACGGCTTCCGACTGGAAGGCGCGGGAGTTGCCGCGATAAAAGCTCAAGCTGGCCGCGATGCTGGGGGCCTTGTCCGACGGCCCGGCGGCCGGGTCGTACACTTCCAGGTAGACGTAGAGGTCCTGGTTGCGGCGGAACACGCGGGTGATGCTGGGGATCAGCTTCTGGCCTTCCTGCACCAGCGGGTGGCCGACCATCAGCTTCCGGCTCTTCTCCGCCGCTCCGATGGCGTTGGAAAGCGATTCGCGCTGGTTGGCCCACACCACGGAGCTGGTGCGGAGGTAGGAGGCCTCGGCGGTAATGTCGGGAACGCTGAACTTGGTCTCGAAGGTCCCGATCTTGCCGATGGTGTTCTCCCGCGCCAGGAACTTCAGCATGTACTCCCCGGGGGGCAGGGTGAAGGCGGAGTCGTACTGCAGGTGGCGGTGCGCGAGCTGGGAAGCCGTCGCCTCGCCCAGTTTCACGGTGATCCCGTCGCGGACGCTGGAGACGATGTGGCCGCGCGCGTCGCGCACCTGGCCGATGAAATCGAACTCGGCCGTCTGGCCGCCGCGCTTCTTGATGGTTTCGATCTCGGAGCCCGGTATCTTGACGGCCAGGGGCACAAAGTAGCGGTCACGGGCCAGGCGGAAGTAGTTGACTTCCAGGGCCATGGGCAGGTCGGTGACCGGGTCGCCCAGCAGGATGGCCTCTTGCAGTTGCCGCTCCTTGTCGCCGGCCGTGAAGCCGCGCCATTCCTTCGAGGCATAGTAGCCGGAGCGGTAGTCGAGCTTGGCCGTGGCATTCGGGAGCAGCTTCACGCGGATGCGGCGGAAGCGCCCGTCCAGCGCCGAGTTGCTGCTGTAGTACCCCAGAATGTAGTAGCTCCCGATGTCCTCCTGGGCCTGGACGATTCCCATGGAGAGATCGTTGTTGTCGAGCATGGCCTTGCCGCCGGTGTCGGAAGCCAGGGTGGTGAGGGTTTCCTGCTGGCTGTGGAAGCGCTCGCGGCGTTTGCTCTGGGCCCCGCCGGTGAACAGCCCGGTGCCGCGCGGCGAGCCCACATTGGCGTTGCCGCCCGGCGCTTCGGCCACCAGGCCCCGCGCATCGATGGGGTAGAAGGACACGTTGCTGCGGACCGCGGCGTTGATGGTGGCCCGCAACTGCGAGTCGTTTTCCACGCCCGTCCGGCCGACGCCGCTGGAGAAGTACACCAGGGCTTTCTTCTCCGGCAGCGACTGGAGCATCTTGACGGCCGTTTCCAGCGCGGCCAGCTTGCGGTCGGTGTTGAAGATGTTGAACTCGGCCTCGTCGGCGGTAAACGCCGCCCCGGTATCTGCTTCCGTCTCCTCGTCACCCACGGCCGCTTCGTCGGCCAGGTCGCTTCCTTCTCCGATGCTGAAGGCGCGGATGATCCGCCGCAACTGGTCGCGGTCGGTGGTGAAATCCTGGAGCACCTGCACGGAGTTGGAGACGGCCATGATCGAGACGGCATCCGACGTGGTCATCTGCTGGTCCAGAAACTTTTCCGCGGCCTTCTGGGCGCGAATCTGGTCGTCGGGCTGCATGGAGGTGAAATCGAAGAGCAACACCATGAGGCGGCGATCCCGAAAGCGGATCTGGCCCGGCAACGAGGGGGTGATCTGCATGCTCTGGGCGAAGGCCGGAAGGACCGGAGCCGGCGCCGCCGCCAAAGGCGGGGGCGGCGGCAGATATTCCTGGGTCAGCCGCTGGAATTCGAACACCGAGATCTTCTGCGGCTTCTCGTCCTCCAGGATCTGGAAGTCCTCGGCCTTCAGGCCCTCAATCAGCTTGCCCGAGCGGTCGCGTGCCCCGACGTTCACGATCACCAGGTTGGCGCTGGCCTTGAACGTCAGCATCTTCTGCGATGCAGGGGCGGCTTTCGAGGCTTGTGAGGCAGGCTGCGGCTGCTGGCCGGCCGCCAGCAGCGCGAGGAGCAAAACGCCAAGCAGTTGCGTTCGCATAAAGGATCCCTCGACCACGGATGCACTCAGCCGAGCCGCAGATTACGCGGATTGCACAGATTGGCGGGAATCGGTGTCATCTGCGAAATCGGCGGCTAAAAACGGAGTCGGAGATTCGCGGTCACCGTGCGCATATTGCCGGCATCGGTGGCCAGACCGAAGGTGGATGAGTTCACCGTGGCTCCCACCCGCGAGATATTCACGGTATTAAACACGTTGTTGGCTTCCACCCGGATGTCCATGCCGCGGCGCGTTTCCTTGAAGCGGAAGCCGCGGCCAAAGGACATATTGCCGGTGAAGGAACCCGGCCCCGGAATCGTATTGCGGCCGGCGTTGCCGTAGCGGCCCGCCGGGGGCAGAGTGAAGGCGGCCAGGTTGAAGAACGGCTCGCCGTCAATGGGCAGGCCGGTGGCATCGGCGCGGCTGCTGCCGACGGCGCCGGTGCCGCCCGAGTCGGACCGGTTGCCCAGCACCATGGCGGTAAACGGTCTGCCGGAGCGGAAGGTGAACCCGCCGCTGAGGGACCAGCCGCGGAGCAGCCGGGCGGTCCACCCCTGGGCGGTGATGGTTCCGGGGCCGTCGCCGATGGGCGAGGTCAGCGCATAGGAAAGACCGAGCGAGTTGCGCAGGCTGAAGGTCGAGAGGCCGCGCTCGGCCCGCAGGTCCTTGTCGTTCTGCACCACCGTGCCCCCACCGCCCGGGCCGCCAAACCCCGAGGCGTTGTCGATGGCCTTGGCCCAGGTGTAGAAGGCGTTCACCGAGACCCCGCGCGCGAATCGCCGCATCACCCGGAACTGCCCGGCGTGGAAAACCGAACTGCCCTGCGAGGTGTCGAACGTGAAGCCGGTGGCGTTGCCGATCTGGCGGCGCTGCTCGGCCGTCAGCGGAGAGCCGGGCGCGGCGCGGTTGGGCGACAGTTGCACATCCAGCCGCGTTCCTTTCGTTCCCAAGTAACCCGCCTCCACGAACAGCGTGCGCGTGATGTCGCGCTGCAGCGACAGGTTCCAGCTCTGCGCGTAGCCGATCTTGTAGAAGCGGTCCACGGCGTAGGTGTTGGTGATCTGCGTCGAGGCCGCGCCGGAAAAGCCGTCCTGCAGCGTCAGCGTCCGCGCCAGGCCGGTGACGAAACTGGCGGTCTTGGCGAACGGCGGCTGCTGGGACAACCGGCTGGCCGTCTGGCCGAACACCGAGCTGTTGTAATAGATGCCGTAGCCGGCGCGCACCCGCAGCGAGCCTTTCTTAAACGGGCGCCAGGCCAGGCCGATGCGCGGCGCGATGTTGTTGTGGTCGGGGTCGATCAGGCCGGCGGGGAACAGGCCGGTGTAGGGGCCCACCGTCCCCGGCGTCACCACCGCCACCGCCGTAACCCCGGGGGCGATGTCCAGGTTGGCCATCCGGCCGTACTTCTCCCGCACCGGCGACTGGAATTCATAACGCACTCCGGTGTTCACCGACAGGTTGGAGCGGATCCGCCAGTCGTCCTGCATGTACCAGTTCGACGCCGCGCTGCGAAAATACGTGTCGGAACTGCCGAAGCGGATGGAGCTGGACTGCGGCAGCCCCAGCAGGAAGTCGGCCATGTCGAAGCCGGTGCCCGCCAGCGGCTGGCCGGCGGCATCGAAACCGCTGGTGGACAGCCCGCTAAAGGTGAAGCTGCCCCGGCCGTTCTGATCGGAGCGGCTGTTGACCTGGCTGCGGCGGTAGCCGTAGCCGAACCGCATGTTGTGGGTTCCGCGCACCCAGATGATGCTGTCGTTCAAGTTCGAGGTCTGGTCGCTGCGGCGCGAGGCGCTGGCATCGGTCAAGCCCCCGAAGTTGGTGAACGAGACGTTGGGCGGCCCGTAGTTCACCGGGTCGTGCGAGGTGCCCTGGATGCTCAGCTCGGCCGCGATGTCGCGGGTGTAGGCGAAGAACGGCGCCATCCGGGAGCTGTTGCGGCTGAACGCATATTGCAGGCTGTTGATGACCCGCTGCGTGAAGTTGTGCGTCCAGCCCACGTTCGAGCTCTGCCCGCGGCCGCTGCTGGAATCGCGGAAGCCGAAGAGCTGCGAGTTCTGGGAGTTGCGCGACTGGGTGTTGAAGGAAAACGAGAGGCGGTTGCGGCGCGAGAAATTCGGGTTCAGGCGCAGGCTGAAGTTATCGCTGTTGCTGGGGACCGACGAGACGATCCGGTAGTTCTGCACCAGGCCGGGTTGATTGGGCAGGGGGACGAAGCTCAACAGGCCCAGGCCGGCGGGGTTCAGCCGCGCCGCCGGAACACGATTGCCGGGGAAGGGCAGGCGGGACAGGGGGTCGTAAACGACCACCGGCCCGCGCGCGATCGACTGCGAAAAATCGCCGGAGCGCTCCAGCAGGCTGGGAACCGTGGAGGTGGCGTCATATGGGTTGCGGCTGCGCGCGGCGGAGTAGTTAACGAAAAAGGAGACCTTGTCGGTATCCACGATCTTGGGGATGCGCAGCGGCCCCCCGAGGCCCACGTTGATCCGGCTCTGGGCATAGGATTGCTTCTCGGCTTCCTGGCCGGTCAGCGAGAAGGGTCGGGCATCCAGGGCCGAGTTGCGGAGCGAGAAGGAAGCCGTACCGCGAATCGGTTCCTGGCCGCGCCTGCGGCGATTGCCGAGTGAGCTGACGCCTTTGCGGGCTTGCCAAGTGGCGCGGTCGCCGGGGCCTCCGCGACCGCTCGGACCGCGCGCGCCGGGGCCGCCGCCGGGGCCGCCACCGGGCCCACCGCGACCGCCGCCCATGCCACCGGCGAATCCGCCGAATCCGCCGCCACCACCCCCGCCGGCGAACCCGCCAGAGCCGCCAGGGCTGCCGGGCGCACCGGGGCCGCGCATGCCTTCCGGCCCACCGGGCTCGCCGGGCCTGCGCATGCCTTCCGGCCCGCCCATGCCCCGGTCGCCAAACTGTCCGAAACGTTCAGAATCCTCGTGAGGTGTAAACTCCAGGCCGCGGCTGAGGCTGCCGCTTACCAGAAACGCCTCGTTCGCGTTCTGCTGCAGGCTTTCCATCTGCGCTTCGGGAATCTGGGCCGCTGCAACCTCGGCCGGGTTTTCGCCCTGGCGCGTCTGTTCTGTCTGGTTCACGTCGAGGCGCTGGAAGGAATCGCCGCTTTGGTTGGCCGCGGTCTCGGAAGCCGCGCCTTTCTTGCTGCCGCGTTGCTGGGACGAGGGCGCAGCCGGCTTTGCGGCCGCCACGGCGGGCGCCGCCGGCGCGGCGGCGGCTGCCGTGGCGGTTGTGGTTGACGGAGCGGGTTGGGCTGGAGCTGGAGCTGCAGGCTCGCCGGCGGGCGCCTTCGCCGTCCCGGCTGCGGTTGCGGGCGCCGCCGTTGCGGACGCTGCGGCTGGGGCGGGCGCGGCCGGCGCGGCTGGAGCGACCGCCACGGTGAGAGGCGCACCCAGGGGCGCGACCTTCAAGTCCCAGTCCAGTGCCGCGACCGCCTCGCTGACTTCCACTTCCCGGCGCAAGGTCGAGAAGCCGAACATCTCCACTTCCACCGTCCACTTGCCCGGCGGCAGGTTGGCGAACTGGTAGTTGCCGTTCTCGTCGGTGGCAACGGTCTCCCTGCGGTCACCCTGACTTGCCGTGACCACCGCGCCGGGCACGGGCAACCCGTGGGACTTCACCGCGCCACGGTGTTCGCCGGCGACCAGGCTGGTGGCCAGAGTGAGAATGAGTGCCAAGAGAGGCAGCCGATTCAACATAGCCGGTTCCTCGTAGTCTCAGCCGCAGATTACGCATATTGCGCCGAATTCGTGTCGGTGAAATCTGCGCCATTGGCGGCTTGGGGCCGTCAGAAGCTGAAACGCAATTGTAGTTCAATCCGGCGGTTGCCTGCCGAGCCGCCCCGATCACCGCCGCCGCCGAATCCGCCGAAGCCGCCGCCAACGTTGGTCGATTGACCAAACAGCGGAGAGCTGAGGTCGGCGACCGGCGAGTTGAGGTTCACGTGATTCAGCACGTTGTGCGCGGAGACGGAGAAGGACAGGCTGGAGCGGTAGTCGGAACTGCCGCCGCGGCCGCCGCCCCCACGGCCGCCAGACGAACCGTGAGAGCCGCCGGTGAAACCGCCGCCCCCACGGCCGCCAGACGAACCGTGCGGCCCGCCACCACCGGGGCCACCACCGGGCCCGCCGCCCATCATCATCCCCGGAGGCGGGCCGCCACGGCGGCTGGGATCCACTCCGTCTTGATCCGTGCCGGCGCCCGTGCTGGAGCCCGCCGTGCGGGCGGTGCGTGCTTCCTGCCGCAGCCCAATTCCGACCGTCTTGCTCATCCGCAAATTGAAAGAAATCGACCCAGGGCCTTGGCCGTAATTGCGGGGAATGACAGTGGCGCCGGGAAGCGCGGCCAAGTCGAACGCCCCCCATTCTGTGACCCTTACGCTCGGCCGGGTCAGGTCGGTGGCGAAGGCCGGCCGCTCGTTGCGGATGGAATCGCCGTTGGTGCTCTGGCCGGTGGTGATGTTGAACGGCCTTCCCGACGACATGCTCAGCATCGGACTCAGCGAAATCCCGAACGGCAGGTTCAGCGAGCCAAACATGCCCATACTGTGGCGGATGTCGAACGACGAGCGGCCCCACTCGTGGCTCATGTCGTAGCTGTTTGAGGGGAAGCTCCCTGACCCGTCCGCGTCGCTTTTCGCGTTGCCGTAGCTGTAGTTCCCGCCGACCGAAAAGCGGCGGCTGACACGGTTCGATACCATCACCATCATCCGGTTCTGGTTGGAAGTGCCCGTCGTTTCGTACTCGTAGATATTGCCGACATTGCCGTAGGGCCGAGTGCCGGAGGGGTTCGCCGCCGTAATGCTGCCGGGCAGCGGCGCGTTGATGTTGCGCGCGCGCAGAATGTGCACGCCCCGAGTGCGGATGTAGGTAACGGCCATGGTGTAACCCTTCGGCAACTGGCGCTCGACGCTGAACGATCCGCTGACCGAGTACGGCGCGCGCACGCCGCTGCCGATGGTCCGCACCGTCTGCTGGACCATGTAGGTCGTCAACTGCAGCGGAGAAGGCACCTTGGGGAACAGATTGAGGACGGTGGGATCGGTACGCTCGTCGACGATGAATTGCTGCTGGTGCTGGCCGTCGTAGCGGCGCGCTTGAAGCACCAACCCCTCACTGAACCGGTCGTAGAAGAAACCGAATCCACCGCGCAGCACCATCTTGCTTTGCCCTGTGGAGGAACGGGGCGCCCAGGCCAATGCCAGCCGCGGCGCGAAATTGGCGCGCGCGCTGATGTTGGTCTGGGTCTCATAGCGGAGGCCGCCGCTGAGCGTCAGGTTCGAGCGCACTTTCCAGTCGTCCTGGATGAAGGGGGCGATGTCGAACTGGCTGATGGTGGCGTCGGGATCGCCTGCCATCAGCGAGAACTGCGAGGCTCCGCCGCCGAGCGCCCGGATCTGGTCCGGCGTCATGCCCAGGCTCTGGAACAGCAGGGTGCGGCGATAGCGCTCCAGGCTGTTGAGCGCCATCCGGGTTCCCGTGATGGGGACGTTATTGGCGCCCAGTTGGGGGCCGAAGCCGCCGGCGAAAGTGTAAGTGCCGCCGAAGTTGCTGGCCGTGTAATCATCTTCGCCGACGCGGCGCATCCGCACGCCGAACTTGATGGTTTGCTTGCCGGCCGCGCGCGTGGTGTAGTTCTGCAGTTCCCAGCGGTCGGTGTTGTTGTAGTTGTGGCCGACCTGCGCGCCCCCGCCGTTGAAGGCCGACTGGACGTTGATGGCCGGGATGGTGTTGTCGCCACGCTGGTCTGTGGTGGGGCGCAGCCACTGAAACCGCGTCTCATTCACGGTCTTACTGTTGACCATCGACGTTTCGGTAATGCGGTAAGTCTGCTCCGTGCTCTTCGACTGCGAGGCCCGCGACAGCAGCGAGAAGCCACCGACCCCCGAGTTCTTGCGGCTCGAAGTGTCGTAACCGGAACTGAACACCATCGTGTTCTTGTCGTTGATCTTGAAATCGACGCGGGGGTTGATTTCCGTGGACTGCGACGGCGTCACCACCACCTGGCTGATGTCCAGCGGGTTCAGACTGGAATCGAGTATCTGTGCCCGAATCAGGGCGTTGTCATCGGTGTCGCGCCGGTGGAAGGAGACAAAGAAGGAAGAACGGTTCTTCAACAACGGCCCCCCGAACGTCCCCATGGTCATTCGCGACATGTAGTCCGGCTTGGTGGAGTTGCGGTCGAAGGGGTTGCGGCTGTTCAAAGCCTGATTGTTGAAGTTGAACGTCAGGCTGCCGTGGTACTTGTCCATGCCGGGCCGCGTGAAGATCTCGATGCGCCCGAACCCAATCCGGTCGTATTCGGCGGAAAAGGGATTGGAGTTGATGCGGATCTCGCGGATCGCTTCCTTGGGGGGCAACTGGCTGCCGGTGAAACCATCGATGAAGAATTGACCGCCGTTGGGACCGGCCGAGGGGCCGGCCATGGCCTGGAGCACATCGGCCAGCTCGTCGGGATCGTCGGGCAACGATTCCAGGTCTTCGCCTTTGATCACGATGGCGCCGGCGCTCGCTTCCGGATCCACGCTGACGCCCGCATCGCCCGTGACGTCAACCTCCTGCTTCTGCAACACCACCTTCAGCGTGATATCGAGCGTAGTACGGCGGCCCGCGGTAAGGGTCAAGCCGGTCTTGCGGAACGGCGCAAAGTTGGGCGCCGCCGTCCGGATCGCGTACGTGCCGGCCGGCAGCGAGTCGAAGGCAAACGAGCCGTCGCCGCCGGTCGTCGCCGTACGTTCGGTTTTATCCACCGCCGTTAGCGTGACGGGCACGCCGGGCATCACCGCGCCGCTCTGGTCGAGCACGCGGCCGCGCAACGATGCATTCTGCTGCTGCGCCACAAGATTCGTCGCCGGTAAGAGACCCAACAGCGCAAAGACCCATAGCCTCGTGAAGTGCCTGATTCTCATTCCCCTCTCCTCACCCTTTGACAGCGAATCTGTGGAATCTGCGAAATCTGCGGATTGGGCTTGTCTACGGCAGTCCCATGCCCATATCGAGCGCGCTGCCCGGCATACCTAATGTCAAACCCTGGCCGCGGCCGCCGCGTTGCGGCATTTCTCGCGGCACGGCGGCGAGGATAGCCTCGACACCCGATACAAACGCGATGGCCGTCACCCGCGACTGGCTCTTACCCGCGGTGCTGAAGACCATGATCGTGTCGCCGGCCTTGACCTCCGCCAATGTGGTTGGGGGGAGGCGCTCCAGCAAGTCTTCGCTGCCACGGCCCGTTGCCATTCCCGAGCGCCGCCCGGCCATCCCCGCATCCGCAGCCGGGCTGCTACCGGGCGCCCCACTCAGGCCGGGGGCGCCGGCCTGCGGTGGAGCGCCCGGAGCAGGGCTGCGGGGGGGAACTTGAGCTTCGGATGGCGCTCCGGGCGGGTGCTGGCCACCCATGCCCGGCCGGCCGGCCCCGCCGAGACCGCCCATCGTGCGCTGCCCCATTGCCGCCCCGAATTCCTTTGGCATCACGCGCAGCACGGAGTCCCTGTTCACGGCAACCGTGACGGTCTCGCCGCCTGGAACCGACTTCAGCTTCAACTCGTTGGTCTCGGGAGTCACCGAAATCACGGTTCCCCAGACGAAGCGGAAACTGCCGGAGACGACCTGCGCGGCCTTGTACGTGGCGCCGTCGGCGCTCTTCTCACCCAGCGCGCGCACATAGTCGCCTTCTTTAACGTCGGCCAGCGAGCTGGGCCTGGCGTCGGAGAATTTCACCGAGTCGGGCGCATAACGCCGGAAATTGGCCTTGTCGGCGATTTGGACAATGGTGGTGGCCGGCCGGCCGAAGCGCCCGCCGCCGCGTGCCGCGAGCACGATTTCCTTGGTTCTGGCTCTCACCTCGACCACGGTTCCCAGGATGCCGCGGCGGTCCCAGTCTTCCCGGTCGGCATCATGTTTCTTGGTGATCGAAGTGAGCGACATCACGATCAACTGCTGGACCGGAATGGTGCGGCCATCCGTGAGCGGCTGCCCCCGTCCGTATACGCGGTCGCCCCGGATAATGTCGGCCAGCGCCATCGGCACCGCCTTCTCCAGGGTTTTCTCGCCGGGGGGAACCTGCAGGCAGGTGCTATGGTCCTCGAAGACGAAGGTGTAGTTTTCGCCCGCGTCGGTTTTCACGGCCATCAGCCGCGATTCGGCGTCCACGGCCACCACCTCGCCGATCACGCGGGTCTGGCGAGCCGCGGCTGCAGCGACTGCGGGCGCTTGGGCCGGCTTCGCGGGCGCCGCCTGCTCGGCCCAGGCCGCCAGCGCCCCAAAAACCAGGCAAAGCCCAACACGCAACGCCACGTTTCTCATCCTGCCAGCATCCTCTTGGAAAAGCATGCTCTTGCCAACACGTAGCGGGGGACAAAAGTTCCCCCATCCGCAGTTGGTGGCAAACGGGTTGCCAACGCAACATGCTGAAAAACAACGGGGCCGGGGCGCCCGGGTGTACGGATAGCGCACAACTGGGTGCGGCGGGCGTACAAAAGCAGGCTGTAGACCGTAGGCTGCGGGTCACCTCGGCGGCTGCCCCGGTAACAGCCTACGGCCCACAGCCTACAGCCCACAGCCCACAGCCCACAGCCTACAGTCCACAGCCGCGTCTGGTACAATCCTGGCAAGTGAAATGCATGGCTGTGGCATATGCGCCGTAACGACGCCATTGCAGTTCTGCTGATGGCCCTCTCGTTGACTCCCGGTGTGGCGTCGGCCCAGCGCCATCCCCGTTCGCACCCCAGCCGCACGGTGCCGCCGGAGAAACTTGACGAGCGGATCAGCCAGGTGCGGCAATTGGCGGCGCGGGCGCCGGCCATGGCGGAGGAGGTGAAGCCGTTGCTGGCCCTGGCCGAGGAGTTCCGGGTGGAAGCACGCCAGAAGGTTGAGGCCGGCCAGGCCTATTCGGCCGGGCGGCTGGCCGGCGCCTCCTCGAGCATTGCCGAGGCGATCGAGATGATGGTCGGCGCCCACATGAAAACTCCGTTGCGGGCCGATCCGGTTCGCCCCCGCCACCGCGAGGATTCACCGGAACGGGAGGCCGCGCGGGAACTGGGCATGGCATACTTTCGGATGGCGCAGCTCGATTTCTTCTCGCGCCAGCCGGGAGCGGGCAAGATCGTGGACCTGGCCCGGCTGAGCCGCCGGCTCTACCAGGAAGGCCGCGCCGCCTACGACCGCGACGAAGTGACGGCTGCCCTTCAGTTGGCGGTTGCCAGCCGGGAGCTTTCTTCGGCCTTCGAGAAGTACATTCAGGCCCAGTTGCCCGAGGAACTGCCGCCGCCGCCCAAAGTGGACCGCGAATGAGAATTGCTTTCCCCACGCTCCGCACCCAGTTGGCGCTGGTCCTGCTGTCCGCGCTGGTAACGGGTGCGGCTGCGGTCCTGCTGATCCGCGAGCTGCTCTCCAACACCGAAAGCCTCCTGGTGAACGAGACCCACCGGCAGACCACGCTGGTCGCCGAGCAATTGCAGCAGCAACTGCACGAGCGCTTGCGCCTGGAGCGCGACTCGCCCCTCACGCTGCCGGCGCCGGCGCGCGAGCTGTCGCTGCGCGGCATCACGGCCACCGTGCTTTCCGGATTCCCGGCCCTGGAGGGCGGCTACTGTCTGCCCGAGGCCCGGCAGATCGCCGGGTGGGTGCCGGCCGCGCCTTTCCGGGGATTCATGGAGCGCGGTTCGGCGGAACGTGGTTCGGGGGAGCGCGGCTCGACTGAGCGCGGTTCTGCGGAACGGGGTATTGGAGAAGGCGGGGGCCGGCCGCGGCCCGGATTCCCCTTCCCCGGCCGCGACGCCATCTGGAAAGCCTGCGAGGCGGCGGCCCGCACCGGCAAGACCGCGGTGGAGGAGAATTCCCGCAACTGGGACGTGTGGGTGGTGGCCGCCGCGCCGGTGGAAGCCGGTTCCGGCACAACCCGGCAGGTGGCCGCGGTGAGCTGGACCATGCGCCGGTTGCGCGACGTGCGCAATCCCGGCCGGCTGCGCTTGAACCTGTACCTTGGGCTGCTGGCCGCCACCACCCTGGTGACGGCCGCCGGTACCGTGGCCGTGGCTACCTCCATCCGCCGCCAGGTCAACCGCACCAAGCGGGGCGTGGAGCGGCTGGAAAACGACGTGTCGGCGCGCCTGCCTCCGGCCTCCGGTGAATTCGGAGAGATTACCGAAGCCATCAACCGCATGGCCAGCCACCGGCTGGAGTTGGAAACCGAGCTGCGCCGCAGGGAACAACTGGCGGTGCTGGGCAGGCTGGTGGCGGCCATCGCCCACGAGGTCCGCAATCCCCTGAACAACCTCCAGCTCAACCTCGAGGTGTTGGCCCGGGACGCCGCGACCCCGGCCGCGCAGGAGCGCTGCCGGCGGCTGCTGCGCGAAATCGAAAGGGTGGAAGAAATCGTGCGCCAGTTGCTGGCGCTGGTGCGCGGCGATGCCTTCGAGCGCCGGGCCGAGCCGCTGACGCCCATCATCCGCGAGGCGGCCGGGGCCCTGGCCGGCGCCGCCGACCAGCGCGGCGTTTCCTTCGAGCTGCAGATGGACCAGGACCTGCCGCCGGTGCCGGCCAACCGGCAGCAGATCGAGCAGCTCTTCGTGAACGTTCTGCGCAACGCCGTGGAAGCGGCGCCGCGCGAATCGAAGGTCACCGTGCGCGCCGCCCGCCAGGACGGAACGGTTCGGGTCACGGTGGTCGACCGCGGGCCGGGCCTGGCCGAGAACACCCGCAATATGCTGTTTCAGCCCTTCTTCAGCACCAAGCCGCTGGGCGTGGGGCTGGGGCTGGCCATCTCCAAGCAAATCGTGGACGCCCACGGCGGCTCCATCCAGCTCGAGTCCCAGGCCGACGGCACGGTGGTGACCATCCTGCTGCCGCGGGGAGAAACGGCATGAGCCCGGTGGCCCGCATCCTGGTGGTCGATGACGAGCCGCTGGCCCGGGAAGCGCTCTGCGACCTGCTCAGCCGCGAACAGTACCAGGTGGAGTCGACCGGCGAAGGGCGCCAGGTCGAACCGCTCAACCGCGAATTCCGCCCCGACTTGATCCTGCTGGACCTGCGCCTGCCCGACCTCGACGGCCTCTCGGTGCTGCGCCAGTTTCAGCAGGCGCCGGAAGCGCCGGGCTTCGTGGTGATGACCGCCTACGGGAGCAGCGAGGCGGCCATCCAGGCCATCAAGTACGGGGCCTTCGATTACGTCACCAAGCCGCTGAATTTCGAGGAGCTGCGCGTGGTTGTGCGGCGGGCGCTCGAACATCGCCGCCTGACCGAGCAGGTGGCCGCTTTGCGCGAGAACTACACCGCCGCGGTCGGCGTGCGCAACATGGTGGGGAACAGCCCGGCCATGCAGGAGGTCTACAAGATGATCGGGCGGGTGGCGCCCTCGGAGGCCACCGTGCTGATCCGCGGCGAGTCGGGCACCGGCAAGGAGCTGGTGGCCGAGGCCCT